>Ga0210065_1000429_pt1 | contig 11561 bp, 10 predicted proteins | sample Muzzi_PWB_D1_FD_185533 | JGI IMG/M metagenome (GOLD analysis project Ga0210065, IMG submission 185533) | Wetland microbial communities from San Francisco Bay, California, USA, that impact long-term carbon sequestration - Muzzi_PWB_D1 (SPAdes) | ecosystem: Environmental > Aquatic > Marine >... | reverse complement strand
AAAGTCAATTCCGCGTTCACCGAATAGCTGTGAATGGCAACGCACGTTCCCTTTTTTGGGAACCTTTTATCTTGCTTGGCCAATTCAAATTCCTGCGTCAACTGGCCCATCAGTGATTCCGAGTCGCCTCGGTCATGAACGGTGAAACGAGAATGGATACCGATGGCGGCGGCGTACTTTCGCAGCAGGCGCATGCCGGTGGCCCAGCGGGTATCCAGCGCATAGAACGGGCGCGCGAGAGAGAGCAGGTAGGAATGACCGTCGGAGTTGTCGGCAAGGTGCAGCGTCGCCGAGACCCAGTCAGAGCCAAGATGTCGGTCCGAGAACGTGAAGACCGTCGCCCGGCGATCGACGTCTTCCTCGCGCACGAGGCGCAGCGTTTGTCCCCGACCCAGCAGGTTGGCCTCTTCGAGACCGACACGGCTGGTGTTCTCGCCACCACTGCGAGTCAGCGATATCTCGGGATCCAGGGACCAGAGGTCGTGGGTCGCGACCCGGAGGTCGACGACGCCATTTTCGTAACGCACCGGACGGATGTCGGCCTTGTCCAGGTAAACGTTGCGCCGCAGTATGCGCTCCGTTTCTTCGACGAGCCGTTGCGAGTAGTCGTCGCCGCTCTCGAACAACAGCTGTTTGCGGATGACCTGGTCGCGGGTCATGATGTGCAGGCGGTTGGCCAGCCTGTATAACCAGTTGTTTTCCTTGGGGTTCGAAAGGTCGAACACGTCCGACTTATCGAGCACGATAGTGCCGATGACGGCGCCGTCGGCGTCCAGTGCTGCATTGTCGGGGAGGTCGTCGTCGGCGACAGCAAGGGTGGCCGCGACCGCCGCGAGGAGGGCAACCGCGAGTTGGATCCTGATGTCGATTCCGGTGTTCAATAGACAATCTTATCCCGGCAGTCACCCGGATTGCGAAGCCAGCATAGCGTCGCCTGTTAGGTAGAACACCCTACTTGCGGAGACTTTGCTATGTCTGTTATAAGAAACGGGCGCAAGATTCTGATAGATCAGGAGTACTCACGGACTTGCGAGGCCTTGCAGGGGGCCCCGGCTACAGGATGTAACCGACTCCGGAAAAGACAAGCGTACACAAGCCGCAGAGAGAACTTTCGCGGTATTAAAATAACGACACGCTGGAGTGGCAATGACAGACCACCTCGATCGCTTTCACGCGGCACTTTCCGTGCTCGTTGGTCATGGTCATATAAAACAAAGACTTATCAAGGCTTATGACGAACATCTCGCCGAAATCGACGGGGATGAATTGCCGGTCGCGATGCGCCAGGATTTCGCCGACCTGAGAAGCGAGATGCACCGGGTCATGCCGTTGAATGGCGAAGGCGCGGTTTGCGCCTCGGTACGCAAGATGTCGTTCGATGAAGCCAGCGATTGCGCAAGCCGCGTCGTTTCGCTGTATGGCCAGATTGCCCGCGCCCGCGATGACGGGCAGACGAGCTTGCCGCTCGCCGACGACGATGCCGTGCGCGTGCCGCCGTTTCTCGTCAAGTCGGTTTGATCGGGTAATACACGTAGGTCAGCAATTCCGCCTCGGGCACTTTGCCCGGATCACTGACGTAAGACTCCCACGCGGCACCATTGCGTTCGATGCCGAGCGCAGCCAGGTAGGCGGAAATCTTTCTGTGGGTCGTGGCCAGGTTGCGGTACGAGCCCACATGCTTCACACGAATGACCGGTCCGCCATAGGTCCGGCCGAGCCGCACACCGGGCCCGTCGCGCGGCGTATCTTCGTCTGCGCCGCGCACCGGAATTGCCGCATCGAAGACCAGCTCCGAGCCGTCGAAGCGGCGTGTTATCGACATGGGCGCACCGGCGCTCTGGAGCCCCTCTCTGTCAATAAACGACAGGATCTGAAAGTAGGCATCGCCGAGCGCGTCGGCAATGGCTGTCGCTTCGGGGCGTGATTTCGTCGGCAGGTATGCGATATCCATCGCCTCGACCACCAGGTGCTCTATCTCGATGTCGCTGAAATCCGCACGCGGCAAGGTTTCGGCCAGCTCCTTCAGATTGGCGAGGCCGGCGCGGTAATCGCGGGCGATAATTCCGCCGAGCATTGGCGCCAGGTAACGGCCGATGATGTTCATGCCGTAGTCTGCCTCGAATCCCCAGGTGACGATGGTCGTGCCGCTACCTGCCTCGAAATCGAACCAGGACCTGGCTTCACCGGCCTCGCCGGGACTCATGACGATTTCGATATGCTCGAACGGACGGCTTTCGATGATCGTCTGGGTCCCGCTGCCGATGACTGCTCCGTCCCAGGTCACCGTGGCGCCTTCGCCGCGGCTGCTGCCTGAATAAATAAAGCGCGCATTCGGGTCCGTATCCGCCCACGGTGACCAGAGCGCAAAGCGGCGAAAATCGTTCGCCAGCGCGAAGACCGCCGCCGGTTGGGCGTCTATCTCGATACTGGTCTCGACGCTGTGGGTCCGCGGCAATGCGAAGCCGATCACGACCAGCAGGCCGATCGCCGCCGCCACTCCGTAAAGCACCTTTTGCACGTTATTGAACCCCGGGTTCCTGTAATCCGCGCAGGATTATTCCACAGTTGGCCGCCCTTAGGCACAATGCCGGCATGAGCACAGCGAAAACAAGCGAACTGCCGGTCGGCGTTTTCGACTCCGGGGTAGGTGGCCTTACGGTATTGCACGCAATCCGCGAGGCGCTGCCGGACGAACATCTCGTCTACCTCGGCGACACGGCGCGACTGCCCTACGGCACCAAGAGCCCCGCCTCGATCGAGCGTTACGCGGTGCAGGCCGCGAGGAAGTTGCAGGAGCAGAATATCAAGATGCTGGTCGTCGCCTGCAATACTGCATCGGCGGTCGCACTGGATGAACTCCGCGCGCAGATGGGGAACCTGCCGGTGATCGGCGTCGTCGAGCCGGGCGCGAGTGCGGCGGTAGCCGCGCATCCGGCCGGCAATCACCTGGTACTCGCAACCGAGGCAACGGTCCGCCTCGGTGCCTATCGCAAAGCCATCGAAGCGCGTGACCCGCAAGCCAGGGTTCGTGAGATTGCCTGCGAGATGCTCGTCTCGCTGGCCGAGGAGGGGTGGAACGACGGCAATATTGCCGAGGCGATCGTGCGGCGCTACCTCGACGAAGCGGGCGGCGATACCCCCGACAGCATCATTCTCGGCTGCACTCATTTTCCGTTGTTAAAGGGCGCGATCCAGGGCGTGGTCAGCGAGCAGGTGACGCTGGTCGATTCGGCGAGCACCACGGCGATCGTTGTCGGCGAAACGCTGGCGGCAACCGGGCGCGCCCGCGCCCCCGGCAGGCCGGGCGGGCTGCGCCTGCTCGCAACCGATGGCGCGACCCGCTTCGCGCGCGTCGGTGGCCGCTTCCTGGGACAGGAACTGTCATACAAGGATATTGAACTCGTCGATCTGTAACGCCAGGGGCGATGGCAGGCGCGTTGCTGTGCAATAATGCGCCATTGATTTACTCCTGGGGGAAGCTGTGAACCTGAGAATCCTGAAGCGCCCGACGGGCGTCATCATGCTGTGTGCCCTGATTGCCGCCTGCGCGCAAGAAACACCGCCCGAGACCACGGTGTCGCAACTCGAGAAAGCCGAGCCGCGGCCCGATATTTATGCCGAAGTTGTGCTGACGGCAGATCTCAGCGAGCTCTCTGAGGCGCAGCATGAAATGATCCGATTATTGATCGATGCTTCGCAGATTATGGATGACCTGTTCTGGCGGCAGGCCTTTGGTGACGATCACGAGGCCTGGCTCGACTCGATCGCCGATGAAGAGACCCGCCGTTTTGCCGAGATCAACTACGGGCCCTGGGATCGGCTCGACGACGAGAGGCCATTCGTGGAGGGCTTCGGTCCAAAACCTCTGGGAGCGAATTTTTACCCGGCCGACATGAGCAAGGAAGAATTCGAGGCGGCATACCTGCCGGGCAAGAATGGACAGTATTCGCTGATTCGTCGCGACGCGGCCGGGCAGCTGGTCCTGATTCCCTACCATGTGGCCTACGCGCCTGAACTCGCAGAGGCAGCGGCATTGCTGCGGGAGGCCGCCATGCTGGCTGAAAGTGACGACTTCGCCAACTATCTCAAGTTGCGGGCGGCGGCGCTGATCAGCGATGACTTCCAGGTCAGCGACATGTACTGGATGGACGTCAAGGAAAACCAGGTAGATGTCGTTATCGGTCCGATCGAGAACTATGAGGACCGGTTGTTTGGCTATCGCAACGCCTACGAATCCTACGTATTGATCAAGGATCTCGAGTGGAGCGAGCGGCTGAGCCGATTCGCATCGTTCCTGCCGGCGCTGCAGGAGGGGCTGCCGGTACCGGACGAATACAAGTGGGAGATGCCGGGCTCCGACGCCGATCTGAACGCCTATGACGTCGTCTATTACGCGGGTCACAGCAATGCCGGTGGCAAGACCATCGCGATCAACTTGCCGAACGACGAGGAAGTACAGCTCGAGAAGGGCTCGAGACGATTGCAGCTGAAGAACGCGATGCAGGCGAAATACGACAAGATCCTGGAGCCCATTGCCGATGTGTTGATCGACGAATCCCAGCGCCAGCACATCACCTTCGACGCTTTTTTCGCCAACACGATGTTTCACGAGGTGGCGCACGGGCTCGGGATCAAGAACACGATCGACGGCAGTGGCACCGTGTCGGAAGCGATGCTGGACCTCGGTGCCAGCATGGAGGAGGGCAAGGCTGACATCCTTGGCCTGTACATGATTACCGAGCTGCACAAGGCGGGCGAACTCGGCGACGTTGACCTGCGCGACTACTACACGACATTCATGACCAGCGTATTCCGGTCGATCCGTTTCGGTGCCAGCAGTGCCCACGGCAAGGCAAACATGGTGCGCTTCAACTTCTTCCTCGACGAGGGTGCCTTCGTGCGCGATGCCGAGACCGGCAGATACCGGGTGGATTACGCACGCATGGAAGAGGCGATGACAAACCTGTCGCGCCTGCTGCTGACGCTGCAGGGTGATGGCGATTACGAGGGCGCCGCCGAGCTGACTGAAACCAAAGGCGTCATCACGCCACTGCTGCAGGCCGATCTTGACAGGCTGACAGAAGCGGATATCCCGGTTGATATCACCTTCGAGCAGGGCGTCGCCGAACTCGGTCTCGAATAAGCCGGAATCCCTTCAGAGGTCCTGCTTGTCGATGACGGGTAGTTGATGGCCAAACAGGGTTGTCAGGTAGAGAAAGCGCCTGGTTTCAAGCACCCCGGTCAGCGTCGGAAAGCGCGCGGCCGGGTCGTGCATGTTCATCAGGATCTCGCCGTCACCATTGAATGCGATGACGTGCGAAGCCGGGACCGCGTTGGGGCGCATGAAAGCCGGCAGGCGTTGCACGACCTTGCGCAGGAACGGCCAGCCTGACAGGGCATCGAGCAGCTGGTTGCGCGGCGCGGCAAAGCCGAGCCAGAACCTGCCGTTCAGGCCGCTTTTCAGGTTGTCGGGGAAGCCCGGAAGATTGTCCAGCAGGACTTCGGTTTCGCCATTCCGCGGGCCGGTCAGCCAGTGTTTCAAAACCCGGTAGCTGGCGGTCTCGTTGACCAGCAGGAAGCTGCCGTCTTCACTGACGGCGACGCCATTCGCGTAGTTGAGGCCGCTGAGCAACGGTTGCACCGTGCCGACTGCCGGGTCGAATTCATAGACGTGCCCGTGCCCGCCATGTTCCATGATATCGAGCAGACTGGCCTCGAAGGTGCCCCGGTATTCCTCGGCACCGAACTTGCTGCTCGACTGGCTGAAATAGATCTTGCCGTCGGGACCGATAGCGAGGTTGTTCGCGTAGACGAGTGGTTGCCCGCCGACTTCGTCGAGCAAGGTCGTGACCTCGCCCGTCCGGTCGATGCGCTGCAGGCCGACATAGGAGTTGGCGATCACCAGTGAGCCGTCGCTGTCGGACTCGATGCCAAGCGGTCGTCCGGTGACGGACGTAAACTCGCTGATGCCGCCATTGTCGATGCGCAGGACGTGGCCGCCGTCGGTCGTCACGTAAATCGACCCGTCTTTCCCCAGCGTGGCGTCTTCGGGCCCGTTAAAATCTCCGAGATCAATGGCCCGCGCGGATTCCAGCAGCTCGTTCTGAGCATAGGGGTCGACGTACCCGAGGTCTGCCGGCGCATCCCACGCCACGGGATCGATGGGCACGGGCCAGAACAGCAGGTAGCCAAGAATAGCGGCGAGCAACCAGCCGCCGAGTGTCAGCAGCGCACGCATGGCCCTGTCACGTCAGCGCTTCGCGTCAATCATCCGCAGGAACTCGACGCGTGTGCGGGCATCCTTGCGGAACGTGCCGACCATCTGGCTGGTCACCATCGATACGTCGGACTTGTGTACGCCGCGCGTCGTCATGCATTGATGCACTGCTTCGATGACGACACCGACACCCTTCGGCTGGAGAACGTCCTGGATACAGTTGGCAATCTGCGCCGTCAATTTTTCCTGCACCTGGAAGCGTCGGGCGAATGCCTCGACGACCCGTGCCAGCTTGCTGATGCCGACGACCTTGTTGTTTGGCAGATAACCGACGTGTGCTTTGCCGATGATGGGCGCCATGTGATGTTCGCAATGCGACTCGAACTCGATATCGCGCAATACGATCATCTCGTCGTAGCCATCGACTTCCTCGAAGGTGCGTTTCAGGTACTCGACGGGATTCTCGCGGTAGCCACTGAACCAGTCTTCGTAGGCACGCGCAACGCGTTGTGGCGTGTCGAGCAGGCCCTCACGGCGCGTGTCCTCTCCGGCCCAGAGTAGCAGGGTGCGGACGGCATCTTCGGCCTGCTTGCGACTCGGTTTACGCGGTTTGGGCAATTTCTTCTTGCTGGCGGTCACGATCGGTTCCTGTTTGATGGATCCGACATCCTACGCAGACTTTTCGGTGATATCGACACCTGTCGGGCAACTCACACCGGTGCCGCCAATACCGCAATAGCCACCCGGGTTCTTTGCCAGGTACTGCTGGTGGTAGTCCTCGGCATAGTAGAACGTCTCGAGCGGTGCGATTTCGGTCGTGATTGCTCCGTGGCCCGCGCGGTTCAGTTCGGCCTGGTAAGCGGCCTGCGAGCGCCGTGCCTCGGCCTGTTGCGCGTCGCTCGTCGCAAAGATCGCGGACCGATACTGCGTGCCGATGTCGTTGCCCTGGCGCATGCCTTGTGTCGGATCGTGGCTTTCCCAGAACACCCTCAACAACTCGCCGAAACTGACGACTTCAGGGTCGAAGACGACGAGCACGACTTCGGCATGCCCGGTATTACCGGAACACACTTCCTCGTAGGTCGGGTTCGGCGTGCTGCCGCCGGCGTAGCCCGCAGCGGTCGAAAATACACCCGCGGTTTCCCAGAAACGGCGCTCCGCGCCCCAGAAACAGCCGAGCGCAAACACGGCCTGCTGCAATGATTCGTCGAAGGGGCCCGTGAGCGGGTTGCCGTTGACGAAGTGTTTTTCGGGCACGGGCATCGGGGTGCTGCGACCGGGCAAGACCTCGTGCGCGCCGGGTAACGTGGTTTTTTTCATCTTGGTCCTTGGTCCTTGGTCCTTGGTTCGTCAGGCGTCCGGATCATCGCCGACGACTTCCGCATCTTCGTCATCTTCGCTTTTCGGCGGCGGGTTTTCCTTCAGCAGTTTATCCAGGTCTGATTGCCGATAATAGAATGTGTGCACGAAGGTCTGTGGACCGGAGTCCACCGGTTCACCGTTGATTACCTGCGGCCTGAATCTGCGATCGCGAATTTCGCGATGCACCGTATTCAACATGTCGGTGAAGACCGACGGCGAGGCCTCGCTGCGAATCTTGCTGACGCGGCCACGCGTCGAAACCTCATAGTCAACACGAATCGTTCCGGTCCGGACATTCTCGGGGGCTGTACTCGCGCTCGTCATGCCGGCGACATAAGGGGGCAAGGGGGTTTCGACAACGGGCACCGGCCGGGCGAACGCTTCCTCACGCGCGAACAGTCGATCTTCGTCGGCGGACAACAGCTGCCACACCTCTTCGTACATCGCGGTCGCGCGATAAATCGAATCCTTGTACATATAGAGATCACCAAGCGCGAGCTTGGTATTGGCAAGCTCAAGCCAGGGATAGTCGGGGGTCTGCTCGGCAATGCGTACGGCGCGCTTCATGTAATTCTCGCCCGTCGACACATTGGTGTAGGTATACGTGACGCCCCCCTCGACTGACAAGTCCGTGAAATAGAAAGACTTGCCGAGCATCAGCAGTGGTTCGATCAGCATCGGACTGTCCTTGCCCTGCACCTCCTCGATGATGCGGATTGCCCGCCTGTAGGTCGTGCGCTCATCAATGTAGTAGCCAGCGCGATGTTGCCAATGTGCGCGTCGCATCAGCGCGGGCAGCAGGCCCATCGGATCGTCTTCGAAATGACGGACGTTGAGAATGTAAATGCGTTCGAGGACATCCTTGGCCGCTTTCATGTCGCCCAACCGTACCTGCGACTCGGCCAGCGACTCCAGGATCTCTATCTGGTCAAGGTTGTGAGGCCCCTCGTTGACCTCGGTGATATGCGCGGCGCGGGTGAACGTCTGTGCCGCCAGGTCCGGCCTGCCATTGCCGAGCTGGGCGGCGCCGAGGCCCTTGAGCGGATTGACGATATCGATGCTGAGCCTGTCGCCGAGATCCTCGATGATTTCAACCGCAGATATGAAGTTCTGAATCGCCGGCTCGTACTGGCCGTTCCTGTATTGCACCAGCGCGAGGTTGTTGAGCGCTTTCGATGTTTCCCTGGACTGTGGGCCATAGAGGCGAATTGCCATTTCGACGATGCGCTTGGCCGATGCGTCGGCCGCGTCTGTTGCCCCTTCGTCCATCAGGCGCCGAAACCGTGTGAACTCGGCGATGAAAGCGGCCTCGTCCACCAGCTCGTCAACCTTCGCTTCGTCCTCGGCAAGTTGTGCCTCAGCGGCGACGATGGACTCCTCCTCTTCTGCCACCGGCACGACCTGGTCCAGCGGGCCTGGCGATATTTCGTCTTCGTCCTGCGATATTTCCGCCGCTTCAACGCCGGCGACTTCATCCGCCACTACCATGCCGTCCTGGTCCTGCGGGCTCGGCTGTTCCTCATCGCTGGATTGCGCGTAGGCGCCCGCGCCGCAAGCGAGTAACGCAAACGATGCGGCGCGGAGAATGGTCTTGAGCCTTGACATGCGGTAGATGGGTTCCTCCTGGGTTTCCGGACGGCAGCTTGGTGGAGTGTATTTGAGACTCTAATCGGGGTGATTAGTTCGCGTACCGAATGCTTGCGCTGTTGCCAACTATACCGGCAGTCCGGGCCACGCGGTAGCCGCGTGGCCTATCTAGATATCCAGCTCGAGCTGCGGTCGACCGGGGTGTCGAAACTGGCTGCAGTCGAGCTTCTGCTGGTATGAGCGGGGCTTGAGGCCGGCTCGCCGGGCGGCGTTGCGAAAGCGGGCCGCGAGCATGTCGGCATAGGGACCGCGGCCCGTTTGCCGGACGCCAAACCGATGGTCATACGGGCGGCCACCGCTGGCCTGCCGAACCAGGCTCATGACATGTTCCGCCCGTTCCGGAAAATGTGTCGTCAGCCAGTCGGTGAACAGGTCCTGCAATTCGTGCGGTAGCCGCAGAAAAATGTAATGCGCCTGGGTTGCCCCGGCACTTGCCACGGCGTCGAGGACGGCTTCGATCTCGCAGTCATTGAGCGCCGGAATAATGGGGGCCATCAATGCGCTCACCGGAATGCCGCTGGCAGCCAGCGCCTCGACCGACTTGAGGCGGGCATTTGCCGACGGCACGCGGGGCTCGAGTATGCGCTTAAGTCCGTCGTTCATCGTGGGTATGCTGACTGCAACCGAGCAAAGCCCCCGGTCAGCCAGTGCGGCAAGCAAGTCGATATCGCGCTGAATCAGCGTGCCCTTGGTGATGATGTTGACCGGGTGGCGATGCTCGAGAAATAACTCGAGCAGCCGGCGCGTCAGCTGGTGTGTGCGTTCGGCGGGCTGGTACGGGTCGGTGTTGGCGCCGATCGTGATCGGTTTGCACTCGTATCCGGGTTTGCCCCAGGCTTCCTCGAGGCGCTCGACCGCGTTTGGCTTGTAGAAGATCTTCGTTTCGAAATCGAGGCCCGGGGACAGGTCCAGGTAGCTGTGCGCCGGCCGTGCGTAGCAGTAGATACAGCCGTGCTCGCAGCCGAGGTAGGGGTTGATAGAGCGATCGAACGGCACGTCTGGCGAGCTGTTGCGGCTGATGATGCTTTTTGCCGGCATCGGCCGGATCGTGGTTTGTGGGGCGTGGTGTGCCTGCGCATGCGCTTCGCCGCCGCTGGCAACGACGGGGCGGGACTCAAAACGGCCGGGCGGCGCCGAGACGGCGCCGCGGCCCTTGTGCGCGTGGCGGTTCATGAACAGGCTCTGTCCGGTGCAAAATACTGTATGAAAACACAGTAATCGCTGGCGCCGGACCGGTCAAGGGATCAGTTCAGGACGCGGTAACCGCGGCCCTGCAGACAACGTTTGAATACCCGGCTCTGGTCGCGGTCTGCATCGAGGCCGGACACCGTACCGCCGTAGAGCGCGCCGCCAGCCGCAGCCCGCCCGACGTCGCCCGTGATGGCGCCACCGATGGCACCGACAGCGGCACCCGTCGCACCGCCCCTGGCGACGCCCTCAGCAATGACGACCTGTTCTGTATAGGCCTCGCACTCGCTCCAGTCCCGAGCGAGGGCGTTTGGATCTACCCCCCTGGTGTCGACAATCGGGTCCGGATGCGCGGCGCAGCCGCCGCTACACAAGGTGGTGAGCACGATTACTGTCAGGGTGTGTCGTCGCATCTGTCTGGTCCTCGAAAATACAGGTCTCCATGACAGGAACGCGCGACGACGCATCCGGTTGACAGTCAGTGGCGGCGATCAGTCCTCGTAAGCCTTGTACAGGTGCACGTCCTGCTGCGGGAACGGGAACGAGATGCCGTCATGATCGAAGCGCTTCTTGATCGCTTCGGTCAAATCGAACTTGACCGGCCAGTAGTCGGCCGTGTTGACCCAGGGCCGCAGTACGAAGTTGACGCTGCTATCGGCCAGTTCGGAAACCGCGATCGTGCATGCCGGATCATCGAGAATGCGTTCGTCAGCTGCGACCAGTTCCTCGAGCGTCTTGCGGACCTTGTCGAGGTCGTCTTCATAACTGACACCGACGACCATATCGACGCGGCGCGTATCTTTGGCCGAATAATTTGTAATGATGCTGTTCATGATCTGGCTGTTCGGGACGATTACCTGCTTGTTATCGCCGGTGCGCAGGATCGTCGTCAGGATCTGGACCTGCTCGACGACACCGTTGATGCCTGCCGCTTCAATGAAATCGCCGACGCGGTACGGTCGGAACAGCACAATCAGTACGCCGGCCGCAAAATTGGACAGCGAGCCCTGCAGCGCGAGACCGACAGCCAAACCGGCTGCGCCGAAGATCGCGATGAATGACGTGGTTTCGATGCCAATCTGGCTGATCGCTGCGATGACAACGACGACCATCAATGCGATGCGTACGAGATTGCAGACAAACGTCT
>Ga0210065_1000428_pt1 | contig 11581 bp, 9 predicted proteins | sample Muzzi_PWB_D1_FD_185533 | JGI IMG/M metagenome (GOLD analysis project Ga0210065, IMG submission 185533) | Wetland microbial communities from San Francisco Bay, California, USA, that impact long-term carbon sequestration - Muzzi_PWB_D1 (SPAdes) | ecosystem: Environmental > Aquatic > Marine >... | reverse complement strand
AGGATGAGAAGAAAATCGCTGCGGCGATTCCTTTCTCACTCTCCACTCAGCTGCCGGTTGCGATCGATCAATGCGCTACGGCGATCCAGATGGGCCAGCCGACCGACCAGGGAACAGCAGTGCTGGCGGCTGCTGTTCCTACTGAAAAACTCCTCTCACTGCTGGGCACTTTCGAAGCAGCGGACGTGCCGCTACACCTGCTCGACCTGTCGCCATTTTGCTATGTGGCAGGGCTTGGCGAACAGATCAGTGATAGCCTCTTGGTCTGTGCGACAGATCAAGAAACTACCGTTGCCCTGGTGCAGAACGGGCGTCTGGAAGATTACCGCGTTCTGCCGGCCATTGCGGAGCCTCCCCAGGCGGCTCAACTGCAGCAACTGCTCAGAGACCTCAGAGTTGTTAAGCAGGCGGCCGGCGCAGGGGAGCTTGGCATCAGCCTGATGGGCGAGAGGGGCACCTCCGGATTGGCAGAAGCTCTACAGGCCTCTGAACTTAAGGTGGAAATCCTCTCTCTTGATCTCGGCGGACAGCTGGTAGATGGCACGTTTTTACCGGCCGTGGCGCTAGCACTCCGGGCAAAAGCCGCCAGGGCCGAGCGGTCTTTCAATTTTCGTCGCGGCCAGTATGCCTTGAAGGGAGAATGGGCCAACCTGAAGCGCAAGCTGGTTTTGTTGGCTGCGCTGCTCGGCGTGACGGTGCTGATTATGATCGGTTCTATGGCTTTCAAGTACAGCGACCAGGCTAGCCGTGCTGCTCAGTTGCAGGCGGAGATGGTTGACGTATACCGGTCGTTGTTTCCCGAAGCCACGACCATCGTTGATGTGCCATTGCAGCTCAGGAGTGTGATCCGTAATCTGCAAGAGAAAGGCAGCCTGATTACCGGAGGGCAGGCTTCGGCGCTTGCCGTCCTCAAGGAAATTTCCCGCCTGCCCGATCTGGCCACAGTTGAATTCCAGGAATTTGCCATGAGCAACAAAGAGGTCAAGCTGACTGGAAGTACGGCATCCTTCGAAGCGGTCAACCAGATGGCCGGGGTGCTTGGTGAATCACCCTTATTTAGCAAGGTTCAAGTCAGCGACGCCAAAATGAGTCTTGACGGCAGCCGGATTGACTTCCGCCTGTTGCTCTCACTTGTTAATCCGGGGGCCGAGCAATGATCAATCAACTGAACCAGAGGGAACGGATTTTTGTGATCGTCGGAGGCTTAGCCCTCATCCTGGCTCTGCTTTACTATGCAATAGTGGCACCTTACTGTAGTGCACTGGAGCGATTCGACCGCCAGATTGCGACACGCAGTGGGCAGTTGCAGGAGGTCAAATCCCTGCAAACAAGATACCTGGAGCTTCAGCAGAAGATGGCCCAGATGGAAAGCCTCCTGGGGAAAAAACAAAATTTCTCCGCGCTCACTTTTATTGAAAACCTGGTCGGACAAACCGCCGGACGTGAGAACCTTTTGTCCATGCGTCCTCAGTCCCCTGAACTCCGCAACGAATTCACCATCGATTCTGTGGAGATCAAACTCGAGAGGCTGACGATCAAGCAGGTCCTCGAATTGCTCTCGGGCATTGAAGCTGCGCCCACCCCCATGCAGGTCAAGAACCTCTACCTCAAGCAACGCTTCGATGATCGATCTCTGCTTGATGCAACCATGACCGTTACGGCCCTGCGGAGGACGACATGAGATTTTCTGCCTGGTCACAAAAAACCAAAGGGCGCGCCGCCGCCTGGCAAAGACCGGGTCTCTTCCTGTTGGCCGGAGCTGGCCTGCTTCTACTGGGCATGCTGACCGGATTCTATCTGTTCTTTCCGGCGGAAGTGCTGAGACAAAGGGTCATCCAGGAAGTTGAGACAAGGACCGGTGCAGAAATCCAGATCGGGCAGATGACACTTTATCCGCTGCTGACTCTGGATGCCAGCCAAATCAGTTTTGGCGTAACCGGCTTGCCCCAACCTATGCAGATCGAGCAGTTAAGCCTGGCGCCACAATGGTCGACATTGTTGTCCAGTGATCCGGGAGTGCAGTTGCAGGCCCAGCTCATGAGCGGGTTGGTTAACGCAAAGGTACTGAGAACTGGAATGATCAACGCCGTGGCGACGGGCCTGCGCTTCGACCTGCCACTGCAGAAGCCAATGGCCATGAATATAACTGGTAACCTGGACCAGACAACCGTCAATGCAGCCATCCATCTTGATCCTGAAACGAAAACGCAGCTCTCCCTGCAGCTGAGTGATGTCAGCATCAGTAACCTTGCTTTTTTTAAAGAGGACAGTCCGGGCATCGCACTCGGTGAAATAGTCCTGGAGGTCAATGGCCAGGGCCGGGCTATGAAAATTAATGCGCTAACAGCGAAAGGTGGAGATTTTAACATCAGTGGTGAAGGGACTTTGTTCATTGGTCGCACATCTGCAACCAGCCGCGTCAACCTTTCTCTACACATCAAAACAACAGATTCGGCCGACCCGACTCTGGTTTCCCTGCTTGAACTTTCTGCCCCCCCGGACGCAAATGGCGACCACCACCTGCGTGTCAGCGGAACGCTTGCGACTCCGACTATCGGTCCCGTTAAATAATTTTTTTTAAGATCAACTCATAAAACAAATGATGATTCCATATATCATTACAACGGATACTTTCATTTTTTTGGCATCGGCCAACCCTCCCAATAGATATAAGTACTTCAGTATCAAGGAGACCTTTCGTGAGAAATGAGGGCTGTCAATCCCAGGGAAGTGGCCGACTCCTGCTATCATGAGACTTTCAAATCAGATAAAAAAGCCCCACAGCCAGGAGGGGACTGTGGGGCACGGGTTTGGTTAGGAGGTAAAAACATGAAGAAGTATTACTCTGTTGGCTAAATCTTACCAATTTAGTCAGGCATGTCAAGAAAAAAAGTCAAACTATTTTTCTTCAGTTTTTTTTTGTCCCGATTGACGCAGGAAAGCTACCAAAGCGCCCGCCCCGCCATATCGACGTGGCGCAACGCCCCACTCGACGACCTGCTCGCTTTTTTTACTGAGCAAGCTCTGCATTGCACTTCGCAGAACAGGGCCATCTTGCGAGTGCAGACCCTTGCCGGTAATCAGGAGGACGGTACTGAAACCCTGGAAGATGGCGTTCTGCAAAAAGAATGGAACCTTGACAGTCGCCTCGTCAACGGTCATTCCATGCAGGTCCAGTTCAGCTTCCGGTTTAAGCAGGCCACGCTCCATCTGTTTGATACGCCGTGGGACGGCACAATTGGCCGGAGAATCCGCACTCGGCTCTTCTTTGAACACCTTTTCCATGGATCCGATGGCATCCAGAAAAGTATCCAGGTCACACTTGTCTCTTTGAATTTCGGGAGCAGAAGAGCTACCGTATTTGGCTCTTGCAGCGGGGGCGACATTGTTTTGTTCACCATCCTCAAGCCGCCGGACTCCCAGGGAGGCCATCTCATCGGCAAAAGATGTCGGTGTCTGGTCGCTCGCCGATTTTATCGCGGCAGAATCATTCTGGTCTCTTCTGACAGAGGAGGATTCGCCGTTCTCTGCCTCAAAAGCAGACAACCCCTTCAGTTTTGCGAAGGGGCTGTTTGAAAAGTCTTGCGGTGCGGATTTATGATGTTTGTTCTTCTTTTTCGCCATGACTACCTTCTGACGATTTTGCGCCGGCCCTGCATTGCCTTGGTGTGCTTGCGGATCAGCGCGCCCTGTTTTTCAAGCTGGAACTGGTACCAGACATCGCCATAATCCTGCATCTTCATCTTCTTGCCTTCTTTGAGAGCCTCCAGGTTTGCCGACATCACTTCGTTGCTGCCAACCTTTTTCAATCCCTTCTCCATAATGCTGATGGCCTTGTTGCGGTCACCGACTTTCTCCAGACAGAAAGCGTAGAGACTCCAGAGCAAAGGCTCCTTGCGGGTCACGGCAACGGCCTTGTCAAAGGTGGCAATCATCTTCTTCGGTTGATTGCGCTTCATATAGATGATGGCCAGCATCGCCATGGCAACCCAATGCCGAACGAAGCCGATCTTGAGGTAATCATATGCCTTGCTGAAGTCACGTCGCAGGTAATAAACCATGCCGATCTGCGCGTTCATCTGCTTCTTGATGTAGAACTGCCAGTGCTCGTATTTCTTCTGTACGGCTTCCAGCTTGTGAATTGCCGCATCCGGGCGGTTAGCTGCAATGTCCTTCTGTACGGCTTCCATGGCAGCATTGATCTTGGCCATGATTTTTTTCAGAATGATGACATAGATGATCGAAAACACGATAACACCGGCAATCGCCGGGACAACCGGGTGCAGACTGGTCGTAAAATGGAGGGCGACACCGAACAGTGCACCGACGGCAAGGGCAATAAAGGTGGACAACATGGGACCAGGTCCTTTCAGATGCAATTGTTTTGAAGCGGCGTATTCTATCAGCCCGGTTGGGTGTTGTCAAAGCAAACAAACGGCCCGTATGTTCTGGACTGAAGGTTGATATCCGGAGGAATGACGCTTCGAACGAGACCGTGCCCGACAAGGTTATCTTGAGGCTGGTCTTGGTACAGGAGGCGGGTATTATCGTACCTGCAGAGCGGCACCCGTGTATCTGTTCGGTGGTGGAGTGAAAACCGCCCCGCAAAGAAACGGCTGGGCACGTCCAGAGTCAATCGCAGGACGGCAAGGATCCGGCTTGTCGAGTCCGCGTTGCCGAAAACAGGCGCGTTCAGATTCAGCCACGGCCCTTGCTGCTGACGTGCAACGTCAGGCGTTCGCCCGGTTGCAGCACATGGTTCTCGGCTAGATTGTTCCAGCTGCGGATCTGACCGGTTGCAACCGAGAACTCCCGACCAATTGCCCAGAGAGTGTCGCCGGGACGCACCTTGTAAACCACCTTGTGCAGTGGCCCGGGATCCTTGACAGCGGCGACCTTTTTCGCGGGCGCCGCTTTAGAAGAGACGACCAGGCGCTGGCCAGGCCGGATCACGTTGCTCCAGCCAAGGCGGTTCCAGACCCGCAACTGTTTCTCCGTAACATTGAACTTGCGGGAGATCTTCCAGAGCGAGTCCCCGGAACGGACCGTATAGTAGGCCCTGCGAGAACGTTTGTAATCATCCTTGAGCTCGGCAAGCGCAGTTGATCCGTTGGCGTCCGGGTTGAGAGGTATGATCAGATTTGTGCCGATCTGGATGGCCCGCGTATTACGAATACGGTTGAGGTTCTTGATGTCCTGGACACGCACGCCGTAGCGTTTGGACAGAGCCAGGAGGGTATCTCCCGACCTGACCTTGTGCCGAACGTAGTTGGCACGCTGCCGTTCGGGCAGTTCGTCATACCCGGCGAGAAAAGCCTCCTTGCTGCCGGTCGGCAACCTGACCTGGTAATCCTTTGCCGCGGGAGGCGTACTCCAGCGCTTCAGTTCCGGGTTGAGCTTCTTGACCACCAGGTATTCTACACCGGTTAGACGCGCAATGACTTCAAGGTCCGTACTGCTCGGCAGGGTTGCTGTGTCATACTGCAACGGTGCGTGATATTCAAGTTCGGTAAAACCGTATTTTTTCGGCTGCTTGGCAATCATGAGTGCAGCAAGAAGTTTGGGCAGGTAGTTCTTGGTTTCGGTTTTCAGGTACTTGCCACGGCACAATTCCCAGAAGTCCCTGGTCTTGTAACGCTTGATCGCATTACGAAGCTTGCCGGGGCCGGCGTTGTACGAGGCCACAGCCAAATACCAGTCGCCATCAAAATCGTTATAAAGGTCCTGCAGGAAACGGGCAGCCGCGCGGGTGGCCTTTTCCGGATCGCGACGTTCGTCGTACCACCAGTCATTTTTCAGGCCATAACGACGGCCGGTGCTCTCTATGAACTGCCAGGGGCCAACAGCATGTGCCCAACTGTAAGCCTTGTCATTGAAACCGGATTCGACCATCGCCAGGTAAGCGAGATCCCTGGGCAGCCCTTCATCAGCGAAAATTTCCTGCATCATCGGCAGGTAATGACCTGAACGTTCCAGCCAGAGAGTGAATGTCTTTTTTGCCCGGCCACTGAAATAATCGACGAAATATCGGACTTTTTCGTTTTCCACTACAGGGAAATCGAAAACCGGTTCCTCGTGAGCGAGGATTTCACCGGGTTCCTCCGGCGGCATCTGGTCATTGCCCTGCAAAACCAGGTTGTCAGCCAGAGTCTCTTCGTCGAGCGGTTCGTCACTGTCAGCGAGGACAGTCTGATCGGCATCGCCGGAAAGGGGGTTTACAAGAAAGTCGTCGGGATCACCAAGCATGGGATTGACAAGAAAGTCCTCGGCATCGCTTTCTTTATCAGGCAATAGCTGAAGATCTGCGGCATCCATATCGCCTTGCTTACCTTGCTCGAAAACGAGAGAGGTAACCGGCTCGGAGGGTATCGAGGGAGGAGAATTACTGGCAAAGCAACCCGCCAGGAAAAATCCGGACAGGAGAAAGATCATGAGTTGGTAAAGCCGCATTAAAAAACCTCCAAAGGCCGGCACAGGCTACACGAAATCAGTTGAAGAAGTCAAATTCAACGCATTTTGTCACCCCAGCAGCGCTCTTCCATTTCGCACAGCAGGTCAGAAAAGGATTCACGGTTACGCGCGCTGACGGCTATTGCATCGAAACGCCGACAGTAGGGCCCGATTTCTTCATCGGGAACCAGGTCGATCTTGTTGAAAACCAGCAGCCGGGGAATTTCATGCAGTTCAAGGTCATGCAAGATACGGTCCACAGAGCGAATCTGTTCCTCGAAGCGTGGGTTGGAGAGGTCGACCACGTGCAGCAGCAGTCGCGCATCGACCAACTCTTCCAGGGTTGCCTTGAAAGCCCCGAGCAGACTTTTCGGCAGATCCCTGATAAAACCGACCGTGTCGGTAATGATGACCTCGCGCTCGTGAGGGAAGCGCAGACGACGGGTCGAGGTATCCAGAGTCGCAAACAGCAGGTCCTCAGTAAAGACCTCACTCTGGGTCAGGGCATTGAGCAGGGTCGATTTGCCCGCATTGGTGTAACCGACAATCGATATGATCGGCACGCCGGTCTTGATCCTCTTCTGGCGTCTCTGCAGACGCCCCTTGCCGAGTGATTTGAGCTGCTTTTCCAGGCGGCTGATGCGGTCACGAATCCGCCGACGGTCCGTTTCCAATTTTGTCTCACCCGGACCTCGCCCACCGATCCCTCCCATCAGCCGAGACATGGCGGTACCTCTGCCGGTCAGCCGGGGCAGGATATATTTGAGCTGGGCAAGCTCAACCTGCACCTTGCCATCCAGGGTGTGAGCGCGACGGGCGAAAATATCCAGAATCAGCTGGCTGCGGTCAATAACTTTCAATTCGGTCATGGCGGCAATGGTCCTCGCCTGTACCGGAGACAGGTCCTGGTCGAAAACCAGCAGGGTCGCGCCCTTGTGCAGGGCGCTGATGACCACCTCCTGTAGCTTGCCCTCACCCATCAGAGAGCGCGGATGCAGCTTACGCGAACGCTGCATGATGCGATCGAGGACAACAACATCAGCGGTCCGAGCCAACTCCGCCAGTTCGTCCATGGCATCCTCGGCTTCTCGGAGAGGAGCCTGGGTCACGGACAAAAGGATCGCCTTTTCGCGTGGGTCTCCCAGGTCGACAGTCGCCGAGCGCGATTGTTCAAGCTCCGCATCGAGGGCACGGATAAAGCCGGCGAAATCAAGCCCCCAGGTGTGAATCGAGGGGATTGTCTGCAGCAGATGAATGCGTCCGTCCGGTGCAGGGGGGATCAGGTGAGCTGAATATACCGGGCCGGGCAGACCATCCTCACCGACCGCCAGGCTGATCATCATATCGAGGCGCAGCAACGCAAGGTCGTTGAAGTCGTCCTGGGAGAGTGGCTCGCCCTTGAGGTGGGTATGGATACAGCGCAGGCCTCGCAGGCCACTGCGCCCGAGGCCGTAACCGGACAGGTCGGGAATGACAATTTCGTGGTCATCGCCGAGGATGACAATTTTCACCTCGCCACTGCGGTCGATGATCAGGCCGATCTGGCGGCGCAGTTCACCGGACAGCTCCGTCAAGGAGCGCGCCAGTTCCGGCGAAATCACCTCAGTGGCCGCCAGGCGCCTCCGATAGAGTCTTTCAAGGGCCTTGACCTGGCTTGGTTTGAGTCCTGTGGTATTGCCGTGAATCATTGTGACCTCTGTAAACAGCGGAGAGAGGGAGGGAGAAATACAACCATCTTATCTCCCTATTTCCTGATCTTCTCAATTCACAAAAAAAGGCCCCTCTCGGGGCCTTTTTGGAAGTGCTGTTCAACGATGACTATCCCGCCGAGATATTGAAGCCACCGTCCACGTAATGAATTTCCCCGGTCACACCGGAGGCAAGGTCTGACAGCAGATAAAGGCTGGCCTTGCCAACTTCCTCCTGACTGACGGTGCGACCCAACGGGCTACGCTCTTCCATGACACGCAGCTTTTCATTGAAATTGTCAATCCCGGAGGCCGCCAGAGTCTTGATCGGGCCGGCAGAGACGGCGTTGACACGGACATTCCGTTTGCCAAGTTCAGCAGCCAGGTAACGGACCGAAGACTCCAGCGCCGCCTTGGCAACGCCCATAACATTATAGTCGGGGATCGCCATCACTGCCCCGAGGTAGGACATGGCAACGATACTGCCGCCTTCCGGCATCAGCGGCATTGCAAACCGGGTCATGGCCACCAGGGAGTATGCGCTGACATCCATCGCCAGGGCAAAGCCCTCACGGCTGGTCTGACTGAAGGGGTTCTTCAGATCCTCGCGTCTGGCAAAAGCCACTGCATGGACGACAAAGTCGATCGTCCCCCACTGTCGTTCCAGCTCTTTGAAGACTGCGGCGATATCATCGTCAGCAGCGACATCGCACGGCAGGATAATTTTCGACTCCAGGCTTTCTGCGAGGGGACGGACCCGCTTCTCCAGCGCTTCGTTGAGATAGGTGAACGCCAGTTCGGCACCGGCGCTGTGCAGTTGCTGAGCAACCCCCCAGGCGATGCTCTTCTCGTTAGCCACGCCAAAAATGACGCCCCGCTTGCCATCCATCAAACCCATGTAAACTCCTCCTGAAGATTGAGTATTCGGGAGATGTCTTACCAGATAGAACGGCTTAACGCAAGGATTTGCCGTAATATATTGTCAATTGCCTGTCTGTTCGACATTTTCAGAGACTATAGTCAGAATTGCCTCAGCCTTCCTGTATCCGGGGATAACCCGACCGTCAGGCAAAACCAGGGTCGGCGTTGAACGGATGCCAAGTTCTCCGGCGAGCGCAATCGTCTGGTCGACAACCGGAATTTCGCAGTTTGGCGCGGGAACCGGCTTACCGGAGAAACTCAACTCAAGGTACTCCATCGAGTTGTTACAAACGATACTTTTCGAGATATTGTAGGCGTTGGGATGCATCTTCAACGGGAAGAGTTTAATATAAAAAGCTACTTCGGGGTCGCGCCGGACCACCTCCTTGAGCTCTTCATGAAGTTTTTTGCAATAGGGGCACTCCGGGTCGGTGAAAACGATAACCTTGGTCTTCGCCGATGGCTTGCCGAGCAGCAGAGCATCTGCCAACGGAATTTTGCTGACATCAACGCTGTTCATGCGCACGCTGCGCTGCCGGGTCAGGTTCTGCTTGTCATTCAGTCGAATCACGTTACCGGAGACCAAGTACTTCTTCGAGAAATCGATGTAGACAGGCAGTTTATTCTGGTCTTTTTCCACCTCAGCCACCCACATGCCAGGGATCTCGGCAAATTCGACGCTGTTGACTTTGTCAACCATACCGCCGAGTAATTGCTCGGTTTCCGCCATGGTAATGCTATGGCAGTCTGCGCAGACCCCTGCGCCACAACCTTCGGAGGACATGGCCAACGCACTCTGTACGACCATTAACAAGCTGATAAGAACAAGGAATGTACGCATAAATCTTTCTTTCTCCGGTATCTTGACCGGCGGGGATTTAACTATTGAGCGTCATTCTAGCTAATAACAAGGTTGCGAAACAAGGTCGATGCTAAAAAAAACTGAAAAATTGACTTCTGATGCTTTCTCTCGTAATAACTCACCTCATGGAACACGTGAAAGGTAAAGCAAGATGGATGCCATAACCCTGTTCGGATTGGCGTTGGCGCTGGCCATGGATGCTTTTGCCGTCGCTCTCGGTACGGGCACTATCCTGTCCCGCCTGACCGGACGGCACATTTTCCGCCTCGCTTTTCATTTTGGCCTTTTTCAGGCCCTGATGCCGGTGATCGGCTGGCTGGCCGGCCAGACTGTCGTCCAGTTTGTCTCGGCCTGGGACCACTGGATCGCGTTTGCCCTGCTGGCATTGATCGGTGGGCGGATGATTCGCGAAGCCTTAAGCGAAGAAGAGCGACCTGAGGACTGTGACCCCACCCGCGGGTTAAGCCTGGTCATGCTCTCGATCGCAACCAGCATCGATGCCCTGGCGGTCGGTTTCTCCCTGAGCGTGATCGGGGTCTCTATCTGGCTTCCGGCGTTCATCATCGGAGTGGTTGCCGGAGTGCTGACTGTAGTCGGCATGCTGGCAGGCCGTCGGATTGGCGACCGTTGGGGTTCGCGAGTGGAAATCCTGGGAGGTTTCGTCCTGATTGCGATTGGCGTCAGAATTTTATCCGAGCACCTTCTGGCCTGAAATTGATTCGATCAAATGTCCTTCTCCTCGCTATTAATAACAGTCAACCTTAAAAACGATGACCGCTAACTTGACTGTCGAATCTACTGCAGAATTCTTTAATTCGGGACTGCTACAAAACTGAAATAGTGCCCCTGATCTCTTCAACACAACGGTACGGGATTTTCAGATTACCGCGGCCGGCGCCCATAACGATCCCGCCCTGGAGCGGCTGGTGGAAATCGGAGCCGCCAGTCACGATCAACCCCATCCTGCGCGCCAGGGTAACGTACCGATCGACATCATCGTTCCCCGTACCCGAGTTATAAGCCTCGAGACCATCCAGTCCCATGGCAATAAACCGGTGGAGAAGTCCGACCAGCGTCTCGTCATCAACGCCGATAAATGGCGGATGGGCGAGGACGGTACACCCCCCGACGTCGTGGAGCAGACGAATTGCTTGATCAATCGGGAAGAACCGTTTCGGTTCGTTACAGGGGACCAGGTAGCGTTCGAAGGCGGCGTCCATACTGTGCACATGACCGGCGGCGAGCAAAGCATGGCCGATATGCGGACGACCGATTGTCCCCCCGGCCCGTTTCCTGATATCGGCAGGATCAAGCGTCTGGCGCCCCTCATTTTCCAACTGCCGGTTGATGTTTTCGACGATCCGCTGACTTCGTCCGGCACGAAAATTTCGGAATTCAGCCAGGGCGTCTTGTAACGCCTGGCTTTCATGATCGAACGCATAGCCCAGCAGGTGCAGGTCCTGGTACTCGTTCCAGACCACCGACAGCTCGACCGCTGAGATAACCTCGACGCCAAATTCCCGGCCCGCAGCAATCGCTTCCGGAATGCCGTCAACATTATCATGGTCCGCCAGGGCAATTGCCCGCAAACCCAGGTTGGCCGCTTCAGCAACCAACTCAGTCGGCGTCATAACCCCGTCGGAGAAGGTGCTGTGCAGGT
>Ga0210065_1000427_pt1 | contig 11601 bp, 9 predicted proteins | sample Muzzi_PWB_D1_FD_185533 | JGI IMG/M metagenome (GOLD analysis project Ga0210065, IMG submission 185533) | Wetland microbial communities from San Francisco Bay, California, USA, that impact long-term carbon sequestration - Muzzi_PWB_D1 (SPAdes) | ecosystem: Environmental > Aquatic > Marine >... | reverse complement strand
CAACCGGAAGTGGACCGCATTGTGCAGCAAATCGGACTGCCAAGGTGGCGGCAGGAACGACCGCCGGTTCAAATATGGGCGGTCGTTGATGATGGTCTCAACCGGCAACTGAAACCGCTCGTGTTCGGCTACGCGTGGGAGTCTATCGAAGACATTGCCGCGATGCGGGGCCTGCCGGTAAGTTGGCCTGAACTGGATGAGGAGGAGGTGCAACTGATCGATATGAGCCTGGTCTGGGGTGGCTTCACCGATTACCTGGTTGAGCGCGGTGCGCCGGGAGACGGTGTTGCGATTATCGCAGCGCGTCGTGAAGGTCCACGGTGGACAGTGCGTTGGAACCTGGCCAGTGGCAATCAGCACTGGAGTTGGCAAAACAGTGATTTTGAACTTTTGTATGCGCTGGCAGAAGGCGTTCACAGGATGGTCGATGAAATTTCAGCAAGTAATGCTATCGCGGCCTCGGAACAGGGGGTGTGGAAAATTGACGTAAGCATCGGTGAGCTGAATAGCGCCGAGGACTATGTAAGCTGTCTTGAATATTTGCAGAATCTGAGCCTGGTCGATGGCGTTGAAATACTGGGTGCAGATCCAGGGGTTGTCCATTTCCGCCTGCAACTCAACGCCTCGACAGAGCACCTGGTGGAAGCGTTCAGACAGGGTACGGTTTTATTAGCTGCACGTGCCGGTAGTGAATACGAATATGAGTTCCTGCCCTAGCCAAGGTGTTAATATTCCGCAATGACGACTGATTCCCGAAACTGGTTGATGTTGGCGTTGCTGGTCGGTGCCGGTTGGTTGATCTACCTGCTTGCGCCGGTGATAACACCATTCGCAATTTCCGCCGTGCTGGCGTATGTGGGCGACCCTTTCGTTGACCGCTTGGAGAAGGTCTCCATAGGGCGATGGAAGGTCGGCAGGACGGTTGCCGTCAGTATTGTCTTTATTCTGATGTTGTTGTTGTTGATTGTCGTGTTGCTCATCGTTGTGCCGTTGCTGGTCGAGCAAATCCGCTTGCTGATTCATCTCTTTCCGCGCTGGGTCGAGTGGTTCTCCGGTACGGCGCTGCCGTGGCTGGCAGGCAAGTTGGGGTTTGACCTGCAGGATTTCGATGCCGCACATGTTACCAGTGTGTTCAAGGACTACTGGAAAGAAATCAGTACGGCCGCTTTTAAAGTGGTGGATTATGTTTCCCGCGGTGGCATGGCGCTTGCGGCATTGCTAACCAACCTTATCCTGATCCCGGTCGTAACATTTTACCTGCTCAGGGACTGGGATCCGCTGATCCGGGCCACGCACGACCTGTTGCCGCGAAATATGGAAGCTGAAATCAGCCGGACGGCAAAAGATGTCGATGAAGTGCTCGGTGCATTTTTCCGTGGACAGTTAATGGTTATGATCGCACTCGGCCTGATTTATACCATTGGTTTGTCAGTGGTCGGTATTGATCTGGCCGTGCTGATCGGGATGGGTGCCGGCTTGCTCAGCATCGTCCCTTACCTTGGTTCCATTGTCGGCGTTCTGGTTGCGGCAGGTGCCGCGGTTTTTCAGTTTCAGGATGTGTTCCACCTTGTTATGGTGTTGCTCGTTTTTGCTGTGGGTCAGACCGCGGAAGGTATGTACCTGACCCCGAAACTGGTTGGTGACAAGATTGGTCTGCACCCGGTGACCGTTATTTTCGCAGTGCTGGCCGGCGGGCAGTTGTTTGGTTTTCTCGGTATATTACTGGCTTTACCGGTTGCCGCAGCGCTCAATGTGCTGGTTCGGCACATTCTAAACAGGTACCGGCAAAGCGAACTGTACAAGCTGCCATTGGACGGAGAGAGCTGACCGACATGTTATTTTCTCCGCAGATTCCATTGCAGTTGATGCCCCTGCGCGACAGTCGTTTTGACAATTTTGTCAGCGGGCCAAACAAGGCACTTGTAGAGGCCTTGAAGAGCATGCCTGATGAACCCGGTTCCTCTGTGTTTTTGTCCGGCGGAGAAGGCAGTGGCAAAACGCATTTGCTCAATGCCGCGTGCGTCAGGACCCGTGAAAATGACGGCCGGGCATTTTATCTTGCACTCAAGCGCCTGCCGAAGGACGCCATCGCCTCATTGCAGGGGCTGGAAAAGCTGGACCTTGTTTGCGTGGACGATTTGCATGTCATTGCCGGTGATCCGGCATGGGAAGAGGCATTGTTTCATTGTTTCAACCGCATCAGGGAAGCGAACGGCCGACTGCTTGTCAGTAGCCGCGACAGGCTGTCGGCACTGTGTCTTGACTTACCGGACCTGGCGTCCCGCCTGGCCTGGGGTTTACGCCTGCAATTGGCACCCCTTGAGGACCATGACAAACTGGTGGTGATCAACGAGCACTGCGATGCCCTTGGGATAGACCTGCCTGAAGATGTTCAGCAATACCTGCTGAAACACAATGATCGCAGCATGGTTGCACTGATACATACCGTGGAAAACCTGCAACAGGCGGCTATAAGCCATAAACGCAGAATTACGATCCCATTGGCACGTGAAGTGCTCAAAGCAAACAAGGAATAAATATGCTGACAAAGTCAGAAATTACCCGTAATTGGCTGCCACGCTATACCGGTATGCCGTTGGACCAATTTGGTGAATACGTACTGGTCACAAATTTCGGTGATTATGTGCGGCGTTTCGCAAAGATTTTTGATTGCAGGATTTACGGGGAAGACCGCACCATGCAGGCTGCCACCAACGACAATGGGCTGACCATCATCAATTACGGGATCGGTTCAAGTAACGCCGCGACCATCATGGATTTGTTGACGGCTGTCATGCCAAAAGGTGTGTTATTCCTTGGCAAGTGTGGCGGTCTCAAAAAATCCACTGAAATCGGACACTTTATTTTGCCGATAGCCGCTATTCGTGGTGAAGGCACCAGCGACGATTATTTCCCGCCTGAAGTACCGGCTTTGCCTTCTTTCAAATTGCACAAGTTTGTTTCAGACAAGATCCTCGCGCACGGTGTTGATTACAGGACGGGTGTGATCTATACCACCAATCGCCGGGTATGGGAGCACGACGAGGCGTTCCACAAAAAACTGCACGATATGACCTGTATCGGTATCGATATGGAGACGGCCACGTTGTTCATTGTAGGTCACGCCAATGCAATCGCACACGGTGCGCTGTTGCTCGTGTCCGACGTGCCGGTAACGCCTGAAGGTGTTAAGACCGAGGAGTCGGATAGAAAGGTCTCCGAAGACTGGGTGGGTCTGCATTTGCAGATTGGTATCGAAGCCATGACCGAAATTGGTCAGAAGGGCGAGATGATCAAGCACTTCCGTTACTAGCCCGAATCCCTGGTGAAAAACTCGTGCCTGGTGTGAATTCCAGCAACTTTGTATAGGTTTTAATCGCTTCGGCTCAGGCCGCACGCTCAACAGCCCGGGTGGTATTCACTGCCCATACCAATCCGGCCCTGCGGGCTACCCTCAGCCAGGATCCCGCCTGATCGGACCCCGGGCGAAATCCCGTCTTCGGCGGATAAATGGGCAGCGAATACCACCCGGGCTATTGAGCTCTTCAGTCTGACGGCCTGCACCCTGGTCCTCCCGAGTTTGTCAGAGTTTTATGGTTTTCAGAGTCTGCCGGGTTTTGGAGTAAACAACGTTGCTGGATTTTACATCCAGGAACCGGTGACGCAGGAATGTTTTCTACTGCATAGGTTTCGATAAAAGAAAGGCCGCATTTGCGGCCCTTTTTTAATTCACCGGAAAACTATTTAAAAGTCATGCTGCTGTCTATGTGCAGCCCATCTGACGTCAAACGGACGTCAACACGGGAGCGGTCAAGCATATCGTTGTAGACCTTCTTCACTGCCTCCGAAAAGTCGTTGACCCCCGGCTGATCTTCGACCGTGTCGTAGTCAAACTGTTGAGCAAGTGCCGCCTGGATCTTGGACTGTTTCGCCATATCATAAGCGATTGAGAAAACCGTACCGTCGTCCTGCGGTTTCGCCGCCATGAAGCCGTCAAGGTCCTTGGCATATTGTTCACCGATAGCCGCACCAATCGCGTTATCGCTCATCAACGCGAACACATCCAGGCCTTCCATGTGCAGTACTTCCGGCGGGATCCTGACAGGCTCGGTCTGATTGGCCAAATCCAGGTTTTCGAACCCGGGCACCATCATGCTGGCCATTCCAACAAACATTTCCGGTTTGTCGACATGGAGTGCCAGCAGGCCTTCAGCCTGGGAAATTGAACTGGCCGGATCAAAATCATCCAACCTGACGCGCAAACCCGTCAGGTTATTGACCATTGGCGGCATGGGGATGTTCAGCTGTGCCATCAGTTGCTCCGCCTGCTCATTTAACTCTTGCAGATTTGCGCATTGATAGGGCGTCGTATAGAGTTCAGTGGCTTTTTCCAGTAAAAAGCTGCGTAATTTGCCGACCTTGATCGCCAGTGATGCAGAAAGCAGATAATCACCCGTGCTGGCAGATGGCGTATTGGACACGAGGGCGGCCAGACTACCCGCCAGCGATCTTTCGATCTCCAGGTCATAACGCATGTCCACTTCATTGGCGGTAAAGCGGGTCGTGCCGGCTGTCATACGTGGTGTCTTGGCGATGATTGACTTAATCTCGGTGATACAGACCGGGTCGAGAGAAGCGATGTGAGCATCCATCATGTCACCCAGGAAGATACGGGTATCGCTGTCAGAGTTCAAAAATTCATCGGCCAATTTCTGAAAATCCACGAAACCCGAACCGTAACCGGTATAGCCCTTGCCGGTGTTCATTTTAGCCAGGGTATCGCCGGATGCCATACTCTCAGCCGGCATGTTTTGACCAAGGAATGCTGCCAGCAGCTCGCCTTCAGCATTGACAGGAAAAACACTTAGCGCCAATTGTTGATCAAGTACAGCGATGTATATTGCGATCGGGCTGTCATCATCTGCGACACGCCAGAAAGAGGTGCCATTCAAGTCTCTTACAGGTAGCTCCATACCCATTTTTGTTTCTATCCGTGCAACTGCATTACGCAGTTCCTGTGCATCACCCAGGCCAAGCCGCACGACCGGAAATACACCCGTTGCGTAAAAGGCATGATGGGCATGCAGGGATATACCGATCTTTTTGAGACTTTCCTGGCTTATGCTGCCGCCCAGTTCGTCGAGAACCGCTTTGGCCAGGTGTGCGATCTGGTCGTCTTCATGCTCACCCGACAGGTAATCAGTCTGGAACTGATCAACCTGGCTCGAGATAACATCCAATACCGGCTGAAAGCGTTTGACGTACACATCGGTGATCTCTTCGGGTACCGTCTCAATATCGGCAAATACATAGGCGGTGTCAGCCGGAACGTAGGCGAGCAGGGGGTTGGCACTTTCTTTAACGGTTACAGCGGTCTCATCAGGTTCCTTGTTGCAGGCAGTAATGAGCAAAGCTGCACTGATAAAAAGTACGAATGCGCGGGTAAATTTCATGGTCATGATGTCCTGTGTACTGGTTATGTATAGGTGTTATACCACAGTACAACACTAAAGACAAATATAAATAGGGGATTTTGTCTGGATTGAAGATTTATCGGCAAGAGAGCGCCTGAACGCAGGCGCAGCGGTTGACCTTTCACTCGCTTACAATGGAAAAACCCCCATCGCCTGCGCTTTGGGGGTTTTCCAGGTACGGGTTTTACGCCCTGCTAAAGTGCCTTGTAGACCTTTTCCAGGGTGTCCTTGGCATCACCAAACAGCATGCGTGTGTTTTCGAGGAAGAACAGCGGGTTTTGCACACCGGCATAACCGGTGGCCATGCTCCGTTTGAGCACAATCGAAACCTTGCCCTTCCAGCATTCGAGTACCGGCATACCGCCAATCGGACCGTCAGGGTCGGTCAGTGCCGAAGGATTGACGATATCATTGGCACCAATGATGACTGACACATCGACTTTCGGAAAATCATCATTGATTTCGTCCATTTCGAAAACGATATCGTATGGAACCTTGGCCTCGGCCAGCAATACGTTCATATGGCCTGGCATTCTTCCTGCGACCGGGTGAATGCCAAAGCGCACATTGACACCCTTTTCACGCAAGGTCTTGGTTATTTCAAAAACAATATGCTGGGCCTGGGCAACCGCCATGCCATAACCGGGAATGATCATGACCTCTTTGGCATTGGCGAGAAGTTCTGCTGTTTCGTCAGCATCGATCGGGTTAACTTCACCCTGGTCTTCATCGCTTCCTGCTGCCACTGTTCCACCACCGGTGCCAAAGCCACCGGCAATCACGGACAGGAACTTGCGGTTCATCGCGCGGCACATGATATAGCTTAGGATGGCACCGCTGGAACCGACCAGTGCGCCGGTGACAATCAGCAGGTCGTTGCCGAGCATAAAGCCCGTGGCTGCCGCCGCCCAACCCGAGTAGCTGTTGAGCATGGATACCACGACCGGCATATCCGCACCGCCGATGGCCATGACCATATGGATACCGAATACCAGCGCAATGGCGGTCATGATGATGAGAGGCTGTAAGCCGCCGCCAGCCGCGGACTGCAACACGAACTGGTAGCCGAACCAGACGGAGGCGAGTAGCAATGCCAGGTTCAACCAGTGCCGTGCCGGCAGCGTCAGCGGTTTACCGCTCATGCGTCCGGACAACTTGCCAAAGGCGATGACCGAACCCGAGAAGGTCACTGCACCGATCAGTACGCCGAGATAGGTCTCGATGTCATGAATGGTCAGTTCGACACCCGCGAAATGCGACAGCCTGCCCGGGTCCATGAAATTGGCGAAACCCACGGCCACCGCAGCGGCACCCACCAGGCTGTGCAGGATGGCGACCAGTTCAGGCATCTGGGTCATCTGTACCCGGCGTGCCGCAAAAAGACCGATGCTGCCACCGATGACCAGTGCGATTAATAACAGGCCATAGGCATCTGCGTTAACGCTCGGTCCAAATATCGTCGCGACCAGCGCAATCGTCATACCGATGACGCCATACCAGTTGCCCCGCCTGGCGGTTTCCTGGTTGGAAAGCCCGCCAAGCGCAAGGATGAATAGGATGGTCGCAATGATATACGACATCGCAATAATTCCAGTGTTGATAGTCATGACAGCCTCACTTCCTGAACATTTCGAGCATACGACGGGTGACAGCAAAACCACCCACGATGTTGATACTGGCTATTGCCGCGGTTCCGATTGCGATCCACTTGATGGCTTCAGTCTCAGAACTGACCTGCAACAGTGCGCCGATGATGATAATGCTGGAAATCGCATTGGTAACGCTCATCAACGGTGTGTGCAAGGCGGCCGTAACATTCCAGATCACCATGTAGCCGACGAAGCAGGCCAGTACGAAGACGGTGAAGTGCGCCATGAATGAGGTTGGTGCGACCGCACCCAGCCCCAATAAGCCGAGGCCGGCGATGACCATGCCGATAATAGGTCCCCAGATGGATGGCTTTTTCTTTTCAACCACTGGAGCCAGTGCCGGTTTCTTTTTGGGCTTAGCCGCGGAAAGCTTTGGTGCTGGCGGTGGCCAGGTCGTTTTGCCTTCCTTACAGACGGTCGCGCCGCGAATCACCTCATCTTCAAAATCGACCACGATCTGGCCGTCCTTCTCAGGCGTCATATCGGTCAACAGGTGACGCAGGTTGGTTGCATATAACTGGCTGGACTGTGATGCCAGGCGGCTCGGAAGATCGGTGTATCCGATCAGCGTGACACCGTTGTGGCTGACGACTTCACCGGGCTCGGTCAATTCGCAATTGCCACCCTGTTCCGCGGCCAGGTCGACCACGACGCTGCCGTCCTTCATGGACTCTACCATTTCCTTCGTAATCAGCAGGGGCGCTGGCTTGCCGGGGATCAGTGCCGTCGTGATGATGATATCCACATCTTTTGCCTGTTCGGCAAACAAGGCCATCTCGGCCTTGATGAATTCATCGCTCATGACCTTGGCATAACCGCCTTCGCCCGTGCCGTCTTCATCTGCGAAATCCAGCATCAGGAACTCGGCGCCCATGCTCTCGATCTGCTCCTTGACTTCGGGACGGGTATCGAATGAGCGTACGATGGCGCCCATGCTTTGGGCGGCACCAATGGCGGCCAGACCGGCAACGCCCGCACCGATAACCAATACCTTGGCGGGTGGTACCTTGCCGGCAGCCGTTATCTGCCCGGTGAAAAAGCGTCCGAAATGCTGTGCTGCTTCAACCACGGCCCGGTATCCCGCGATATTCGCCATTGAACTCAATGCGTCCATCTTCTGGGCACGTGAGATGCGCGGAATACTGTCCATGGCAATGGCTGTCACACCACGCTCGGTAAGCTGTTGGAGCAGCTCCGGGTTTTGCGCCGGCCACAGGAAACTGATCAAGGTCTGGCCGGATTTCAAACGCGCGGATTCTTCTTCATCCGGACCACGTACCTTCATCACGATGTCGGAATCGTTCCAGATACTGTCCGCAGTGACGATTGCACAGCCGGCTGCTTCATAGGTAGCGTCGGAATAGTTCGCCGCCGCGCCTGCATTTGATTCAACCGCTACATCAAAGCCCATCTTGATGAGTTGGGCTGCTACATCTGGGGTGGTAGCTACGCGCTTTTCTCCCGCGTATAGTTCCCTCGGTACACCGATTCTCATAAAAAATCTCCGAATTATTTGCCTTTTAAAACCAGGGTTACTTCAATCAATGATCTATTTTCTTATGTTATTACAGCGCTGAAGGCAAAAACCGACCCGCTGAAAATTAAAGATGGACGCGAGTATACCGACAAAACACACCAATTCTACGACCTAGATCAATAACTTCTCATTGAATCTGAATTTTTTCTCAATATCCGCCGGGCCCGAAGCGGATTATTATGAGGCCCTTCGAATCAGCGCGACACCATTGAAAACAGGATTACCCGGTGGACAACCGGTCTCTCAGCTTTTCGAGTCTTTCCAGCGTGCCTATGTCGTGCCAGACACCTTTGTACAGTTCACCGGTTACCTGTTGCCTGGACATTGCTGCCTGCAACAGGGGTACCACAGAAAAGTTGCCAACGTCCGAGGCAGCGAAAAATCGCGGATGGTACACGCTGATACCACTGAAGGTATGGCACACCTCTCCATTCCCGCTCACGTAGCCTCCGCGCAATTCGAAATCGCCGTTGGCGTTATGGGCCGGATTGGGTACGAGCACAAGGTGTGCGTGATCGCACTTGATTGCTCTGAGTCTTGCCAGCGGATAGTGACTGAATACATCGCCGTTAATAACGGCAAATGGGGAATCACCCAGCAGTGGCAGCGCCTGCTTTATACCACCTCCGGTGCCCAGCGCGCCGGGTGGTTCGGCGGAGTAGTGGATATTCATTCCCCAGCGGTATCCATTGCCAAGCGTGTCGCGGATTTTGTCGCCCAGGTGGGACAGGTTAATGACTACTTCGCGGAAACCGGCGGCTGCCAGTCGATCAAGATGATGTTCTATCAGCGGTTTGCCGCCAACTTCCAACAGGGGTTTGGGCGTTGTATCCGTCAGGGGCCGGAGGCGTTCACCGCGCCCGGCGGCCAATATCATGGCACGCATTCAGGTTGCTCCAGGATACTCAACAGCTCTGAAAATTCCGGGTAACGGCGCAAAGTACTGGTCACGTAATCATAAAAACGCGGGATCATCTCGAGGTAGCCGTTTTTTCCATCCCGGTAATGCAACCGGGCAAAGATACCGACGATCTTGATATTACGCTGCAAACCCATCAGGTCACAGTAACGCCGCCACTGATCTGGTTCCAGATCAAGCGCCAGATCCACGCGGATCTTTTCCATCCAGCTCTCGATTTGCGTCCGTGGCCAGCTGATATAGCGATCCCAAACCAGGGAAACGAAATCGTAGCTGACCGGACCCTTGACGGCATCCTGAAAATCTATGATGCCGATGTCGTTGTTGGCGGTCAGCAGAAGGTTGCAGGAATGAAAATCACGGTGGACAAAACACTGGGGTTGCTCCAGTGCCGCGTCGATGACCTGTTTGCAAAATCCGTCCCAGATCATGTCAAGCCGTGTCGGTGCTTTCAATTTGCGGTGTTGACCCAGGTACCAATCCGGGAAAAGATCCATGTCCCTGCGCAGCTTCCTGTAGTCAAACTTCGGCAGATCAGTGGTGTCGACCGTTAGCGCGAAGATTTTTAAGACATTAAACAGACCGGGAAAAAGCGAACTGAAGTTGTGTTCATTCAATAAATCGCGATACAGCCCGTCACCCAGATCCTCCAGTAACAGGTAACCATCCTGCCAACGGGCGTAGATAATTTCCGGTGCATACAGACCTGCCGCCCTCAGACGACTGTCGATATCCATGAATGGTTTGACATTTTCTCCGGGCGGCGGCGCATCCATCAGTATTCGTGATTGCCCATCCACCCGTACTCTGAAATAGCGGCGGAAACTGGCATCACCGCAAATTTTGTGAAAATCAGATTGCAGATCAACCCCGAGATCCTGCAGCCAGGTACGCGCTTTATCAAGACGCGGGTCGCTGAACGTGGTGTCAATTTCGCGGGATAATTCCATGGGGGTGAATTCTGCCGGAAACTGAACTGCTATGAAACGTTGTTGTCAGTATTTTTAAATGGTACTGATATGGTACTATATCCGGACGGACACAGAATTTCACAGCAGGTTTTTGAATTCAGCATGCTACGCATCAGCAAAATGACAGATTACGCCATCATGGTGATGGTGGAATTGCACGCTTCACGTGGTGAAGTATTGACTGCCCAGGCGCTGGCAGCACGTTCCCGCCTGGAGTTGCCGACGGTTAGCAAGGTACTGAAATTACTGGTTAAAATGAACCTGGTTGATTCTTTTCGCGGGGCCAATGGCGGTTATCGCCTCGAACGGAAAGCACAGGATATCAGCGTTGCCGAGATCATTGCGGCCATCGAAGGACCGATTGCGATGACGGAGTGCAGCGTCGAAGAAGGTCTTTGTGCCCAGGAAGCGATCTGCAGTTTGCGTGGTAACTGGCAACGTATCTCTGTTGCGGTTGCAAAAGCGATGGAGGCTGTCTCCTTGGCTGAAATGGCACAACCGGTCAAAACGGGTGCAAGTCCCCTGCATATCACTACATTGAATGCGTAAATCTATCAAATGAATAAACTGGAACCAATTGAGATATGAGCGGCGAGACATCCACAATCGACAGAATGGTCGAGCAGAAATACCGGCACGGTTTTGTAACGGATATCGACTCCGACACCATCCCGCCGGGATTATCCGAGGACGTCATCAAGGCGATTTCATTGCGCAAGAATGAACCTGAGTGGCTGCTTGAATGGCGCTTGAAAGCATTCAGACACTGGCTTGACATGCAGCAACCCGACTGGGCGCACTTGAAAATCGACGCCATCGATTTCCAGGCGATTTCGTATTTTTCAGAGCCCAGGTCGGACAAGGACCGGCCCAAGAGCCTCGATGAAGTCGATCCCAAGCTGCTGGAAACCTATGACAAGCTGGGTGTGCCCCTGCACGAACGCGCGCGTCTCGCGGGTGTGGCGGTGGATGCCGTATTTGATTCCGTGTCCGTGGGTACCACTTTCAAGGCCGAACTGAAGAAGGCGGGCGTGATTTTCTGCTCGTTCTC
>Ga0210065_1000426_pt1 | contig 11624 bp, 13 predicted proteins | sample Muzzi_PWB_D1_FD_185533 | JGI IMG/M metagenome (GOLD analysis project Ga0210065, IMG submission 185533) | Wetland microbial communities from San Francisco Bay, California, USA, that impact long-term carbon sequestration - Muzzi_PWB_D1 (SPAdes) | ecosystem: Environmental > Aquatic > Marine >... | reverse complement strand
GATTAAATCCTGCGACCGCCACACGTCTTGAGCGTGGCATGGGCATGACGCAGCATGCGTTCGGTGGTCTCCCAGTTAACGCACTTGTCGGTGATCGAGACGCCGTATTCCAGGTCCTCCAGCCGGTCTGCCATCTTCTGGTTGCCTTCCTTGAGAAAGCTTTCGATCATTAATGAGCCGACCCTGGCGTTGCCGGCTGCAACCTGTTCCATCACATCCTGCATGACGGCTTCCTGGCGGCTGTGGTCCTTGAGTGAGTTGGCGTGGCTGCAGTCCACCATCAGCGTGGTTTTGATCCCGGCCTTGTCGAGTTTTTCCTGGGCCTGGGCAATGTCTGCCGCTTGGTAATTCGGTTTGTCGTTGCCGCCCCGCAGGACGATGTGGACATCCGGGTTGCCGGTTGTGCGGACGATCGATGTCCGACCCTCGCGGTTGATGCCGAGAAAACTGTGTGGGTGACAGGCGGCGCCCATGGCGTCGATGGCGATCTGCAAGTTGCCGTCGGTGCCGTTCTTGAAGCCGACCGGGAAGGAGAGGCCGCTCGACATCTCACGGTGGGTCTGACTTTCAGTCGTGCGCGCCCCGATTGCCCCCCAGCTGATCGTGTCGGCCATGAACTGTGGCGTGATCGGGTCGAGCATCTCAGTAGCGACCGGCAGACCCATGGCGGTAATGTCGAGCATCAGTCGACGGGCAATCCCGAGCCCTTTCGAGATCAGGTGCGTACCGTTGAGGTCCGGGTCGTTGATCAGTCCCTTCCAGCCGATCGTGGTGCGGGGTTTTTCAAAATAGACGCGCATCACCAGCATCAACTGGTCCTTGAGTTCCTTATTGATTTTTGCCAGGCGTTCGGCGTATTCAATTGCAGCTTTCGGATCGTGAATGGAACAGGGCCCGATCACCACCATCATGCGCGGATCACGATTCCAGAGGATGTCCTTGACCTGAGCACGGGCTTTGGCGACGAATTCAGCATCCTCTTCGGAAAGAGGCAGAACCTGTTTGAGATCTGCGGGAGCAATAAGCGGAGTCAACCCGCTGACATTGAGATTGTTGGTCCGAACCATGAGTTTCTCCTGAGTGTTGGGTCAAAAAAAAGGCATTATGTCCTACAAAATGGAAAAAAATCAATAAGATTGAGGGATTTAGCACCATCAGGTGATTGACACATTTCATGTTAACACGCTATATATCAGTATTATTAAGACTTTATTTGAGACGGGCATAGAGCTGTCCCCCGGTTAGGAGCCTTCATGGACGTATTGATCAGTGCAGTCTTTCAGGTTTTGCAAGCAATCCTTTCGATCTATTTCTGGATTGTCATAGGCAGGGCTTTGATCTCCTGGGTCAACCCGGATCCGTACAACCCGATTGTCCGTTTCGTGTATAATGCAACGGAGCCCGTGTTCGACCGTATCCGGCGAATTTTGCCCCTGCAGTTTGGCGGTATAGATTTTACCCCAATTGCCATACTGATTATCATCGGTGTGCTGCAGAACATCCTTGCCCAAATCCAGTACAAATTGACCTATGGTGGTTTCTAGGCGGTTATCATGAAAATCAGTCCGATCGATATCCAGCAGCAACAGTTTAAATCGCGCCCCTTCGGTTATGAAAAAGCCGGTGTCGATCGGTTCCTCGAACTCCTGGCGGATGAATTGGAGCGGTTGGTCCGCGAAAACATAGACCTGATGGAGGAATTGGCACGAGTTAAAGCAAGCCTGTCGGAGATGCGCGATCGCGAGGAAACTCTCAAACAGACGCTGTTGACGACCCAGAAGCTTACCGACGAGTTGAAATCGACGGCCCGTCGTGAAGTTGATGTCATGATAGCCGAAGCCGAAGTCAAGGCTGAGCGGGTGATGCACAACGCCGAAGAGCGCCGCCAGGAATTAATCAATGAGCTTCAGGAGATCAAGCGCCAAAAGATAGATTTTGAAGTCAGCCTGCGCGCTCTGTTGGAAAAACATATCAGAATGCTCGATTTGAACGCGGTGGCGATTGAACAGCATGATGCTGACGCCAAGCTGCTCGAGGAACCACTGCCGTTCATCAACGATCATCAGCAGGAGGCTGATGAAGGACGGGAATCGCGCTCAGCAGGCCCGGTTGAAAAACCGTACGAGGATGCTGAGGTTACAGAGCCGCAGCAACGGGTGAATGCTGAAGAGCCATTCAACACGCCGATACCTCCAGAGCTTATCTTCGATTACGATCCCGGAGATGAAGAGGATCAGGAGAACTCTCCCAAGTGACCCTGCCGTGTCTTCGGAACACTGCCGCAGGTGTCGAAATCTTCCTGTATATCCAGCCCCGTGCCAGCCGCAGTAAAATAGCAGGCATCCAGGGCGAAGAGCTCAAGGTCGCCCTGACCGCGCCGCCGGTGGATGGTGCAGCAAACAAGGCTTGTCGCATTTTTTTTGCCAAGCTCTGCAACCTTCCCCGTCGTCGCGTCCTGCTGGTTGCCGGTGAGACCTCGCGGCACAAACGCCTGTTGCTGGAAGGTGCCGACCCTGGACAAATCGAAGCTCTCCTCGAAGATTTGTTGGGGGCTTGACATATCATGGTAAAGTGATTAGATTGCGCTCGAATTTTTACGAAACTGGAGCTGTGGACCCAGATGTACACTGCTCCATGGAATGAGGTGGTGAGTTATGCCGATGTATGAATATCAATGCAGGGAATGTGGACTGGTGTTCGAAGCCCGTCAAAAGTTTTCCGATAGCCCATTGACCGAATGCAGAGAATGCGGTGGCCAGGTGGCCAAGCTGATCTCGCAAACCGGCTTTACCCTCAAAGGCGACGGTTGGTACGATCAGGGCTATGGCCAGAAGCCAGCTGCGTGCCCTTCGGCGGATGCCGGTGCGGGTTGCGCAGGCTGCCCGAAAGCGGCGGCCAACGAATAAATTTTCGTGTTTTGCATGGGACAACTCAAGGCCGCCTGGTTGTATATCCAGGTGGCTTTTTTTATCTTCAGTTGTCGCCCCTGCTTATCTGGTTATATTGAGTCCTGTTAATTTGCGCTGCAGAGTCATAAGTACAAGCTTGTTAACGTGCAGGAGTATTCTGGTGGCCCCGAGCGCAGATTCACCGCCTGATCAGCCCTTCTTGTCAAACCGGATCCCCCTGTCTCAGGTGAGTCCTTTTCTATGCAAAACAGACAGCGCACTCCGAACTTCGATTTCAGGCCTTCTGCAATCTGCAGAATCGTCCTGTTGTTGACTTAATCCGCCTAGGCGGATATTCTTGTTACATGAAACAAGAAGCCGGAATTTTAAAAGCCCTGGCTGATGAAACCAGACTGCGCATCCTGCTGCTTTTACTCGATGGAGAGTTGTGCGTGTGCGAGATCATTGCCGCACTCGAACTGCCCCAGTCAACCATCTCACGTCACCTGGCGTATCTGAAAAAAACCGGCTGGGTCCGGGATCGCAAGCAAGGGGTCTGGATGTATTATCAGCTCGACAGTCGTGACGATAGCCTGCGTAGCCCCTTGACTGCCGTACTCCAGAAGTCTCTTGCCGATGCTCCGGAGGTTATCCAGTCTTTTCGCAGACTCGAAGTATTCCGTCGTGATCATCTGCAAAAAGGAGCCTGACTTTTTGTTCGTCAAATATCCGGATGGTCGGATGAGGTGAATTGAGATATGTCTGAACCACTGCGAGTCCTTTTTCTCTGTACCGGGAACTCCTGTCGCAGCCAGATGGCCGACGGGATCGTCAACCATGATTTTCCAGGAGCGATCACAGCCGTCTCTGCAGGGACCGAACCGCATGGACTCAATCTTCGCGCCGTTCAGGTCATGCAAGAGATCGGTATAGACATCTCACAGAATACTTCGGACCATCTGAGCCGCTATGAAGACCAGTCCTTCGACTACGTGATCTCGTTGTGCGGAGATGCCGACGAACAGTGTCCGTCCTTTTTCGGCGGCGTTAAACGCCTGCACATGCCTTTTGATGACCCGCCCCGAGCGGTCGGCAGCGAACAGCAGGTCCTGGCGGTTTACCGGCGGGTCCGTGATGAAATCCATGAACAGATGAACAGGTTTTTCAACGATCAGCTGAGAGGCAAGTGAGATGGAACACGGACTGACGAAACAGCTGTCTTTCCTCGACCGTTACCTTACCCTGTGGATTTTCCTGGCGATGTTTATCGGTGTGGTTGGAGGCTGGCTGGTGCCTGGCGTCAGGGACGTGGTCAATGCCTTCAGCGTCGGAACAACCAACCTGCCGATCGCGTTCGGCCTGATCCTGATGATGTATCCGCCACTGGCCAAGGTGAAATACGAAGAACTTGGCGAGGTGTTTCGAAACCGCAAAATCCTCGGGCTTTCTCTTCTGCAGAACTGGGTGATCGGCCCGATCCTGATGTTTGTGCTGGCAATCACTTTTTTATCCGGGTATCCGGAGTACATGGTCGGCCTGATCCTGATCGGTCTGGCGCGCTGTATCGCGATGGTCATCGTCTGGAATGAATTGGCCAAGGGAAACACCGAGTACTGCGCCGGTCTGGTTGCTTTCAACAGCATCTTCCAGGTGCTCTTCTATAGCGTCTATGCCTGGCTTTTCATCACGGTGCTGCCGCCGCTGCTTGGTCTCGAGGGGGCGGTCGTCGAAGTGACCATCGGCCAGATTGCCGAGAGCGTCTTCATCTATCTCGGCATCCCGTTCATAGCCGGTATCGCAACCCGTTATATCCTGATTCCGCTTAAAGGCAGAGAGTGGTATGAAGAGACCTTCATCCCCAGGATCAGCCCGATTACCCTGGTCGCACTGTTGTTCACGATTGTCGTGATGTTCAGCCTCAAGGGCGAGCTGATCGTAACCATCCCGATGGATGTGGTACGGATTGCAATCCCTCTCCTGATCTACTTTGTTATCATGTTTCTGGTCAGTTTCATGATGGGGGTCAAGGCCGGCGCCGATTACAGCAAGACGGCGACCGTTGCTTTTACCGCCGCCGGCAATAACTTTGAACTGGCGATCGCTGTTGCAGTCGCCGTCTTCGGTATTGAATCGGGCGTCGCATTCACGGCGGTGATCGGCCCCCTGGTCGAAGTGCCTGCCCTGATAGCCCTGGTGAATGTGGCCTTCTGGCTGCAGAAGCGATATTTTGCCGACCAGGCTCAGGCCGAAGGTGTTTGACAACCTTGCCAGGCGGCGGTCGTGATATTTGATATACCTATCGGCCAACTTCCGCAGGACGCTCGTTGAACGGAACATTTCCGGTCCCCCGTGAATCTCATTCGGTAAGATAAACCGCTTCCTTCGATTCCTTTTGATTTAGCTCAGGACGGCAGATATGATAGGATTTAAATGTCTTTAATCATGTTGCCATCTGGTTGAAACAGTCATAGCACGATCCTTTACACAATGGCATTTCACAATCGGGCCTGTGAGCTTGGCAAGAGGGTTGTCTTATGGATTTCATGAGAGTCAGTGATCTTTTGCTTGAGTGCGTTAGAGCCGCAGTGCTCATCGCCTTGCTGGTCATACTTTTTTTGCGAGGCAGATACCCCTCCCTTTCAAAACACCCCGGCTGGAAAAGCATTCTTGTGGGCTTCAGTCTGATCACGATGGCAACTTTGCTTGATATCACCGATGAAATTCCGGGTCTGGACGCTTTTACCCTCATAGGCGATACACCGTATGAAGCCTTCCTGGAGAAAATACCCGGATACCTTCTCGGCTACATACTGGTCCTGGTCGGATTTTACAGGATGATCCCCTCATTGCAGAAATCAGAGATGAACGAACAAGCTCTACACGAAAGCGAGGAGCGTTTCCGCAAGGTTTTCAAATCGAACCCGGACCCGGTTATTCTTGCGAGGCTCGACAATGGAACCGTGCTTGATGTCAATTCTGCCTTCGAAAAGCTAACCGGTTACGACCGTAGTGATGCGATTAATGAAAAATTATCCGAGCTCAGCTTCTGGAGTGATTCGGAAGGCAGGGATGACTTTTGTCGCCAGCTGAATCAGGTCGAGAAGATTGATAACTTCGAGACCGAACTCCTTTTGCAGGACCGGTCCGCCCGGGATGTGCTGCTTTCTGCCCAGGCGGTAAAAATTTCAGGGGAGGCCTGTGTCCTGATCGGTATCCGAGATATATCCAGGATCAAGGAGGCCGAAAAAGCCTTGATTGAAATCGACACGATGCGAAAAGAGTTTATTTCAACTGCCGCTCACGAACTTCGAACGCCGCTGAGTGTCCTCATCGGTTATTGCGAGCTGTTGACCGATCCCGAGATGGCCGGAAAATTTTCAAGTCAAAGGCGTCAGGACGCCCTCGCCATGATCAAGGAAAAAGGCCTGGTTCTTGACCAGATAATTGACGATCTTCTGGATATAAACCGGATTGAGGCCGGGTTGAAGTTTGGCCTCAAGTTCGAAACGGTCAACCCGAATCTTTTGCTGAAGAAAGCCTTTGAGGAGATCAAGATCAAAGCCCCCAGGCGGGAGGTTACTTGTCAAATTCCAGAAGGGGTGGATCCTCATTTGGTGTGTGACGGTCAGCGCATTATGCAGGTGATCGAGAACCTGCTCAGTAACGCCTTGAAATATTCAAGTGAGGGAGGAGTGATAACCCTTGCCGGGACAGATTACGACGATGGTTACGAAATTTCAGTCACGGACGACGGTATAGGAATGACTCCGGATCAAATCGAGAGGATCTTTGACAAGTTCTATCGGGTGGATTCTTCAAATACTGCGGTCGGCGGCTTGGGTCTGGGTATGAATATTGTCAAGGAGATTGTTGACGCGCATCACGGCTCTATCACTATAGAAAGCAATTTGGGCCAGGGGACATGTGTGAAGGTCAGATTACCGAAAAAAATCATGTGATGGCTCCGCCCTTTTTTTGGGCGGCTTTCTTACCTGTTGACTCCGGCTGATTTTGCAGTTATCCTCTTTCTCACAAAAAGTTATGACACTCTGTTGCCCATCCATCTTGGATGCACAGAGTTCTTAGCCCCGACCTTCCCCTCCAGGAATCGGGGCATTTTTTATTTGTCCGGACCTTTATGGCGCCGATCGTATCAGCCCTCTTGCACTCTGAAACTTCGTTGTTATCTTGCCTGAGTTTCGTCGCATGGGATAGAATCACGCATTGCCGAAAAGCCAAGGAGCCGTTTTGATTCGTCGGGGACAAGTCAATGTCTGAGGAATATCCCTCCCTTCCGGTGCTCGGCTGGAATCATTTTTTCCAGCAGCAACTCAGCATCGAGGAGTGGCAGGAGGCTGTCCCTGTCCGGGTGTTTGGCCTGAACCGGCACCTGGTGGATGGGGTTGGCGCATGTGGTCGCAGGCAGTTTGCCTTGCCGGTTGCCTGGCTGCATTATCCGGTCGAACAGCTTCCCACCGTTGGTGACTGGGTGCTGCTTGACGGGGATGGTCAGCCACTGCGGATCCTTGAACGCTCCAGTCTCTTCAAACGAATGGCCTCGGGACGCGATGCCCGGGTGCAGTTGATGGCGGCCAACATCGACAGCCTCTTTATTGTCACGTCCTGCAACCAGGAGTTCAACCTCTCCCGTCTCGAGCGCTACCTAGCACTTGCCCTGGACGCCGGAGTCGAACCGGTGATTGTGCTCACCAAGACTGATCTCGCTGAGAGCGCCGACCACTTTAAGGCTCAGGCCGGTATCCTGCATGAGAACCTGGCCGTTGTTGCGGTGAACGCCAGGGATGCCGGGGCAACAGCTATTCTCCAGCCCTGGTGCAAGAGTGGCCGGACCGTGGCCCTGGTTGGCTCAAGCGGGGTCGGCAAGTCGACCCTGGTCAATACCCTGAGCGCCCGGTCTGTGCAAGAGACGGCTACCGTGCGTGATGGCGATGCCAAAGGCCGTCACACGACCACCGGACGCTCTCTGCACCTGCTGCCCGGCGGCGGGATGCTGCTCGACAGCCCCGGCCTGCGTGAATTGCAGCTGAGCGACTGCGAGGGAGGCGTCGCCACGCTTTTCGATGAGATCGAAACCGTGGCACGCGACTGTCGCTTCAGCGATTGTCGTCACCAGGGGGAGAAAGACTGCGCCGTGGCTCAAGCTGCCGAACGTGGCGAGCTCGACCCGCGGCGCCTGGAAAACTATCTCAAGTTGCATGCCGAGCAGGAGCGGACCGAAGAAACCCTGGTCGAAAAGCGGCGCAGGGAAAAGAATTTTGGCAAGCTTTGCAAGCGGGCCAAGACGCAGAAACATAGGGCCAGAGAGTAACATCGAACTGCGCGGCGCATGGCGCGTGCGCTTAGCGCGAATCATGACCTGGAGCAGGGAAAATCCCGGAACAGGTTTTTTCTCCGCAACCGGCCCCTTCACATCTTTACAAGCCCACCCTCGTTGCGTATAGTCTTAGTCTCATTCCTGAGGAGGTTTCGTACGTGGACAAGATCATTGATGGCAAGGCGATCGCCGCTGAGATTCGTGAAGAGATTGCTGCCGAAGTGGCCGCATTGAAAGGGCAGGGGGTGACCCCCGGCCTGGCCGTTGTGCTGGTCGGAGACGACCCGGCAAGCCGGGTTTACGTGACGATGAAGGAGAAGGCCTGTGAGAAAGCCGGGATCTTTTCCGATGAACACAAACTGCCCGCCGAGACGACCGAAGCGCAGTTGCTGGCGCTGATCGATGCATTGAACAATGACTCACGTATCGACGGCATCCTGGTGCAGTTGCCGCTGCCCGATCACATTGACGAAAGCAAGGTCCTTGAGGCGATTTCGCCGGCCAAGGATGCGGACGGTTTTCACCCTTACAATGTCGGTCGCCTGGCCACCGGCAACCCGCTGTACCAGCCCTGCACCCCCTACGGGGTCATGAAGATGCTGGAGTATTCCGGCGTTGACCTGACCGGCAAGGAAGTCGTGGTGGTCGGTCGTTCCAATATTGTCGGCAAACCGGTCGCCCTGATGTGCCTTGCCCGGCATGCCACGGTTACGCTCTGCCATTCCCGCACCAGGGACCTGCCGGCCAAGGTTGGCCAGGCAGATGTCCTGATAGCTGCAGTTGGCCGCCCCGAAATGATCAAGGGGGATTGGATCAAGGAAGGCGCAGTGGTCATCGACGTTGGTGTAAACCGGGTCGGCGAGAAGAAACTGGTCGGCGATGTCGAGTTCGAACCGGCCAAGAAGCGTGCCAGCGCGATCACCCCGGTTCCCGGCGGCGTCGGCCCGATGACGATCACCATGCTGCTCTACAACACGGTCGAAGGCGCCAAGCGCCGCGCAGCGCAAGAGTAATTTTCATGGCCCGACGCGTGTGAGCGCTCCGGGCCGTTTTGCCTTTGAATAGCGGGTTCGGTTTTTCAAGCCCCCAGCAACCAGCCACCGATTAACAAATGATTATCAGTGAACTGAAACCACTCGAAGACCTGCAAGAGACCCTGTCTGAATTCAACAGGCTTTTCCTGGTTGGTTGCGCGGCCTGTGCGACCACCTGCAAGGCCGGCGGTGAGGAAGAGGTCTTCAAACTTCAGGAATGGCTTCTGGAGCAGGGCAAGGATGTGACCGGCAGTGTGATCATCGATGAGGCCTGTCATATCATGCGTGCGGGCCGCGACCTGCGACACCACAAAAATGCGGTTCATGAGGCCGACGCGCTGGTTGTACTTGCCTGCGGCTCAGGTGTGCAGTCAATCTCTTCCAATGTTGAAAAACAGGTCGTTGGTGGTTTGAATTCGATGTTCCTCGGCAACGTGCGTCGCTTCGGTCATTACGAGGAGATGTGTTCCCTCTGCGGCGACTGCATCCTCAATGAAACCGCAGGGATTTGCCCGGTGACGACCTGTGCAAAGGGCTTGTTGAACGGTCCCTGCGGCGGCATGGAGGACGGTCACTGCGAAGTTGACTCGGAGATCGAGTGCGCCTGGCGGCTGATCTTCGAGCGTCTGCAGAAACAGCAGCGGCAAGGGGTGTTTGCCCGCCGTGTGCCGCCGAAGAACTGGAGTCGTCGCCGCAAGCCCGGTCGCTATCGCCTGAAAGACAGCGGCCGCTAGCCGTACGACGTTGTCATTTATGTCGCTTTTGTCTGAACAGTTGGCTGCCGGCCGATTCGTCGTAACCGCAGAAATCGCCCCGCCGAAAGGCACCAACCTGGCCGCTGCGTTTGCTGAGGCAAGGAAGTTTGTCGGGGTGACTGCGGTGAACGTCACTGACAACCAGGGGGCCAATATGCGCCTGTCGTCCCTGGCCCTGGCGGCTCGCCTGCAGCAGTCCGGTACGGAGACGGTCCTGCAGCTGACCTGCCGCGATCGGAATCGTATGGCCCTGCAGTCCGATCTGCTCGGGGCGGCATCGTTCGGTATCGAAAACCTGCTGCTGCTCTCCGGTGATCACAGCAAGTTTGGTGACCAGCCGGACGCCAGACCGGTCTTTGATCTGGATTCGGTCCAGTTGCTCGAGATGGCCACCGGGCTGATGGCCGGGTTCGACATGGTTGGCCAGCCGCTCAACGGCGTGCCGAAATTTTTCCCCGGCGCTGCAGCCAACCCGGCGGCGGAGCCATTTGAACTGATGTTTCAGAAGGTGGTGAAAAAGGTCGAAAGCGGTGCCCGGTTTTTCCAGACGCAGGCAGTCTTTGACCGCCGGGTCATGGAACGCTTCGTAACGGCCATGCAGCCATTGGGTGTGCCGGTGATTGCCGGAGTCCTGCTGGTTCGAAACGGCAATATGGCTCGCTTTCTGAATGACAATATCCCCGGAGTGCAGGTCCCCGACGATCTGGTCGAGCGACTCGACAAGGCCCCGGACCCGATGGCGGAGGGCGTCGCCATCGCCCGCGAGACGGTTGCCTGGGCCAGGGTGGTTTGTCAGGGCGTACACCTGATGACCCTCGGGCACGAGGAGAAAATTCCTGCAATCCTGGCGTGAAGCTCTTGCAGGTACATCGCTGCGGGTAATTATCCATTTGTGCCCCGGTGGCTTTGCTGCTCAATCAACAAATGGGTAGAGTTGAGAAGGAGAGAACCCATGCAAAAAACCCCCTTGAACCAGATGCATCGTGACCTCGGTGCGCGGATGGTCGATTTCGGAGGCTGGGACATGCCGGTGCAGTACGCCGGCGTAATCGAAGAGCACCTTGCGGTCCGCCAGGCGGCCGGACTTTTTGATGTCTCGCACATGGGCGAAATACAAGTCACCGGGGTCAATGCCCTGGCATACATCCAGTGGCTGACCGTGAATGACGCCGCAAAGCTGGTCGATGGCCAGGTCCAGTATTCAGCCTTCTGCTACCCGGAGGGCGGTGTCGTTGACGACGTGACCCTCTACCGCTTCAGCGACACCCGCTTCATGTTCTGCGTCAATGCCGCTAACATCGACAAGGACTTTGCCTGGATGCAGCAGGTGCTTGCCGATTGGTCGATGCCGGATGTCACCCTGGTTAACCGCAGCACGGAATTTGCCCAGATCGCCCTGCAGGGGCCGGAGGCGGAAAAGATCCTTGCCTGCCTGACGGACCTGCCGCTGACGGACTTGGCTTACTATCATTTTTGCGAGGGCGAGGTTGACGAGGTGCGGATGATCGTGTCTCGGACCGGCTATACCGGAGAAGATGGCTTTGAACTCTATCTCCCGGCAGAAGCAGCCGTGGCGACCTGGCAGAGTTTGATGGCCGCCGGGCAGCCTCAC
>Ga0210065_1000425_pt1 | contig 11625 bp, 8 predicted proteins | sample Muzzi_PWB_D1_FD_185533 | JGI IMG/M metagenome (GOLD analysis project Ga0210065, IMG submission 185533) | Wetland microbial communities from San Francisco Bay, California, USA, that impact long-term carbon sequestration - Muzzi_PWB_D1 (SPAdes) | ecosystem: Environmental > Aquatic > Marine >... | reverse complement strand
TCGGCAGCGGATAATTTCGGCAATAGAGCCTGCTCCGGCTCGCGAGACCACTAAATCCGCGGCTGAAATCACATCTCCCATGTTGTCTGAAAAAGGTACCAACGTTGCCGCGATATCTTCACCATACTGGTCCACCTGATGGATAGAACTTTGCGAACTCTTTCCCAAGCCAGTCACACAATAAAGACTGATTCCGTGCTTCGCCAATGTTTCGAAGTTGGAAATTGCCCAGTGATTCAAAGCAGTCGCTCCTTGGCTACCACCAATCACAACCAACAATTTGTTTGGCACGTTGATTCCCATACGCCTCCATGCATCTGCCTTCAAAGAGTGCTTGATATCCTGTCGAACGGGATAACCGAAATAGCGAATGACAGCCGCAGAAACCCCGGGAAGTTTCACACCGTCTGGCAAATAGATACGGGTCGCGATACGTTTTAACAAGCGAATCGATTTACCGGGACAACAGTTAGCCTCGTGTAATAGGACCGGAATTCTTGCTAGCCGAGCAGCCAAGCCCAGCCCGACCGAAACGAAGCCACCAAATAAAAGCACCGCATGCGGCGATTCTTTTTTCAACTGCTTACGTGCAAATCGAAATCCTGAAATTAGACTTATGAACGAAGTAAGACGCGCAAAAATGCCGCCTGCAAATGCACGCCCCGGTGAACGCTGAAAGTTCAAATGACTGTATTTCGCAATTAAAGCTGAATCCACCTGCTTCTGACTAATTAGCAGCACGCATTCATGACCGCGAGACTCTAAAACTTCAGCCACAGCGATGCCTGGCGCCAGATGCCCACCGGTGCCGCCACAAGCAATTAATATCTTGCTCACAGATCACGCTGCCTCCTCAGCGCGGGCATTTCCCAGGCGCGAAAGCCATTTAAAATTATGCCAATAAGGGTAAACATGAACACCAGATTTGAACCGCCGTATGAAATGAAAGGTAAAGACATACCCTTAGTTGGCAAACAACCTGTGACAACTCCGATATTAATCAACGCTTGAAATGTTACGAACAATAATGCCCCCATTACCAAAAGATACTGGTATAGGTTTGGAGCACGCTTTAACTGCAAAACACCTATAAAAAACAAGGTCATAAACAAGACTACCACGCCCGCGGTGAAAAGTAAGCCCAACTCCTCTCCCACGATGGCAAAAATAAAATCGGTGTGAGCCTCTGGCAAAAATGACATCTGCTGCCGGCCTGAACCGAGACCGACTCCATGCAATCCACCAGCCCCGAACGCCAGAATTCCTTGCCAAAGTTGATAAGAACTATCACTGCGGTTTCCCTCTACGTCCAAAAATGATGTAATCCGCTTTAATCGGATTGGATCATGATAAACTGCGACCGAGAAAAGCAGCAAGGCTGAGAACGCCGCTGGTATTAAAAATTTCAACCGCACTCCCGCGAGAAATAATAAGACACCGCCAACCAGCCCACACAAAAAGGCTGTCCCAAAATCGGGCTCGATAATGATTAAGCCTGAAATGACGGCCAAGATACCACAGGGTACAATAAATCCACGCAAAACATCATCCAGGTTCCTGCGGTTCAAAGCCAGATAATGTGCCATCACAAACAAAAGTCCCAGTTTTCCTATCTCTGATACCTGTAAACGTACCGGACCAAAATCCATCCAGCGTTGAGCTCCGTTAACGCGTACACCGATGCCGGGCACCAGCACCAACACCAGGGATAAAACCGCTCCACCCGCCAGAATGTAAGCATAAGGGCGCAGCGCTTCCAAATTGATCACCATCGCGATTGCACCTGCAATGGTGGCAAACACCAGCCAGATTGCTTGCTTGCGCAACAATACCGTCGGATCGTCATGCATCGCTTGAGATGCACTGAATAAGGTCACTAATCCCAAAAAGGTCAGTGAAATCACAATCAGACTCATGAACACTCCTGCTGGCGGAATCCGCCAAAAAGAAGATCGCGAGACCGTGCGGGCACTCATTCTATGTCACAACAGATGTTGGGATAACGGCAACGCAGAGGGATTACTCTTCTAACCGAATCACCGGAATCGACTCATCATTCTCGATTTGCTCGAAAATACTATCCGGATCGATGGTTTCAGCCTCACCCTCGATCAGGGGATCTGCTTCAATAACGCGTATTTGTACCGGCTCAGTGCTGCTACTACTTGTAGCGGTAACACGACTCGGCGTCGTTACCACAGGAGCAGGCTGAGACGCCGTGACCGAAGACGGTGTCGGCTTTGGTGCGGGCGTAGTCACTGTTTCTGTCTTAAAGTCCACATTAGCCGCACTGCCAGTTGAGCTGACTTTCAACTTCTGCCCCACCTGCAATTTGCGCGGATCCGTGATACCGTTCATTGCCAAGAGCTCATTGGCTGTCATACCATATTTGCGAGCAATCGCAGCGGGAAACTCACCGGATTGGACAACATGAATTTTGGTGCCACTCGCAGCAGCGGAAGCGCTGGTAACCGTGGCTGAGCTTGGAACCGCAGATGCACTTGTTGTAGCTGAAGCTCCCGCGGGGACCATCAGCTTTTCACCTACCTGAATCATATCAGAGCTTTTATTATTGGCAGCCTTGAGAGTGCGGACACTGGTGCCGAACTGTTTAGCGATTTTCGAGAGGCTATCGCCACGTTTGACTGTATATTCCTGAGACTCTTGATTAAATGCAGTGGGTTGGTAAGCATCGGCCGTTATTGTTTTCACCGGCTCTGTACTGCCATCGACCGGGATTTGAATCTGCTGCCCGACTTTGAGCATCGAATTCTTGTTCATGCCATTCGCAGCAAACAAATCGTTTAATGACACATTATAACGCTTCGCAATGGCCCATAAACTGTCACCCTTTTTTACTGTGTAGGTTTCGTAAGAAGAACCCTGAACATTCACAGTCGGTGCGGATCCGGATGGAAGTGGCTCGAGCGTCGTACCATCAAATTCGCTAAATTCCCCCGGGGAAGCTCCTTCGCCGTATCCGGCATCCATGCCTGCATTAAAGGCGGAATCCAAAGTGGTGTCTGATTCGATGCGCGTGGTTGCGCTCGATCCTTCAGCCGCTGGACGAATCGTACCCTGCTGCGAGTACGTTCTCGTGGGTGGCTGTGTGTTCACGCAACCGGGCTGAACCAATAAAACGGTAATGACACCGAGGTGAAGACAGAGGACGAATCCAAAAATTTTTGAGACTTTCATAATTAAACTGTATATTTATCTGACTGATTAGAGAGTACTAGCGAGCTTGCACATCCTTCAAACCTAAAACTAGGGAATTAAAGCATTTTCCACGCTCATCATAAGACGTAAATTGGTCAAAACTGGAGAAGCCGGGACTTAATAAGACGTTCGCCTGTGAATATTGCACAGCTGCCTTCGCTGCTGCCGTAACAGCATCTTCAAACTTTACGTGCAGATGCACTCTGGGGTGAAAAATTTCCAACACGTCACCTAATTTACCCGCAACGGAACCGTAAATGTAAGCAGCTTCGACATGCCCTGCTACTTCTTTACCGAAAGCCTCAATGTCTCCGCCTTTCTCCTGTCCACCACCAATCCAATATATCGGTCCGGACAAACTCGATAATGCAGCCAGCGTAGCATGAAAATTCGTCGCCTTGGAATCATTCCAAAACTTCACACCGTTGCACTCCGCAATCTGATGCAAGCGATGCGGCGCGAGTACATAGTCATTCGCACTCTGAACCAAAGCCTCACTTGGCAAATCCAACATCCACCACAACTCAGAGGCTAAAGCAAAATTTTCAGTGTGCGGAAAATGCCTGAAGGGTGATTTCGGCGATAGTTTCGCAGTTAAAACCGGATCTTCAAAGGCTACCGAACAAGAGTTGAATTCAGTTTTGAGCAGCCCCATCCAATACTCAACCTGTGGCCCCAAGACGCATACCGCATCAGATTTCAGTGTTCCAAACAATTTTGCCTTCGCACAGAAATACGCCTTCATTGTAGGGTAGCGATCCAAATGGTCTTCAGCGAAATTCGACCAGATCAAGGCATCCAACTCCAATCCGAAAGGCAACTCGGCCTGGAAAGAACTGATTTCACAAACGGCATAAGCCTGATGAGTGTTGTTAGCGGAAATAACTGCATCGCTCATGGGATAGCCAATATTACCGGTGGAGACAGAAAGCTTCCCGGATTGCTCCAATGCCTGCGTTATTAATTGAGTCAGCGTACTTTTTCCATTCGTTCCGGTGACCCCAATGATTTGCCCTTTCCAATGTCGGGCCGCAAATCCAAGTTCTCCAAAACAGGGCACATCAGATTCAGTTGCTATCTGTCGCCAGGGATGTGATTCACTAAAACCGGGGCTGATCACCACCGTATCGTAGAGTTGTAGCTTTTCCTTGGTAAAAACAGCGTCATCGCCCCGCCCCTCTTGGTCAAATAAACAGGTACCAAAACCCAGCGAATGGGCTAAGCGGCGAGCGGCTTGTCCGCTTATACCCGCTCCAAGGATGGCTATCTGTTGTGACATTAGTTCAAGTAATAGAAAGGAAATTTGAATTGCGAGCTTACGCTGCTAACGCAATTTCAGAGTGGCCAAGCCAGCCATAGCGAAAATTAAAGACAATATCCAGAAACGTATGACGACCTTATTCTCATGCCACCCCATTAATTCAAAATGATGGTGGATTGGAGACATCTTGAAAATACGCTTTCCGCGCAGTTTAAAGGAACCTACTTGTAAAATAACAGAGCCAGCCTCCATTACAAAGATTCCTCCGACTATAATGAGAGTTAAAGGTTGGTGCACCATGAAGGCTATCATACCAATCAATCCGCCTAATGCAAGCGATCCGGTATCTCCCATAAAAACCTCTGCAGGATGCGAATTATACCAAAGAAAAGCCAGACTCGCACCTAGTAATGACGAACAAACCACTGCCAACTCGCCAATTCCGGGTATATAGCTTATGAACAAATAATCTGAAATAATCGCATTGCCAGTGGCGTAGGCCATGATCGCAAATGCCAGTGCCACCGTCACAGTACAACCGATCGCAAGCCCATCGACGCCATCGGTTAAATTAATCGCATTACTCGATCCCGCCAAAATGAGAAACAAAAACGGTACGATCATCGCCAGAGGCATTTCCGAAACCAACACATTCTTGTAAAATGGGACCCATAGCTCACGCATTTTATCGGCCGAACTCGGGCATAAAAGTAACATAAGCAGCGCTGTTGCAGTGAGTAATGCCTGCCCCAACAACTTCCATCGCCCCGAGAGTCCGGCACTACTCGAATGCAATACTTTGAGGTAATCATCCATAAAGCCGATCACCGTAAGTCCAAGATAAACCACCAGAGCAGTATACACATAGATATTCGGTTGCGCCCAAAGTACCGAACTAATCACGATCGACGCACAAATCATCAAGCCGCCCATGGTTGGCGTCTGCGCTTTGCTGGCATGCAAGTCAGCGAGCGCTCCGACTTCTTCTTTACCCCGCAAGGATTGTTTTGCCCGCAATTGCCGTAACTTGGCGAATATCCAGGGGCCTAAAATGAAACCAACTCCCATCGCGGTCAGTCCGGCAAAAGCCGCCCTTAGTGTAAGATAACGAAATAAACGAAGCGGACCGAAATAAGCTTCAAATTCGGCAAGATAACTGAGCATGTTGTGGGATGGTATTAAGGTTTATAGGTCTGCAGGAATTAATTGTTCGAGCTGATAGGCACGGCTACCCTTGAGAAAGAGCGCGCCTTCAAAATCAGCAACGATTGATTTGATTTTTTCGACAGTATCAACCGTTTTCACTTGTTCAAAATCGCTGCCGGCAGTCATTGCTCCCTCAGCATATGCCTGAGTCAGAGCGGACGGACCGACGAAAAAAGCTCGATCCTGTGGCCTCAAGCGTAGCGTAGATCCAATCTCTCGATGCAAGCTTTCGGCTGAAACTCCTAACTCATTCATCGCGCCGAGGATGTAAGCGCGAGGCAACGCATCCTGCATCGCAACAGTAAATGCGGCTAAGGCGTCTCTCATGGATGCGGGATTCGCATTGTAACAATCAATGTAAAAGATCTGCGCTCCGTGTGCGGCGATACGACCTCGATCTGAGGATGGTCGCCATGTTTCAATGCGTTCCAGAATAGAGTTTTCAGCCACGCCTAGTTCGCGCGCAGCGACAATAACCAGGGCCGCATTCATCGCTATTCCTTCGCTGCTACTGGCTATCCGGAAAAAGCGTGATTGCGAGTGCTGTGTTAACTTGAGTCGGTAAGCCTGCGAGTTTTCCACTAATTCCAAATCATAGTATACCACCTCACGTACTGCGACGGGTGCCTGCTCTCCGGAGCGAACCACTGCAATCACCCTCGCGGCCAATTGCTTGAAAGCGGCGTACTCCATCACTGCAGCCGGCAGGATGAGAGGTGACCCGCTTCGAGCTTTAACGGCCAAGCGAGCCTTTTCCTGTGCAATATTATCCAGCGATCCAAGCAGCTCCAAATGTGCCGCCGCAATGTTTGTGATGATGGTTAAATCCGCTTGTATCATATCCCCCAGAAAACCCATTTCATCCATCTGGTTAATTCCCGCCTCAACAACTGCTGCCTGATGCCTATTTGCATCGAGCCCAAGAAGGGTCATTGGTACGCCGATACGATTATTCCAGTTACCTGCCGTAGCATGCGTCTGTTCCGCTCCCAGTGCTGTTCGCATCATTTCTTTGGTAGACGTTTTGCCACAACTTCCGGTGATACCAATCACAGGCCGATGAAAGGATTTTCGCTGCGCCTTTCCGAGCGCACCCAAAGCCAACAATGAATCATTGACCAGTAATTGAGGTAAATCGACGTCAACAATCCGCTCGACGATCGCCGCAACAGCGCCCGCTTGCGCTGCCTGTGCGATAAATTCATGGCCATCGCGTGTACCACCGCTCAGGGCAACAAAGCATTCACCTTCCGCAATTTTTCGAGCATCAAAACTGAAACCTGAAACAACTGGAGGCACCGCCCACTCATGCCATACGCCCCCGGTAATGAGCGCAAGTTTGTCTGGTGCATGGAGCAGCATATCGTCCATTAAGATTTCATTCCCAGCTGAAACAGCTGCTAGGTCTCAAAACCTTTCAAACGAATTAATTCAGCGGCTACTTGACGGTCATCAAATGGGATGACGGTACTGTCAAATTCCTGGTATGTCTCGTGCCCTTTTCCTGCAATTAATACACAATCACCAGCCTGCGCGGCATCCAATGCCAACGAGATAGCACGCCTCCTGTCATCGATAAATTCAAGTGCCGCATCTTCGGTCTTCGTTTCACTCATGTCCGAAAAGATCTGCTCAATCGGCTCAGATCGAGGATTATCAGAGGTCGCAAACACTAGATCCGCTCCATCCAAGGCAGCGCGCAGCATTGGCGCCCGTTTGCTGCGATCCCGGTCGCCACCGCAGCCAAATACGATAATTAGGCGCCCCGGTGTTATCTCCCGCAACATACCGCAGGCATGTGTAATCGCATCATCCGTGTGAGCATAATCGACCAATACATTATAAGGCTGTCCCGCCTTGATTGGTTCCATACGTCCCGGAACTCCGGGGAAACTAGCGAGCCGATCTAATAACTCTTCAATCGTATACTCTTGAGAGCGTCCGATCGTTAAAGCAGCAAGCAGGTTACTCACATTGTAACGACCCAACAAAGGAGACACGACGTGCAACTCTCCCTCTGGCCAGGATAAGTCAAATTCCGTTCGATCTGCATACAGTTTGACATGCTTGGCCCGTATCACGGCAGACTCACTCATCCCAAAAGTAATAATCGGTAAATTACCGGGCAATTCGCCCAACAATCGTTGGCCATAGGGGCAATCGATATTAATCACGCCAACCCTTGGCAACTTTCCCAAATGGCCGGTAAAGAGCCCTTTCTTAACCTCATAATAGGCATCCATGGATTTATGATAATCAATGTGATCCTGAGTCAGATTCAAAAAAGCTGCGACATCGACATCGACTCCATAGACCCGATTTTGGTCGATGCCGTGAGAGCTGATTTCCATCACTGCCTGCTGGCAACCGTTGTCACACATCTGTCTCAGCAGAGCGTATACATCCACCGACTCCGGAGTCGTTTTAAATGAGGGCAAGGTTCGCTTGCCAAGATCATACCGGATCGTCCCCATCAGACCAACTTGATCACTGCCTCCCAACAAATGCTGGGTCAGCATGGAGACTGTCGTCTTACCGTTCGTTCCGGTGATGCCCGCTATACTAAGCTGTCGGTCAGGATAATCATAAAAACTACGGGAAATAATAGCCAGTGACTGTCGTACATTTGCCACCTGAATTTGGAAGATGGGAAAGTGCGAGCCCAGATCCTGGTCTGTTACAATTGCAACCGCACCACGATCAACCGCTTCTTCGACATAATGATGACCATCCGTGCGTAAGCCGCTGATAGCAAAAAACAAAGCTCCAGGAACAACCCGACGGCTGTCCGTTATCAGACAAGTCACAGACGGATTTCCTCGTCCTCGACTACTGAGAATTTCGACATCCTTGGTAAGCTTTTTAAGCGTAGTGTTCATGGTGATACCGCGCTCACAATTTGAGGCTTTGGTATGTGAGCGGCGCGAGTAAGATTGCCGAGAGCTGGCAGTATGCAACAACGTGCTAATTTGAAAGTCGGCGAGTCCGATCATAGATTGATTTTTCCAAAGCGAGAAAAGAAGCACCCGTTCTGGAAGAACGGATACCTAGATAAGCAATACAGGCTTCGGCAATATTTCGAAACGCAGGAGCTGCCACGGAACCACCGTAACCCACGCCTGGTGTCTGAGGATCATCGACCACCACGGTAATAACCAAGGCAGGGCTATCTGCCGGGAAAAACCCACTGAAAGAGGCGACGTGATGACTCGAGGAATATTGACCATTGATGATTTTTTGAGTCGTTCCGGTTTTTCCGGCGACCATGTAATTTTCTATCGCAGCCTTACGGGCAGTGCCATCCTCGCCGACAACATCGGCCAGCATGCGACTCATGGTGGCAGCAACTTCGGTTGAAACGACTCGCCGCTTGGCTTTTGGACTAAAGCGGACGACGTCCTGACCATTATCGTCAAAAATACGACATGTTAAAAGTGGTTCCATCAAAACGCCATTATTCGCAATGACAGACATTGCCGCATGAACCTGCATCGGAGTCGCACTGACTGCATGCCCCATCGGTAAACGTGTTATCGTAGTCCCATCCCAATTCTTTACTTCGTGCAGAACTCCGCTCACTTCACCACCCAGATCGATTCCGGTTTTTTGACCGAAACCAAAATCGTGAGAATACTGATAGAGACGTGCTTCCCCCAGTATCATTCCCAGATGAGCAGCTCCGCGGTTGCTGGATTTTACAACAATGTCATGCATGGAAAGTGATTCGTAAGTGTGATGATCACTTGGCAACTTCAACAAACGCCCTCGGTAATTCACGCGGGCAGCACCTGTCTGAAAGAGATCGCCCGGCCGAACGATGCTTTCGTTTAATGCAGCAGCAGCGGAAACCACCTTAAAGGTCGAGCCTGGCTCGTAGACATCTGTTAAAGCACGGTTACGTTGGGCACTAATTGGATACTTTTCTGTATTGAAAAATTCGTTTGGATCGTAAGTCGGATAGTTAGCCATAGCTAAAATCGCACCCGTAGCAGGTTGACTGACAATCACGCTAATTCCCTTTGGATTGTACTCATCTGCCAGACGCCGAATCTCTCCCTCGACGATGTGCTGCACCATTTGATCAATTGAAAGCTCTACATTCAGTCCATCGGATGCATACACTTCTCGCTCGCGAAATTGCGCCAGCTCACGACGTTTGCCATCGCGCTCGGTTTCGCGCCAACCATCCTGGCCGCGCAGGTAATAATCAAAGAAACGCTCAACGCCCGTGATTGGAGTCTCCTCCTTGTTCACATATCCCAGCACATGCGCTGCTAATTTTCCTGCTGGATAAGCACGAGTGTATTTACTATTTCCATACACACCCTTAATGCCAAGTGCTATAGCAGCCTCGTATTTTTGCTCGTCCAACTCTTTTGCCAAAACGGCCCATCGAATCAAACTAACCTCTTTGGCGTGCTCACTACCCTTGCGTATCTTGGTATCAAAAGCAGATTCCACATCTGCTAACGATAGTTCCAAGAGCGCAGCTAGTTCAGGCAGTTTACTACGATCTTCTTCGCGCACCGCTTGTGGATCGATGCCGAGATCGTAGGCCGTATGCGTTGTCGCCAGTAAATTGCCACGTGCGTCTACAATATTTCCACGCCTCGCCTGTATCACATTAACCATCTTGCGATTACTGGATACATGTTCCAACAACTCTTGATGTTCCCAAACGTGCAGGTAGAAAAGTCGCCCAAGGAGCACGCAGAAGGCGCAAGCCACTGCACACGAAACGAGCGATGCACGAGCACTGGAAACAAAAGCTTTACTCATAGGACTTGGTTAAACGGAGTGTTTTCTGGATTGATTTTTATAGTGGTGCGCCATCTTACGCAGCGTACGCCTGGAAGGCCGTAAAGGTTTCACATTCACGGCCGCACGTTTGCAAAATGGTTCTGTCATCAGCTCTGAATGCTCTATCATATGGGCCATGCCACTACCGACGCCTAGACGCAGTGCCTGGTAATAGTGCCGGCATCGATAGTAACTGGAGGTAATTTGCATAATTGAATAGAGTTTGGTTCGCGTTACGGATTGACGTCGAGTAGCGCCAAGTCCATCGAGACCTCGTAGGGCTGTGACAGTACGTAGGCGCGTCCGCTTTCGACATTTTTCTCATTCACCCAAACAATCTGATTATCCATTGAGGGTCGTAATACACCTGCAACCTTACCTTGGAGTACTACGGGTTGGTGCATCGTCGCGATACGCTGATCCAAATATCGCAACTTACGAACGGTCTCCGCCAGTTGGGCTTCTTGCTCCTTACTATTTTGAGCCGTACGAGAGATTTGCTGCTGCATCCACACGATGGCGAAGGCACTTATCACTGTAATCGCAATCATCGAAACGATCAGGAGATAGATTTTTTGGCGTGTTTTCGTACTCATGGTATATTAGTTAGTTTTGTCTGGCTGTTATTGTTAGATTTTTCGTATCGCACGTAAGCGTGAGCTGCGACTGCGTGGATTCAGGCGTATTTCAGATTCAGATGGAGTGATCGGACGAGTAGAGATCATCTTGGCCAACACAGTACGTTGATCTTGGGTACGGCTGTCTGCAGAGTGTTCGGGGCGTCCAGCCATTTTGCGGCAAAAGCGCTTAACGATACGGTCTTCGAGCGAATGAAAACTGATCGCAGCTAACACACCGCCAGGTAAGAGGCGATCGAACGCGGCCGGCAAGCCACGTTCGATCGCGCTCAACTCATCATTCACCTCAACCCGTATCCCCTGAAAAGTTCTTGTTGCAGGATGTACTGCTTTGCGCCCGGGCGGAGTGGGCCCAACCGCATCGACCACTAATTCAGCCAGCGTATGGGTGCGTTGCAGACGTCCGGTACCTCTGGCCTTGAGAATACTTTCGACTACCCGTCGCCAACGCTTCTCTTCGCCGTAATTACGGATCGCACGAATCAGTGCCTCCTCATCTGC
>Ga0210065_1000424_pt1 | contig 11633 bp, 10 predicted proteins | sample Muzzi_PWB_D1_FD_185533 | JGI IMG/M metagenome (GOLD analysis project Ga0210065, IMG submission 185533) | Wetland microbial communities from San Francisco Bay, California, USA, that impact long-term carbon sequestration - Muzzi_PWB_D1 (SPAdes) | ecosystem: Environmental > Aquatic > Marine >... | reverse complement strand
CGTGATGTCCTCCTTTAAATACAAGCTCTTTGGAATAAAGTACCTTGCCGGCGTCGTTGATTTTCATGACTTCACCGGTCTTCGGATCGGTGAGGCGCTCGACGTACTCAGGCTCCACCGCTGCCAAATTGTCCTGGCCGTCATACCAAGTGACTGCGCAGGCGGGAAGATTAGCCCCGCGCTCCGGGAAATCAAAACGAATGGTGGACGCCTGCGGAAAGACCAGTTCGTTGGAGCCTTCGAGTTTCACCGCTGTGATTGTTTCCGGAAGGCCGAGTTCTAAAAAGCGGTGACAGGTATCGAGTATGTGTGGGCCCCAGTCCCCAAATGCGCCGCTACCAAATTCAAACCAACTCCGCCACTCCTGAGGGTGTAGTTTTTCGCTGAAGGGGCGATCGGTGCCGACGACGTCATGCCACTGATCCCATTGAATGCCGCTTGGCATCGGATCGCTTGGGTAACGCTTGACCTTTTCGCCCCATCCATGCCAACGACGCTTTCGGTTCATGGTGGCTGTGATTTTGGTAACGTCTTTAATGATTCCGGCCTCGCGCCAAGCTTTGAATTGAAAGTAGTTCGCTCCGGAGTGACCTTGATTACCCATTTGAGTGACGACGCCACTGCGTTCGGCTAAATTAATCAAGCGTTCACATTGACCAAAGCTATGCGCGAGCGGTTTTTCGACATACACGTGCTTGCCCAGAGACATCGCAAGCATGGTGGCCGCAAAGTGCGAATGGTCAGGTGTGGCAATCAGTACGGCATCGATTTCATCGGCCATTTTATCGAACATAACTCGGAAGTCAGTAAACTTGCGCGCAGAGCTATGTTGAGTTTGTGACTTTTGCGTATGTGCGCCTTTCAGATCGATGTCGCAGAGTGCTACCACGTTACAAAGACCGGATCGGTAGAGAATATTCAGGTCAAGCTGGCCTTGGTTTCCAATACCGATAACGGCTAGATTCACCTTTTCGTTTGGGCCCGCACCTGTGTTGGATTGATTCCCAAGTGCGATGTAGGATGGCAGTATACTGAGTACGCCAAATTTGGCAGACGTCTTGAGGAATTCGCGGCGACTGGTGGATGCCGAGGAAGAAGGGTGTACAACTTTCATGGGTATTTAGTACGCAAAATTGAAACTAGTTCCCAGGTAATGTGGCGGGACTATGTTTAATCATTGAACAAATAGATGCTCATTTCAGGCTTTAGCAATAGAAAAAAGCTGTCTTATTAAAGCGATGGTTAATCAGCAGAAATTTGATCGTGGGGATATTCGCCGCTTAAATGCGGTGAGTGTTTTGAATCAGTTACGTATGAAAGGGCCGCTGTCCCGCGCAAGTATTGCTTCGAAATTGGGGCTCACGCGGGCAACAGTTTCAAACATAGTTATGGAGCTTATGGAAGCCACGTTGGTGAGTGAGACGGAGTATGATTCCGGGCGTCCGGGGCGGCCCGGACTTTTGCTGACGCTGAATCCGGATTGTGGTTCACTGTTGGCGTTGGATATCGATATTGATCGGGTGACTTTGTTGCTGACTAATTTTGGTCAGGTTCCACTCGCACGAGAGGTGGCTGAATTGAAGCCGAACAGCTCACCCGACACTGTCTTGGAGGTGGCTGCGAGGTTGGTTGAAAAGTCAGTTCAATTCTCTAAGCAAAAGCGTTTGAAGTGTTTTGGTATTTGCGTCGCATGGGCAGGTTTGGTGGATCGAGAACATGGGCAACTTGCTTATGGGCCGACTTCAGGCTGGCAGCGTGTGCCGCTGAAGGCGACTTGGGAGGCTCGATTCGGCTTGCCGGTTTATGTTGAGAATGAAGCACATGCGGGTGCCATTGGGACCCATCACTTTGGCTCGCGTCCCAATGCGCGAAATATCATTTATCTGAGCGTGGGAGTTGGCTTGGCTGCCGGTGTTTTTGTGGATGGTGTTTTGCTGCGTGGCAAACAAGGTTTTGCCGGGCAGGTTGGGCATACGGCATTCTCGGAGAATGGAATTACTTGCAGCTGTGGCAAGCAGGGTTGTTGGGTGACTGAGATTGGTGCGGCGGCCGTGCTCAGGAAGCTGGATGCCGCCGGAGTTCAGGTGCCCGGTAAGCTTGGTTCAGGCGTGGACTGGGTCGAAATGCTGGTAGCAAAAGCGGAGGCAGGCGATCAATCGGTCTTGAGTGTGCTGGATGGAGTTGGCGCACAAATCGGCTTAGGTTTGGCCCGTTTGGTGCAGACCTTCAATCCCTCGGTTGTGATCGTTGGAGGGCGAATGGCCGATCTGATTGAGTTCGCAGAGCCCACAATACGAAAAGTCATGATGGACAACACGCTGGCTTACATGACAGAGCCATTGGAGCTTTCGGTCGGTACGACTGGGGAAGATCCGCTGCTAGGTGGTATTGCGACAGTGTTTGATGCCACGATGAAAAATCCAATGCTTGGTAGAGATTGAGTGCCCAGTCTGATCGAAAATAGACAGACCAAAAACAGCAACACGTTGGTAATGGTTGGTTGCTAGGGCTTGATAATTACCTTGCCGGCGAGGGTGATCCGTTAGTCCTAATGTTTAATTCAAGAAGCATTAAGTGCTTAAGCGATAGCGAAAATTCACCGTATCGGAATTTTTAATTCATGATAATACTTTAGCTAATTTGTTTCTTGTCAAATTCCGTCAAAAACAGTCTTTGGGTATGCGTTATGTGCCCCTCGCCCCTTGACGAAAATGCCTTGATTGATTACTTGCAGGAGCGTTCGGTCACCTCTACGGTGGAAGAAGAAATGCCTGAAGTGTTCGATACGATCACCGTGGAGAATGATTATTTGCTGGGGCAGTTTACGGCGCTAGCGGCATCTGAATTGAACATGCAACCACAGGAAGTTCAGGATCAAGCGGACGTGATTCGTGCACGCGAAACACAGGGGGCACTGGCTAAGATGGCAATGTTTTCCACTTTCATGCTGGCCTGTCACATCGGACTTATTCTGTATTTTAAGTCAAAGGGTGGTTACAAACAGAAGGTGATTGGCGTCGATGCACATTAATAGACACACTCTTTCCCGCTGTCTAATATGTCTGACTATGCTCTCGCTTGCAGGCTCAAGCCTGCAAGCGACTGAATCCAATGCTGCGCAAACTGAAAAAGCAGCTGCAGTGTCGATCGATCAGGCAATTGCGAAAGGTGACATCGCTCAGGTTCGCGAACTATTGACGCAACATCCTGAGTTTGCACTCAAAGGGGCGCATCCTAGGTTGCTGCCGCTTCACCAGGCGATTCTTCGCAAGAAAGGTGAGATTGCAATTTTGTTGATTCAATCCAAGGCGGATGTGGATGTGCCGGACCCCAGCAAGCGCACGCCGTTGCATTTGTGTGTGGAGCGCAACCTTCCTGAGGTCGCAGTTGCCTTGTTGGATCACGATGCCAAGCCGGATCAGTTGGACAAAGCAGGGTGGACACCGCTGCACTATGCGGCGGCCAAGGATCGGCTTGAGCTGGCGCGAATATTGATCAGCAAGGGAGCGAATCCTTCGGCATTGTCAGCATGCGGCGGTACGCCACTTCACGAAGCGGCGGCCAGCGGAAGTGCGGCAATGGTTCAGTTATTGTTGGATCATAAAGTGAATCCAAAAGTGGTCGCTGAAAATGGGAGTACTGCGCTTCAGATCGCACAGGAATACAAAAATGAAGCGGCTATAAAATTGCTTTCAGATTAATCTTATTCTACAGCTCGTGGTATGATGAACTCCACGTTATGTCTTTTATTTTCGTTTGGCATAACCGGACTGATCAGCTTCTCGTCTGCGGTTCCTTTTTATGGGGATCCCCCCGACGAGACGCACCCTTGGGCGGTGCACGATGGGAACCGACCACAACCCAAAATTGTCGTGCCGGGGTCAGAGTATGGTGATCCGCCATCGGATGCGACCATACTGCTGGATGCTTCGCAAGAATCCTTCCAGAATTGGCAGCATTTAAAGCCGGCTGAGAAGCGTGAATCAACTTGGAGCTTAAAAGAGGGGGTATTGCGCTGCCAAGCAGGTGCCGGCGATCTCGCGAGCTTGATTGAGTTTGGCGATTGCCAGTTGCATCTTGAGTGGGCCACTCCACTTGGGGCGAAGAAGAAAGGGCAGGCGAGGGCCAATAGTGGCGTATTCTTAATGGGTATGATTGAGGTGCAGATACTGGATAATTATGAGAATCCAACTTATGCGGACGGGATGGCCGGGGCGGTCTATGGTGTGATGCCACCGGCGGTCAATGCGCTGCGTCCGCCGGGTGAGTGGCAGGCCTACGATATTATTTTTCGCCGTCCGATCGTACGGGATGGCGAACTGATGGATCCCGGCTCTCTGACTGTCTTAATGAATGGCGTTATCGTTCAGGACAGCACCGCCTTGGAGGGCGGCGGCGGTTGGAAAAAGCGTCAACCTCTGGATCGTGTCTTTCCAGCAGAGGGACCGTTGGTGCTTCAAGATCACGGTAACCCGGTACGCTTTCGCAATATATGGTTTCGGCCGCTGCGTCCCCGCGCAAATGATGGCGGTTTTGACGGACGCTTGGCTCCCGAGTTGGCACTTGCGAAGCGCAAGCAGCTTGCAGCTACGATCCGCGAAGACGCGACCCAGTTGCAGGGCCTGAAGCGTGCTTTGCGTTTACTGGAATCATTAATATATGAGGACAGGACTGATGTGCGTGAGCAAGCCGATGCTTTGTTGGACGACTATTTGAATTCAATTGAAGACTTGGGAAAGAGTGCTTTGGCTGGGCGCAAAGGTGAAATATTGTCGCTTGCACAAGCTTTGGACTACATGCAAAGGCATGCATTCATTGGTGACACACATCACGGCCTGCTGCGTGTTCAAAGTCTAGTCGAGGCCAATGGATGGAAGTTGAAAAAAATAGCGAACTTCAGAGGCTGTGGATATTGAGCGTTGATCTGTGCAAATAGATCGTTTAGCTAATGTCAGAATGCAAACGTTACACACAGCTTTTATTCAAAATTTAAATACATCTGAGATGGTTATCATTGGTGCCATCATATTGCTCTTTTTTGGTGCCAAGCGTTTGCCTGAATTGGTGCGGTCCATCGGCAAGTCAGTCGGTGAATTCAATCGAGCGAAGTCGGGGATTGAGAAGGACATTCGCAGCGCGATGGAAATCGAGGATCACAAAACCAAGCCGCGCTCAGAAGCAAACAAAGCTTGAGGATTTTTATGAGTTCGGCGCAATGTTGATTGCCTTGGCTGGAACTCTATCTGGAGGGATTGATTTGCAGTTCCTCAATGTCGGTGTTTTTTGTGGGTGTTGAATCTTATCTATAACATTAAGCCGTAAGTTATTTTCAGGTCAGTAGCTCTATTTTTTTTCATGACAACTATGAACGTGCCCCAGGAAGATGCCTCCAGCCAATTGTTGAAAATCCGTGAGCAGGTTGCTCGCGTTGTTGTTGGTCAGCAGCCGCTGATTGATCGTCTATTGCTCGCACTCCTATGCAATGGACATGTGCTGCTCGAGGGGGTGCCCGGAGTTGCGAAGACTTTAACCGTGAATAGTCTGGCCCAAGTCATTCAGGCTACTTTCAGCCGCATCCAATTTACGCCTGACCTTTTGCCGGGCGATTTGACGGGTACGTTGGTTTATGATCCGCGTAATCACAGCTTTACTGCTGAAAAGGGGCCGATTTTTGCCAACTTACTTTTGGCTGACGAAATTAATCGTGCGCCCGCCAAAGTGCAGAGCGCCCTGCTTGAAGCGATGCAGGAAAAGCAAGTAACTCTCGGAAAAGAAACCTTTGCGTTACCCAACCCCTTTATGGTGTTGGCGACGCAAAATCCGATCGAACAGGAGGGGACCTATGCGCTGCCGGAAGCGCAGGTGGACCGTTTTATGTTTAAGCTGAAAGTGGGTTATCCATCGATGGAGCAGGAACTGTTGGTGATGCAGCGCATGGCAAAAACAGTCCCCATTCAGGAGCTGGAAGCTTTACTCTCGATCGATGCACTCATGTCGATGCGCTCGGATCTGGAAGCCGTTTTCATCGATGAAAAAGTGGAGCGCTATATATTGCGCTTGGTGGATGCCACACGACATCCCGAAAACTACGGTCTGGATCTAAACCGTTACGTGCGCTTTGGTGCTTCGCCGCGTGCCTCGATTTATCTGTCTTTAGCTGCGCGCGGGAATGCCTTGATGCAGCAGCGTGATTATACGATTCCTCAAGATGTGAAGGACGTAGCGCACGATATCCTTCGTCACCGACTGGCGATTTCGTATCGTGCGGAAGCGGAGTCCATCAGCTCGGATGATTTACTGGATCAAATCTTGTCACAGGTCCCGGTGACTACTGAATAATCCAACAGCGCAGGCGCGTTCTTATGCTAGAAAATTTCGAGAGCCAGTTAAAGTTACTGGAGCTGAAATGCCGCCGTCCGGTGGAACACTTGCTGGCGGGCGAATATCGTTCGGTCTTTCGTGGGCGCGGTGTCGAATTTGAAGATGTGCGCGTCTACCAACCCGGCGATGACGTGCGCACCATGGATTGGAAGGTGACGGCGCGGACAGGTGAACCTCACATCAAGCGCTTCATTGAGGAGCGTGAGCAATTCGTCTATTTACTCGTCGATTTTTCGGCTTCCATGCTGCAAGATGCCGAGGGACGAAAACGTCATACAATGACCGAAGTGTGCGCCCTGTTGACTCTGGCGGCAGTCAAGAACCAAGACCGTATCGGGTTGCTGCTTTTTACTGATCAAATCGAGCAAGTCGTGCCACCCGGCAAGGGACGCAGTCATGCTATGCGGATTATGGATGCACTCATGCACTATGAGCCCAAAGGCAAGGGGACGAACTTTACACAAATGATGGGGCGCTTTGGACATATGGCCCGAAAGCATTCGATCGCTTTTGTCGTTTCAGATTTCCTGACTGAGGGGTATGCACGAGACCTACAAGCTTTAGCTTATCGTCATGACGTGAACGCGATTCACCTGACAGAACCCAAACTGACGGCGACGGGTTTATCCGGCTTGGTGCGTATGCAGGATGCCGAGTCCGGGGCACAGCGAGTTGTTGATCTCGGCCGCAATCAATCGCTTCGAGAGGGGCATTCCGAACAATTGAAACAGACGATGCTGGAGATGGACGTTAACCTCTTGGATTTGGCAGTCGGCGCGGATTGCGTGGAAGCTCTGGCAGGCTTTTTTCAGCAGCGACAACGCCGGCAATTGAACGAAAGTGGTGGTTGATCGATGTGCCGTTCTTTTTCATTTGTTTGTCTGCTGCTGTGTGGGCTACCGCTGTTCGCGGCGACTGAGACCTCATCAGGTATTGAGTTGCGGCTGAACGCACCCACTTATTACCCCGGTGATTTAATTGAATTGAGTGCCGAAAGGCGAGGTCCTGATTATGCGGAATTCACTATCCGATTCCCACCACATCCAAAATTGCATTTCGTGGCTTATACGCCGGAATCAGTCCGCTACCAAGCGGGTGAATATGTTCAACGTGCGGTGTGGTACTTTCAGCCAGTCACTGCGGGCGAAATTGTTTTAAAGCCGATACAGGCGAGTCTTCGAACAGGATCTGCTCACACTGAGGAATTAACGCTGCCGCCGATAGTTATTAGAGTGGAGTCCTACGGGCAAGTAGCCCTATCGGATGAATTAGCCGCTTTACCCGACTATCCTGCGGTGCAGCCCGCAAGACACAACCTGCTGGCACTGGCATTGGTCGTTGGAATGGCTGTGATGATCGCGGCAGCGGTGGTGTGGTTGTTGCGGAGCAGGCAGCATCGGGATGAAGCGCTGTCTGACGATACGAAGATCAGTCTGAGTGATCTGACCGAAAAGTTGCAACAAGGACAGCCGGTTATCCACCTGATGGAACAGTTGTTGGCTCGTCCGGAATTGGAACTGTCGGCTGAATTACGTGAGGCGATGCAGGCGGCCGTTTATGCCGGTCGAAGTGATACAGATGCACTGCTTAAGCTAATAAAATCAGGGGGTGTATCGTGAGCTTTGTCTATCCTTGGGTTTTATTGGGAATTCCTATTTTGCTATGGCTGCTACGTGGACGTATCAGCCGCACTTCGCTCCCTATACCTTCCTTACAGTTATGGTCCAATCAGAAGCCGGGTCGTACGCGCTATCTGTGGGTGCCGATCGGCTTACGTCGATTGGTCTTGGTGCTTTTGCTGGTTGCGCTGGCACGACCACAAGCAGGTTCGACCTATAGCCTGGATGTTTCGGAGGGCATTGCGATTCAGCTCTTGGTGGATGTATCCAGCAGTATGGATATGAGCATGCAGGCGAGCAGTGGATCGCGGCGTACGCGCATGGAGCTAGCTAAAGAAATGGTGGCCCGTTTTATCGCCGGGGATGGCGAGACCTTATCGGGGCGTCCCGACGATCTTATTGGATTGATCACTTTCGCACGCTACGCCGACACGCGCAGTCCTTTGACTTTTGGACATGAAGCCTTGCTGCAAATTGTAGCGAATTTGCAAATACAGGAGCGACCCAATGAAGATGGCACTGCATACGGTGATGCGCTGGCGGTGGCCGCGGCACGCTTAAAGAATCTGGAAGAGTTGCAATTCGGCGAGAGCTCGATTCAAGCAGACACGATTGCCAGTAAGGTGATTATTTTGCTGACAGACGGAGAGAATAATTCCGGTACACATTTACCGATTGAGGCGGCGGGTCTGGCCAAGGAGTGGGGGTGTCGCATCTACGTGATCAGCCTGGCAGAGTCGGAACCGTATCCGGAAGCCTTGGCCATAGGCAATGCGCTGACGCCGGCGGAGCAGACCTTGCAATACATCAGTGAAGAAACCGGAGGTATTTTCAGGCAAGCGAGTGATTTTGAATCGTTACTGTCAGTGTATGAAGAGATTGACCGGATGGTGCGCTCCGAGATTTCCACGCGCAGCTTTGATCGTGTCGCCGATTGGTTTGGGGTGCCATTGGGGTTGGCACTGCTTTGTTTGTTAGTGGCATTAACTTTGGAGGCGACAGTGTTGCGTGTGGTGCCATGAGCGGATTCGTTTTTCAATGGGCGGAGGCCTTGCTTTTATTACTACTGGTTTTGCCGCTGGCATGGTTGCTTAATGATGCGCGACAAAGGCGTGCTGCGCTGATCAAAACGATGGGCGGTGGTATTTCAACCCACCGTCGGCTGCGGGATGTCCTGCGTTTGCTAGCCTTCGCACTGCTGGTATTGGCCATGGCGCGTCCAGGTTACTCGCCCCAGCGGCAAGCACTCTCACAGACTGGCCGCGACGTTGTTTTTGCATTGGATGTATCGCAGAGTATGCTGGCGCAGGATGTGTCTCCCTCGCGCTTGGAGCTTGCAAAGCAAGCCATCCGTGATGCGCTGCAGTCCTTTAGTAACGAGCGAGTGGCCTTAGTTGTCTATGCCGGGAGCGCGACTATCTTGTGTCCGCTGACCTATGATTACGACTTTGTGCGCTATATGTTAGAGCAGGCGCACCCGCGCAGTGCAGATTTCGGTGGCACCAGCGTGCAGTCGGCAGTGGAAAAGGTGGTGGGGCAGGTATTGATGCCGGATCGAACTGGCGTGCAGGATTTAATTGTGCTGACCGACGGCGGAGATAACGGATCGCAAATGTCAATAGTGGCGCAGCAGTTGGAGGAAAATAGTGTCGATTTACTATTATTGGGTATTGGTGATCCCGATACAGGATCGCCGATTCCTATTACCGATAATGAAGGAGCCGCGACTTACTTGCGCTCTCAGGAAAGTGTAGTGTACACACAGCTCGACGATGCAAGCTTACGGGATCTGGCCGAGCTGGTGTCAGGTTCAAAGTACTTTCCAGTGGGTGTTCGTCCTTTTGATCTGGGGCAAATCTATGCGGACTATGCAGTTGGGCGTGCTGTGTCAGCTCCTGATGGGGATAGCGGGATCATCGTATACCAAGAGGCGGCACTCTTTTTTATACTGCCTGCGTTGATATTATTGGTGTTATCCGAATGTTGGGGAGTGAAGGGGCTGCAATTCGGCCGAGCACTTTTATTTGTATTTCTCTTGGGTTGTTTGCCTAAACTCGAAGCAATGAACGCGCTGAATAGCAATCAATATCAAGCGGCCAAAACAGCGTATACAGAGGCCGATTTTTCTGAGGCCGCTGAGTTGTTTTCCGAGATTGCCGAAGGCGGAAAATCCACGGCATTAAGCTCCGCTGAGCTGGCGACGGTTCAGTTCAATCTAGGGCTTTCTCTGATCAAGCTATCTCAGCGCGAAGGTGCCGACTCGGCGATTGCCAGACTCAGTTATGCGCAGCGAGCACAGACTGCCTTCCTTGCGGCCAGCTGTGCATCCGGCCAACTGCAACGTGCGGCGCTGCGTTTGGAGGCGACCGACCTTTGGATGGCTGAACTGCAACAACGCATTGATGCCGAAGCTGAAGCGGACGATGCCTTGGCAAGCAAGTTGCAGGCACTCATTGAACGCTTACAAGCGCACTTGAAAGCACAGCAGACTTTACGACAGCGTGTGGTTGACGCAGATGTCGACAGGCGTCAACCCAAGCGCGCACGCGACGCGTCGCCGCCCGAGCCGCTCTTGCCACCGGAAGATGTTGCGCAGAGTGCTGTGAGCTTTGTATCCAAACAGAAACTCTTAGAACAAGAGAGTGTTTTGATCGATAGCGAGATGCAGCGATTAAATGTCGAGTTAACACCGCCACCGACGGAGGGATTACCTGAAATGGAGAGCCTGCTGGCAGAGCCCTTGAAGTTAATGGCCTCGGTTGCGCCGGCAATGCAACGCGCCGCCGAGCGACTCAGCGCATGGGAGAGTTGGCCCGCGGCGCGATCTCAGCAAGCGATAGCGATCGAGACGATCGAAGCGATTCTCGCGCTCCTCAGTACCCAATCTTCGGATGATGCGGAGGCTGAGGACTACGATTCGATGCTGGAAGATGAGGACTACGAATATTCGGATGAGAGTAGTGAGAGTATACCTAGCTCGATGCGAATGGAGAGCGATTATGCTGCGGGTGGCGAGATGCAGAGCCTTCCGCTGCCCAATTACTCAGCCGAAGAAATTTTGATGGAAGAGCAGGGCAACTTACAGTTTCGTCAGCAACAACGCGCGGCTGCGAATGCTGGCAAAGTGGAGAAGGATTATTGATGCGCATCCGCTACGGCATATTAACTCTATGGCTATTGGTCACGTTGTGTGGGCAGGAGCCGCCGCAGGAAATAGCTGTGTCGACCGCTGAGGCTGTTGAACCGGAGCAGCGGGTGATTGAAAGCGTTGCTGTGAATTTGGTGAATCAAAGTTGGTTCGTAGATCGGGTCGGTACCGCAGTGATTTATTTTGATACCGAAGTGGAGCCGCTCGACACACTTCCGCGCGGCTTCAAGGGTCTGAGCTTTCTCGATATTGAGGTACAGGCGCTACCAGGCTCCGAGCGAGGAAAGTCGGCGGCCGTATTACGATTCGTGCTGCGGGAAACAGGCCTTGTAACCCTGCCCTCAATCGATTTTAGCGCAGGCGAGCGGATCTATCGAACGATTCCGACCCAAATCCTGGTGGCAGAAGCGGTGCCAACGCAAGCGATGGCAATAGCGTTAATGCCTCAGAAGCGTCGCATCTATGTGGGCGAGCCGTTGCGAATG
>Ga0210065_1000422_pt1 | contig 11678 bp, 7 predicted proteins | sample Muzzi_PWB_D1_FD_185533 | JGI IMG/M metagenome (GOLD analysis project Ga0210065, IMG submission 185533) | Wetland microbial communities from San Francisco Bay, California, USA, that impact long-term carbon sequestration - Muzzi_PWB_D1 (SPAdes) | ecosystem: Environmental > Aquatic > Marine >... | reverse complement strand
TATCAGTCAGAGTGATATGGCCATTTTCCATGACGTAACCACGATCAGCCAATTTCAAGGCCTGGTTGGCGTTTTGCTCGACCAGGAAGATCGTGGTCTTCTGTTCCTGATTGATCTTCTTGATGATTTCAAAAATCTGCTTGATTATCAAGGGTGCCAGGCCCAGAGAAGGTTCATCGAGCAAAAGCACCCTGGGACGGGCCATCAGCGCCCTGGAAATCGCCAACATCGAATTCGGCCTGGGCCGGTACCAGTCCAGCTTCAAGGCCCTGGCGCCGCTTTTCGAAGAGGACCAGGGGGAATTGCCCGGAGCCATCTACCTGCGGGCCGGCTTGTGCCTGCGAGCCCTCGGCAATCTGCAGCAGGCCCGGGAGATGCTCGCCTCGGTCAAGCCCCGGGACCCCGCCTTCCTGGCGGCGAGATACTACCTGGGGGACATCGCCCTCGAACAGCACGACGCGGCCCTTGCCCTGCGGTACTTCGATTCCGCCCTGACGGCCCAAAGCGGCGCCCAGTCCCGGATCGCCGGCGGCCAGTGGCGCGCCTTCCGGGCCGAGGGTCGGGACCAGGAAGCCATCGACCTGCAGGAGTCCCTCGCCAGCGCGGACCCCGGCTGCCTGGCCATGCTGGAGATCACCCGCCTGCAGCGGGCGCACCAGGAGGAGATGGAGGCCATGGTCCAGGAATCCACCGGGGAATCCGCCCAGGCGGAATCCCCCGCCGCCTCCGGAAGATACGCCCTTCAACTGGGCGCCTTCAGCGATCGCGGCCTGGCCCTGGAGTTCCTGCGGAAGTACGGCGGGCGGATTTCTGATCTCCATATCGAGGAGGTCCGCGACCAGCGCGGCCAGTTCCTCTACAAGGTGCGCACCGGTTCGTTCGTCAACCCCGCCCTGGCCAAGACCGAAGCCCGCCGTCTGGCGCAGGATCTGGACATCGAGGTCATCGTGGCCGACCGGTCCGACCAGGACAATTGACGTGATCGAGCATTCCCCATGACGACCCCGCCGGCCAAGACCACGCCCATGCTCAAGCAGTACCTGGAGATCAAGGCCCAGCATCCGGGCAGCCTGCTGCTCTTTCGCATGGGGGATTTCTACGAGACCTTCTTCGAGGACGCCCAGACCCTGGCCTCGGTCGCCGGGGTCACGCTGACCAGCCGCGACGCCAAGAGCGATCATCCGGTGCCCCTGGCCGGCGTTCCCTACCACGCTTTGGACACCTACCTGACCCGTCTGCTGAACCACGGCCTGACCGTGGCCATCTGCGAGCAGGTGGAGGATCCCGCCGAAGCCAAGGGCCTTGTCAAACGCGAGGTGGTGGAGGTCATCAGCCCCGGGACCGCCACCAGCCCCGAACTGGTGGACTCGTCGTCGGGCCGGTACTGCCTGGCCTGGCTGCCCCGGCAGGAGGGGTTCGACGGGTGGGCCCTGCTGGACGCTTCGACCGGTGATTTCCGTTGCGGACAGGAAATAGGGACCCTGGAAAGTTTGTGTCTGCGCCATCCGGTCAAGGAAGTCATCGTCCGCGAGGACACCGCCCCGGAACTTTTGACCCGCTGGCGATCCTCCCTCGGCGGGGTGGTCGTCAATCCGGTCAACACCTCCTGGTTCCACCATTCCTTCGCCCGGCAAACCCTGCTGGACCACTTCCAGGTCGCGAACCTGACGGTGTTCGGCCTGGAGGATGCCAGCCGCGAACCCGCGTGCACCGCCGCGGGCGCCATCCTGCGGTACCTGTCCGCCCTCGGGCTGCGGCGGCCGGACCAGGTCACGGGGCTTCGCTTCAACGCGCGCACCGACCGGCTGTCCCTCGATGAAGAGACCCTGCGCAACCTGGAGATTTTCCGGTCGTTCCGCGGCGAATCGGGTGAGGGGACTTTGGTCCACCACATCGACCGCACCCTGACGCCCATGGGGCGGCGGCTGTTGGAAATGCGCCTGGCCGAAGCCATGACCGACCTGGCGGAACTGCGCCGCTGGCACGCGGGCGTGGCCTCCGCCCTTGACGACCGGCGCTGGCGCGATGACCTGCGGACGGTCCTCAGGCGCATCGGCGATCTGGAAAGATGGGCCGCCCGGGCGGCTTCCGGGCGCATCGGACCCTCGGGCCTGCGTCAACTCGGATCCGCGCTGGCCTCGCTCCAGGAACTCAAGGCCGTGGGCGGCGCCGGTGATCATGACCAGCATCCGGTTGCGGTCTGGCTGGGATCGATATCCGAATTCGAGGGCCTGGCCTCGGGAATCCTGACCACCGTGGCCGAAGACGCCCCGGCCACCGTGCGGAAACCGGGGTACATCAGCGAGGGCGTCGATCCGGAACTGGACAGGTACCGGAGCCTCGCCCGGGACAGCAAGGGGTTCCTGGCCGGCCTGCAGAGCCGGGAGCGGGAGTCCACGGGTATCTCCACCCTCAAGGTGGGTTTCAACCGGGTCTTCGGCTACTACTTCGAGGTTACCAAAAAGCACCTGGACAAGGTGCCCGAGCATTACCAGCAGAAACAGACCCTGGTCGGATCGTGCCGTTACCACACCGAAGAACTCAAAGAGGCCGAGGTCACCATCCTCGAGGCCGAGGATAAATCGGACAAGCTGGAGACGACCATCTTCCAGAACCTGATCGCGAGGGTCGCCGTCCATTTGCGGGAAATCCGGGAGGCCGCCGACCTGACCGCCCACGTCGACCTCCTGCTGGCTTTCGCCGAACTCGCCGAAAGGGAAAACTACTGCCGCCCCGAGTGCGACGATTCCCTGGAGCTGCAGATCACCGGCGGCCGGCACCCGGTGGTCGAGCAGCTGCTTGACCACGACTTCATTCCGAACGACACCGTCCTGGACGGATCGACCCATCAGGTGCTCCTGCTGACGGGGCCCAACATGGGCGGAAAGTCCACCTACCTGCGCCAGGTCGCCCTGATCACCCTGATGGCCCAGGCCGGAAGTTTCGTGCCCGCCGCGTCGGCGCGGATCGGCATCACCGACCGCATCTTCACCCGCGTCGGGGCCAGCGACAACGTGGCGCGGGGCGAATCCACCTTCTACATGGAGATGAGCGAAACCGCCCACATCCTGCACCAGATGAGCCGGCGAAGCCTGGTCATCCTCGATGAGATCGGCCGCGGCACCTCCACCTACGACGGCCTGTCCCTGGCCTGGGCCATCACCGAATTCCTCAGTTCCGGTGACGGACCCCGGCCCCGGTCGGTGTTTGCCACCCACTACCACGAATTGACCGAGTTGGAAGCCGAATTGCCCGGCCTGGTGAATCTGCGGTTGGAAGTGAAGGAGTGGGAGGGCAAGATCATCTTCCTGCATTCGGTGGCCCCGGGTCGTAGCGACAAGAGCTACGGCATCCACGTGGCGCGTCTGGCCGGCCTGCCCGAAAGCGTGCTGCACCGGGCCCAGGAAATCCTGCATTCCCTGACCGTGGCCGACCAGAGGGATCTTCCGGCCCGTCGCCCCGGCCCCGAATTGACCGGCGGCGCCTCGGTGGCCGCCGACCGCCCGGCAGGGCCCTCCAGCCAGCTGAGTCTGTTCCGGGAGAACGAAAGGGACGCCCTGAAGGCCCTGGGAAAACTCGATCTCGAGAAACTCAGCCCCATGGACGCCTTCATGTGGCTGGTGAATATCAAGAAACAACTTGAGGAATAATCCCCAAACCACTTTGGGTGAATATCTTCCAATTTACGCAAATGTCCTGTCAACTGCCGAAATCCCCGGCCGATAACAAAAACAGTATATTGGTTGCGGAAGAATGGCCGGGCGGCCGATTTTGCGGGAGTGTCGTGGCGGAGATCATCAAATGGCCTGTGGTTCTGGTGTGTCCGGGGGAGGATGAACTCACCCTGCTGGCGGATCTTTCCGCCCGGCGGGATGCCCGGATCCTGGCCGTGGTGGACCCCGAAGGCTTTTCGATAGGCGCCAGTCTGGCCGAGGTCATGGGCCTGAGGGTCATCAAGGACCTGTCCGAGTTGGAGCCCGGTTCCGCCCAATACCTCGTCCACCCGCCCCTCAATGACCATGTGGCCCCCATCGTGGACACCGCGGAGCAATACGGTCTCAAAGCCATTTCCGCCAAGAAGTTTCCCAAGTTCATGGCCGGACCCAACCTGACCGACCCCCGTTTTCCGACCGATCCGGACGCCCAACCCAGGTTCACGCCGGGGGTCTTCACCGGGAAGGCCTCCGCCGCTCATAACGATTTTGACCTTCTGGAGCTGGAAACCGCGGCTATCCACCGCACGCTGAGCCGCATCGAGGAGGCCCTGGACCGCGAAGGCCTCCTGCGCTGGCTGCTGGGGCTGGCCACCCGCTCGACCGGGGCCTGCAGCGGTTCCATCATGCTGTTCGACCGTCATTCCGAAGAACTGTACGTGGCTTTCGCCTACGGGCTGAGCCAGAATACCATCCACCGCACCCGGGTCCGTCTGGGCGAGGGGGTGGCCGGAAGCGTGGCCGAATCGCGCAAGGCCGTGTTCATCACCGACAACAGGCATCCCGGCGCCAAACGTGACCGTGCGGCCATTTCCGAGGCCGTGTGCGCGCCGATCATCTGGGAGGGGAACCTCCTCGGGGTGCTGAACATCTCGGCCAACGAGGGCGAAGGCAAGCTGGCAGGCAACGCCCTGGCCACCGTGGAAAGCCTGACCCATCGTTTCGCGATGATCCTGAACCGTTTCCTGCGCCTGCAGACCGTGCGCGACGGCGAGCTCTACCGCTACATGGAGGACGAGTTCACCCGCGACACCGGGGCCCCCGAGGCCGTGGCGGCCACCCTGTGCACCTGGGCGGCGGACCTGCAGGAAGCCGCGGGCGCCGATATGGCGACCATCAGCGTGCTGACCAATGACGGCGACCTGTTCGTGGCCGGACCCCAGGAGACCTCCTACGAATCGCCCCCGCCGCCGGAAAAGGCCGATGTCCTGGGGTCGGGGACGCCCCTGGTGCTGCGCCCCGGCGACCGGGCGGATGTGGACCCCACCGACGTGATCAGTGAAACCACGGTATTCATCCTGCCTGTGGGCAGGGATCCCTTGAAAGCCCTGTTGACGGTGGAGTTTTCCTCCGCGGCCAAGGCCCATCATTTCCACGCCATCAGCGGCGAACTGCTGTACCTGATCAACCGCCACCTCAACGACTACCTGGACCGCGCGGCCACCGCCGACCAGGTGGACCGCCTGACGACCCTGGCGTCCGCTCTGTCGGAACTGGCCGCGGGACCCACGCGCCCCGGAAGCCGGGACCGGGTCCTGTCGGCCGCCTGTCGCCTTACGGGGGCCACCCAGGCCATGCTCCTGACCGCCGAAGACGCGGCGGAGGTCGGGGCTGCCCAACCGGAGGACAACACCCTTCACGATGAGGCCATCCGGCTCCTGAACGACACCGGCCAGGGGGGGTGGCAGTCGACGGTCCTGGAAACCAGGGACGCCACCGGCGAAACCAAGCCGATGCGCTCGCTTCTGGTGGTTCCCCTCGAGGCCCAAAAGCCTTTCCCGGGGCTGGTCCTCCTGGACAAGCGTCGCTTGCATCCCCTTGATGGGGCCAGCTTCACCGAATTCGACGCCCTGTTCGCGCGCCGCCTGCTCCCGCTTTTGGCCATGGCCGCCACGGCGGAGCCCGCCAATTCCGAGCAGGGGCCGGCGCCCGTCAGCCGGGACATCGCCCCAGCGACCGCCACCGACATGACGCCTGTGGTTTCCGGCACCCAGGACGCCCTGACCGAAATCCTGCGCACCGAAATGGACCGCTGCGACCGGTACCACACCATGGTCGGCCTGGTGGCCTTCCGGATTCCCGACGGGGGATCCGATAACATCTCCGTCCCCAGCCTGGTAGCCGAAATCTCGCGTCGACTGCGGAGTTCCGATCACACCGCCTGCCTCGAGGACGGCACCATCATGGTGATCGTGCCGGAGGACATCCAGTCCCTGCCCCGCCTGCAGCGCCGCGTGACCTCCGTGCTGAAGACCCTGTCGGGCGACGAGGATCTGGTCGTCCTGACGGCCTCCCGGGTCTATCCCGGAGGCGGCGACAGTCCTTCCCAACTCATCAATTCCGTGCTGGGCGCCCTGCCCGGTTGACGCACGGCCCGCGCCTGTATACCCTTCCTCAACCAAGCACCAGGAACCAATGCCGCGGCCACGGCCCGGATGCAGCGCCTGAAGGATCGGCATGAAAGGCAGCATGGCCAGCAAACCCCCGAAAATAAGGGTTCTCGACAACAGCACCATCGACCGGATCGCCGCCGGGGAAGTCATCGAGCGCCCCGCCTCGATCGTCAAGGAACTGGTGGAAAACGCGCTGGATGCCGGCGCGACCCGCATCACCATCACCCTCGAGGAAGGCGGCCTGGACCTGTTGTCGGTGGAGGACGACGGCCACGGCATCCCTTTCCGTGACCTTCCCCTGGCTTTCGAGCGGCACGCCACCAGCAAGATCGCCACCGCCGCGGACATCATGCAGATCGGCAGCTTCGGGTTCCGCGGCGAAGCGCTGGCCAGCATCGCCTCGGTCAGCCTGGTCAAGTGCACCAGCCGGGTGGCCGGCGAGGACCTGGGGGGCCTGATCGAATTTTCCGGTGGGGAAATCATCCGCCGCGAGCCCACGCCGAGAAATCCCGGGACCACCATCACCGTTCGCGACCTGTTCTACAACGTGCCCGCCCGGCGCAAATTCCTGAAATCCGCCCAGGCCGAGAAGCGGGCCATCATGAAACTGATGACCCAGTTGGCCCTGGCCCACATGGAGGTCCGCTGGATCGTCAAATCCGGGCCCGACATCGCCATGGACCTGCGCCCGGCCGGATCGCTGACCGACCGCGCCCGCGACCTGCTGGGTTCCAGCGTCATGGACCACCTGGCCCGGTTCGAAATGGAGAAGGGCGGGTTCAGCATCGGCGGCCTGGCCTCGCGGCCCACCTGGACCCGCGGCAACCGCGAGCAGCAGTTCATCTTCATCAACCGCCGCCCGGTCGAGAACAGCGCGCTCTCCCAGGCGATCTACCAGGCCTACCGCGAGGTGGTGCCCGCGGGCCGCCATCCGGTGGTCATCGCCTTCCTGCAGGTGCCCGACGGCGAGGTCGACGTCAACGTCCATCCGGCCAAGACCCAGGTCCGGCTGCTGCTCGAACGGGAAATTTTCGGGATGCTCAAGAACGCCCTCAGTGACGGGCTGAGCCTGCGCAAGGCCGATGACCTGCGTCCCTGGAGCGGGGGGCCCGCCACCGGAAACACCGGGAATGCCGCCGACCGTATCGAAGGCGCCGAAAGCGATTACCTGCGCCGGTATTTCCAGCGGGGCGGCTCGGCGGGATTCGAATTCAAGGGCGTGCCCCACGGTCAGGGCGAATTGTTCGGATCCTCGGCCATGCGATCGTCATCCGATGAAAATTCTTCCGACTACGACAGCCCCGGCCTGTCCGGCGGGAGCGATCTCCCCCTTCATTCGGCGCCTTTCTGGCAGCTCCACCGCACCTACATCGTCACCCAGATCCGAGGCGGCCTGGTGCTGATCGACCAGCACAACAGCCACGAGCGCATCCTCTACAACCAGGCCAAACAGGCCCTCGAGGAGCGGGGCGAAAGTTCCGGCGCGCCCACGCAGCAGCTGCTGTTTCCCGCGCACCTCGAACTGACCTCCGGGCAGGTCCAGGCCTGGCAGACCCACGCCGACCAGATGCGGGCCATGGGCTTCACCATCGAACCCTTCGGCGGGCAGAGCATCCTGGTGCAGGGCATTCCCGCCAGCCTGAAGAACTGGAACGAGGGACGCCTTCTGCTGGACATGCTGGACGACCTCGCCTGGGACGACAAGCCCAGCCAGGAGAACCAGGTGGACCTGCTGGCCAGTTACGCCTGCCACGGCGCCGTGCGCGCCGGCGAACCCCTGACGGTCCCCGAGATGCAGAACCTGGTGGACCAGCTGTTCGCCACCGACACCCCGCTGTCCTGCCCCCACGGGCGGCCCACGCTGATCCAGTTCACCCTCGGGGAACTGGAGAAGAGGTTCGGGCGGACTTGAGATGAACCGGACGTCCCCGTCACCCCACGAGAAAAGGCCCCCCGGGGGGCCTTTTTCCGGTCGTCGCTGTCCCGTGGTCGTGGGGCCCACCGCTGTCGGCAAAACCGATCTGGTGACCTCGCTGGCGCAACGTTTTCCGCTCGAGGTCATCAGCCTGGACAGCCGGCAGATCTATCGCGGATTGCGCATCGGCACCGCCCAGCCCACCGCCGAGGATTTGGCGGTCTGTCCCCATCACCTGATCGACTTCATTTCCCCCGCGGAAAAATACGATGCCCTCCGGTTCCGTGAGGATTTCATGAGGGTCTACACCGAAATCGTCGGGCGTGGGGGCGTACCCCTCGTGGTCGGCGGGGCCGGCATGTACCTGACGGGATTGCGCGAAGGCTTCATGGCCATTCCCGGCAACACTCCCGAACGGCTGGCGGAAGTCCGGGCCGAGCTGGAACCCCTGACCGACGGCGCGATCCGGAAGCGGCTGGAATCCCTCGATCCCCGATCCTTCCGGCACATCCATTCCAACGACCGATACCGCAGCCAGCGGGCCCTGGAAATCCACCTGATGTCCGGCCGCCCCATGAGCGAATTGAAGGCCGAACAGAAACCCGATCCCGCCCTGGGCCTGGAGTTTCCCACCTTCGTCCTGGAACGGGATGTCGCCGAACTCGATGCCCGCATTGCCGGGCGGACGGCCCTCATGCTGGAAAGCGGTTGGATCGAAGAAACGGAAGCCGCCCTGGCCGAATACGAGCCTGGCTGCCCGGGTTTGGTGAGCATCGGTTACCGGGAGATCGTGCGGCACCTCAAGGGGCGTTTGAGTGCTGAGGTTTTGGCCCCCGCGATCGTGCTGGCCACCCGCCAATACGGCAAGAGGCAGCGAACCTGGTTTCGGCACATCGAAGCGTCGTTCAGGGGCGCTCCTGAAGATCCGCACCTGCTCTCGAAGCTGGCCGGCCACCTGGACAACGCCTAAGAACCCATGGCCTCTACCTGAACAGGGCCTTCACTGAACCCCAGTTGGTTTCTTCCACAGACTTAAAACCGGAATTGGTCAAGTCCCACTGGCCAATCATTTGATAGTAATCTTTGACAACACCCTCGTGCAGGGAATCGCGGCTGGTCACGTAGAACTTGATGATCCCGTCGACCTTGAGGGTCGAAAAGTTTTGCCCGCGGTCGAACAGGAACTGTACCTCGAACGGGGCCCATTCCGCATTGGGAATGACGTCATCGGAAGGCGAGGTGGCCCAGGCGTCGAGCGCCCGGAACACACTGAACGAAATGGCCCGCACGCCGGGTATCAGGTTGCCATCGGGGTCGGTGACGGCATCCCCGGAAAACATCCTCTCACTGATCCGCATTTCCTCGTTCACATCCAGGGTGGCGCCCAAGTCCGGAAATTCATCCGTGGTGGATTGCTGCAGGAGGGTCAAAAATTTCTCGTCCAACATCTCCCAATATCCATGGAGATCCATGGACTCATATACCGTCTGGAAATTCGCCATCAGTTGGTCAGGGGAACCCGGAAAAGGGAGATTGAGATAGGGTCGGTAGTTGGCCACCACGCTTTCCACCTCGTCCCGCACCAAGAAGATCCACTTTTGTTGGGGTGCATAATAATCCGGGTAAGGGCCATAGTTGATGGAGTAGGTGCCGACCGGAACTTCGGTCAGCTGGGCATCGCCCGTGCCGTGGGTGACGAACCAGGTATTGCCTTCGATCGACCAGGTCGCGTCTTCCGGACTGATGTCGATGTTGATGGTGCCGGTGTCGCCGTCGGGCCGTTGGTAGACCCCCTGGAATTCGATCGAGGAGCCCTGGGCCATGGACAGGGTGTCGGGGGCGGGCGTCGCATAGTCGGGCAGGGGTTCCCAGGCGATGGAATAGTCTCCCACAGGAAGATTGTATAGGGTGGAATCGCCGGCACCGACGGCCAACAGTCCGCCGGGAAGCTTCAGGGTCCAGGCTCCAGCCAACGTGTCCGGCAGGCAGACCACGGACACCGTCCCGCTGGGCGTCGTGGGGCATACCGTCGCGCCCTCGTCGCATCCGGCCAGGGTCATGACCAGGACAAACATCAACAGAAATGAAAATATACTGGTGTAGGATTTCATGAGAGCGCCTCGGATTGCTGGAGAGAATTGGATATAGTTGGTATTCTTCCGGTAACGATAACGGGTTAGCAACAACAATTCTAATGCTTTGGCCACTATTGGTTGGAGCTTTAGGCGCACCCAAATGGGAAGTAAAATATGGGACAAAGGTTCGACCCCCCGCCCTCCGATTCTTGTTTGTGCTACAATTGACTTCGCCCATTCATCAGATTCCACCGTTGCCGGGGTGCCGCCATGAAAAGATCCATCATAGCTTGCCTGTGTTTGCTCCTGATACCCAACCTCACCTTGGCCGCCCCCGTCGAGTGGCCCGTCAGCGAGGGGGGCAACGGGCACTACTATGCCGCCATCAACAACGGTGGCATTTGGTTTGTCTCCCTGCAGATCGCCACCTTCATGCGCCACCAGGGCGTGCCCGGGCATCTTGCCACCCTGACCAGCGCTGAAGAGGATGCCTGGGTTTTTGCCAATGTCATGTCGTCCCAGGGCATTCCGGGTTACATCTACCATTTGGGTGGATGGGCCGCGCACATGTTCGGCAATCCCGGCGGTCTCGATGGCTGGCAATGGCTCACGGGCGAACCCTGGGAATTCGAAAACTGGGCTCCCGGCGAGCCCAACAACGCGGGCAATGAGGGAGACCGCGAAAAATGCCTCGCCTACTATTTCCACCATTATCATGGGGGCGCGTCCCATGTGGGCTGGAACGACGTAGCCGAGGATTACAACACTGGATTTATTGTGGAATTCGATGGTGAAGACGCCACCAATCACCCGCCGATATTTCCCGTCCCGGTCCGGAATGCCTCTTGGGGACAGGTCAAGGCACTGTTCAGGTAAGGATCAGCTTATACGGAAACGGGAAGAAAAATGGAGCGGGCTACGAGGTTCGAACTCGCGACCACCAGCTTGGGAAGCTGGTGCTCTACCAACTGAGCTAAGCCCGCTCCGAATCAGGTAGGCTGGAAAGCTAAATCTCCCCCGCCAGGATGTCAACCATCCACCCGGCCAATCTCCCCGATCCACATGAACCATTGCGCCCAAGTCCCGACGGTGTTTTCTTTTGTCCCATGATCAACCTTATCCGGCCATTCCCCGCGCCCCTGGACACCCTATTCGAGTGGCAGGACGGCGACCATATCACGCACCTCGACGGCCGGCCCCTCGAGGATATCCTCGATCTGTACTACTACACGCCCGAAACCAGCCGCACCACCCTGAACATCCAGCGCAGGACGGGGGAGTTGCTGCGCGTCGAGATGGACCCCGGGGATATCGACGCGGTCACCGGCTGTTTCGCGCCCATGGAGTTCAAGACCTGCGCCTGCGACTGTGTCTTCTGCTTCATCGATCAGAACCCCGACGGCATGCGCGACCAGATCTACGTCAAGGACGAGGACTACCGCTTCAGTTTCCTTTACGGCAACTACATCACCCTGACGAGCCTGGGCAAAAAGGGGATCAAGCGGATCATCGAACAGAGGATGAGCCCCCTATACGTCTCGGTCCATGCCACGGATATCGACGTGCGCACGCGCATGCTGGG
>Ga0210065_1000421_pt1 | contig 11739 bp, 10 predicted proteins | sample Muzzi_PWB_D1_FD_185533 | JGI IMG/M metagenome (GOLD analysis project Ga0210065, IMG submission 185533) | Wetland microbial communities from San Francisco Bay, California, USA, that impact long-term carbon sequestration - Muzzi_PWB_D1 (SPAdes) | ecosystem: Environmental > Aquatic > Marine >... | reverse complement strand
GTTCAACCCGCTCACGCGCGTTGCTGCGTTCTGTCTCGAGTTTTGCCTCCAGCGAGGCCATGTGATCCTCGGTGGACTTGCGGCCTTGTTCTGCCTCGGCCAGTGAGCGTTCCAGATGTTCAACCCGCTCACGCGCGTTGCTGCGTTCCGTCTCGAGTTTTGCCTCCAGCGAGGCCATGTGATCCTCGATGGATTTGCGGCCTTGTTCTGCCTCGGCCAGTGAGCGTTCCAGTTGCTCAACCCGCTCAATTGCGTTGCTGCGATTCGATTCGCTCTGCTTCACCTGTTGCTGCAGGTCTTCAAGTAACTGTGCGTTCTCTTTATGGATAAGCTGCAGGTTTCCCTGGGCTTTTTCCAGATCTGCACAGACAGTGGCATACGCCTTGCGAACCGCGTCCAGCTCATTTTCCAAAGCCCGCGTTTTAGGGAACGCGTACTGCCGAATGGATTCCAGGTATTTATTTAAAGAGTTCATAGCGTTTATCGTCCACGTGTTTTATTTTGAGCTGACGCAAATAGCCTACACCAGGCAGATACGTAACACCAAAAGCTGATCCTTACAGGTTTTATGGGAGAATTTTCTGGCAATAACGCGATGAATTTTATGGGAAGATGCGGGCATGACAGGACTCGAACCTGGTACCAGGGGATTATGAGGAACATGCACCTGCTGTTCTGGTGCCACAAAGGTGAAGTATCGTGAACGCTTTCAATGACGGGCCGGGGAGGCGGCGCCCGGGTTGACAGCGATCGTTTTGTTATCCAGCGTACCTCAGGTCGGTTTGATGTTGTGATTCAGGTGGAAAAGGTTCTCCGGATCATAGCGCTTCTTGACCCCGACAAGTCTTGCATAGTTATCCCGACCGAAGCCTGCGACGATTCGGTCTTCACCCTCGTCCCCGATAAAGTTGAGGTAGACCGCTCCGCTTGACCAGGGCTTAAGGTCGGTGCGGATGTCATGTGCCCATTGTTTTCCGCGCTCGTCATCGGCTGGATCTTCCCACAGTCCGAAAGGATGTACGATCCAGGGCGCATGCCTCCAGGGGACAGGATAGTCGGCGGGTTCCCGTGCAACTGCACCGCCTTGGGGAAAAAGAACGTGCTGAGACGCGGAGGGCACGATCATGTCGTTAGCCCTGGCACAGAAAAGATTCACGGCCTGATCAGGCAAGCTGTCAAGGTACTCGGCAGACCAGTAGTTCCGGTAACCAGGAGGATCATCGAGCATGCACTGAAGCTCGGCATAGGGCATCTCCGCAATCATTTGTCCTTCGGGTCCCAGGTCGATCAATGGGGCTGCCAGCTCTCTCGCCTCAGCTTCCGGCCCGGCGTAAACCACGAGGACCAGGAGTGCGAGCTTGCCAACCAGATGCCTGGGCACGAAACTTTCAGCAGGGCCGGTAAGATAGATAAGACCACCACCAACCTCGTCCGGGGCCGTTGCTATGAAATCGCGATAAGTTCGCAGGACATCCGGCCCCGCCTCGGGATGCCACAACAGCAGGGCCGCAGTAACCGATGGCAACTTGTGTAGCCGGAACATAAATGAAGTTACCACCCCGAAGTTGCCGCCACCGCCGTGCAGCGCCCAGAACAATTCAGGATTTTCGTCGTTACTGGCACGTAAGACGTTGCCATCGGCCGTAACGAGTTCGACTGAGAGAAGGTTGTCGCATGCGAGACCGAACTTGCGGTCGAGCCATCCACCGCCACCGCCTAACGTGAATCCACCGACTCCCGTCGTCGAAACCCGGCCCCCTGTTGTCGCGAGATCAAATGGCTGCGTGGCCCGATCAAGATGACTCATCGTAGCACCTCCAGCGACTGTGGCTGTTCGCGTCGCAGGATCGACCGACACGGCACTCATTTGCCTCAGATCGATAACGAGGCCGCCTTCTGTGAGTGCCTTGCCGGCGACGCTGTGCCCGCCGCCGCGGACAGCAATCTCGAGGCCGAGGTTACGTCCGAAATGTACTGCGGCCACGACATCATTTACGTCCGTACATTGTGCAATGACAGCTGGCCGGCGATCGATCATCGCATTGAAAATCGTCCGTGTTTCGTCGTAGCCGGTGTCACCGGGCATTATGATATTCCCGGTGAAACGCTTGCGAAGACCATCAACAGCAACTGTATTGATACGATCTGGCATAACTATCCTCCTTATCTCGTCGAGGCCCGCCGGGCAGAAGGCCGGATTGTTGGTATTTGACGGGCTGACCAACATGCGGCGAACGAAAGGTGATTGTTGAAAGGATAGTAGTTCATAATAAAATGTAAAGTGGTCAGTGGGCGCCTGACACTCTGCGGCTGTACCAGTACGCCAAAACACGCAAACGTGATCGCCTCGTCGCTTCTGCATTGCGGCAGCTGTGGGCCGGGGAGAGTCGGCAGTGCGGTGCCTGCTCACATCGAAAGCGGGCGAGAGGCGGACACTCCGGGGCAGAGGCGTGCAGGTTTGGGCACGCTGGTTGCTACCGGGCCAGACTCTCACGCTACACGTCATCGGGTGATTGATTTATACGAGGCCAAACCATGCTGACCTGGTCGAACTGTTGACCGCTTTGCCTGTCTATCAAGGTTATGGTCTTGCTTTCACATAACCGGAGCGTGTTCATAAGCTGTGCATTAAACGCTACCCTGGTTAAATGCAGATTCAGTGCACTCGTGCTTTCTTGTCTGCTGACCGCGTCAGGACTGACACATGCCCAGTCCCCCGGCTATCTTGATGCAGGCCTGTTCTCATCTGCCAAAATAACCGGGAACCTGCCGGCTGGCTGGGAGCCAATGACTTTCAGCAAGATCGCGCGGCACACCGAATACTCGCTGGTAAATGAAGGCGGCACGGTAGTAGTAAAGGCTGTCAGTAATCAGTCTGCTTCCGGTCTGACGCGGGCAGTATCCATTGATCCTGCCATATATCCTGTCATTCATTGGCGGTGGAAAGTGGATAACATACTGCAGAAGGGCGATGTAGCAAACAAGGACGGCGACGACTATTCCGCCAGAATTTACATCACCTTCGCGCTTGATCCAGACAGGGCCGGGTACCTCGAGCGGTTGAAGCACGAGGCCTCCAGGCTCATCTTTGGGCAGGATGTTCCGTACAGGGCAATTTCATATATATGGGGGAGTAATAGCCCGACCGGGACCATGGTTGCCAATCCCTACACGGATCGGGTAATGATGTTTGTGGTTGAGGGGGGAGATGAAAAGGTTCGACAATGGGTGACCGAGAAGCGCAATGTCCATGAGGACTACAAACAGGCCTTCGGAGAAGAGGCTCCAATGATATCGGGTGTGGCCATCATGACGGATACCGACAACACACGGGAGTCCGCTATCGCCTGGTATGGAGACATCATCTTCACACACGACCAGGCAGACTCGAACTAGATTTCATTGCAGGGAACCGGGCGTCCTCCAGCAATCTGAACATGGAAGGTTCATTGCACCGTGCCGGTGAATGATCAACGGAAGATACATCAATAGAGCAGGCCTGTTTGTTTTACCCGGAATGGCAAGCTTTGCGTCCCCTGTTAAACGTTACGACAGGCGAACCAGATGATGTGCCTTGCGCCTTTTGACCCATGTGTTCGGACACGCATTTCATCCACATCGAACCCTACCTTTCGCAGCCGTTGCAAAAAGTTCCTGTCTGGACCAGCCGACCATACTGCCAATAAACCCCGAGGACGTAGTGCTGCGTATGCCTCGTTTAACCCGCTAATGCTATAGAGCCAATCGTTCTCCTTGCGAGTGAGTCCCTCAGGGCCGTTATCCACATCAAGCAGGATGGCGTCATAAGTTTGCTCTCCGGCCCTGAGCATACTGGCGACATCTATCTCGCGCACAGTCACCCGTGGATCCCGCAGGGGATGACCGGCACGTTCCCCGAGCGGTCCCCTGTTCCAGGCCACCACTGCCGGAACTAACTCCGCAACGACGACCTGCGCCTGGTCGTTGAGGTGTCGGAGCGCCGTCGACAGGGTAAACCCCATGCCTAATCCTCCGATGAGCAGTTTCGGCTTTGCGCAATCCACCAGTCTGGCACAGGTGTGTTCCGCCAGTGCATTCTCGGAGTCGTGGACACGGCTGTTCATGAGCTCGCTACGCCCCGCGATTTTGATCGAGAATTCATTGTTACGCTGGTACAGGCGTAACTCTCCGCCGTTACCGGGTATCTGCGTACTGTCGAGCAGAGTCCAGGGGGTCATAAACGTCTCAATTTTTTGAACACGGACGGCGCAATTATAAATCTTCCGCTTTCTCCCTGGCCCAGGGGGGGCGCAGGAATTTCAGGCAGGATTTAATGGCTGGTTCATGGATAAAACATTTGATGTTGATGGTTTGCCCCGGTTCTTCCCGACCACAGTGTTCAACCAGGCCCGTGAGAATCATCTCCAGTGTCACGCCATGTAGGGTTTTTTAGGCTGAATGTCGCTCATTGTGATTTATTACGAGTCTGGCGCCCCCGAGTCGTTTCCATTTGTGCGCTTTTCTGCTTTTTTCACACGAATCCTGTTGCCTCCGACATCCCGGTAATTAAGTTCCTTTATCGCAGCCCTGGCTTCTCCGGCACGCGGCATTTCAACGAAACCAAAGCCTTTGGATTTTCCTGTCACTTTATCCATCACCAGCTTGCAGTACTGCACATCCCCATACTCTTTAAACAAGATCAGCAGTTCCGCTTCTGTCGTGTTCCGGGACAAGTTGCGCATCATGATTTTCATGTTTTTTGCACCAGGCAGTGAAATCAGGTGGATGTAATGATGGACGCGTCGACCCGTTCGGGCAACGAGTTATCCCGGCCTGATGTGGACGCCCCCCGGAATCCGTCATCAACCCACCACCTGTGCGATGCACCAGGGGACTCCGATCCCTTGATCCAGATGTCATAACCCGATGATTATTATGCAGATGGCGGACCCGCCGGGACTCGAACCTGGTGACGTCGGATGAGCACGTCTGCCCGGATACCTGAGCAGGACCTGCGCCACCACCGTACTGACCGCCTGGCTGTAAGACCTGATCAAGGATCGCGACCCGGTATAATATTTCGAGTCGTTTTTGAACATTAATTGGTTTCGCATTGTCCAATTTGCTGGACTCGCTCTACGATTACCAATTCAAGGGGATAACATGGTTACAAAAACACGCCTGCTTATTATCATATTGGCTGTATTTTCGTTTACAACACATGCTTCCGATCTGGCAAAGGAAAAACGCTGGGCCGACCAGGTCGTTGATGCCATTCTCGATGGTGATGCTGTTTGGCTCAATGACGGCACCAGCGAGTTTCTGGGTATTTATACCGAGGCCGAGGAAGACAAAAGCCGCGCCGTCATCCTCATGCATGGCACAGGTATTCATCCTGACTGGCAGCAGGTTATTCAGCCGCTTCGTGTTGGTCTGACCAAACATGACTGGAATACCTTGTCGATCCAGATGCCTGTCCTGCCCAATGAAGCTGAATACCCTGAATATGCGCCCCTGTATGATGAAGTTGCACCGCGCATCAATGCTGCCATCAAATACTTACAGGATAATGGCTCCAGCACCATCGTCCTTATTGGTCATAGCCAGGGAGCAGCGATGACAGCCTACTATCTGTCGACATCAAAGCCGGACGTTAACGGCTTTGTCGCCATTGGCATGGCAAGCTTTGCAGATGACCCTCGCATGAACAGTATCAAGGCATTGGAAAAGATCAATGTGCCTGTGCTTGACCTGTATGGTGGCGAAGATCTTGAACTCGTTCGCAACAGCAGTGGAGCCCGCGCCGAATCAGCCAAAGTAGCGGGCAATAAAAATTACACTCAAGTTAAGGTTGCCGGATCCAACCATTTCTTTGACGGCAAGGAAGATGAGCTGGTTGAAACTGTTGCCGGATGGCTGGATAAACTGGCTGACAAATAATCAAGGTTAATAACTGTGAATGCGGGCTTTCATTGCAGTTTGTGTGCTCACTGTGTGGGCAGTTAATTAATGCCTCATCATGCAACCACCCCGAACATACGACCTACTACTGCGGTCAAACCCATAGCTAACGCACCCCAAAAAGTCACTCTGATTGCGCCGACAGTAACTGGAGCGCCACCAACACGCGCCGCAACCCCACCAAGAAGCGCCAGAAATACAAGAGATAAAACTGCAACTGCAGCTATTAGATAATTACCTGGTGTGGTCCATGCCACTATTAAAGGGAGTGCGGCACCGACTGTAAATGTACCGGCTGAATAAAATGCTGCCTGAACTGGCCGGGCACTGACACTCTCCGATATACCAATTTCATCTCGAGCGTGCGCCCCTGGCGCGTCGTGAGCCATTAGTTGTTCAGCAACCTGTTTTGCTAAAACAGGCTCAAGTCCCCTGTTTTGGTATATTTTTGCGAGCTCATCTTTTTCAAACTCTATATCGTTCTCTAATGATATCTTTTCGAGCGCCAGATCCGCATTCTCTGTATCGGACTGAGAGCTGACGGACACATACTCACCAGCCGCCATAGACATGGCTCCTGCTACCAATCCAGCAACGCCGGCAAGAAGAATGTTTGCTTGTGTTGTGCTTGCAGCGGCAACACCAATAATAAGACTCGCTGTAGACACGATGCCATCATTTGCACCCAACACAGCAGCGCGCAGCCAGCCCGTGCGATGTGATCTATGCACTTCATGGTGCGTCATGTGTTTTTCTCGATATGCTTCCTGCAACAGGTATCAGGTTGCCCCGTCGTCGGTCAGCCTTAATCGGTGTTCGCCCGATCCGCTGGTGGTTCGCTCAGTATTTTTTTGCCAGAAAACATCGCGGAGATAAGAGTGCCGCCTTCGCGCAGCTCGGTCACGACAACTGCGAGGATATGAATCAGGGCAAAGGTGAGTAGCACGTAGAAGCCGTAGTAATGAACAGTTATGAAGGGCTTGCGGAAGGCGCGCATCGCCTCGTAAGCGGTCTCGTCATACATCTCCTTCGCGTAGGGCACCAACGTTGCCGGATCAACTCCCGGGTTGGCCACCCAGCCGGCAATCCATGCACCGATGGGCGGGTAGAACAGATCCGTGCCCGCCAGTACCAGACCCGTGAGAGCCTGTGACAACAACAGAAGCAGCAGGAGGGTAACCGCGATGCGCCCGAGCGGATTGTGACCGAGGTACTGGCGCGGTCGTCCGGCTTTGAAATCGGTGACATAAGCACGTACCTCGTTCATATAGCCACGCCCACCGGGCAGGATGGCCCGCCAGCGCGCATGTGGCCCGCCGATAAAGGCCCAGACCAGGCGCCACAGCAGGTTTACCGCGAATACATAACCAATCCAGACGTGCACGGTCTTTAGCAGAATCTTGCCGTCGGTGCTTACGCCGAGCGACTCGTCGTTGAGGATGGCCACGCCCACGGCGATCAGCCCGAGCATGCAAAGCAGGTTGATCCAGTGAAACCAGCGGGTGTTGGCATCCCAGACAGTGTAGGCTTTCAGGTCGGTCATGGCGGTGCTCCTGGAATTCGTGTTGACTCTAAGTATGAGGGTGAGTGTCTAGTCATCATCATGGTGCTTGCTTTCTTGCCATTTCAGGCCGGGATGCCGGGAGTTCTTTTCGCCCTCCCCGGACCGGGGCGTTTTAACTTCCAGGGGTATTCTGCCTCATCTTCATCACCGCTACGATGGCACTCTGTGCAGTTTTCATAGTCGTAGATGTTCCCGGCAATTGGCTTGGGTCGCCTCCCGTCCTGCAACAAAAGGTTATATAAGAAAACCCTTATGGTTCGACTCATATTACTCGTCCTGTCCGGAGTCGCAACGCGTGTCGCCAGTGCTTGATGGCATTCCGCAGGTGGCCAGACTAGATGCCGGCGCCAGACCCTGTCTGTACGGTACCGTACGGCCCCACTATCTATTCACCTGTACCCTGCTATTAAGAATTTTTCGGTATCAATGTAAACTGTGCCAAATCCTGCTCTACTTTACGAGGTAGTATAAATGAACGCATTAATGAGTCTTGTGTCAGGCGCTGCAATAATGATCGCATCCATTTCCGCCAACGCGCAATGGGAAGCGCTACCAGACCGCGCGCCAGTCCCCGCCGACAATCCGATGACGCCCGCAAAGGTCGAATTGGGGAAGATGCTCTACTTTGATCCCCGACTATCCTCCAATGGCACGGTGTCCTGCTTTACCTGCCATAATGTCATGGAAGGGGGCGATGACCATCGACCAACATCCATTGGTGTTCACGGCCAGGCAGGCGGAAGAAATGCACCGACGGTCTGGAACGCCGCCTTCCTTTCTGCCCAGTTCTGGGATGGCCGGGCACCCACGTTAGAAGATCAAGCCAAGGGACCGCCGGCGAACCCTATTGAGATGGGCATGGTTGACCTGGATGCGACGGTGAACCGAATCAAGATGATCCCCGGCTACAAAGCCTACTTCGATCAGGCCTTCGGTGGCAAAGACAGTATCACCATGAACAATGCAGCCAGGGCAATTGCCTCGTACGAGCGCACCCTGATCACACCCAATAGTGCCTACGACAAGTATGTCAAGGGTGACAAAAAGGCAATGACCGCACAGCAGGTACGCGGGATGGAGACATTTGCCAGCAGCGGTTGTACCGCCTGTCACTCCGGTGCAAATTTCGCCGGCCCCACACTGCCCGTTGGCACCGGCTTCTTGCAGAAATTCCCTACCTTCACCAACAACACTTATGTCACGACCTACCAGTTGATGAATGACGCTGGCCGCATGAACGTGACGCACAACGAGGCCGACAAGAACATGTGGCGCGTGCCGACTTTGCGGAATCTCGTTTACACCGCACCCTACATGCACAACGGGTCAGTCAAGAGTCTCGACGATGCTGTGCGCGTCATGGCCAGGACCCAGCTGGATCTGGACCTGTCCCAGGACCAGGTATCGGATCTGGTGGCATTCCTTGAAGCATTAACGGGCGAGTTCCCCGAGCAAACCATGCCCCGGTTACCTCCGACACCCGGCAATTTACTGGAATAGGATTCGTCTTTAGCCAGTGTCTCCATCTGCTCGGTCCGGGCACGATCCCTCGTACCCGGACCGCGCTTAATAGGACACGTGAAAAGTGGCTAAGTGTTCGGCAGCAATGAAATGCTACCGGGGGTCACCGCATGAGCACCCTTGAAGACATCGCCGACGTCCGCGAAATCGATGCCGATGATGCCATCGAATGTTGTTACACCAACGACCGGGTCGCTGACGGATTACCGGTGATGTCACCGGAATCCGCACGTGTTGATTCGTTTCTCGCTCTTCTTGTTACGATGCCGCCTTCTGCATATTCAGCAACAGTTCTCAAACACCGAATAGCCTGATGACATAGGCTGTGGCAGCCTGCTCGGGCAGCTGAGTCGTGCCGCCCTGGGACGGGCGGCTCTCGGCGTTCATATTCCGTGCGGTCGCGTGGGGCTAAACACTGAGACATGCCATCCGGTGACTACTGGAACGGGCCTGGCAATAGCCCGGTGTTTGTTCATTTTATCGATATGGGCCATGTCGAGCGTGACATAAAATAAGTTTTTGTTTTAAATAATCAAATACAGCGCATTGTTGTTCCTTGTTATGCTGGTCGCTGCAAGCAGCAGCCGTGGTAAAGTGCAGTCTTACTTTCAAAAATACTGTATATGAAGGCAAGCAGCCATTTCCTGCACGAATCAATCTCTGCGCGTAGAATAAGCGTAGCCATAGTGTCAATAACGTTAATGGTAATCGTAAACAAGCGGATATCCGGGCACCAGGATAATGACGATTCTGGCGGCCAGATGATGTTCGAGTAACGGCCAGGCGAAAAATGAACAGGGCATTTAAGGACGTATTGATGTATGAGCGTTTCTATCAATTAACCAGCAATCCCTTCAGGCTGGAGCCCGACCCGAATTTCTGTTTTAGCCATTCCAGCTATAAACGAGCCAGGGAATATCTCGAATACGCACTCGCGCAGGGCGAGGGTTTTGTCATGGTGACCGGTCGTCCCGGTACTGGCAAGACGCTATTACTTGAGACGTTTCTCAAGGAAATCGGTACCAGTAATGTCATTGCAAGGCGAATCGCTGTGTCCAATTACAGCGGAGATGACCTGCAGCGGGCCATGGCGCAGGCCTATGATATTGATACAGCAGATCTGGACAAGGCGACGCTGCGCCACCGGATACACCAGTATTTCATGAAGCAGGGACAGGCTGGACGACGCGTACTGCTGATAATCGATGAGGCCCAGGCCCTCCAGCACACGGCACTGGAAGAATTGAGAATCCTGACAGAGCTGCAGACAGAGTCGCGGGCTACGCTGCAGCTCTTTCTCGTCGGGCAGGAATCGTTGCAGGACCTTATGTCTTCACCGGACATGGAACAGTTTCAGCAACGCGTCATAGCCAACTATCAGCTGGCGCCACTTAACCTGCAAGATACCCGGTCATACATTGAACATCGCCTGCTGCAGGCTGGCTGGAAAGGCGACCCGGAAATCCGTGGCGACGCAGTCTTGAGTATTTATCAACTCAGTCATGGCGTGCCGCGACATATAAACAAGATATGTAATCGTCTGTTGTTGCTTGGTTTCGGCAAGGGCAGCCATGCCGTTGAAGAGCAGGATGTGCAGGAGATCTCGGCCGAGATGCATAATGAGCGATTAACGCCGCCGGGAACAGACCAGGCCACATTATATGGCGCTGACAATGTTGCGAGTATTGCTGAAATCCGTGATGGCTTGATATCCATTGACGATCTGGAAATACGTGCGGACAAGGTGGATGCCAACGCCTTTGTTTTCCCCGAGGACTCACGACGGGTCTCCAGGATGGAAGAACCATTCATCGACCGCCACAATAATGATCCTGCTGACTGGAATGTACCGCACGCTATAATAGAAAAGCCGATTGCAGAACCTGTCACAGAACGAAATATCAGTCGTTTCAGGTGGAGCGGAACGCTTGTAGCCACGGCTGTAATACTGACTATCACAGCAATTTCCATCGCTGTACTACCGTCAATTCCGGGTAAGACTACCGGTAAAAACAGGCTGTCGCAGGCAGATCATAAAACCCGGGAGAATCAGAATACAACGGCTAGCGGATCACCTGTCTCGCCTGATGATATTGTTGCGGCCACTACTGATCCCGAAGCGTTCCAGATGCCAGTCGAGGATACAGACGAGGAAGACGCTGCCCCTGACAGGCAAGAGGACGTCGTCCAGGTTGCTGTCTCCGGAGTAGCGGATACAACCGTGTCCGGCGAGGAAATTGCTGCGTCTGCTGATACCGCTACAATCAGTTTGGCGGATAATACAGAGGAAACGCAACTGCTTCAGAATGAACTGCAGGTAGTGGTTACCGAGACGCCTGAACGTGCAGAGACAATCGAACAGCTGCTTTCCAAAGGACAACAGTCGCTGGATGATTTCAGGTTGCTGACGCCAGAAGAAGATAATGCCTATGGCTACTATCGTGCTGTCCTTCTGCTGGACCCGGGAAATGATGATGCAAATGAAGGTATTCAGGAAATTATTGACCGGTATATCACGCTCGTGAAGTCAGCTGCTGAACAGCATGAATATGCCAGGGCCAAGCGATACGTTACTCGCGGGCTCAGCATTCAACCGGAAAATCGTGAGTTACTTGCGCTGCAGGACAGTATTGAGCGTGCGATACAAAGTGCGTCGGCTGATACTCGCATTGTAGCAGATGGTGAAGGTGCCCAATTTGAGTCGGAGAGCCAAG
>Ga0210065_1000420_pt1 | contig 11739 bp, 9 predicted proteins | sample Muzzi_PWB_D1_FD_185533 | JGI IMG/M metagenome (GOLD analysis project Ga0210065, IMG submission 185533) | Wetland microbial communities from San Francisco Bay, California, USA, that impact long-term carbon sequestration - Muzzi_PWB_D1 (SPAdes) | ecosystem: Environmental > Aquatic > Marine >... | reverse complement strand
CGGGATTCCCGGAAACGTGTATGCCGAGGAGGAAACCGATGATGATCTGTTGTTTTTCAGCGCATCCAAGGGAAACCCGAATGATGATTTTCTACGGGCATCGGCCAGCTTCCGTGAATTCAACGACTACTACATCATTCCCTCGTCGGCCTTTGAACATGAAGTGCTTTCCCGGTACGGCGCAGTTGCGGCCGAAGGGCGCACGCTGGAAATCCAGAACATTGCATTATTCTTCAGGGGCGATCTGGAACACGAACGCGTCAGCGGCGATATCGGCAGTCATGATCGCACACGCGGAAGCATTCTGCTGTTGCCTGAAGCGCGCTTTGAACGTTTTGTGTTCAAAGCGGGCATGAACAGCGTGTTCCAAACGGATGAAAGCGCGGACGTTCTTCCTTTGGCGGAAATCGATTGGCTGGCCACCGACAACAGCACCGTCTATGCAGCCTATTCAGAAACGGTACAACAACCCGATTTCCAGACCCTGTACTACAACGGCCCGTTCAGAAACGGCAATACCGCGCTCGCCCAGCAGCATGCAAGCAGCGCAGAGTTGGGATTCCGGCAGTTTCTTTCGGCCAGCCTCGACTGGCATCTGGCCGGATTCTTCCGCGAGCTGGAGCAGGCCTCGGACTGGGTTGCGGGGACAGCGACGGATCTGGGAACGCTGGACACGTCCGGACTAGAATCGGGCATCGGCTTCTATCCGTCCGAAAGCCTGAACATCCGGCTGTTCTATCAATGGTTGCACAAGAATAATGAAACTGAAAACGGGCTGTATGAAACCGACTATCCGGAACACCTGCTGAACCTTTCGGTTTACTGGAAGCTTCTGGATGTGTTTGCTGTCGATTTTTATCAATCCGCCCGCTGGCAAACGGAAAATACGGTTCGAACGAGCGATGATTTCGGAACCGTTGCGACACTGGGCCTGCATTATTTTCCGCGCTTCGCCGACCAGGTCCGCCTTTCGCTGCTTGCGGATAATTTATGGGATTCCGATTTTCAGGCGGTTCCCGGTTTGAAACCGCGCCCCTTCACGGTTTCCGCCGGCGTGGCTGTAACCTGGTAAAATCGCTAACTGTTAAATCTGGCCCGCTTCCACTGAATTCCTTTACTCAGCATTCCCGATTTCCGACCGAAGCATTCAAATAACAGCCTGTCGACATGGGAGAGATGATCTTTCGCAAGTTTTTTTGCACGTTCATATTCTTCTTCGGTGCCGTTAACCAGTCCCGTTGTCATCGCTCGGCGGGCGGCTACACGGAGCATTTTTATATAGGCCCTGCTGGTGTTGTAATCATGTAAACTGTTGAGAACAGCCTTCAAGGTACAATAGTTCCCGCGAACAAGATGGCCTGTGATCGCACCGGGAGTGCCGACGCGATAAACCGCCGTAGGCTGAGGGTCGCAACACCAGGTTTTTCCTGCAATCACACGAAGCCAGAGATCGAAATCATGCCTGCTCAAAAGCTCTTCATCAAAACATCCGACTTCCCGTAATCGATCCAGTCTATACGCGACGGTCAAATGTCCGAATATGAATCCGTTCAGATGAATATCGATATAATCCAACGCCGGAATTCCATTCATCGGGCCAGGCATCGGACCCAGAATAGGCGGAATGGTCCGGCCATCCGCACCGATGCGTTCAAAACCAGACATAAACGCAACATCATTTCCTTTTTCCAATAGGTTGCCGGCCGACTCCAGGTGATGATCAAGCCAGTAATCATCTGCATCAAGCATGGCAATCGCATCGCCTGTGGCTTCGCGAATACCAAGGTTGCGAGCTGCTGCTGCATTCCTGCAGGAGCACTCGATGAGCTGAACAGTCAACCCGCTCTCTTTTACGATTTCTACTGATCGGTCTGTACAAGCATCGGCTATAACGAAGATCTCGTGCGGGGGAACCGTCTGGCGCACAACGCTGTCCAAAGCCTGAGAAACCCAGCGCTCAGCATTATGCATGGGGATAATTACAGAAAATTTTATGGCTGCCTCCGATAGTGTATTACTCGATACAGTTTAGACGGCTCTAAAAGTAAATTCAACCTTATGCTTATTTGCAAGATTAATGCCACAGTCGCACTTGCGGCCTTCCCGAACCTCGAATCTGCATTGGCCAACACTTAATTCCCGCACGCTGATAACCGGAAAATCAGAATTTGTTTGTCCGCCGGACTGACCCTGCTAAGCTGTGCCGTCCATAATGAAATGTAGTCTCGCATTGCTTTTGGCAGAGCATTTTTCCGGAATCCTGAATTTTAAGCGGTTACCGGATGAAACCGCATCTTGCGGCGTCCTCTCTGCTGAAGTTGTGTTGAGCGGGCAAACAAACAGAATACGAAGATTTGGATATGCCCTTTCGTGTCCTTCGGGTCTTTGGGTTTAAACAATTTATAATGAGGTATTGGAATGGGTTTTGAAAAAGGATCATTGAGTTTCCGCATGTTTTTCGCTTCGCGCGATCTGGGTACGGACGATGTCGATAAGTTTGCTGCACAGGCGCTTCCGCCACTGAATACACTGGTAGAGGAAGAGGTCCACGGCTGGGTGGCCGGGCGTCATCTTCTTGATCGGAATATTACGGAAGAAAATGCCTATCTGGGCGGCTATCTCCGGCTCACGCTGACGCAGGCAAAGAAAAAGGTTCCGATTTCACTGTTGCAGGCGGAATGCGCGGTTGAAGAAATAGCCGTCATGGAAGCGGAGGACAAACAGTATCTCAACCAACAGATGCGGTCCGAAATTAAACAGCAGGTGAAGGAACGATTGCTTCCCGAAATGCCGCCGCAGTTGAAAGGCATCGATTTCGTTTTTGATGAACGTTCACATATGATTTATGCCTCGGCCACCAGCGATAAACAGGTGGATGCTTTTGTCCTCAGTTTAATGCAGACCTCCGGGTGCAGTGCCGAACCTGCCGACCCGGACACGATCGCATTGAAAGCCGCCGGCATTGATGTACATAACTGGGGACCGGCCAGCTTCTCAGATGCGCTCGAAGACGGAATGGTCGATGGGACCGCCGGCCGTGAATTTCTGATGTGGCTATGGTATTCCTCCGAAAAACGCGGCGGTATTGCACAGATCCCCGATGTTGGAGAAATGGCCTACATGGTGGAAGGACCGCTGACTTTTGTCATGGAAGGAAAGGGCGCGCATGAAATCACGCTCCGTAAAGGAGAACCGATGCTCAGTGCCGAAGCCCGAACCGCTCTGGTAAGCGGCAAGAAACTAAAAAAAGCCAAACTGCAGTTCGTTCGCGGCGAAGAAGTCTGGGCGTTCACGTTTGATGCGGATGAATTTGTTTTCCGCAGCCTCAAGCTTCCGCAAACGGAAACGTTCGACCGCGTCGGAAAATTTCAGGAACGTATGGTATTGCTCGAAACCTTCCGGAAAAGCTTCTTCCACCTTTACGAAGCGTTTGTGAAAGAACGCAACGATTCACGGGAATGGAAAGAAACCAAGGATGCGATGCGTAAATGGGTCGCGGATCGCCCCGCCTCAGCTTAAAGAACGGGTGAGCGCCTGCTGCAACAAACTGACGAACTTGTCGACCGGCCGGTGCTCAGCGCCCATCATGCACACCTGAATCCAGTTGCGCTCCAGCAGATAGCCGCTTCGGTAGCTGATCAGAACCCCCTGCTGCATCAACGTATCGCCTATCGAAACCGATGAGTGGACTTCGGGAAGAGCAATGGTAACCACAGCCGGCATGGCACAGGTGTCCGGGGCAAGGATCGGCGCATCGATTTCGGCAAGCCGACGGCGTACGCCTCTGGACCAAGCGCGGACATCCTGATACCGCTTTTCCCAGTCATGCGCTTTTAGCGCGGCAAGCAGGGCATACACGAGATTGGATTGGATGGTAAACGGAATACCGTCGTGATTCTGGTAATGACCCAGATCCAGAATGGCGGGAAGATCATCCGGAGCCGGCTCAAGATCGTGATTGTGAAATACCAGCGCAAGCCCGGATATGGAGGCAAGGCCCTTTCCACTGGTTCCGGAGGCGAGATACACCCCGGATAGATCCACCGGCACGGTTCCGATTGAACTGATGCAGTCCATGCAGAGCTTTATATCCCGCTCCGCACAAACCTGTTTATACATTTCCAGATCGTTTAAAACACCGGAAGAGGTCTCACAATGTGTTCCCCAGACCCATCGGACATCATCATGCTTGCTGAGGGCTTTTTCCAGTGCCTCCCGTGTAAACACTTCGCCTTCCGGAATCTCCAATGTATGAAAGAAGAGTTTTGCTCCGTTGGCATTTCGAACCAGCCGGCGCCCGAATTCACCACTCACCAGAATAAGTCCAGTCTCGCAGAGCAGCGAAAGCTGTCCGGCCATGGCATCATTGGCCAGTGTCCCCGGTCCCATCATCATCTCGACCTGCTGCGCATGGACCAGATTGCACAGAAGCGTCCGAACATGCTGAAAATCGCGAATAAATGTTTCGCCCCGATGCGAGCAGGGTTTTTCGCGATATACAGCTCCTACCTGATACGAATAATCAACCGGACCCGGAAGAAAATTGAACAGGGCTGTATCGTCGTTCGGGAGCTCCGGCGGCGGCTTTGCAAATGATCGCGATCGTTTTTTAAGATCCTGATAGGCCTCAAGCGTCAGGTACATTGGCTGGTACTGCGCGTCGCCGGTTCCCACCAAAGGCCCGAACGGTATAAACCCGAGGAAGCGATAGAGCTTGAGTTGTCGGACCGTGCCGGAAATCAGCGCCAGATCATGTCCCCGATTGATGGCATGCTGCACGAGGTGATTGATTAACCCTTGGGAAATGCGGGTATAGCGGAATGCTTCTTCCACGGCCAACAACCGGATTTCGCACAGCGATCGACCGGGCGGGAGATAGGCATTCAGATTTTCCAGTTTGCTATCCAGAGAAAACGGACGCTTGTCCCTGAAGGCGATCATGCCCGCAAGCGAGCGACGTTCCGGATGAACACAAATAATGTAGGTGTTCTCTTCGTGAAATTTGTCGGCGAGTTTCTTTTCCTCATTCGGTGTATGCTGCGGAATCTCTTCAACAAAAGTTTTATAATTCAGCGCATGGACGGCCTCAATCTCCCATGGCTCCTCGGCAATTTTATACGTATACCCGTCAAGTAAAGCCATCTTACGCCTCTTTCTGTGCAATCGGTTCGGAACATAATTCTCTACGGAGTCGTTCGCGGTGCGCATATAAAATGATCGCCGAAAGAAGGGCCAGAGCGGCAACTGCAAGGCCGGAAAACTTCAATAAGAGGGCAAACGCAGGCAGCAGCAGAAACGCCCCCAACCCACTAAGAATGAATCCCTTTCGGAACGCAGAGAAAGCCATCGTCAGAAGCAGAAGGGTCAGGGCCAGTCTATAATCATAGGCAAGATAGGCGCCAAGGGCTGTTGCGATCCCACGGCCGCCTTTGAACCGCAAAGCAACCGGCCATATATGCCCGGCAACAACCGCCACCATGGCTATACAAACCGCTGATTCAGAGATGCCGAACCGCCGGGCCAGCAGAATGGCCGCACTTCCTTTCAGCCCGTCGCCCAGCAGGGTTATTACAAAGCCTCGCCAACCCAGCATCCGGCCGACGTTGCGCGCCCCCACACCACCGCTTCCCTGTTCACGAATATCTGTTTGGGCTAAAAGGCGCACGAGATAGTATCCCGTACATACGCCCCCCAGCAGATATGCCATCGCTATGCAGACAATGTCTTTGCCCACCATGCAATACACCCCCTGATGTTCCCAGTGTCAGACAAGGCTAACAGGATAGAACCATTTTTCAACGCGTAATTACAGGGAGTTATATACGGATTTTAAAGGACGCATCAGTCCAGACTGTAACGCCCGGGAGCAATGATATTATTTGGATCCAGAGCATGCTTAACGCTGCGAACGACTTCCCAATAGGGATCGTTCGGATCAATCACCTGGTGCATGGAGTTGATGCCTACGCGATAGGGCGGATATCCCATTTCGACATACTTCTTTTCCATTTCCTGAATACAGGCATGCGCTTTTCGGGTCTGCTCCGGATCACGACGGTTGAAAGAAAGACTGACCACCCCTTCCATCGCTTTGGCATCCATCAGATTAACGGTTATCGCGGGCGCAAATCCGTGGCGGGCGAATGTTTCCGCTGTGATCGATACAGCACGGGAAACGGCATGGCCATCTGCCGGAAAGATGGGAAGACAAAAGAGCACTCCGCTGTCCGAATGGTCGGGATCGGACTCATTCAGACGACTCAGATCACCGGCAGCCCAATAGATTGATCGCAACGATTTATCCGTGGTTTCGCCACGGGTGAATCCATAAACCGGTTCCACCGCTCCGATCATCATGAGTTGTCGCTTTAATGCGGGAATAAATGAAAGTGCGCTCAGCAGCGACTTGGCCTTTTCAACCTTTTCGTCATTAAGAAACATCGTTGCTGCAAAATCACTTACCGCACGTTTGATCTCTTTTTTAGCCAGCTTTAACTGCGCCCGGCTTCCCAGCAGTCCAATCGCCGCGCTCCAGGGGCCGAATCCACCTTTCTCCAGCATTGCAACGGCCTTTTTCTGCGTTGTATCTCCCTCCGGTTCGCCGCTCTGAATTAATTGTTCATAAAGCAGCGGGGCGAGCGTCATGTAGGACCGCTCCCGATTCCCTACATGGGCAATCGTGGAAATGATTCCCCGCGAGCGCAGCGATGTAAGCGCATCGATGAGCTCCGGCAGTTTTTCTGCTGCGTCGATCTTAATGATCGCGGCCATATGGGCATCCGGCTTCGGCATTAGGTCGATACAGGCAGAAGTCACAATACCGAAGTTACCTTGCGGAAATAATCCATCCAGAGAAGGACCTACACCGTGCCGGTAGAGGTTGGCCGTTGCCGCATTGGGAAAATGCCCGAATCCGGTTTGTATACACTGTCCGTTGCCCAGCACAATCTGCATATTTGAAATGCCGTGTGCGCGGGAGTCAAAATAGCCTACACCGCGATCCATTGCATTTCCGATCAGACTGGTATCGGACGTTGATCCGGTCACATTGAGCATCAGCGCCAAACCGTTTGTTTTAATATGGTCAAGCAGCTGTTGCTGCGTAACGCCCGGTTCAACGACAGTATAATGAAACTGCTCGTTGATTTCGAGAATACGGTTCATGGCCGATAATTCAACGATTGCAGCACCATCTTTGACCGGAAGTCGGGATCCCATTCCCCACTGCTTTCCACAACTGATCGGATATAAGGGAATGCCCGTCTTATTAGCGATTGAAACAATCTGCTCCACCTGTTCCCGGGAAACCGGCTTCAGCACAGCAACCACCTGACGCGTGGAACCGCATACAGCCTGCGTGTAGGTGTCCAGTGCTCCGGGCTCGCTTATAACCGAATCGATACCCAGCACCTGTTTCCAGGATTCGACTGCTGCAGCTGCGGCATTAAATTCAGACATCAGCTTCGATCAGGATTGAACCATGGATTCCGGGCTCGAAAAATATCCCAGCGCCGTATGGGCCTGCGGTACGCGAACCGTAACGATGGCACCTTCGTTTACGCGGCTTTCAAATTCAAGAGAGCCGCGATGCTCTTCAATGACTTTTTTCGTGATGAACAGACCGAGCCCGGCTCCCTTTTCTATGGTTGCGGTATTGTCAAACGGTTCGAATATCCATCGTAATTTCTGCGTATCCACACCGCACCCGTTGTCTTTCAACTTGATATCGATTTCATTCTGGGTCAGACAGAAAAGCACCGTAATAGAAGGCGTGCTGACCTGATCAACCGCCGAAACGGCATTATCAATCAGGTTCTGAAGAGCACGCTTGATCTGAAGGCGCTCTCCCAGCATTTCATAACGATCTTCGGCCCCGTCAATCTGTACCGAAAAAGAAATATCCGAACGAGCAGCCGCATCGCGAAAACAATCATTGACCAGCTTAGGCAGATTCAGCCGCTGCATCTGGGAAAAATCAAAACGACCCAATGCGCGCCACGACTCAACAAGTTCTGCGCATCGATCCACATTGTGCTCGATCTGATCAAGGTATTCGCTCATTTCAGCGGATGTGGCTTCCTGCTTCTCCTTGAGTTCATAGGTGAGAAGATCCAGATAACCGCGAATAATGGTCAGCGGATTGCGCAGATCCCGCACGAGCTCCGAAGAAGCAGCTCCCAACGATGTCAGTTTGTTGGTCTTGCCCACCTCGCGACTGAGCGACTGGGTCATCTTCGTCAGTTCTTCCTGCGCCTGTTTTTTTCTCGACTGCAGCTTGGTCCGGTTAACGTATTTCTTCACAACCTCTTGAATTTCGTCCGTATCGAAAGGTTTTTGAAGGTAATCATTTGCGCCATGCCGTATAGCCTGCTGTGCAGTTTCAAGATCGCCGTAGCCCGTGAGCATCACAATCGAAACGTTGGGATTGATTTCACGGATTTCCCTCAACCCCTCGATCCCGCTCTTTTCCGGCATGCGGATATCCATTATGATCAGATCCGGTGGCTGTTCGCGAAGTAACTTAATGCCCGCATCAACACGATCGGCCAGAAACATTTCATAATCGTACTTGAGCACCATGCGCAGACTTTCGCGCGGACCCCGCTCATCATCGATGACCAGCACCGTCCCGAGTTTTTCTTTCGTATCTGCGATCATACCATCTCCCTTAGAACGAGAGTGAATATGTCAGACCAATGAGGTTGGAATCAATCTCATAAGTACCGGGACCTGCCCCCGTTAGCGGAGCGCTTCGATCATCGTAAATGCTGACCGTGTAGGCCAGATCCACGCTATGCGAACCGGTGGTGTAACCAAGTCCGAAACTGATTGCATGCCGATCAGCATCCGGCAAAAGCGGTGTGATGGTCTCGTCCGGAATCGGGGTTGGAAGATAAGCATAGCCCGCCCGTGCAACAATGGAATCATTCACCTGCCAGCTTCCGCCAATACCAAATGTTACGGTGTCATCCCAATTGTTCTCTATCACCAGGTCGCCCAGAGCGCCGGCCGTAAGCGTCTGCGAATCATTAACCGACCATTGAAGCCATTCCACCAACACTTCCACCTGAATTTTATCGTTAAGCTGAACTCCATAACCAAGTCCAATAATATTTGGAAACTCAAGCGTTGTCTCAAAATCCCCTGCAGAAACGCCACCTAGCTCAAAATCGCCTTCGTAATCCACACTGAATTGACTCTTGTATGTCACAACTGCACGATGACCTTCAGCCGGAATCCATGTTGCCGAAAGGTTTCCTCCCAAACCAACACCATATCCTTCTCCTTCAGAATCTAGAACCGGGCCTCCAGTCGGAACCAATGCCTTAAGATTAAGCTGAGATACATAGAGATCCAGTCCGGCACCAATAGCGAAGGAATCTGAAACCTTGGCAGCAAACGTTGGTCCGATATCTATCAAGGCCAATGTGGCCTCATAAGGTACAGGCTCTGCCCCAACCAATGCGAGAAACTCACTAGACTTCCAGGAAAGTCCCTGTCCGTGCGGAGTTGTTATACCCAGCCCCAAAGACATGCCTGAGCCCCCTAAAGGCTGAGCATAATAGATATTGGGCAGTACAACCCATTCCGCATCAGATTCGAAAGATAAAGGCGCAGGAGGAGAATAACTGTTTTCAGTTCGTGCAAATGTTAATGATGCCACAAATGAGGCATTGGTCTGAAAGGCCAGATTCGCCGGATTATATGAAATAGCCGATGCATCATCCACGAAAGCTGAATTGACGCCCGATTTGCCAATGCCTTCCGCTGTAGGTGGCGGATTTCTATATCCGTCCCCCACAGCCTGCAGCACCCCCATTGAAACCAAACCACATGCCAAGCCTTGCACTACACCAAGCCGATTCCTTTTCATAATCATCCTTTAGTCAATACGTTGAATTTGATTGACCCCTTTCATAGCAACGAGTGTGCCACGTGTCATTAATAAATTTGTCCATAGGTTGTATAATAATTCTTGATCCATACAACATATTGACATTAATGTGTACAAAATTGTACACGGATAGGCCGATTGCAGGTTTCGAGATGAGCTCGAAACAATCGATCTGCGGGCATACAGCATCGAACCAGGGGAACGTAAAGCGTGATCGGTAGAAACAGAGTCGTCATCACAGGACTTGGTGTACTCGCAGCCAACGGCATCGGCAAAGAAGCCTTCTGGAACTCCCTCCTCGCCGGCGAATCCGGCATCGGGCCCATCACTCAGTTTGATACGAGTGAAATTCCATGGAAAATAGCTGGTGAAGTTAAAAATTTTGTTCCGGAAGATTTTATAGGAAGAGAGCTAAAACCTCGCAGACAAAGTCGTAATACACAAATGGCAGCAGCAGCAGCTTCTATGGCAGTTCAGGACGCAAATCTGAGCAAAAGTGTCTTAATGAAAAGTCCCCCCTTGCAAGTAATTCTTGGTATTAGTCTTGGCGGATTGGACCTAGTGGAGCAACACACGCGGCGCCTTATTGATAGAGGATTAAACAAAGGTCTACCTACCGTTTCATCATGTGTTCACGTTATTGCATCCAGCTTCATAGCATCGATGTTAAAAGTACCCACGCAGTTAAATGTAATATCCAATAGCTGTACTGGGGGACTGGATGCAATTGCGCAAGCCGCAGGCTTAATTAGAGATGGAAAGGCCAGTATTGCATTAGCTGGCGGCACTGATGCCGTAATTATACCCTCAGTTGTAACTGGTCTAGGTTACGCTGGCATGCTAACCGAGGAAACTAATCTAAATGCCTGCAGGCCCTTCGACTTGATGAGAACTGGAGGAGTTCTTTCTGAAGGTGCTGGAATAGTCGTTTTAGAATCATATGAACATGCTACTACTCGAGGCGCATCTCTATATGCTGAAGTTTTAGGTCATGGCACTGCCAGCAGTGTAGATATACTCGTTTCGGAAGGATTGGAGCTTTGTATGGAGAGGGCAGTGAACAATAGTAATATACAGGCCGACGATGTGGCATACATTAATGCTCACGGAACCAGCGACCCCCTGTTAGACGTGGCGGAAACAAGAGCTATTAAAAATGTTTTCAGAAAAAGCGCGTACGGCATTCCTATTAGCTCAATCAAAGGGGCAACCGGAAACCCATTGTCCGCCGGAGGAGCAATACAAACCATCGCGACAGCGCTAACTTTGTCAACATCCACTATTCCACAAACTACAAATTATTCAGTCCCCGACCCCGATTGCGATCTAGATTATGTAATGCTCTCTTCTAGAAAAACAAATCCGTCAATAGCCTTAATTAATAGTCATGGCACCGGCGGAGTTAACAGTTCCTTGGTATTAGAGTCTATTTAACGACATGCTTATTATTAATTTAATATTATTATTTGCCGGTTTTACCAACTTGATACTGGGTTTAACTGTTTTTTTTACAAACCGCCATCGGCGCACTAACCAAGCATATTTAATTGCCTCGCTTTTCATGCTCTTATGGCTTTGCGCTAATTTACTTATTTTGCATTCCAAATCACCAGAGCAAGCAATGCTCAATATTAATTTGGCTTCAGCAATCTGAACATGCATACCATCATCCTTTCAACTACTTCGACGAGCAATAAAATCTTCAACGAAAAAACTCTTAGAAATAATTAGGGAAAGCAGACTTCAACTTTTATTTAATTTCATTGCTTTTGTCTGTTGTCTACTGCCCAATTTTACTGTTTCAGTTGATTTTCCAAACACAACATTCTCTCCCAGCCTTGCAA
>Ga0210065_1000419_pt1 | contig 11743 bp, 8 predicted proteins | sample Muzzi_PWB_D1_FD_185533 | JGI IMG/M metagenome (GOLD analysis project Ga0210065, IMG submission 185533) | Wetland microbial communities from San Francisco Bay, California, USA, that impact long-term carbon sequestration - Muzzi_PWB_D1 (SPAdes) | ecosystem: Environmental > Aquatic > Marine >... | reverse complement strand
CCCCGCCGATGACCAGAACCTTTCCCCAATCCCCGCTGGTCAGGGCGGCGAAGTCGAGGGCCAGTCCGGTGGTCAGGGGTATCAGGCCCAGGATGGTCGTCAGGGCCGTCAGGATCACCGGCCGGAACCGGGTCATGCCGGCGCGAATGATGGCCTCGTTCTTTTCCATGCCCCGGTTCCGCAGCTGGATGATGTAATCCAGCAGCACGATGGCGTTGTTGACCACGATTCCCGCCAGGGAGATCACCCCCACCCCGGTCATGATGATCCCGAAGGGGGTCTGGGTCACCATCAGCCCCGCGAGGACGCCGATCAGCGACAGGATCACGCTGAACAGGATCACCGCGGGCACGGTGACGGAGCTGAACTGGCTGACCAGCACCACGAAAATCAGCATGATGGCGATCATGAAGGCGTTGCTCAGGAATTCGGAGGCCTCGGCCTGGTCTTCACTTTCCCCGGTGTAATCGAGGGAATACATGGGCGGCAGTTCGTAGTCTGCCAGTAAATCCTGGACCTGGGCCAACAGGGCGTTGGCGTTGTAGCCCGCAGCCACATCGGCGCTGACAGTGACCACGCGTCGGGCGTCGATCCGGTGCACGGCCGCCAGGCCCGATCCGAACTCCGTCGTGGCGAAGGCCGATATGGGTATGTTCTTGCCCTCGAAAAAGACCGTGGCGTTTTCCACATCCTCGACCTTGCCGCGAAATGGCTCACGATAGCGGACGATGATGTCGTACTCGTCCTCGCCCACCCGGTACTTGGCGGTTTCCGCGCCATGCAGGGCCGTCCGGAGAGTACCGGCGATGTCGAAGGTCCGCAGGCCGTACCGGCCGGCCTTGTCCACGTCGGGTATGACCCGAAGTTCGGGAAGGGCCCGGTCATAGTTGTCGACGATGTCCACGATGCCGGGAATGCCGCGGATGCGGTCCCGGACGTCGGCGGCGATGTCGCCCAGGATATTGAAATCGTCCCCGGAGATTTCGATGTTCACCGGGGCGCCGGTCGGCGGTCCCTCCTCCATCTTCTTGACGGTGATGCGGGCGCCGGTGAATCCCGCCAGGTCCTCCCTCAGTTTTTCCAGGGTTTCACGGGAGGATTCGGTCCTGTCGGCCATGTCCACGAATTCCAGGGTCAGGGAACCCTGATGGGAGGGCAGCGAACCGCCGGCTGACTGCTGCTCGATGGGTGTGCCCACGGAGGTGGAGTACTGCTTCAGGTCCGGCAGGCCGGCCACGGATTTTTCCACGATTTTCGCGTAGTAATCGGTCATCTCGATGCGCGTCCCGCTGGGCGCATCGATGTTCACGTTGGCGATCTTGGGGTCGATGTCCGGAAACAGTTCCACCCCGGCGTTGAACACCCCGAACAGAAGAAAGACCACGACCAGCAGCCCATTCATGCCCAGCACCATGGGGAACCGGTGGGTCAGGGACCACTCCAGAACCGGCCGGTAGGCATTCTGCGCCCAGTTGATCAGCCTGTCCCCCAGCAGCTTCTTTTCACCCTCGCCACGGGGCACCCCCATGAAACGCGAGCAAAGTACCGGATTGAAGATCATGGCCACCAGCAGGGAGGAAGCCAGGGTGATCACCACGGTGATCGGCAGGTACTTCATGAATTCGCCCATGATGCCGGGCCACAGGACCATTGGCCCGAAGGCGCAGATGGTGGTCAGGGTCGAGGCGATCACCGCTCCGGCGACCTGGGCGGTGCCCGTCTGGGCCGCTTCCACCGAGTCGGCCCCCTTGCCCCGGTGGCGATAGATGTTTTCCACGATCACGATCGCGTTGTCCACCAGCATGCCCAGGGCCAGGATGAGGCTGAAGAGCACCACCATGTTCAGGGTGATGCCCAGGGCCGACAGGACGATGAAGCTGATCAGCATGGAAAACGGGATGGCGATGCCCACGAATACCGCATTGCGAACACCGAAAAACGCCAGGAGCACCACCACCACCAGGATCAGACCGCTGAGGATGTTGTTCTCCAGTTCGTGGACCATCCGCTTGATTTCAACGGACTGGTCGGCCACCACGCTGACTTCGGTGCCCGCCGGAAACGTCGGCTGCATCCGGGCGACGGTGGCCAGGGCCTCCCGGGCGATGTCGATGATGTTTTCGCCGCTCCGCTTCTTGACCACCAGGGTCACCGCGTCACGACCGCCCACGCGGCTGATGGTCTCCCGGTCCTTGACCCCGAACGTCACCGTGGCCAGGTCCCGGACGTACACCGGCGGATCTATTCCAGGGTTGACGACAAAGTCCAGGATCTCCTCGACATCCTTCACCTCGCCCGGGACCCGGACCTGGTAATCATAGACTCCCAGGGACAGTTTTCCGCCGGGAATGGTGATGTTCTCCAGCGCCACCGCGTCCTGGACATCCTGCAGCGCCAGGTCGTAGTAGGCCAGCTTTTCGGGGTCGACATCAACCTGGACCTCGTTCTCGATTCCGCCGACCAGGTCAACGCCCAGCACGCCCTTGATCTGTTCCAGTTCCTCCTGGAGGTCCTCTCCGGTCTTCTTGAGCAGGAACAAGTCGATGTCACCGGCCAGATTGATCTGCATCACCGGGAACGCGTCCGAGGCGCTGATCTCCTTGACCATCAGGTCATTCCGCGGATCGGTCGGCAGGTCGGGTTTGGCCAGCTCCACGCGGTCCCGGACCGACTGCAGCGCGTCGCTCATGTCCACCTTGGATTCGAACTCCATGGTGATGATGGACATCCCGTAGGACGAGGAGCTGGTCATCTCCTTCAGATCCTCCACGCCCTTGAGCTGCTGCTCCAGCTTCCGCGTGACGAGGTTTTCCATGTCCTCGGGGCTGGTTCCGGCGTAAGGCGCGATCACCATCACCCAGGGAATCTTCACGTCGGGAGACGACTCCCGTGGCAGCTCCACGTAGGCTTTCAGCCCCAGGATGACGATGATGAACATGAAAGCGAATATCATGGGATACCGGGAAATGGCCCCGTTGGTGATGTTCATCGGGAAGCCTCCGACGTGCCGTTGCCCAGGGTGGCGCCGTCCTCGTCCTGCAGTCGGGATTTGGTGCCGTCGTTCTTGATGAGGCCGGGGTCATCGGCCATCGAGCCGTCGGCCGCGGTGGCCGTTTCGGTGATCGTGACCAGGCTGCCGTCGCGCAGGTCGCGGTGCCCCCGCACGACCAGCATGTCCCCGGGCAGCAAACCGTCGCGGACAACGACCATGACGCCCTGGTCCGTGCCCAGTTCAAGGCGGCGCAGATGGGCGCGGTCGCCCTCCACGACAAAGGCGGTGGGGCCGGCGCGGCCGGGAATGACCGCGTCACGGGGAATGGCCACCACATCGGTCACGAGGTTCTTGTCCAGGCGGGCCCGGCCGATCACCCCGCTATTGAACTTGAGATCGGGATTGGAGATCTCGATTTCGACCTTGAACTTCCCGGTCATCCGGTCGGCTTCGAAACCGACCCAGGACACCGTGCCGTCGGCCAGTTCCCCCGCCTGGCCCACCTTGACCCTGGCCTTGTCCCCCGCCTGGACCCATGGCACCTGGGCGTCGGTCAGGTAGGCCTCCAGTTTGAGGGTGTAGGGGTCGAGAATGCGGGCGACCTTCTGGCCCGGCATCACCAACTGCCCGAGTTCCACGTACCGGTCCACCACCACACCATCGAAGGGGGCCTGGATACCGGCACGGTCATACCGCTCCTGCAGGACATCCCGGCGGCTGGCCGCCTGGGCATTGTTGCTCTGGGCGGTCAGCAATTCGATGCGGCTCACCTTGCCCGCCTCGTAAAGCTGGCGGACCTTGTCCACGTTGTAGGCTTCCAGGGCCAGGGCCGCGTCGGCGGCATCAAGTTCGGCCTTGAGGATTCCCCTCTCCAGTTCCAGGACGATCCCGCCCTGGGACACCGCTTCGCCCTTGCCGACGGGGATGGCCACCACCGGCCCGCTCTCCTGGGAGCTCAGGTCCGTTCCGCGGACCGGCGCCACGGGGCCGGAGATTTCAAAGAACTCGTCCACCGTCTCGGGGTCCAGCTCCAGGACCCGCACGTTCCGGGGGATTTCCCCCTTGGGCGCCGCGTCGGTGGCCTTGTCGCAGCCGCCCAGGATGATCATTCCGGTCATCACCAGGGCCAGGGTCATTGTTCGCATCATCGGGAAACCTCCGCCACCAGGCCGGGAATACTTTTCAGGGGTTCCAGCGGGCTGTAACCCACCGCTTTTTTCAGGGAGGAGGTCAGCACCAGGACCTCGTAACGGGCATCGATCACGTTGCTGCGCGCCTCGGCCCGGTTGGACTCCGCAACCAGGACGTCGAGATAGTTGACCTTGCCCAGCTGCAGCATGAGGAGGCTTTCCTCCAGGACCTCTTCGCTTCTTTCCAGATTCAGGATCACCGCGTCGAGCACCTGCCGGGCCATGCGCAGGTTGGCCAGCGTATCCATGACCTCCACCTGAACCTCCCGGCGCCGGCCGGTCAGCTCCGCTTCGGTCCGTCGGATGCGGCCTTCGGTTTCGGTGATCTGACCCCGGGCCAGCATCCCGTCAAAGACCGGAATGTTCAGCGCCACCGCCGCGCGGTACGTGTCATGGCCATCGTCGAACAGCGTGTCGGTGGTCCTCCCCACGTAGCCGTAGGAACCGAAAAAGGTCAGGTAGGGCAGGAGTTCGGCGACCTGTGACTGCCGGCTCTTGCCCAGGATGTCCACGAACAGGGCGGTCGCTTCCAGGTCGGGACGCACCTGGGCCAGTTCCAGGGCCCTTTCCTCATCGAGAGGATCCTGCTCGACAACCTGCTCGTTGGCCACTTTCAGGGGGGCCTCGGGATTGCGGCCCATGAGCGCGTTCAACCGGCTGCCTTCATTGCGGAGGTTGGCCTGGGCGATGCTCAGGCGAGGCATGATGTTGGCCAGGGTGACCGCGGCCTGCAGGGTGTCCAGACGGGTGGCCATGCCCAGCTCGTACCGCATTTTCATGATGTCCAGCAGTTCGGTCTGGTTGTTCATCTGGGCTTCCACGGCCCGGATCTTTTCGGCCGCCCGGATGATGCTGTAATAGGCCTCCACCGTGTTGGCGGCCGTCAGGTGTTCCGCGCCGATTTCGGCCAGGTTCTGCTGTTCGATGCCCAACCTGGCCGCTCCGGTCGCGCCCAGGATCTGAACGGGGTTCAGGGTCCAGTTCATGTCCAGGCTGGTGCTCCAGAATGTCTGAGCCGGAATGTCCTGTGGCGCCGGGATGAAGGAACCGAACCCGGCCAGCCAATCCTCGAACCAGGTAGGGCTGCCCGGGGGCGGGGAAAAACCGCCCCCGTCCCCACCCCCGAAGGTGGAATCCAACGCGAAGGAGGGATCCCGGCCATAAGTCCAATCGCCCACCAGGTCCAGGGTCGGCAGGCCGGTTGACAGGGCCTGTTTCTTTTTCCCTTCCAGTTCTCCCATGCGCAACCGCTCGGCCTGCAGTTTGTCGTTGGCGCGCAGGGCCTCGTTGACGCAGTTGAAAATATCCAGGACAGGGCCGTCCCCGGGTCGGGCTTCGATGACCGGACCCACCGGTTCGGTCTGCTTGTAGGTGATGACCGGTTCGTCAGGCGGACTTTGGGCCAGGGCCGACCCGCCGACGACAACGCAGACACACAGGGCAGTCAGCAGAAATCTTGTCATTTCAAATCTCATCCTTTGCAGGCGCCGGGGGAATAATGCACAGGGAACCGAACCGGGCGAGGTCTTCGTCCGAACGGGGTGAATGGGTCATGGCATCCTTGAGGATGGCCGCGCCGACTTCATCGAGCATGGGCAGCAGGTCCTCGAACTTGATATCCGCCGGAAGTCCGTTGCAGATCTCGGTGGCCAGGCCGTGGGTGAAGATGGCCATCTTGCGCAGCAGGATGATTCTCTCCACGGGCCGAAGGTGTTTCAGGTCCGGAATGATGGCCATGCGGTCCAGCAACTCAGCCATGACGTCTCGCCCCGCCTGGCAGGTGTCGTTGGCCTGGTGAAAAAGGGCGTTGTAGAGATTGGGGTGCTGTCGCGCGAATTCGAGGACACCCACCCCCATGTTCAGGAAGGGATTATCGGTGTAGTGGTCGAGGGTCAACTGGAGCAGGGTGGACACGGCGGCCTTTTTGACCTCCATCACCAGGTCGGCCATGTTGCTGAAATTGCTGTAAACGGGCGCCGTGCTGGAGCCCAATTCCTCGGCCACACGACGGGCGCTGAGACTTTCGACCCCGTCGGCATCCATGACCGCCAGGCCCGCGGCGATCACATCCTGTCTGGAAAATACCGTTTTGCGAACCATGAATTCCTTCTGTCGGTTAAGCCATTTCAGACGTTACATTACGGTTGTTATATAACATGTGTTCCAAATAAATCAAATAAATAATTATCAGGTTATAAATGCCTGTGGAATGGCTCAAATGACCAGGAGAATGCCCCCAAGGGCCATGACCGTGGCCATGAGTTTACGCCTGGTGAAGGGTTCCTTCAAAAAAACGGAAGCCAGAATGAGGATGTAGATGGTGCTGGTCTGGTTCAAGATGCTCGCACTGCCGGCGGTGGTGAACTTCATTCCGGAAATCCACAGGATCAGGGCCAGGAAGGATCCCAGGAACGTCCCCGGCAGGGTGAATTTCCAGGCCGGGTGCGGACGAAAAACCGACCATCGGGAACGGCGCCCCGGCAGGATGAGGGCCACGGCGACCAGGGCGATCAGCGAACCGAACTGTCGGACGGCGGTGGCCCACAGGATATCCGAACGCTCCAGGACCGGCTTGGCCAGCACGATCCCGAAACCAAGCGTGGCCATGGCCCCGACTCCCAGGAGCATACCGATCACCAGATCGCGACGCGTCAGGTTGGCGGGAAGTCGCGTCCGTGAGGCGAGAATAACCCCGCCGATGATCAGGATCATGCCCAGGAACTGTTCCCAGCGCAGCCGCTCGCCCAGCATGAAATACGCGAACAGGATGATGAACGGGGAATAGAGGGTGTCGACGATGGCGTTGAGCCCCGCCCCCACCCTGTTGAGGCACATGTGGAAAAGGGTGTCGCTGATGGCGATGGCGATCACCCCGCTCAGCATCAGGATCACATAGTCGCCAAGGGGAGCCTGGTTGAAGACCGGGCGTCCCAGAAGTACCAACGCAAGGGTGAAAAGCAGACTGGAAACGCCGACCCGGAAAAGGTTCAGCGCAAAGGGGGCGACCGTCTCGCCGGACTTCTTGAAGAGGATGACGGCAAAGGCCCAGACCAAGGCACAGGCCAACGCGAAGATTTCGCCCAAAGCCCCACTCCCGGGATGGTCAGTCGTTGCGGAAGGCGCGATCCCAGCGGTCACGCGGATCATCGAAGGTAACGGCCATGGGGTCGAAATCCACGGCGGGTGAATTCCTGAAAAGCGCGGAGTATCCCTGAGGGCCCCCGCAGTCCTCGGGCGGACAGGCGCCCTCTCCGGCCACACAGCGCGGCAGTTCCCGCTTCCCACCAGCCGGAAGACTGGTCTCCAGCAGGATCTCATGCTGCCACTCGTCACCAAAATCATAGGTGTACAAGACCGGCAAAGACCCCACCTTGATGAAGCGCACGATCTGATGCTCCCAGCCGGGAAGCACCTCGTTCACCGCGTAGAATCCGCTGTCATCAGGAATCCCCAGGCGAATCCGAAGGCCGCCAACCGGATCATCGAGGGTGAACTGGTGAAGGTGCCTGTCGTCCCAGCCCATCGCATCCTGGATGGCCACGTGAAGATCCCAGAAGGAATAGGTGGACGGAACCAGGATCCGCCGCCACACCGGAAGAGGCATCAGCAAAAGTTCGATACGAAACTGAAGGATGCCCGATGCGGCGGGCGACCCGGGGAACCGGATGATGTTGCTCTTGACGTCGCTCATGGCCCACCTGATGAATTTCCTGAAGTCAGTTGTCGTCCTGGTTCGGTGCCTGGCCGGGAGCTTCGTCCCAAGCCTTTTTGACCATTCTGCCAACCAACCAGGTCAGCAGACCAAAAAACACCAACCCGGACACCATAATTACCATACGGGCAACCGAGAAGCCGCCCTGCTGGGTCGCCCTGCCGGCTTCCCGGGCTATCGACCCGAACCAGACCTGCGCGATCAGGCTCGGAACGATGGCCAACAGACCGCCGAAATAGGCCCGGAAAGACGTGGGGCCCGAGGCCAGTGTGTAGGAAGCCAGCCCGAAATTCAAGGGAGAAAGGCGCGTCAACAGGTTGAGTTTGAGGGCCTGGTCCCCCGCCATGCGGTCAACCGCCATCAGCTTGGGGCGGCCGGCGATCATCCGGCGAATGCGATCATATAGCAACCCACGGCCCAGCAGGAACATGAGCGAACCGGACACCAGTCCGGCGGGAAAAACGAGCCCCGCCCCCACCCAGGGACCAAACAGGGCGCCGGCCGAGACCCCCAAAACCGACACCGGAAAGCAGGTCATGGACAAGAAAACCCAGGCGGCGAAAAAGAGAAAGTAGCCGGAGAAACCCATTTGGGTCACCGCGGATTCGAGGTCGGGCCAGTAGCGGCCTGCGTAACGTCCGGCGACCACCAGGGCCAGCAACAAGAGCAGAGGGGGACCGAACATGCGGGCCAGTCCTTTGACGCCTTTGGCGTTCGGTGTCGATTTTGGCAATTCCGGGTTGGGATTCATGGAATTATTCCACCACCAAAACCGGCATAAAGCAAGTTCATCCTTGGATTTGGGGGGATCGAACCCCTGACCTCATGACTGCCTGGCTTGGTCTTCAACATTCATAACTACCTCTATATCAACAAGTATGCTCACGTGTTTACATTTTTGGCGGTAAATTGGCGGTGCCGCAACATTCGTGTCTTCGCATGAAGATTCCCGCGAGCCATGACCCGAGAACCCGTGTGCCTCCAAAATTTTCCGTCCGCCTTGATATCCAAGAAGTTACGGGTTCGAATCCTGGTTCCTGATTATGGCCATCCTTAACCGATTTTTGGTGAAAATTGATCTCATAACCCTGTGAGGAAAAGGAATTGATAATCGATGTCAGAGTTTGATCACAAGGTTAAGTACTTATGTGACAGCACGGAAAGAATATGTGGGAGGGACAAGCCCAATAGGGGCAGATTCCTGTGACTTGACGCATTCGGGAAGAGTGTTATCTTATTTATTAGACCGACCGGTCTATTCAAGCTTAAAATAAACGGAAGGGACGAGTAATGAAGATATCGAAGGACGACGTGACGGTTCAAATGGAGATCCCCGGTGCCGTAATCCGCCAACAGAAGGGCTTCGGCGACGCAGGAAGTTTTGGTACAATCAGTGGCGAGTACTTTACGCTTGCAGCAGGAGTAGACACCACCCCTCTATTCCATGGTCTGGAGGGTGATCTCTGCCAGTGCCCCCATTGGGGCTTCGTGCTGAGTGGCCGCATCACCACCACCGACGCGGAGGGCGTGCAGGAGGCCGTCGCCGCGAACGATCTCTTCTACTGGCCGCCAGGACACAACGTGAAGGTCGACGCCGACGCAGAGATCATCATGTTTAGTCCCCAGCGGGAACACAGTCACGTTATTGAACATATGATCGGAAAGATCAACGGTTAGCCAAGGGCACGGGGGCGACCCGGACGGCCGACGTCGCCCCCTCATTCTCGGCCGACGGAGGCACGATGAACTCCCAACCGTCCACGCGCGAGCGCTTGATCGCCGCCGGGCTGCCCCTCCTGCTGGAACGCGGGTACTACGGCACGGGTCTGCAGACCCTGCTGTCAGCGACCGGCGTTCCGAAGGGGTCCTTCTACCACCACTTCCGGGACAAGGAGGACTTCGCGCTTCAGGTCGTCGAAGCTTATATGCAGGAAGTGCACGCGGGTCTAGACGCCTGCCTCGACGACCCCTCTCGTGCCCCGCTCGACCGAGTGCGCCGTTTCTTCGAGATGACACAGGAGGTCTATCGGAGTCAGGGATACATGGGTTGCTTGCTGGGAGGGCTTGGCCAGGAGCTTGCGGGGGTGAGTGACACCTTCCGGAAGAAAATCGAAACGTGCTTCACGGTGATCGCCTCCCGTCTCTGCGTATGCCTCGAGGAGGCGCGACAGCGGGGCGATCTCCCCGCCACCGCCGACCCGCCGCGGCTTGCCGCCCTGCTGGTAGACTGTTGGGAGGGTGCCGCACTGCGTAGCCGGTTGCAGCGCGACCTTGCCCCCCTGGATGCGATGCTTGACTTCTACTTCCGGTCGGCCGGCGCGTTCTGACCGGGGTCCGCTCCAAAGCGGCATCCTGGCGACTGTGCCTTTGCAATTCGACGCGATCTGTCGGTTGGTGAATCGCGATGACCATATTGGAGTTGCCTGGCTCGATTGTGTGAGCTTGCCCCCTGTTCCCTGGACAAATCCCAGGACATATTGACCAGGTTGGACTCGAACCGAATTCCAGAAGCAAACCGCCCCCAGACAAGAAAACGAGCCGCTCGCGCGGCCCGTTTTAATCGCAGATTCTTTGGTGGAGCCAAGGGGGATCGAACCCCATACCTCATGACTGCAGCCGTGGGCTCTCCTATCCTTAAATTACGGGACTGCAACTGATAAACTCACGCACCCCCAATTTTGGTGGTGAATTGGCGGAGCGCCTCGGCAGGGCAGCGACCAGCACACCCAACAGGTTCTCCGCCGGATTCCTGATCGTCATCAATCGTCATCCGGCAAGGACATGAACGTCGGGGGCTCTTCCATCAAGTTCGCGAAATGGAGCCGCTTCAAAGTTCCTTCGAAGCCGAAGGGCGCCATGTCGTAGTAGGCATCGGCCACGGGCGAGTTCAGGTCCATGCCCACATCGAAGGTCTCCGACGCCGTGAAGACCATGGGAATGGTCCGCTCGACCATGCCGGTGGCCGCCTCCTGGCCGTTGATCCAGAACGTGAGCTGAGCGGGCGCCGCGCGCTCAAGCGGCGTTCGCATCTCGAGCGCGATGGTCACGTCGCCTGCCGGAAGGCGCCCGACCTCGATCGTGTCCCGCTTGAGCAGCAGCGCGCTGTACTCGTAGTAGAGCACTCCGTCGAAGGCATACAGGCTGACGCCGCCCGCGTACCCACCCATGGCGAAGATCACGCCGTTGACGCCCTCCGGCACCTCGGCCTCGATCTCGGCCCGGAGGTTGCCGTTGCGCACGTTGGGCGCCTGGCTCTCGGGGATCCGGGTCATGCCCTCGAAGAGGGTCCACTCGGTGTTGGTGCTGCGCTTCATCTCCTGCGGGTGGAGCCCCACGTACAGGGCGCCGCCGATGGGCAGCACCTTGTTGTCCTCGGCCTCCTGCATGAAGAGGGCCTTCAGCTGTTCCAGCTTCTCCGGGTACTCGGCGGCCAGGTTCTTCATCAAAGAGTAGTCCGTGCGGGTGTCGTACAGCTCCCACTCGTCCTGCATGGGGTCCCAGTTGGCGATGTCCGGCATCTGTGCCACCCACGGGGTCCGGGGGCCGAAGGTGCTGGCCATCCAGCCCTCGTGGTAGATGCCGCGGCTGCCCATGATCTCGAAGTACTGGGTGTGCTTCTGCTCCAGAGCGTCGGGCGAGTCGAAGGTGTAGGCGAAGCTGACCCCGTCGATGGGATCCTGCACGTAACCGTCCACGACCTTGGGCGGCTCGATGCCTAGAATGTCGTAGATGGTGGGCACAACGTCGTTGACGTGGGTGAACTGCGACCGCGGGGTCTGGTCGGGCTCGATGCGTTGAGGCCACGAAACGACCATGGGCGTGCGCGTGCCGCCCCAGTCGGCCGCCACC
>Ga0210065_1000417_pt1 | contig 11766 bp, 7 predicted proteins | sample Muzzi_PWB_D1_FD_185533 | JGI IMG/M metagenome (GOLD analysis project Ga0210065, IMG submission 185533) | Wetland microbial communities from San Francisco Bay, California, USA, that impact long-term carbon sequestration - Muzzi_PWB_D1 (SPAdes) | ecosystem: Environmental > Aquatic > Marine >... | reverse complement strand
GGTCTGCTCCCAGCGATTAAACTGACTGAAGAAATTGCGGCAATCCGGCACGTGCCCATGGGTCATGACGTGGTTTCTCCCGCGGCGCACACCAGCTTTAATTCACCCGCCGGCCTGTTGGCCTTTGTGGTCCGGTTGCGTGAGCTATCCGGTGGTAAACCGGTCGGGTTTAAACTTTGTATTGGTAACAAATCGGAATTTCTTGGAATTTGCAAGGCGATGCTGGAGACGGGTATCCGACCGGACTTCATCACGATTGATGGCTCGGAGGGAGGCACTGGCGCCGCCCCGGTTGAACTGACCAATTCGGTCGGAACCCCCCTGCGTGACGGGCTTATTTTTGTGAACCGGGCACTCATTGGTATCGGTCTTCGTCAGCATATTCGATTGATCGCTGCAGGCAAGGCCCTGTCAGCGTTTCATGTCATCAGGTTGTTGGCACTGGGTGCGGATACTGTCAACGCTGCACGTGCGATGATGTTTGCAATGGGATGTTTGCAATCCCGCAGTTGTAATACAGATAAATGCCCCACAGGTATCGCCACCCAGGACCCTGCGAGGTATAAAGCGTTGGATGTTGAGCTTAAAGGCCAGCGTGTTGCAAATTACCATAAGGCGATGATTGAAAACCTGTTAGGATTGCTCGCTGCAGCCGGTTTGGAAAGACTTGAAGATCTGCGACCCGGCCATATCAATCAGCGTGTCGGGGGAACACTGACAAGGAACTACGATGAAATGTATCCTCCTATCCCGGATGGATGCCTGTTGCAAGAATCTACGATTCCCCAGGACTGGAAAATTCCATGGGCCGGAGCTTGCGCTGACAAATGGTAGAGCTGGCCAGGGAAGCCTGACGGTAAATAAATGAATAACAAAAAAAACCTAAATAACAATCGCTTGTTTCTATCTATGCTGTTCTTCCTGGTATTGACAGCTGCGTGTTCGACTCCGGTAGAAAGACTGCAGCCCAGTCAGGATGCCTCTGACTGTTATATTATTTATGACGCGGGCAGCAGCGAGACCCGCTTATTTATATACCAGGAAACCGCGACAGGCTGGTTGAAGCACAAGGGCCCCGAAACCGACGCACTTTCAGATCCGATACGCAGAAACCGCGGGAAATCCATGTCCGATGTCAATACTGTCGTCGCTGATGTGCTCATCGCGCTGGATGACATACGCCGTGATGGCCCACCAGGCAAAAACGGAAAGCCTGAGTGGCCTGCATTTGACTGGCAGTACCAGTGCAAAATCCAGGCGGTCGATGTTTATGCAACCGCCGGCATGCGTGTGGCGGAAAAACAGGATGCGAGGAATAGTGCGTTGCTTTGGAAAAAGCTTAACAGGAGACTCAGTAAAAAACTGGGTATGAAAGTGAGTACGCGCACAATCACTGAATTCGAGGAAGGCTTGTATGCATGGCTGGCCTTAAGTGAATCGGAGGCGGATGAAGATTTTGGTGTCGCAGAAATGGGTGGGGTGTCACTTCAGATGACGTTCCCCTGTGCGTTTTGTCAGGCTACCCGGCCAGTGAGGGTGAAGGACCAGGTTGTGCCGGTCTTCAGTCATTCATTCCTGGGTTGGGGTCAGGACGAGGCCTGGAGAAAATCCAGGAACTTTCGTGCCTGTGACTGGGGAGCCGGTCTGAAAATCAAGGATTGGCGCGTAGCTGATTGTGAAGCCGCGATGGTGGAGTTCGCGGATGAGGCTGCTGATATCAGGAGAATGGTCATAAGCTCAACCGGCTTTCGCTGGTATCTGACGAGCGCATTCCGTTACATGCAAAACACCGACATTGATAATTTTTGCCGCAAGGGTATCAATGGTGGTTTCGAGCCTCAGTCTTCATGTTTTCGCGCGGTTTACCTGCAAAATGTATTAAACACTTTCGCCTTGCCGCCTGATTCAAAGCGAAGTGATGTGAGTTGGACCCTGGGCGCCGTGGTTTGCACGGTCACCCGCTGTCTGGAAGTAGAATAGCCGACTGGTACAGATCAGTCTTTCTCGGGTATATCGACTTCGCCTTTGACGTTTCTTGACCTGATACCACCACTGCCGTCCTTAAGCACGCGGAAGTCACCGTCGACATCATTGACACTGATATCACCGGATGAATCACGCTCAACAACGACGTCGCTACTTACATCGGAAACCTCTATATCACCGGAGCTGTCTGACTTGACGAGCACGGTCCCATTGACACCGGTGATATCAATGTCACCGGAACTATCGGATTCAATGGTCACATCTCCGTCAGATTCATTGACTTCGATATCACCGGAGGAGTCACTTATGCTTACTGGTCCACGAGCATTCTGAACCTCAATTTCCCCTGAACTATCCTTGATCTGCACGGCAGCAATGTTCTTTAACGACATATCTCCGCTGCTGTCCTGTACATCCAGTGCCAGCTTGTCCGGTACCTCGATTCGCAGGTCCATCCAGACATAGTTGCTGCCGAATGATGTCCAGCCACCGTCTGCATCCGGCAGGTCTACTACAATCTCTGCCTGTTTGCCGGGTGTGGTGATAATTTCAGACTGCTCAAGCCATGACTGTTTTGAAGCGCAAACCCTGCCGCGAATTACAGCCTGACCGGCTCCGGGGACACCGATGATGTCGAGTTCTCCTGCCCTTGCGGATATAGCCAGCAGTTCGCTATTGGATACGTCCAGAGTCTTGTCGATTGTTTTTTCAAATTTGCATGACTCGGCGGAAGCCTTGGTGCTGAACTGGATGAGCAGCAGGGCTGCCAATATGATTGCCCAAAACCGGATTGAATAAGCCATGGCTGTTCTGATACTTTTCATTGTCCTCACTCCTGAATATTCACAATTATTCTTAGGTACATATGCAAAAAAAGGGCCAGTAAAGAAGTGTGCCCCCAACTTGCACCGTATTGCGTGTTTCTAGTGCGTATGACGACTCGAGGTCTGAAAAGGTTGCTGGTTAATCTGAATTTCTGTCTGATCGATGGGTTAAATTCACCAACAGGATGCAAATTTCGCCAGCTCCCCGTTATAAATCCGGTTTCAAGTGTCAGCCTGATCAGGAAAAAATGGTCAGGTCCCGGGGCAGACAGGTAATTTTTGCTGGTGAACTGCCGCAGAATTCACCGTCCGGACCCAGTTGCAAGCCCAATGGCGAGTGAATGCTGATTTGAGTGGCTTTACATGATGTAATTTCGTTGTATTCAATATGCCGTCCACTGTAGATCGTTGGAAATAGTTTGAGCAAACGATACCGGGGCAGACTTTCAAGGATAGTCACATCCAGATGTCCGTCATCGACTTTTGCGCCGGGTGCAATCAGGAAGTGTGTGCCGGTATAACGGCTGTTGGACAGGGTAACAAAAACGTTATTTTTTTCTATCCGTTTGCCATCGATATCCATGACCAGGGGGTAGCTCTTCAGTTTCAGAACCTGCCACAGCGTTGCAAGCGTGTAGGCGGTTTTACCGAGGAACTTCATTTTCTGCGCGACCAGGCCCGCGTCCACTGCAAATCCCATGGAGACGATATTTATAAAGAAAAAGCTGCAATCAGTTGACTTTACGAAACCTACATCCACCTGGCGGGTCCGACCCCGGTGTATCAGTTCGATGGCGTCGGTCAATGCATCTGCCTTTAGTTCCAGTTCACGGGCGAAGGCGTTACCGGTGCCGATCGGCAACAGGCCCAGGGGAATACGCGCTGCCTTTGGGTGCTGGTACAAGCCATTTAGGACCTCAAACAAGGTTCCGTCGCCACCCGCCGCAACCAGACCATCAAACTGTGAAAGAGACGTGCCGGCGGCCAGGTCCTTGCCGTGACCTGCATGGGTGGTCGGTTTGAATGTGGCCTTGATACCGAGGTTTTTGAACCGGGTCTTGATCGACTCAAGCTTTTTAACCGAACGGCCATTGGCGGCATTGGGATTGAATATAATGAGAAGCTTCAAACGGGCTTGTTCCAGTTAGCAAGTGTTTGGCTTGAGACAATCCATTCTATTGCAGTTGTATTTTGTTTGGTATCCTTATGGAGAATAACTGGAAGGAACCAGCACCCCGATACGGATATGGCAGCGAGGAAGACGAGTTTCAGTCGAAAGTTGCACCTGGCATTTGGCGCAATGTTACTCATTACTTTGGCGTTGGCGTGGTATTTCTATGACAGCGTTCAATGGTTTGAGTACGACGTGGAGCGCATCACCATCGCCAACTCGGTGTTAAATGGCCATCGCATACTATCCTCGCAGACCGCACAAAAACTAAAGTTGATTGAAGATGCTGTTGCCAATGAAGCAGTTGGCGACTTGGCGCGATGGCATGACAATATCCAGGCTTTGCGAACCACCATTATTGATATCCGGCTCGCACTCGAGGAGGAAAATAAGCTTCGCAGTGCCGGTACACAAACGGGTGAGATGGAGGTTCTCAATGAAATGGAAAGCCTGGTCGAGACCATCATTGTCTCGGGAGAAACCATCAGGACAGCCATCGAAGAACAACGTCCCGAAGATGCAAGAACTGAATTGCAGCAATTGCGCAGTACCGGAGTAGCCGAAGTATTTAATGAACTCATGCTCGAGACACTTGCGGAAAGCAGCAAAAAACTCGCAGAAGCCAATACGGAGACCGTTTCCCTGGCACATTATATTACCGGTGTTTTACCGTTGTTTATGGCGGCGCTGGCAGGTCTGACAGCCTTAATCGTCTGGCTTTTTTCACGTGGCCTGACACGTTCGGTAAATGAATTGCACCACGGGGCACAGGCGTTTACCAACGATGATCTGAATCACCGTATTCCCGAATTGCATGAAAGGGAATTCGCGCAATTGGCTGCCGCCTTTAACGCCATGGCACGTCAGTTGGCCGAACACCGAACCGCCATGCGCGACTCCAATATCCGTCTGGAAGCCACCGTCGAAGAGCGAACACGCGCCTTGAAAAGCAGTAACGAGACACTCGCACTGGTCGATGAAAACCGGCGCAAGCTGTTGGCTGATATCTCCCACGAATTCCGCACCCCGTTGACTGTCATCCGCGGCGAGTCAGAAATCGCTCTGCGTGGCAAGGTCAAGAGCAAGGCGGAGTACAAGGAGACCCTCAGCCGAATCATGGAGCAGGCCGACCAGACCACGCGTCTGGTGGATGACCTGTTGTTTATTGCACGTGCCGATGGTGGTGAACCCCGCCTGAAAGTCCGCCAGGTTTCAGTCAATGCCCTTCTAGCCGCGACCTGTAGCGATTTCAGCACGAGGGCAGAGCAGTATGGAATACGCCTTGAGCAAGACCTGGGGGAACATGAGGTTATGTTAATGGGTGATTCAGGCCGTTTGCGCCAGGTTTTTTCCATACTAATTGATAACGCCTTACGCTATTCTGTAAAAAACGGAAAGGTATCGGTGAGCCTGAGAAGGATTGGAAAAGAGGTTTTCGTGAAGGTGCAGGATACGGGAATCGGCTTGACTGAAGATGAGATGCGCCAGGCGTTTCATCGATTTTTCCGTGGTGGCAAGGCCCAGAGCCATGCCCAGGGTACCGGTTTGGGATTGCCTGTTGCCAAGGCGATTATAGAGGCGCATGGAGGCCGGATTAGCCTCGAAGGTAAGCCGGGTAAGGGTGCACTGGCAATCGTGGTGTTACCCGCAGAGGAGAGGTTAGAGGCAGTAGCATGAGAATATTGATTGTTGAAGATGAAATACGTATTGCCGATTTTTTGCAGCGCGGTCTGCGCGCCGAGGGACACTTTCCCGTGGTTGCCAACGATGGTGAAGCCGGACTGGCGCTCGCGCTGGAAGGTGATTTTGACCTCGTCCTGCTTGATATGATGTTACCGGGTATGCATGGTCGCGACATTTGCCAGCAGTTGCGCATTAACAAGATCAACACGCCCTTGATCATTCTCTCTGCCATGGACAGTCTTGATGACGTCATCGCCGGTTTGCGCATGGGCGCCGATGATTACATGACCAAGCCGTTTTCCTTTGAGGAACTGCTGGCTCGCATTGAAACTGTCATGCGGCGCAGTTCGGAAGTCACCAGCGAAGAGCAATCACTGGCAATTGGTTCCCTGGCCTTTGACCGCCAGTCATTGCGCTTCACCGTTGACGACAAGGAAATAAAAATGACCGCCAAGGAACTGGCGATCATCGAGTTGCTAATGAGTCACCCCGGTACATTATTCAGCCGTGAGCGCATACTCAGCAATGTCTGGGGACTTAATATGGATCCGTTGACCAATGTGGTCGACGTGTATATCGGAAAGCTGCGTAAAAAAATTGATGGGGACAATGCCGAGTCGATCATTGAGACGGTTCGTGGTCTGGGATACCGATTGAACCTTTAATAGCCAATTTACAAGTCTTCATTAAAAATTTAACTAACGTTCATCTTTGTTTCAGTATCTGTTTAAGCACACGGTTTAGTATGAAGCTGTGGTTCCAGTGTACTTAAATCAGTTTACCCCTTGCTGACTTCCAAAGTGCCCTGAGGACCTTAGCGACCCGACCACCGCCTGAATGCTTGAATCGGTGGCGAATTAGGCAGACAGGCGGGTGGGGAGGTCGTCGGTAACTGGACGAGACTGAAGTATTGCAGGTATGTATGGATACAAGCCTGAGCATTTGGGGTCCGGGTAATCGTTAGGAGTGAATGTATCATCGCTCCGCAGGGAAGCTGGAGCGGTGAGGTTTTACTCGTGAATATCGTATTTCAATTGTTCAGCAGACAGGTCTGCTTCCCCGCTGTACACCATGTTTCCAAACGAGATGGTCGCTGGAGCCAGGTGGATTTTCGTCGGCAGAGGTTGCAATAGCAAGTCAATCTGACCGCGGAAAAATGCCGCATCATCACCCGCAATTGCCTGTTCTACCCTGGCCACGGTCAACCCAATTTTACAATTGGCCAGTAGCTTGGGGTTGTCTACAAATATTGATTCCATGGGAGAAGGTCGGGTTTCAATGGTGACTCCGAACCCGGACCAATTAGCGGTAAGCATGTCAGGGGTCTGTTCGAAGTTACTCAGCAAACTGTTAACAGATGGTGTGCTTATAAAACGGCTCGTGAAAGGCGCACTCCATAAAGCGATGCATTTGCCCAAAGAACCGGTGGGCTCGAAATTCAGATCACCTTCCAGGTGCATATTGGATTGCAGACGCATATTCAGTTTCAGTTGTTCCAGATCACCTTCGATCATGAAGTTGGAAAAATTGGCGCTTAGCTCACCACTGGCATGTGTTTGAGCGCTGACAAACGCCAGGGGGGCATCCTGATCCAGGGCTTGCAAACCGGTTTTGACCGATTCGCAGGCGGATTCTTCAAAACCCGCTTCAATTTGACAACTGCTTAACGCCTGGGCGTTCAGACGCTCACATTCCCGTCTGTCATCTTCTGCATGGGCAATACAGGCAGTGCGTTCGTTTTCATACTTGGCATTTTGTCGGTTGCGTGCAGCCTCGCACAAAGGGTCGACTGCTTCACTGACACAACGATTATTCAATGGGTTGCGAAACTTGCAGGAAGAGCAATCCCGTGTATCCCTGAGTCGTTTGCACTGGGACGCGGTCGTTTTGCAAACAGGGGCCTGGGGGCAATCACGTTGTTCACAAAAAATGTCATCAGTATCAAATGGTTGTAGCGAAGCTGCGAAGGACAGAGCTGACAAATCGGACTCTTCAAATCCAACATCAATACTCAAATCTGCCATCGCGGACTGCATTACCTCACGCAGAAATGACCGCCTGACTTCAATCAGTGCGATCCCGGGTTCTTCGTTGCTGATGGAAAATCCAGCGGTCCTGCCATTGAATTCATCCTTGAATTCCCTGAAAGTCAGTGAGGCCTGGCCCTGGTCTGCCTGTTTGCCCCGTGATCCCTGGTCCGGTATGCGTATGGATTTTGAGGCCAATATACAGCCGGATTCTTTCTCAACCACCAGCACTTCCCATTGGGAAACATCATTGTTCACAGAGACATTAGATGACCACGTTCTCCACCGCTCACTCGGTCCGACGGCCAGTTCTTCGGTGGCCAATGGTAATCCGTCTGCAAACCAGTAATGGATGATGGTCAATGGTCGTGTTGCACCTTCGATTTCTGAGTAAAAATAGCGCAGGTCGGTCGCATTGATCTTGTTCCTGGTTAGAACGACTGGTTCGCGGGCTTTAATTGCACTGGCAAATTCGGCTCTTGAAACAATGATGTCAGCGGGGCAGGTCGACAGTTCAGGGATAAAGGCCATATCCAGCGCGATACTCGTGGTTGACGAATCAATCAGAATGGCGCTGCCCGCGATCATGAATACCCCCCTGAGTGATTGTGTATTTCTGGCGTTTGATTCGGCAAATCCGGGCAGTGATGCGCCGACCTGTATCTCGCCAAGCGGGACGGGGTTCAGCGGTATTGTGTTCCTTTCATTATCGATCACGGCATGTGCCACGTCTGTATTCAGATTATGCAGGATCGTTTCGGTGAACTCCGGAATGGCTTCAGCGTATTTGCCATTCTCAAATTCAAAATCCTTGGAACTGATTTGCAGTTGGCTAAAATGTGGTTGCCATTCCAGGCCATTGCCCCTGTACTTCAGACGCACATCACCGGATAACGCTCCGGTTATCGTGTGTTCATCTGTATCTTTAATGTCAACTATAGACTCTAATAATATGATTTGATTATTAAAAATAAAGCGTATTTTTCGAAAACTATAGGTTCCGCCCGGTGCGGACTCGGCCCTGAGCGCAATTTCAAACTGCTTTGCCAGTTGGCGGTTGTCCAGCCTGATCAGGGTGTCAATATCCTCGAGCTCATGTAAATCCAGTAACGCGGTTGCAGCATTCTGGTTTTGTAGAGAATCCAACCCGCTTACGGGTTCCCAGGTCTCAAACACGGAACAACCCGACATGAGTTGCAAGGTAACGGCCAGGCAAAAGAGGTTTTTCAGTATTTTTTGCATGCTGTACTTATACTGCTTCGTCCGTGTCTGCTACTGCTTGCTCTGTCGAATCCTGATAATCCTTGATATTGAGCCATTTTTCAAATTCTGACTTTGCATATTGATAGCCGGTGTCAACAATCCTGTCGAATGCCGATACATTGGTCAGACCGAATTGCCTGACCGGTGGGCGAAGCAACAGGTCGGCGCTCTTTCCCGCTGCTCTCACCTGTAGTTGGGTGCCGATTTCTGTGGCTTTGAGTATAGTTGTCGCAAGAGAAGGGACACGATACTTTCGCATGAACGGCAATAAACGACCGGCCAGAATGGCCCACGGTGATGGAATGGAGAGGTAATCCACCTCGTAAGATTTATATGAGGACAGGTCAACTGCAATGATCTTGCCTACCGGTTTTTGCAACATGATGTCTACCGGCAAGCTGTTTAACACGGCTCCATCGATATGCAGACGCCTGTTGACCACGGCCGGTGGCAGTACGCCCGGCAGGGCTGCACCGGCCCGCAGAGCACTTGACAGTTGGCCGGACTCGTGCAATTTGAGTTCGCCGCTGTCGAGCACGCTGGATACGCAGAAAAAAGGTATTGGCATATCTTCAATCTGAATGCTCTGGTGAGCGCCAAGCTCACGCTCCATTCGACGTCCACGTATCAAAGCGGCCACGGGCAGAGTGTAATCACTGAAGGGTTTGACCTTTACGAAACTGTGCCTGGCAATGCGGTACGCCTTGTCATATTCCCAGTTTGAAGCAACCGGTGCACCAAAGATTGAGCCGATGCTGGCGCCGCCGACCCAGTCAATTGTAATACCGAGTTCCAGAAGCGCCTTATAAACTCCAAGATGGGCAAAGCCTCGCGCGCCACCGCCGCCCAGTACAAGACCCAGCGCATTTCCTGAAATGACGCGTGCTACCCGCTGGATATCATCCGGTTTGTCTGCGCGGACATGTAAATGAAAATCCGCTGGCCGGTCTTTTAACCATTTTGCAGTTCCGCTAATCGGGGTTTCCGCGGACGGTTGCAGTAAAACCAGTGCCTGACGCCCGGTGGCCGCTCCTTTTCCGGCACGCAGACGTTTTTCCCAGTCTGGTAGTCTGACATCGTCCCGCGCATTGGCGATGAACACCACGAGGTCTGACTGGCGCATGGCAAAACGGGTCCAGACACTGTCATTTGGCTCGCATTGATAAATTAAAAACCGGTTTTGGGTTTCCTGCTGATGTACCCAGAACTGCAATTCACTTGGGATACCCTCGTCGTCATCCGAGACGGTGGCGGGTGCGCCTTTGTCAAGCAGGTCTTTCGAAGAAAGGGTCAGCGTCCGGCCAAAGCCGCTCATACTCTTAGCCACTTCATGGCAAAAATCCGCAGATCGGGTGGTAGCATCAAGTGGTAACAATGTGATGCTGCTGAGCCTTCTGGCTGCTGCTGTGGCGGTGCCTGATTGGCTACGCTGTAACAGCCTGGCAACATGCGCAGCCAGTTTCATGATCAATAACGGATGACTGGCGGATAAACGTTCAAAAGATTGGCGACTTATTTTAATCAGCAGGCTATCGCGTATCGCGCGTATGCCGGCACTGCGTTTTTCCCCGCTTAACAGACCCACCTCGCCGACGCTTTCGCCCGGAACCACCTCACCGAGCAGTTGCGGGGCTTCCTGTTCGGGGTTTTCCTTTAGAACATGCAGGCGGCCACGCACCAGTAAAAACAGCGAGCTGCCATCATCGCCTTCGCGGAATAACCAGTCACCGCCGGAGATCTCGCAAACTTCAAACTCGTCGAGTGATTCCTCCGGTAACTCCATACCAAAATAAAGTTCGGCCAGCCGGAGGATTTGCGCGTTTGCGGCTGGCATTATTGATCATTCCCGGTTTTGGGCCGGATGCCGGTCAGACCTTCCAGTGTTTCAAAAATCACACCGATGGATTCGATAAAACTGCCAAAACGGTTTTCATCACTCTGATCAAAGGGTTGACCATCTTTCCGGTTGAGCAATTGTGCAACGGCAAATACTTCACCGCGCTGGTCCTTGATCGGCAGGCTGAGGATGGAGCGGGTGCGGAAGCCGGTCTTTTTATCGACATCGGGGTTGAAACGTTTGTCCGCGTAGGCATCGGGGATATTGATGATCTGACCGCTTTGAGCGGCCGCGCCTGCGATACCGCTGCCGATGGGAATCCTGATCTCGGTATCTCCCTCGAGGTCCCTCGCGACCTTCAACAATAGCGTGTCATTTTCGACCAGGAACAATGAAGAGCGCTCGGCGTTCAGCAGTTGACTGAGCTTGAGTGTGAACGCGGTCAAACCACTCGCCAGCATGCCTTTAAAGGCCATATCACTGGCCAGCGCCGTGGCTGCGAGGAAACGTTGTGATTCTTCGGTGATTTCACCCAGGAGTTGAATGAATCCGGATTCATCCAGACCCTCGACAATTTCTTCAATCGGTTGCTTCTTCCGGTTATCTGCCAACACTTGCATCATATGCCGATTGTTGGCAATGACCGAATCGGTAAATGTTGAAAGACGTCCGTCTTCCAGGTGAACGATGCGGTCAGCGATGTCGAGGATTCGATTGTCATGTGTGACCAGCAGGATGGTGGTGCCATGTTCCCTGGCCAGGAACTTCATCCGGTCAACCACCTCGCGGCCTGACTGTTTGTCGAGCGAGGCCGTTGGTTCGTCGGCCAGCAACATGGCAGGTTCACCGACCAGTGCGCGTGCAATTGCCACGCGTTGGCGCTGCCCACCGGACAATTTGTCAGGGTGATGAAACATGTGTTCACCGAGTCCCACGGCCTCAAGCATGTTTGCCGAATGTTTACGCAGGTCGGAA
>Ga0210065_1000416_pt1 | contig 11790 bp, 7 predicted proteins | sample Muzzi_PWB_D1_FD_185533 | JGI IMG/M metagenome (GOLD analysis project Ga0210065, IMG submission 185533) | Wetland microbial communities from San Francisco Bay, California, USA, that impact long-term carbon sequestration - Muzzi_PWB_D1 (SPAdes) | ecosystem: Environmental > Aquatic > Marine >... | reverse complement strand
GTCTTTCCACTACGATACCCGGGAAGGGTGCCAACACTTCTGTCTGTTTGATACGGCGTTTGATCTGGGCGATGGAGACTTCGGCGCGCTTGATTTCCTGGCGTGTCATATCCAGCTGCGATTGCGCTTCATCCAGCTGTGTTGCAGCGGCATTGTTGCTGGCTGCAAGCTTCTGCAGACGCTGCAGGCTGCTATCCCGGTATTTGAGTTGTGATTTCAAACTTTCCAGCTGCGCCTCGCTATCGGCCAGGTCCAGGGTCAAGTCCCCGGCATCAATCGTCGCGATCGCTTCACCCTGTTTTATGCGTGAGCCGACATCTGCGACCCAGGTAATGCGACCATCCGTTTCTGCGGCAATACGCGCATCGTTCTGGCTGATGACGGTGCCGGACACCCAAAGCGTTGCCGAAAACGTATCGCGTTGTGCTGTTTCGACAGTAACCGGTGAGGCCGGAGCCTTCTGTTCGGCATCTTCAGCCCAGGACACCATGGGGAAAAAACATAAAGCGAGTGCAACTCGTGTGTAACGATTCATTCCAACCTCCTCGATCAGGCCACGGATTCCAACGTGGTCCTGCGCGCCGTTTCCGGTGCAATAATTTCTACCTGCTTTGCCTTGCCGAGACGCAGCATGCAGGGTAAAAGCAATAGTGTGAAAACCAGGCTAACGGTCATACCGCCAACAATTGAAGCCGCCAGTCCGCGATAGATAACGCTGCCCTCACCCGGCAGCAGCAGCAACGGCAACATACCGAATATGCTGGTCAATGTACTCATGAAAATCGGCCGCAAACGGATTTGCAATGCGTGCTCGACTGCTTCATGCCGATCCATGCCGCCGCGCTCAGCCTGGCGGGTCTGATCCACCAGTAAGATCGCGTTATTGACCACCAGGCCCAGCAAAATGATGAAACCGATCATGGTCAGTAAATCCATTGGTTGAAACGTGATCAGGTTCAGCGCCTGAATGGCGATGACCCCGCCGACTCCCGCGAGTGGGATCGTCATAATCACGAGCGCACTGTCTTTAGGCGAGCGGAACAATCCCGCCATCAGCAGGAACAGTATGAACAGGGCCAGCAGGAAATTCCGGCCCATGGTTTCGATGGCCTCGCTGAGGCTGTCTGCACTGCCACCATATTGAATGGAACCATCTGCAGGCAACACCGCACGCAGTCCGGGCTCGACCTCGGCCTTGATCTGCGCAATGGCGGTTTCCAGTGAAACATCATCGGGCGGGCTCAGGTTCACAGTTACCGTGCGTCTGCCGTTGACCCTGCGCACCTGGCCGGGCCCGGTTGCGCGTTCAATGGCCACCAGCTCACCCAGCGGCACCACTTCACCACCCGGTGTCATAATGGGGGTCGTTGCCAGTTGTTCAGGGGTTTCCCAGCCATCCGCACGCATGATGATATCCATGCGGTTTTCACCGTTGAAATACTCGCCGAGCCAAAGGCCGTTGCCGAGCGTACGGATCAACGATGCGACACTGCGCCGGTCCATACCAACCTCGTTGATACGTGAATCATCGGGAATCACCCGCAGTTCCGGTTCAGCCAATTCAATGCTGGGAAATGTCTGCACATTGGCACCCTCGAAGGACTCCCTCAAGCGGGTCTGGGCCTCACCGGCCGCGGCATACAAGCCGGCCTGGTCAGCTGATTGTATGTGCATGGAAATATCACGACCGCTACCGCCAAATCCGCCAAAAAGGTTGCCCTGCATCGCGAAACCCTGGAAATCCGGAATATCCACCAGCACTTCATTCCGGACGATTTCCAGTAACTCACCCACGCGGCTCTGATCCAGGGCTCGCGCGCCGATCGTGCCACCCCCAGGCCAGGTCAGAATGTAATAATTCTTCAGTGCAGGTTCCTTGACACCATCCATATAGGGTTGAAGACGATCGACCAGCTTGCTGATCACTTCCTTTTCATTGGTTTCAACATTCGAACCGGGTGGAAACTGCAGAAAGGCGTCAACCGCATCACGCTTTACCGGCGGCAGGTAATCCAGTTGCGGGAAAAGCAGCCAGGTAATGAGTAGCGGCGCCGTAATCAGGCTGACAATCAGAATTGCGCGGCGTTTTCCGGTAGCGCTGACTTTCATCAATGAATGAGCCAACCGTGACCACCCCCGTGACGAGTTCCCGGTCAGTTTCTTCGGTTTCAGCCAGCTTCCGGCCACGGTGGGAAGAATGGTGAGCGCAACCACCAGTGAAATGACCACTGCGATAGAAATCGTCAGGGCGAGATCAGCAAAAAGCTGCCCTTCAACATCCTGCAGAAACAATACGGGCAGGAAGATGGCCACGGTGGTGGCCGTGGATGCCAGCAGTGCGCCCTTTACCTGGCTGGTACCGGCAAGCGCTGCGATCGAGGGAATCTCCCCACGCTCACGCAGGCGCAGGATGTTTTCCGACACGACAATCGCCGCATCCAGGACCATACCCACCGCGAAAGCCAGACCGGCCAGCGAAATGACATTCAGGCTACGCCCGGTCAGATTCAGCACGATAAATGTGGACAGCAATGAAATCGGGATGGCGGTGGCAATCAATATAGTGGCGCGGGTATCACGCAGGAACAGCCACAGCACGCCTACGGCAAATAGCACACCCAGCAACAGGTTGCTGGTCACCATGTTGACCGCGCGATTGATGAAAACGGAAGCATCAAATGATTGCTGAATGCCCAGCCCGGCTTCGGCCAACGGCCCTTCTCGCAGTTCAGCCACGGCCTCTTTAACCAGTGCCAGGGTGCCCAACACATTGGCGCCATTGGCGCGATCGACCCTGAGGCTCATGGCCGGGTTACCATTCTGGATGGCAATCTGGGTTTTCTTACCGCGCGCGACCTGCACGTCGGCAACATCACCCAGGCGGATTGGCCGGCCCTCGCGCCATTCCAGGATCAGGTCCTTGAATTGCTCGGGATCGTAGCGTCCTTCAAAACGCAACGTATACTGGCGCCTGCCAACGTCCACAAAACCACCGGAAACATCGGTAGAGCGGCTTGCCCGTGCTGCGATCGATCCGAGTTCAATACCGTACTCCGCCGCCCTGTACGGGTCGATCGTAATCTGCAACTCTTTGGGCGCCCCGGCATTGATTTCAACACCGGCCACGCCCTCGATGGACTCCAGTTTTGGCTTGACCGTATCCATGATGTACTGGGTGTAATCTTCGATGCTGCCTTCGGTCCCGGGCAGTAGCTGCACGAAGAACCAGCTCAATGACTGGTTGGCCCCGCCACCTCCCCCGCCCATGTTAACGACTGGCGGATCAGAATCAGCGGGCATCGATGGTAAACGGTTCAGCCTGCCGATGACTTCCATCAGGGTGGCCTGCATATCGGTGCCAAGGGTAAACTCCATGTTGATCCAGGCGCCGCCGTTAAAAGCGTTCGACGACATGACTTCCATACCCGGCATGCCCTCCAACACCTCCTCCATAGGGTCGAGAATTTCAGACTCAACCTCATTCGGTGAGGCGGCACGCCAGCCTGCAAAGACACTGATTTGTGGCAGGTCAATATTCGGGAATAACTGGACCGGTAGCTCTTTTAGACTGAACAATCCAAACAAGGTAATAATGGCCACTGCCACCGCGACACCGGCAGGATTTTTAACGGCACGTTCTGTAATGCTCATTGCCTTTTGGCCACTCCCTAAATTTTTTTCTATTTCCAGATTGGACGCGCAAACTATCGCTAACGTTACCAACCCGCGCTTCTTATGGGGAGGTTAGAGCCCTGCAGTTTCATTTGGTTGTGACCAAAGTCATGTATTGCGATGACCTGTTGCTTGCCGTCGGTAAAGCGAACAGGGACAGAGGAACCGTGACAAAAAGAGAACGGGGATATAGGCCCAATGGGCTTCGTTTGACTCGTGCGCTTAGTGGGGCAGATTCATTTTATCCAGTATTTCACCCCGGCGCGGATCGTCATGGAGGCCACCTTCAGCTCAGGAATTTTGGCCAGCATGTTCAACATTTCCTCTTAAGGGCAGTCTAAATTAATGAACCCTCTTGAGAAGGAATTTGAACCTTGGAATATCTCTCAGAGAATCCAGATCGCTGTCGGTTTCCAGCCAGGCGCGGTCGCCCCAACCCAGGTTGACAGCCTCCTCCAGCAATTCCATCGCGCGTTCGGATTCGCCGAGAAGCGCGTAGGTGCAGGCTACGTTATATAGCACCATCGGCTCGTTGCGACCGGCTTCAAACGCCCTGCCTGCCCAGTCCTTCGCGCGCTTCGCATCACCCAGCGATGACAGGTTGGCAGCGCCTATATAAAGCGCCCGCGTATCATCGGGGTTCATATCAAGATGCTGTTCGATCAATTCAATGGTGCGGTGGCGTGCTTTTTGCGCATCTTCAGTTCGCCCCAGCGCGGTATATGCCAATGCCAGGAAACTCGGAGACTGGTAGTCAGCGAGATTGACCTCGGAAGCCTGCACAAAGAGCCTGGCGGCCTTTTCATAGTTACCCTGTGAACTACAGCTCAAAGCGTAGAAGAAGTAGGACTCAAACAGTTTTGGATTCAACAGGCCGGCCGTTTCAAAATGCCGTTCGGCTTCCTGGTATTTTTCATTGATAAACAGGGACAGACCCCGCGAGGCGTGTGCCTCGGCCGAATCCGGATCCAGTTCGACGGCATGCTGGCTGGCTTCAAGCGCCCTGGCGGCATTTTCCGGCGACGCGTCCACGAAGCGGAACATTTGCGAATAGGTATCCGCCATACCGGCATAGGCAATGGCGTAATTCGGATCCAGTTCAATAGCCCGGTTATACATCTGGATCGCATGCTCGAAATTCCGGGAAGACATGGCATACAGGTATTTCCGGCCTTTCAGGTAATAGTCATAAGCCTCGGGGTTGGAAGTTGCAACATACTGCAGCGCGCGTCGATCCCTGGGTGTCAGTGTCATCTGCAATGCGGCGACAATACTTTGCGCGATGTCGTCCTGGATCGCAAAAACATCCTTCATCTCGCGGTCGTAGGTCTCCGACCAAAGATGGGAATCCGTAGAGGTTTCGATCAACTGACCAGTTATCCGCACCCGGTCTCCAGCGCGGCGCACACTGCCTTCCAGTACCGTACCCACGTTCAGACGCCGGGCGACCTCCGGGATATCAAAATCCTTACCCTTGAATGCAAATGAAGAGGTACGCGAGGCCACGCGCAATTTCGGTAATTTAACCAGCAGGTTGAGAATTTCCTCGGAGATTCCGTCACTGAAGTATTCGTTCTCAGCATCACCGCTCATATTTACAAAGGGCAATACCGCAATTGATTTCAGATCGATGGCGTCCGGGGACCCGTCACCAGCACCCTCAGGGCTTGCCGGCTTTTTATCGTTCTTGACGACAGCGGCGGCTTTACCGGCTGAAGTTGCGTCCGCCGTCCTGTGGATACCATCGGGACCAATATCAAAAGCCCAGGCCAGCATGATGGCGAGGATAAACCCCAAAACAACCAGCGCCGTGACCAGCGTGACACTCCAGGCCGGCAGATTCAGGTTCGGCAACACGGTCGACGAGACCTCGATAACGATCCAACCGGCGATCGCGTACAGGACAATGACACGGGTCACCCGGCGTCGCTTCATTTCTGCAAAGAGGCGACCCAGGCCGGATTCCGTCTGTTGTCCTTCACTCATTTTTTTTGCTCAATTCGTGCCAGCAGTGCTTTGAAACGATCATCATCGCGCACGGTGTCAAGATCGCTGTCGGTCTCAAGCCACTCGCGGTCACCCCAACCTTCATCGATGGCCTTGGTCAGCAGTTCGATGCAACGGTCGGGATCACCCTGCAACGCGTAAAAACAGGCTACATTGTATAAAACTACCGGTTCATCCTGATCCTGACCCAATGCACGCTCAGCCAGTTCCCTGCCCTTTTCATTTTCACCCACGAGTACCAGGTTCTGGGCCCCGAAGTACAGGGCGCGCGTGTCGTGCGGGTTCATTTCGAGATGTCGCTGTATCGTTTCCAGCGCACCCAGCCTGACCCGCATTTCATCGTGTTTGCGACCCAACGAGGTGTATGCCTGGGCGAGAAACAGGGGAGACTGGTAATCGGCAGGATTCACCTCCATCGCCTTCAGGTACATTTTCTCAGCCGTTTCAAAATCTGAATTTGAGGAACAGGCCAGGCCATAGTAGTAATAGGCATCGAATAAATTGGGATTCAGCTCAATCGCCCGCCCAAACTCCTTCTTGGCTTCATCGAACTGGCCATTGATGAACAGGGATAATCCTCGCGAGGCATGTGCCTCGCCGGAATCCGGATCCAGCGCGATGGCTTTTTCACTGGCCTCAATCGATTTCCTGACATTTTTTTGCGTGGCATCGGCATAGCGATAAAGATGGGAATAGGCGTCGGCGATACCCGCATAGGCCAGGGCGTACTTTGCATCGACATTGATGGCCTGCTCAAACATGCGAATCGCGTGCTCGTAATCCCGGCGCGTCATCGTATACATGTAGTTACGGCCACGCAGGTAGAAATCAAAAGCGCGCGCGTCAGAGGTTGCCACATACTGGATCGAACGCCGCTCCTTCGGTGACAACGTAACCTTCAGCGCATTAACGATACTTTGTGCAATATCATCCTGGATGGCAAAGACGTCTTTCATCTCGCGGTCGTAGGTCTCCGACCACAAGTGTGAATCTGACGTGGAATCGATCAGCTGAGCAGTGATACGAACCCGATCGCCGGCACGGCGCACACTGCCCTCCAGAACCGTTTCGACACCCAATTCACGGGCCACTGTCGGTATGTTGACCTCCTTGCCCTTGAAAATAAAAGAAGATGTTCTTGAAGCGACCTTGAGCTGTGGCAGCTTGACCAGCAGGTTGAGGATTTCCTCGGCAATTCCATCACTGAAATATTCGTTTTCAGTATCACCGCTCATATTCACAAAGGGTAATACCGCAATTGATTTTCGGCCGCCGGATTCCGAAGATGGTGTTTCAGGAGCCGGGGGTACCGGTTTAGATACTTCCGGCACCGGTGGATCCGGGTCAGTTTTTGCAGGGGAAACGGGCGGTGTGCGCTGGATACCACCGGGACCGATATCAAAAGCCCAGGCCAGCATAATGGCGATTACAAAACCCAGCGCAACCAGCAGGATCACCAGCGTTGTGGTCCAGTCCGGCAGGTTTAACCCGGGAAGCACGGTCGACGTCACCTCGATCACGATCCAGCCTGCGATGGCATAGAGGACGATGACCCGGAACACGCGACGACGGCGCAATTCTGAAAAAAAGTCTGAGATGAGTTGCTCCTGTTTTGGTCCGCTTTCGTCTATGACCCCGAGCGGTTGCCTTCTGAAAACAATGGTTGAATGACGCGTGCCGTAAGAATAGAAGGCCTCTGCATCAAAGTCCAATTAATTGAGCCATGTTAGGTGATCATTTTAGCAATTCCCCGGCGATGCCTTTTACTTCAGGACCGTGAGCGATATTGAAAAAGTGAGACCGCATAGCGGCTGAGAGGCTGGCCTGGATCAAGTATGTTCTCTTTCCATTTGTGTATTTAGTTGCGAATGATTCTCATTTGCATTACGATCTCTCCCCTGTTTTTCCGGATCAAACACAGAGGCCAATTCAAATGCAACTCATCTATAATCCATGGACAATAATACCCACAATTGCTTTGATCTTTTTACTGAGCAGTCCAGACACCCAGGCACAAGTGAGCAATGCTGAGCTGCTCGCCAAAATGGAATCCATGCAACAGCAGATCGACGAGTTGAAACGCCAGCTTGAGCAGAACCAACAGCAAAGCAATGAAACCGATGCCAAAATCGAGGCGGTCGCCGAAGTGATCGAATCGGGTTCCCCACAGGTCGCCGAGGCCAGCAAAACAACCATTGGCGGATATGGCGAACTGCATTACAACAACCTGGATGCCAATGACCCCGCCAATGATGTTGATATGATCGATTTTCACCGTTTTGTGCTTTTCTTTGGTCATCAATTCAATGACAGGACGCGCTTTTATTCTGAAGTCGAAGTCGAGCACGCCTTTGTAGCGGACTCCGGCGGAGATACACCCGGTGAAGTGGAAATTGAACAGGCTTTTATAGAATTTGACCTTCGCCAGGATTTGTACGCAAGGGCAGGTATGTTTCTGATCCCCGTGGGTATTCTCAATGAGACCCATGAGCCGCCGACCTTCTACGGTGTGGAGCGCAACGATGTAGAAAATATCATCGTACCCAGCACCTGGTGGGAAGCCGGCGCCGCACTCAATGGCCGCTGGGGTTCAGGCTGGAACTGGGACCTCGCCTTTACTTCCGGTTTGGCAATACCAACCACCGGCAGCAATGCTTTCAGGGTTCGCAGTGGCCGCCAGAAAGTCGCCGAGGCAAATGCCAGCGACGGCGCGATCACCGGTCGGCTGCGCTACCTGGGGATTCCGGGTCTGCTGGCGGCACTGACGGTCCAGTACCAGTTTGATCCTTCCCAGGTCGCAAATGACGGCCTGGACAGCGGCACGCTGATAGAAGCCCACATTGATTACCAGCGAAACAGGTTTGGTCTGCGCGCACTCTATTCCCGTTGGGATTTCACTGGATATGCCGTGGAAGCGGCGAACGCGGAAACCCAGACCGGCTGGTATATAGAACCCAGCTACCTGCTGACCAGCAATATCGGAATCTATACACGTTATGAAGACATTTACGCTGCCCGTGCACAGGATAAATTCAGCCAATGGGAGGTGGGCTTGAACTGGTGGCCTACAGACAATGTCGTGATCAAGTTTGACTATCGCGATCGCAGTCACGACCTGGCCAGCCAGAATGGTCGTAATTTCAAAGGGATTGACGTGGGACTGGGATACAGTTTTTAGGCAAGGCCGATGACCCACGGGAAATTGTTGATTATTTTGCTTTTGACCCTGTCATTGCCGGCACCGCTTTTCGCTGCATCGGTCTATGAGACCCAGGCGGAATTCCTCGCCCGTGCATTTGCTGATTCGCCACCTGAGCCGGACGTCCTCTGGCTCAGCGGTGATAGAAAATCAACTGTCCGGGAGTTGCTTGGTCATGATTACTCCGCCTTGCGCTTACGCTACTGGTGCCAGGCAGGGCGATCCGCGTGGGTTCTTGAAGAAATCGGCAAGGAGTTACCCATCACCGTGGGTATTATCATTGAACAGGATTACATAAAGAACCTGCGGGTAATGACCTATCGTGAAAACCGCGGTGGAGAAGTTATTGCGCCTGCCTTTACCGACCAGTTCAATGATGCCGGACTGGAAGACAACAATAACCTCAACGTCTCCATCGATGGTATTTCGGGAGCGACTCTATCCGTTCAGGCCCTGACCCGACTGGCAAACATGGCTCTGTTTCTGCATACCGAGAGCGATTGCAATAGTGGCTCGTAAAAGGCGACCGGCATCCGCATTACGCCGCATTCACCGGACAGTGGGTGTTTTTGCCGCGATCTTTGTTGTTTTCATGGTACTCAGCGGACTGGTGATAAATCATTCAAACTGGCTGGGGCTTGACCAACGGCATGTATCCCGGCCGTTTCTGCTTGGCTGGTATGGGCTTGGTGAACCGGAGAACATTAACAGCTTTGTGGTTGGCGATAGGCGCTTGAGTTTTGCCGGTTCGCAGTTATACCTGGATGACCAATCCGTAACGACTATCTCTGGCGGTGTGGGCGCAGTATCCAACGGTGAACTGTTGATCGCTGCGGGCAGAGACGAATTGCTGTTGCTTGATCTGCAGGGAAACCTGATCGAAAGACTGCCCTGGGGCTCCATCGGCGCGGCACCGGTTGAGGCACTGGGTCTGGATGAAAATGCCGTTGTGCTGGTGAGGTCTGCGGGCCAGATGTGGCTGGCTGACTCACAATTGCTAAGCTGGCGGCGAGCCGGGGATGACATCTCCACCCCGCATTGGTCATTTCCGGAACCCGTACCTGAATCTCTTCAACGGGCAATAACGCGGCAATATCGTGGCGATGGACTGAGCCTGGAGCGGGTACTGCTGGATCTGCATAGCGGCCGCATTTTCGGCCCAATCGGTATTCTTGTTTACGACCTGCTGGCCTTGGCATTGGGCTTTCTGGCGATCAGCGGACTTATTTTGTGGATGCGGGGTAAGCGCAATGGAAAACGCAAATAGAACACTGAGCAAACACCTGATGTAAAGGTTAGAATCCAATCTGAATGGCACACTCCTATTCCAGCAGGGACAGTTTCGCCTGAAAGAATCGGACTGGTGGCTGGGTGTCAATTATGTCTACACGACTGCAGATAACACCTTCGGGCGGGGCGAAGGTCAGACCGTTGCTGCAGGTGGTCTTGGATTTCGATACCGGCTGGCCAAAAAGCTCGGCCTGCAGGCGGGTGTCGATATTGCCCGGGGCCCGGAAGATACCTCGATTTACCTGACCGTTGGCAGTGCATGGGCCTTTTAAAGTGATTTATGTCACCTTCGAAAAGACACTAAGGTGTATGATTGCGTTATGAAATATGTATTACTGGCTTTCTTTGTATTGATTGCGGCACAACCTATGCAGGTTATGTCGTGCGATATGCATGATTCCCAGCAGACCTCCCAGCATGGTTCTCACGACATGAATCACGATGGCGGGCAGGACATGGATTGTTGTGATCACGACCCTTCGGTGCCATCCGACAACTGTGATGCAATGAGCCATTGCGGTGCCTGTCCAGCCGGCGTCATGGCATTCAGCACTTTTACGGTTAGTACCCCATTCAAGACAAACGCCCGCCTGTATCTGCCTGATACCGGTGAACCTCTGAGCAATTTCAATCCTCCTCCTTTCAAACCTCCTATCGCCTGAACACCAAGTGTAGTGTCCTGCACTGATGTTCCGGACCGCTTTATCGCGGTTTAATCCCGATAATTGTTTGTAACACAGGTAAAACGACCTGTGGTGTTGTGGAGAAGACGATGTACCAGTCCTTTGCCGTTAAGGCTTTCCGCCGCTTGTTTGCGGTAACGCTGCTCCTGTTTTCAGGTGCGGATACAATTTTTGCTGCCGAACTGACCATTGAAGAAGCCGGCCGGCTTGCGATAAAAGACGACTATACCTTGCAGGCTATCAGTGCTCGCAGCCTGTCCATGTCCGAGTTGTCAGTCGCCGCCGAAAGACTGCCCGACCCGAAACTCAAACTGGGTTTCGTCAACCTGCCCACCGACACCTTCAACCTGGGTCAGGAACCGATGACACAGGCGGTGATCGGGGTACAGCAGATGTTCCCGCGTGGCCATACCCGTTCGCTCAACAGTGCCCGTATGAACGAGTCTGTTGCGCGTAGTGAAGCTGAAGCGGAGGATAGGCAAAAACAAATTCTGAACGCTGTTCGCGAAGAGTATGTCCGTATATACCTGCACCAGGAACGACAGAATATTCTTGAACAATCACTTGTTGTGTTTACAGATCTGGCTGAAATCACCCGTGACTACTATTCAAATGGCCGGGCTCATCAACAGGATGTGGTACAGGCCCAACTGGAACTATCCAAGGTCAAAGAACGACTGGCACTCATCAGGCAGCAGGAAGAAGAAGCACGCGCCAGGCTGGCGGAACGTATCGGGCCTGATGCCTATCGGGAATTTGCGCCCCGGTGGCCTGAAATTTTGCAGCCTCCACCCGCCCGGCAAATCATTGCTGGCCTGGCTGAACATCCGCGTCTGCGTGCGTGGAAGCACGAGATTGCCAAATCCAAAACGTCCGAAGAAATAGCGAGGCAGGCTTACAAACCAGGTTTTGCCGTGGAAGTCGCTTACGGAGGTCGCA
>Ga0210065_1000415_pt1 | contig 11800 bp, 11 predicted proteins | sample Muzzi_PWB_D1_FD_185533 | JGI IMG/M metagenome (GOLD analysis project Ga0210065, IMG submission 185533) | Wetland microbial communities from San Francisco Bay, California, USA, that impact long-term carbon sequestration - Muzzi_PWB_D1 (SPAdes) | ecosystem: Environmental > Aquatic > Marine >... | reverse complement strand
CTCCACCCTGGGTCTGCTCGGCCGTATGCTGACCGGCACCGCTTCGGTCAAAAACCTGTCCGGACCAATTAGCATTGCGCAATTTGCCAATAGTTCAGCCAATGCAGGCGTTTCAAGCTTCCTGTTTTTCCTGGGTGCGATCAGTCTTAGCCTCGGAATTCTGAATTTGCTGCCCATTCCGGTTTTGGATGGGGGGCATTTGCTCTATTACCTGATAGAATTGGTAAAGGGAAGCCCGGTGTCTGAACAAATACAGGCAAAAGGTCAGTATATCGGCCTACTGGCACTTTTTGGCTTGATGGGTATTGCATTTTTTAACGATATTTTACGACTGGTCGGATAGACTACCCCCCTCAAATAAGAAACTCTTACGGATCTGAATAAATGAGAAGAATCTTAATCATCCTGCTGTGTAGTCTTTTTACAATAAAGTCTGCCCTGGCGCTTGATCCGTTTGTCGTTTCTGATATCAGGATCGAAGGATTACAACGTATATCAGAGGGCACTGTGTTCAATTACCTGCCGGTTGATACCAGCGAGTTGTTAACCGCAGCCAAGGCGCGTCAGGCGATCCGGTCCCTGTACCAAACGGGATTCTTCAGTTCCATTGATCTCGAAAAAGAGGGTGATATCCTGGTCATCAGGGTACAGGAGCGGCCGGCTATTGCAGCCGTTGTTCTTTCGGGTAACAAGGCCATCAAGGATGAGGATATGTTACCCGTTCTCGCCGATATCGGTCTTGCGCAAGGTGAAGTTTACCAACCGCAGTCATTGGATCGCATCAAACAGGAACTGGTCAGACAATATTTTAGCCAGGGACGTTACGCGGTTACCGTGGATAGCAGGGTCGTTGAACTGGACCGCAACCGGGTGCGCATTTCCATCACCATCAATGAAGGCGACACGGCTGAAATCAAGCACATCAATATTGTTGGCAACACGCTATTCACCGACAAGGAGGTCAAAAGCGAATTTGAGTCCAAAATTCCACCGCGTTGGAAGTTCTGGTCGAAGGATGACCAATATTCCCGCGAAAAACTATCCGGTGACCTCGAGAAAATACGTTCTTACTACCAGGACCGCGGTTACATAGATGCCAACGTTGAATCCACGCAGGTTTCCATCAGTCCTGACAAAAAGGACATTTACATTACTGCAAACATTATTGAAGGTGAGCAATACACCGTTGATAAAATCCAGGTAACGGGTGACCTGGTGATCGAAGAAGCGACCCTGAGACGTCTGATCATGACCCAGGACAACGACATATTTTCACGCAAAAAAATGGAGCAGAGCGTTGAAAATATCACGGCCATACTCTCAAACATCGGCTACGCGTTTGCCAATGTTAACCCGATCCCCCAGATAGACCGGGAAAATCGCCTGGTTACTATCAATTACTTTGTCGACCCCGGCAAACGGGTTTATGTTCGGCAAATTACCTTTGTGGGCAACAGTGGCACGAAGGATGAAGTTCTGCGCCGTGAAATGCGCCAGTTCGAAGGCGGCTGGTTCTCGCAGGCGGCGATTGATCGCTCCAAGATCCGTTTGCAGCGCCTGACGTATTTCGAAAACGTCAATATTGAAACACCTGCCGTGCCGGGCACAGATGACCAGATTGATGTGGTTGTCACCGTCGAGGAACGCGCCGCCGGTAGTTTCTCGGTCGGTCTTGGGTATTCACAGATCCAGGGTCTGATATTGTCAGCAAGTATTCAGCAGGACAACTTCCTGGGTAGTGGTAAACGGGTGGGTTTTTCCGTGTCTAACAGCAGTATTATCAAAAGCATCAACTTCAGCTATGACAATCCCTATGCGACCGAGGATGGGGTCAGTCGCGGATATTATGCGCGTTACCAGGAGTTTGACCAGAGAGGTGCAAACATCTCAACATTTACCAGTACTGAAGCTGCCGCGGGTGTGAGCTTCGGTATACCACTGACCGAAGTGGATTACGTCCGTGCCGGTCTGGGAATCAGGCAAACCGATCTGAATATTGGTTCTGTTTTCTATGAAAGGTATGAAGTTGATCCGGAGACCGGGGAAATTATAGGCTGCGATGATCATAATAATAATGGCATTTGCCCTGAGGCCTACTTGGTGCCAACACCTACAGACCCGTTGTCGAAATCACTCGACCACAACGGGGATGGCGAGCTTGAAGCCGATGAGCGCGATTTCTTTGCTTTGGATTTCACCACATCCTGGTCCAGGGATACGCGTAATCACTTCCTGAACCCGACACGCGGCTCATCGCAGCGTTTGGGTCTTGAAGCTTCATTACCCGGTAGTGACCGCGAGTTCTACAAAATTTATTACCGCGCCGCCAAGTACTGGCCAATCTGGGCCGACCTTGTGTTCTCCGTTCGTGCCGACATAGGTTTTGGCGATTCATATGACAACTATGACCGCACATCATTGGCTACTCCGGTTCCCGCCCCGCCTACCGACATCCCGCCAGAGGAACTGAAGAATCTGGACTGCCTGCCGGAAGAAGTGATGACACTGGATACCGGGCTACCGTTTTTTGAACACTTTTACGGTGGCGGCGTACGTGACATCCGAGGTTTTGAAGACAATACACTGGGACCCAAGGACGGACTTCTCTATTGCCGGGCAGTGGGTGGTGATGTGAAAGTTGCAGGTGGCATCGAACTGGCCATTCCAACCCCATTTACAAAAGGCGGCGGTTCGCGAATCGCATTGTTCGTGGATGTTGGTAACGTCTATGAAAACTGGGGTAAATTTGATGCCAGCCTGTTCAGGGTCTCTACCGGTCTCTCAATTACCTGGCAGGCACCTATCGGCCCCATCATCATGAACTACGCGTTCCCCCTCAAGAAATTCCAGGGTGACCGTACAGAGGCTCTACAATTCTCGTTTGGAACCACTTTTTAGGCTACATTAACGCTTAAATCTTAATACAAAGACTCAAAAGGGGTACAATTTGAGGTTATGAAACGCTTTTTACCCCTATTGCTGACGCTTTTCGTGTTGGTTGCCGGCCCGGCGACCGCTCAGCAGTTGCGGGTTGGATATGTGGATATGAAGCAAGTGCTGGATAACGCTCCCCAGGTTCTGGCGGGTCGGGAAAAGCTGGATCTCGAATTTCGCCCCCGCAACGAAACCATCGAATTTCAGGAACGCCAGGTGCAAGCCATGGAAGACCGTTTGGCACTGGGTGACCTCGCGGAAGATGCAAGAATCCGTCTTGACCGCGACTTACGTGAAATGCGACGCAACGTTAACCGGCAAAAAGAAGACCTGCGCGATGAACTTTCCTTCCGGCGTACCGAAGAAGTCCAAAAACTGGAAGACCAGATCAACCAGGCAGTGCAGGAGATTGCACGCGATAGTGGTTACGATCTGATACTTTCCAGCCCGGTGATCTATGCTGATCCCTCTCTGGATATAACCCAGCTTATCCTGGAGCAGCTCAAGCTGGAGTACGAAGCGGATAAGCAGGAACGATCGCTACGCTAACGCGTATTGTCAGCGTCACACAGACACAAGCGATTTCTCAAATGCAAAAAACCATCAGTAGTCTCAGGCTATGTGAGTTAGCCGAGCAATACAAACTGCGATTTGAAGGCGATGGAGACACCCTGATTGAAGGGGTGGGAACATTGGCTGAAGCCAACGATACACAAATCAGTTTCCTTTCCAATCCGGTCTATCGCGAACATCTGAAAACAACACGCGCCGCGGCGGTCATCGTTTCTGCAGAGGACGCCAGGAACTGTCCGGTCAACACCCTGATCGCTGATGACCCGTATGTGATTTATGCAAAAATAGCGTCACGTTTTGACCCGCGAAGACCACCTGTGCCAGGGTGTCACCCCTCCGCCAGCATCGATCCTACAGCGACCATCGGACACGATGTGTCGATTGCTGCCCATGCCGTTGTCGGCCCCGGTTGCGAAATCGCCGATGGCTGTCTGATCGGACCAGGTTGTGTGTTGATCGCAGACTGCAAGCTGGGTATCAGCAGTCGCCTGGTTGCGAACGTGACCGTTTGTGAGGGCGTGCGAATAGGACAGCGTACCACCATTCATCCTGGTGCTATCATTGGATCAGATGGCTTTGGCCTGGCCTTTGATAAGGATCACTGGCTTAAAATACCGCAACTTGGAACTGTCCGGATCGGTGATGACTGCGAAATCGGTGCCAACACAACTATCGATCGCGGTGCAATTGGCGATACAATCATAGAAGACGATGTAAGGCTCGATAACCAGATCCAGATTGGCCACAATGTTCAGATCGGCGCACATACCGCCATGGCCGGGTTGGTGGGGATTTCCGGTAGCACGAAAATTGGAAAATACTGCATGTTTGCGGGCTCTTCCGGTACGGTGGGTCATATTCAGATTGCCGACCGGACCACGGTCAGTTTTTGCAGCGTGATAACAAAATCAATCACTCAGCCTGGAACAGTCTGGAGTGCAGCTTTACCGGCTCAACCACAGCGGGATTGGAACCGGTCAGTCGCCCATTTACGCAAACTCGAAAAACTGGCACGGCGTGTACTAAACCTTGAAAAACAAAGCGGGAAATAAACTCGATATGACTGAGAAACTAATCCAGACTCCCATCGAAAGTGCCGAAATAATGAAGATTCTTCCGCACCGGTATCCACTCCTGCTGATAGACCGCGTCATTTCCTACACGCTGGAACCGGAGAAGACCCTCACTGCAATAAAAAATGTGAGTATCAACGAACCGTTTTTTCAAGGTCATTTTCCTGCAACACCGGTGATGCCGGGTGTGCTGATACTCGAATCGATGGCACAGGCCTGTGGCGTTCTGGCCCACGTTGCGCTGGCGACCTCGGGACAGGTCGGTGGTATTTATTACCTGGTAAAAATTGATAATGCCAAATTCGCCCGCAAGGTTGTACCCGGTGACCAGCTCGTCCTCGAGGTCAAACAAACACGGATCATGCGTGGGCTGGGCAAATATGAAGCCCGCTGCAGCGTTAATGGTCAGCGTACCGCCAGTTGTGAGATTTTGTGTTCCGAAGGTTAAGGTAATTTTGACGATGATCCATCCAACAGCCCTGGTTGACCCCAAAGCCGAACTTGCCGAAGATGTTGAAGTCGGCGCTTTTTCAATCATCGATGCAAAGGTGCGCATTGATGCCGGTACACGGATCGGTCCGCATGCGGTAATTACCGGTCGCACTACCATTGGTAAAAATAACCACATTTTCCAGTTCACATCGATTGGTGAACAACCACAGGACAAAAAATACGCGGGTGAAGATACCCAACTCATTATCGGTGACAACAACACCATCCGTGAAATGTGTACTTTCAGCCGCGGTTCGGCACAAGGCGGCGGTGTTACCCGTATCGGCAGCAATAACTGGATCATGGCCTGCGTGCACATCGCCCATGACTGTATCCTGGGCGACAACATCATTATGGCCAACAATGCATCACTTGCCGGGCACGTCACGGTGGGTGACCATGCGATCTTGTCCGGCTATTCGCTGATTCACCAGTTTTGTTCGATTGGTGAGCACAGCTTTACATCCTTCGCCAGTTATGTGAACCAGAGCATCCCACCCTTTGTAACGGTGGCCGGCGAAAAAGCCAGGGTCAAGGGTATCAACTCGGAAGGTCTCAAACGCAGGGGTTTTACAGCCGCGCAGATCAACCAGGTCAGGCGCGCCTACAAAACGCTTTACCGTGAAAGCCTTTCGTTGGAAGAAGCCACTGCGAAACTGAAGGCGATGGCAGTTGAGTCTCCCGAAATACAACCCCTGGTAGATTTTCTCAAATTGGCCGAGCGCGGCATCATTCGCTAATGATCATAGTTTTGGTAGCCGGGGAAGCCTCTGGCGATCAACTTGGTGCGGCGTTGATACGGGCCATTCGCCTGAAGCAGCCAGAAGCCCGTTTTGCAGGTATTGGCGGCCCATTGATGAGAGCTGAAGGCTGCGATTGTTGGTGGGATACCGGGCAGCTCTCGCTGATGGGTCTGTATGAAGTCATTTCGCATCTACCGCGCCTGGTCAAATTACGACGCCAGCTTATCCAACGGGTGGTTGCACTTGAACCGGACATTTTCATCGGTATTGATGCACCGGATTTCAATCTTGGGGTGGAAAGAAGACTTAAAGCCCACGCCATCCCGGTCATCCACTATGTCAGTCCCACCATCTGGGCCTGGCGATCCGGCCGGGTCAAAAAAATTGCAAAATCAACTGACCGCGTGATGTGTCTTTTTCCGTTTGAACCCGACTATTATCAACATCATCCAGTTGCAGCTGACTACACGGGGCACCCGCTGGCCGATGAAATTCCATTGCAGGTCAACGCCGAGCCTGCACGTTTAGCACTCGGCGTGGATACCGGAGGCATTTGTGTGGCATTGCTTCCGGGCAGCCGGATGAGCGAGGTCGAGAAACTCTCCGCCGCAATGCTTGATGCCGCAGTCATTCTGAGCAAACGTTATCCCGATATATGTTTTCTGATGCCCGCCGCGACAGAGTTTATCGATCATTACGTTAAGTCAGTACTGCTCGAGTATCCCGGTGTCAATTGCCGGGTGTTTTCCGGGCGCAGCAAAGACGTGATGGCAGCGGCCGACGTGGTGATCTGTGCATCGGGCACCGCCACGCTTGAAGTGATGCTCATCAACCGCCCGATGGTGGTTTGCTACCGCACTTCGGGCATGACATACAGGCTGATGACCTGGTTCAAAATGTTAAAGACACGCTTTATTTCCCTACCCAATATCCTGGCCTCAAAATCACTGGTACCTGAATTGGTGCAACACGAGGCCAACGGACTGCGTATCGCTGAAGAAGTTGTTCGATGGCTCGACCAGCCCGCGTTATGCAGCGATCTGAAACACCATTTTAACCTGCTGCACCGGGAGTTGCGTATTGACGCGGCGGTGACCGCAGGCAACGTGGTGCTCCGGCAAATCGCCGGCCCCAACGGTTAAAAAATGGACCTGACCCGATTTCTGGAAGCCGGCGTGGATGAAGCGGGCCGCGGGCCATTGGCCGGACCGGTAGTGGTGGCAGCGGTCATTCTTCCGGCGACCTATGAACTGGATATGCTGGATGACTCCAAACGCCTCACTGCACTAAAACGGGAAAGATTGGCACCACAAATTGAAAGCCAGGCCGTCGCGTTTGCTGTGGAGTTCGTGGATGTGGACGAAATCGACCGTGTCAATATTCTACAAGCCACCTTGAACGGCATGCGCAGGGCCATCGCAAACCTCAATCCCGCCCCACAACGAGCCTTGATCGACGGGAACCGGGCACCCCGTTTAAGCTGTGAGGTCAAAACGGTGATCGGTGGCGACCGGCTGGTAGCTTCTATTTCAGCCGCCTCGGTACTCGCGAAGGTTTACCGTGACCGCCTGATGCTAACCCTGCATGCTTTATATCCGGATTACGGCTTTGACCGGCATAAGGGCTACCCGACCGCTTATCACCTGGAGCGCCTCAATGCCATGGGTCCCTGCCCTATTCATCGAAGATCTTTTGCACCGGTGCGCAAAGTGATCGAAGCTGATGCCGGGTTCAATTTTTGACGTACCCGGACTATATGCCGGCAGCTGACCCACAATGATCAGCTAGCCAGAATATTCACCGGCATAGGGCCTAATTTGAGTCGATAAATGACTCTATGTCTTCCTTGGTAACGGGTCCGGCGTATGTCTTAACCGGGTAACCTCCGGGGTTCAGGATAATTGTTGTTGGTAACACTTTCGGGGTACCGAATGGCTCTGGTGGAACGGAGACGTCAACCAGCAAAATCGGGTAGCCCGGATGAAATTCTTCGAGAAATTCGTCAAATGTTTCCAGGTCCGTATCTTCATACGCCAATCCGAGCACAACAATATCATCACGGGTTTCATCCAGGCTGGATAGCTCCGGTATTTCTTTTCGACAGGGTGCACACCAGGTGGCCCAGTAATTGAGCACGACCCATTTTTGACGGAACTCGTTCAGGCTTACCGCGTCACCGTGCAATTGCTGCAAGGTGAAATCAACCGGTTCCTGACCCTCGTAGTCTGCCCGGAGACCGTTTGCAGACAATATCAAAACCATTAAAACCAAACTGTATATTCTTGTCATTATTTTTCCATCTGTGAGTGCTGAGTCTGGGTATACATTTGCTTCAGCGATTGTTGCATATTCAATTTACCCAGGGAAATAGACCGGAAAAATGCCGCATCCCATTCACTTTTACTGGGTATTCCGAGAGTTTCGCCGACCGGCAGGTAAAATTCACCGGCCTGATAAAGATCCAGCAGAGTGACCGCGTCCAAATCCCTACTTAGAAGCCAATTTCCATCTTCACTACGGGTAACAATTCCAGCGTCAAACAATAAACCAAGCTGACCCGCCAGTACAGGCTCGGTCACACCCTCCAGCAACACCTGCAGTTTCTCCGCCGCCAGAGCCTTGCCCTCTGTCTGCGCTTTCCACAAGTAACCGACCAGTCGATAAGCGAGTAAAAAACCCCACTTCTTCGGCCAGCCCCAGTCGACTTTGCGGTCATTGAATGTCGTCAGGGAAGCCGCCAGGGAAGCACCCAGCAGGACGACTATCCACACCAGGTAGAGCCAGAACAGAAAAACGGGAATGGTTGCCAGGGCGCCGTAAATGACATTGAAACTGGCATTCGCAACAAATGTTACGAAAGCTTTCTTGGCGACTCCAAACAGGATTGCGGACAGGAGTGCACCGACCAGCGCATGGGCCGGATGAACACGGCGGTTGGGTACCAGCAAGAACATCAAGGTAAACGCCAACCAGGATAAGGAAAATATACCGAGTGAGCGCCAGTTTGAATGGGTGGCTGCACCCATTGCCATCTGCTCGAACGCCGGCTGTGCACTGAGCGCAACTGCAGCACCCAGCGCCAGGGGGCCGAGCGTCAGGACGGCCCAGTACATGATCACCCTGTTGCCAATTCTGCGGGGCGCCGGTACACGCCAGATCAGGTTGAACGTCCGTTCAATCCTGACCATGAGCAGTAACGCGGTGATGATTAGAACCAGTGTGCCCGTCAGGGTCAGTTTACCCACACTTTCCAGAAAACCGCTCAGGTAAGACTGTATCTGATAACCTGAAGCGGGTACAAAGTTAGAAAATACAAATGATTTAAGTTGCTCACTCCACTGCTGGAATACCGGAAAGATCGATGCCACACCGAAAACAACCGCCAGTAAAGGCACCATGGAAAGCAGGCTGGTATAGCTCAGTGATGCGGCCTCATCGAACAACCTGTCTTCACCAAAATGCCGCCAGACATGGGCCGCCAATCGCTTGACGCGCGGAATGCTGCTGAATGACTTCAGGATGTTCACTTTACCCTCCCGGTTAATCCAATGACCGCGTGTTTCGGCCGGTGGTAATTGTATAATAATAGCCGATTCCTATATTGACAGAAGGACAGCCGTTTGAAAGTTCAAATATTGCACAACCCCCGTTGTTCCAAATCACGCACGACACTCCAGCTACTCAGGGAACACGGTGTTGACCCTGAAATTATCCTGTACCAGGAAACACCTCCGGATGCAGATCTGCTGACCTCGATCCTCGGCAAACTCAATATGCAACCCAGGGACCTGATGCGTAAGAACCAGCCGGAATACAAGGAACTGGGTCTGGATAATGCACGACTGAGCGATAAACAACTGATCGCTGCCATGATAAAAGCACCCATACTGATAGAAAGGCCCATTGTTCTGGCAAATGGTAAGGCCTGCATCGGTCGTCCGCCCGAATCTGTATTGAAAATACTCTGAAATTCTGGACACATATTATGCTGGCCACCTATTTGGCCACACTGACCTTGCAGGTTGTTTGGCATGGACTGTTGCCGCAGCCATTGGGTGCGCGCAATTTATGGCTGACGCTGATTGCCTGCCTGCCGCTCTTGATTCCGCTGACCGGTCTGATCCGTGGAAATTACCGGAGCATGATCTGGGCTGGCTTGTTGCTGATGCTTTACCTCGCTATTGGCATCATGGAAACCTGGAGCAATCCGCCTCAAAGGCTGCCAGCAATGGTGCAGGTTATATTGTGTGTCTTCTATCTGTACGCTTTCAAAAAGCGTAACCGGAGCCAGACCTGAATTCTACAGCGGGAATCAGTCGGCCTTGGCCGATCGCAGATCAGGAGTATGTTAAATCTAGCCCCCGGGCTGTATTGGAATCCCTGGTTGAGTTTCGACTTCGACCTCCCGCAAGACCTCGGGCCCTGCTATAAAAACCTGCCGATAGAGGGTGTTGATGCGGGTCAGCGCGAAAGCCAGGCTGGCCGGCAAGGTCGCCTGGCGCCGAACTGCCTCCGGTTGTTTCGACCATACTTCACGAAATTTGAACAGGCGTTCCCTGGAAATACTGTTGATAGATGTCATGGGCACGTTGGCTTCTCTAAAGCGTCGTAATGTCCGTTGCTCCAGTAGGCCTGCGTCACCCACGATCGCCTTACGAATTGAATCATTGTTATACAGTGACTCCGGGTAAAACAACATCATCTGTGTATGCAACATGGCCTTGGAGAGCGAAACTTCAGACATCTCATCGTACAGGGACACGTCATCACCCTTTGAGTTGCGGGCATTTGGTAACATTATCCGTTGATATATTTCCAATTGTTCGGCCTGGTATAAGGCCTGCAGGTGCTGGTTCAATTGGGTCGTAATTTCCGGTGCTGCCGGTAACTCCAGCGGTTCAACGCCAATACCTGTCACAAACCAGTCACGCCATTCTGCCCCCCGGTCCCAGTTATTTTGCAATAACCGGGAAGGGAGTTTTCGTGACGCCGCGAGGTAGGTCAGTCGATTGGGTACGATACCTCCGCGATCTTCCCGCAACGGTGTCACCGTTCGACTGCCCACCCACTCAACCGGACAACTGTCATTTAACACTTCCTCAGATGCCTGGGCGAATAAATACTGGCTTTCCTCAGGGGCAGTGAATCGGAACCCGAAAATATCAGTGGCTTGCTCATTTGCTACGTAACGGCCGATGAGATCAAAACTCAGGTGTCCAAAGTAATTGGCAACATTCTCGTCATCCGCCCGTACCAGTTCCGAGCGGCGTTGCACCCACTCCATATTGCGGTAACAGATTTCAATACTGCCCATTCCGGTTTGCGCCGCGATGAGGTATTCATCGGAAAACAGGCCGATCAACGCCCGGGTCGCACTGAGATTACCGGACATTTCACATACTTCCCGCGCATCACAAGGTGTTATGACCAGGTTGTCCGGCCGGTATGCGGTTTTTTGTGAAGCGTCATTCTCGAGTGTGACATCGGCACCTGGCATAAGTCTCTGTGTACGAAAATCCGCTTCCGCTTTGCTAATACCAGCCTCCAAATCACGCAGAGCGATGTCATAATCTGTCATGATACGGCTGATCAAATCATTAAAACCTGAACCGGAACCAGCCAGGCATTCCGATTGCTCTAACATCGCCTGGACAATTTCTTCACCTATATTGCGCATTCTTGAAATACGGTTCTCGTTCTCCGTGGTATCAAAAAATTCCGGCGAATGTTCAGCAAACCAACTCATGATATTGGCAAGTACGGACCATTCAAGCGGGTTGGGCAGCACATTGGCCGGTGGCAGACACTGGTTGGAGAATCGTTCATCCAGATAACCTATGGCAAAGTTGATCCTTTGCCAGGGGGCTACGCTAAGTTCGCGACGCAATGTATCGGTGGTGAACGGACCATTTATATCACCTGACAATTCAGCCAGGCGGGTTTCACTGTCGGCCAGCCACAAGAATGTTTCCATGCAGCTGTCGA
>Ga0210065_1000414_pt1 | contig 11826 bp, 9 predicted proteins | sample Muzzi_PWB_D1_FD_185533 | JGI IMG/M metagenome (GOLD analysis project Ga0210065, IMG submission 185533) | Wetland microbial communities from San Francisco Bay, California, USA, that impact long-term carbon sequestration - Muzzi_PWB_D1 (SPAdes) | ecosystem: Environmental > Aquatic > Marine >... | reverse complement strand
TGACCACCGAACTGCGGGCGGCTTCGAGGCTGGCCTCGGTCATGCCGACGTTTTCGTAGAGCGAGGCCAGATTGGCTTCGCGCAGGGAGCGATCCTTGTCCAGCAGGAAGCTGGAGCGGTAGACCGCACGGTTGTCGTTGCGGCGGATGGATTCTTCCAAGCGGCTGACGGCTTTGTTGTAGGCGTTGCCGCGCTGATCCAAAACCGCCTGATAGAGCGGCACGGTCGGATCTCCCGCGTCGAGATTCTCTGCCAACTGCAACTCCTCACTGGCCTTGCCATCTTCACCGACCTGCGCAAAAGCCTTGCCCAGATAACTGCGCAGAAAGGAACGGTTCGGTTCGACCGCGGCGGCAATCGTCATCGAACGCAGCGCGGCGGCAGCATTCCCCTGTTGAAAATACGCCAAGCCCTGCCCCAGCCAAGCATTACCAAGTGCGGGATCGATGGCCAGGGCCGCCGAGAAGTCGGCCTGCCCTTGAGCGATTTCACCCTGCGAGAGTAGGATGTAAGCACGCAGCGCGATCGCCTGCGCGTTTCTGGGCGTGAGTTGCAAGGCCCGCTCGAGCGCCTGCAGCGCCTCGGCATTGGCGGCAAAACCAAACTCTAGCTCTGCGATCCGCGCCCAGCCGAAACCAAAGTCCGGCGAAAGCTCAACCGCCGCGCGTGCTGCGGACAAAGCACCGACCAAATCACCGCGTGCTTGCAGCGCATACGAATACGCGAGTCGACCTGCTGGCGTGAACGGAGCCTCAGCCACGGCGCCCTCCGCCGCCGGAGTCTTGACCACCTCAATTAAAAGCTGCAACGCATCCTTGAGTGGGTCCTCCCCACCATAGATCAAATGCGCCTGCACCTCATAGATATGACCCGTTGCACACAGCACTGCCGCAGAAAATCGATGCTCCAATTCCGTACTCGCAGCCGGCAAAGCTTCCAGCGCCTGCAATAAATCACCTGCTTGATAAGCGGCATAAGCCGCCGCAAACGCACCTGTCTCCAAGTCTGCAAATGCCGACGGGTCGGCGATGGCCGGATAATAAAGGAAAAATTGAATGCGATTCGACGCATCCAACAGCGCAGTCTTACGCGGCGCTTGCCCCGGCTCCGCTGTGCCCAGTTCACCACTCATGAGGTCGACCGAACCGAGGCTGTTTGAGAGCGTCACGGCTCCGTCAAGTAAAGCGATGTTGGTCACGCCCTGCGCATCCACCTCAATGGTGAATTCAGTCCCGCGTATGTTTAAACTGGCTGACGGCGTATCGATATCGGCCTCGTTCTCGGTACGACTGAAAAAATAAGCCGCACCCTCCACAAAATCGATACGGCCTGCTTGATTGGCCGCTTCGACCTGAGGTGGCTCCAACGTGAGCTGCGTGAATTCACTCAGGCGTAAAATGCCGCCAGTCGACAGCTCGATCGCAGCGCGACTCAACTCACCCGTACGCACGCGTTGTTGCCACTTCATGGCATCACCCTCAATCGCTTGCAACCAACCGCCCGCAGGCGAGGAGCGATCCACCTGATTTTCAACTGAGACAATCAGACCACCCTCTTCAACTGCTGCGCTCAAACCAGACGACACTAGGACCAGCAGTGCACAGACACTCAGGCGATGGATTTTCATGCACATTACGATAGGGAAGGATGCGTTGTATCACGTAGATTAATAAGACGATTAAACGTAATTTAACTCAGGAAAGCACTTATCATTCCGAATCGCAGGTTTTGTATATTCTTGACGAAGAATGCTCGGATCCAACATACACTTGTCGAAGATGAGTGATGACATCGAAGAAAAACCGGAGCCAGCAGTTCCAAACGCCGGGCCAGAGCCCAGCGTGCAGGACGCTCCGAAGATCGAAGACGCCACCGATGTGATGTTTCGAAACGTGGTTTCCACCCACGTTGATTTCACCTTTATTGGCGATCACAAGGCCTATGTCATGATCTACGTAAACTCGATTATCATCGGTGTGTTTACCACCTTCGCGATTCCAAAGATTGAAGCACACCCGCTGATCCTTTTTCCGATGGCGATTGCATGTCTGTTTTGCCTCATTTCACTTTCGTTGAGCATTCTGGCGATTCGTCCGATTTTGGGAACCGGCACCACCACGCGCCAAGCAATTCTGGACCGTAAGGCCAACATACTTTTCTTCGGAAACTATCACGGCATGTCGCTGGAAGATTTCGAATGGTCGATGCATCAACTTTTGGAGAACGATGACGCGCTGGTCTCCAACATGATACGAGATGTTTACTATCTGGGCAAAGGCTTGGGTGCTAAATATCGTTTGGTGCGGGCCAGCTATACGGTTTTTATGTATGGCATGATCATCTCGGTCATCAGCTTTCTGAGCGTGGTGACTTATATGCTTTATAGCAGTTGAGCGGCACGCACGTTAATCAATAGGCAGATAGGACGCTAGTCGCAACCGCATCTGCTCCAACCACTCGGAGGTACCTGCAAAGCGCTCTTGAGTCATCCACTCCTGAAGCGCTTGATAGGCTGCCAGATCACGCTGGTTCAACTCAACTCCGGTGGGTATATCCACTTCCGTCAGCAGGTTATCGGAAAGCATAAAATTATGGTTCGGGAACACTCCAGCGAACGCTTCTAATTCAACTTGCGTGCGCTGTGTATCCAACAGGTAATGCGCGATTTCTTTTCGAATCGCAGGATCGCGCATGTCGCCGCGCGCCATCAATTGCGCGCGCATCTCCGGCCGAATGTTACCCAGCGCGCGACTCTCATTCAGACGTCGCAGCATCTCCGCCGGTTGTTGCATGACGAGCCGATCAAGCGTCAGAAAGGCAGCATAAGCCGTGGCGCGAGCTTCCTCATCCGAGTCTTCCAGCAAACCAATCAGCAAGGGTGTGGACTCCACCGAACGCGTAAAAACGAGTACGTCAAAGGCCTCTAAGTATCCGGCAGTTGGCTGTGCTTGTAAATCCGGACGATTCATTAAAGCACGCGTTTGTTCTCTCAAATACGGATGACTGCGGGCACCGGGATTCGCCCAGGCATAATTGCGCAAGCAAATGGCCCACTCGTCCGCGCTGCCTTCGCGACTCAAAATCTGCTGCGCAATCACACCCGCCTGCTGCGGGGCTAATTGCCCCAACCAGTCCAAGAACGCAACGCGCAGACTCGAGGGATCCGCTAAAAATCCCTTCGCGCCAACGGAAAAATGAAGTCCCGTAGAAACATCACGCGCAGCGGGATCAAGCAGTGCGGCTTCGAGAACAGCGGCCGCGACCGCAGCCGGCAGTTCGAAGGTCAAAGTCTTGAGTCGATCCAGCGCTTCACGAATACTGACAGCATCACGATTCAATCGAATCTGCTCACGCGTCTCATCGATCAACTCCCGCAAATAAGCCATTTGTTCGTCCTGACTTAAAGCCAGCACCGCGGCTACACTCAGTTCTTTAAAGCCCGTCCCCGGAAGCACTTCAGGAGTACTCTGCGCCTCCGTTGGCGCAGGCTCCGGTTGTTGCAGTTGCCAATAAATCAGAAACGCCACTCCGGCCGACAGTGCCAAAGCCATGCTCCATAGAAAGCGCTGCTTAAGCCGTTTCATTATGAACCACTGGTTGCCCCCACTTCGTTGGCGCACTGCCCTTGCTGGGCCAGATCAGTCAAATTCGAGAGCGTGACGCGCGCGATTTGAGTCAACGCATTACTGGTGAAAAAGGCCTGATGTCCGGTGATCATGACATTTGGAAAAGTAAGCAGACGCGCGAAGACATCATCCTGCATGACTTCCCCGGACTGATCCTCGAAAAACAAATTTTCCTCCTCTTCGTAGACATCAATACCGAGGTTGCCGATGCGTCCGGACTTCAACCCCTCGATCACCGCAGAGGTATCGATCAAGGCGCCCCGACTGGTATTTAATAGTGTCACGCCGGGTTTCATTTTCTGAATCGCAGCGGCATCGATCATGTGATGCGTGGATTCAAAGAGCGGACAGTGTAAACTGATGATGTCGGTCTGTTCGAAAAGCGTCTCCAATTCAACATAGCGTCCGCCAAGTTCAATCGCCCGCGGATTCTGGTGCACATCATAACACAAGACCTCACACCCAAAGCCTTTAAAAAGACGGATCACTTCCACGCCGATGGTTCCGGTCCCGATGATACCAACGATTAAACCAAAAATATCGAAGCCCACTAAGCCCTGCAGTGAAAAGTTACCTTCACGCACTCGATTGTAGGAACGGTAGAGACGACGATTGAGCGCCAATAAAAGAGCCAGCGTATGCTCGGCAACCGCATGCGGCGAATACGCCGGCACCCGCACCACCTTCAAGCCAAGTTCGCCGGCGGCCACAAGATCCACATTATTAAAGCCGGCGCAGCGCAGTGCGATATAGTCAGTCCCGCCTGATTTCAGGATCGCTAGTGTTTCACGGTCGAGGAGGTCATTCACAAAGGCACAGACCGCGCTCGAGCCTTCAGCCAAGCGCGCGGAATCCGGGCCTAACTTGAATTCATAGAATACCAGTTCATGCGTGCCCGCTTCGTTTTCTAATTTAAAAAACTTTTCATCGTAAGACTTAGCACTGAAAAATGTCACTCGCATCACGGCATGCTGTAGCGGGTTTGAATTCAGCGCAAGAAAGCGAAGTATAAACTTTGACCTGCCAGGCAGATATCACTGCTATCCATCCATTCGACATGAAACATTCCCTAATTGCCTGCGTGCTCATCGCCCTCAGCCTGGGCTTCACCGCCTGCGTTCAAAATACTGAACTCAAGGATTTCACCAGCGATGGTTGCTCCCTCTTTCCGGATCGCTCGCTAATCAGTGCCAAAGACTGGTGCGATTGCTGTTTTCAGCACGACATCGCTTACTGGCAGGGAGGCACCGAGGAACAACGACTCGAGGCAGACGAGAAACTGCGTGCCTGCGTACTGGCTAAAACCGGCGACGAAATACTCGCGAATGCCATGTACAAAGGGGTGCGTGCGGGTGGCAGCCCTTGGTTCTATAATTGGTATCGCTGGGGTTACGGTTGGAGCTATGATCGTAAGTACCAAGCCCTCACCCTTGAAGAACAGCGACTGGTCAGCGATAAACTGGTGGATTATTTCAAGCGCGCCGAAGGATTACCCTGCGATTGAGCCAGCTCGATCAGTAGGCCTTTTCGTGTTTGCAAGCTACTGCTAAAACGCCACAACAAGATGTCCTTCATTTGAACTCACGATAGGACATCACAATGACCGAAACCAAATCCGTTAAGAAAGTTGCAATCCTCACCGCAGGCGGCCTCGCACCCTGCCTCTCATCCGCGATCGGCGGACTGATCGAGCGTTACACGGAGCTGTACCCTGACATCGAAATCATTTGCTACCGCAGCGGCTACAAAGGCTTGCTACAGGGTGACAGCATCGCAGTCACCGAAGAAATACGAGCCAATGCCGGCACCCTGCACGCGCATGGCGGCAGCCCCATTGGCAACAGTCGTGTCAAACTCACCAACGTCAAAGACTGCATCAAGCGCGGCCTCGTCCAGGAAGGCGAAGACCCACTGAAAGTGGCGGCCGACCAACTCACTAAAGATAACGTGGACGTGCTGCACACCATCGGTGGCGACGACACCAATACCACCGCCGCGGATCTGGCCGCCTATCTGGCGGAAAACGACTACGCACTGACCGTGGTGGGTCTGCCGAAAACCATCGATAACGATGTTTTTCCGATTGCACAAAGCCTGGGCGCTTGGACAGCTGCCGAGGAAGGTGCCAAATATTTCGAAAACGTAGTCGCCGAGCACAACGCCAACCCACGCATGCTGATTATCCATGAAGTCATGGGCCGCAGCTGTGGCTGGTTGACTGCTGCCACCGCAGATGTTTACCGCAAGCGTCTCGACCGCTTGGAGTGGGCAGATTCCATCGGCCTGTCTGCGATGCGTAAAGAAGTACATGCCATCTTTATTCCTGAAATGGAAATCGACATTCAAGCCGAAGCGAAGCGCTTGAAAGCGGTCATGGATGAACACGACAATGTGAACATTTTTATCTCCGAGGGTGCGGGAGTGGAGACCATCATCAAGGAAATGGAAGCCGCCGGCGAGACTGTTCCGCGCGATGCCTTCGGCCATGTAAAATTAGACGCCGTCAATCCCGGCAAGTGGTTCGGCGAACAATTTGCAAAAATGCTGGATGCAGAAAAAGTGCTGGTTCAAAAAAGCGGCTACTTTGCGCGTGCCGCTCCTGCCAATACTGAAGACCTGCGGCTCATCAAAAGCTGCACCGATCTCGCAGTCGATTGCGCAGTAGTTGGTGAAAGCGGTGTGATCGGACACGATGAAGATGATCGAAATATACTCCGCGCCATTGAGTTTCCGCGCATCGCTGGCGGTAAACCTTTTAATATTGATGAGCCCTGGTTCGGCGAATTACTGGATGCGATTGGTCAACCCAAGGGTGCCAATATTGCCCAGTCCGGGCATTAAACTATCCGATGCAATCACACTGCTTTCAGCCGGAATCTGCTACGTGGATTCCGGCTTTCTATTCTCTAATGAGCTCAACGATTAAAAAGCAGTTGCTTCCCACGATCGAAGCATTTCGTAGCTATTGGCCTGCAATCCTGATCATTCAGCTCTTCGCACTTGGCATCGTCATCAGCTATTATTGGCTGGATGAAACCGCAGGTTTTTATGCAACAATCAGTGAAATACGCACGCAGGGCGGATTAACCTTTGCAGCACTCTCGACGGTGATCAGCGGCGGCATTCTACCTGAACCCCTAAAGCGTTTTTTTCGACCCAAAGGAAGCTCTCCGCCCTCAACATTCGAATGGATACACCAACTCCTGATGTGGGTTGGCTTGGGCATTCTGGTTGAACGCTTTTACCACCTGCAGGGCATTCTATTTGGACACCAAAACGATGCGATGACACTTCTCAGCAAGATTTTAGTCGATCAACTTATCTTCACTCCCTTGGTCAGCCTCCCTTTCATTGTCAGTTGGTTTCTACTGCACGAGTCGCGTTATTCCATTCCACACTGGATTAGAAGTCACTCACTCGGAAAAATGATTGAACGTGTCCTTCCGCTTTGGCTCAGCTGCCTTATATTCTGGCCGGTGATGTTGTTGATCATCTATTCCCTGCCGAGTGAATTACAATTTCCACTCTTTCTATTCGGTAACGCAGCGTACAGCATATTAATGATCTTCATCCTACGCCGTCAAAGTCAAGAGTGTGAGGAAGATACAGGCATTGTATTAAGACAGAGGGAAGCCACTGATGGTTAGGATACCTGCGCAGGGCCAACCACCATTCGCACACTCCGATCCTGAGTGAAATAACGCTTAGCAAAGCTGGCCAGTACCGACGCGTGAATTGTATCCAGTTTTGCAGCATGTGCCGCATCATCATCGATCGGTAAACCATAGCTGACTTGGATCGCTGCATGCATTGCGCGCGCGCCAATCGTCTGACGCCCCATCGGCCGCGCAGCCTTCAAACGCGTCCGGCAACGCGCTATCTCCTCTTCCAAAACTTCACCGGCTTTTACCCGCGCGATCTCAGCATCAATTTCCTGCACCACCTCGTGCACTTGATCGGGATGGGTGCCTGCGTAGAAAACAAACATGCCGGACTGCAAGCCCAGCACCCGGCTCGTGCCAACATAATAAGCCATACCTTTATCTTCACGAATACGCTCAAAGAGTCGGCTCGACATGCCGCTGAACAATTCGTTCAAAACCTCCGCGACGACAAACTCCTCATGCTGCACACCTACATCAGGAAAAGCATGAAGTACAACCGCTTGCTCACGATCCATCGACTCATACACATCAACGCCGCCCGCAGGCCCCTCGAATGGTGTCTGTGGGTTAGGAACAAAAGGCAATTGGCATAAGTGCGTTTCCAACAGCGGTTGCAGTGAATCCAATAATTGGATACGATCAAAATCACCGCAGATCGAAATAACGCAATTGGACGCACGCACAATCTGCTGATAATGCGCAGCCACATCTTCGCGGGTAATTTTCTGGAGGTCCTCGATCCGACCATCTGAACCGACTGCAAACGCATGTGATCCGAAAAAGCGCTCACGCAGCTTTCGAAAGCCATAATCCAAAATCTCATCGTCTTCTTCTTTCAGACCTGCCATCTGCGCCTCGCGCTCCGTCTCAAAGGTATCCGCGGCAAAAGTGGGCTGAGTCAAAGCGTCCGACAATAACTGAAGCGCTATCGGTAAGTCCGACGGCAGTACTTCGATCGACAAGCTGATCGTATTATTGCCTCCGCTACCTCTAAAGCTGCCACCGATACTTTCGATCAAACTCGCGATCGCTTCACTGCTGTTCCGAGTCGTGTCTTTCGTCAATAGCTCGGCTAGCAGTGCTGAAATGCCACGCTTATCCTCCGGCTCATACTGTGGACCGCCCAACATCACACAACGCAAGTGTACTTTAGGTAAGCGCTTATCCTGCTGTAGCAATAAACGTGCACCGCTTTTAGCTTGAACCAATTCAAACGGCTCCAGTTCCAGTGTATGCGCCAACTGTTCTCCGCCGAGCGTGTCTTCCGGCAGCGGTCCAATCGTGACTGATGACTTGGTATCCTCAATTAAATAAGTAGCAGCAACTGCCTGCAAATCAGCTGCGACAACAGCCTGTAAGCGTTTTAAATAACGTCGCCCAAAATAAATATCTCCCAGCACGACTTCTCCCAAACCGAGACGAGAGGCCTGGCCGCTCATGGTTTTTCTTCCGTTAATCTCGGAGCTCAACGCTTGCCGGCGCGCTTTTTCGACCACCTCTTCCCGAAAACCCAAACGTATCACTTCTTCGATAATCGCGTGAATGGCAGCCTCAACAGCAGCTTGTTTAGCAGCATCACACATGTAAGAAATCCAAAACAGGCCTTGTCCGCCCGGATTCCAATTTCGGCAGTCGATATAATGCACCAGATTCTCCTTGTTGCGCAAGCGCTCCCACAGCAGGGAACTCTCCCCCCCTCCCAAGGCATGTGCCAAAGCATCCAAGCGTGGCGAATCGACATGACTCAAGTGCGGGACTTTAAAACCCAAACCACCTCGAAAAATATTATAGCTGCCCACAATGTCTTCTCGCCGCGACGCCAATTGGACCGGTTCATCCTGAATTCGCACGGGCGCCAACCGACCACGCGATACGACACCAAAAGTGGCCTCCACTTCAGATAGACAGGCTTCAGGTGTTACCGCACCTACAATCGAAACCACCATATTGTTCGGTACGTAACGCGCTTGATAGTAAGCTCGTAATTCATCGTAGGTCACTTGTTCGTAAAGTGCTCGATGCCCGATCACAGGCTCCCGATAAGGATGGCATGTGAACGCGGTGCGAAAGAGTGCCTGGCTGAGCTGACGATCCGGATCATCCAACCCCATATCAATCTCACGTAGAATCACGTCACGTTCGCGCATAACTTCCTCCTCCGGTAAAGTTGAATGCAATACGATATCGGAAAGAATATCCACGACCTCTTTGAATGCAGCCGATGGCGCATTGATATAATACACGGTGCGGTCAAAAGTTGTGTAGGCATTGATACTACCACCGAGAGCGTGTACTTCACGGCTAATTGATTTTCCAGTTCGACGCTGGGTGCCTTTAAAGAGCAAATGTTCTAAGTAATGAGATAAGCCCGATCCAAGTAGGCCATCTTCATGGATACTACCAGTTTTCACCCAAACCTGAACAGAAACGACCTCGCTTGAAAAATCAGGACGATGCACCAGCGTCAAACCATTGGGTAAGATGTGACGCTCAATCGGAGCCTTGAAAAGACCCTCGATTAATTCGTCTGAAGCGGCGGCTGATAACTGGGGCTGCAATTTATCCATATTTTTCGATCACGGTCTAAAGGAATTTATTGTATTTCTTACAAAATTTTATGGCGAATAATTAGGGCCTTAACCCTAATTATTTCTAACTAACTGTTAGAAAATTGTTTAACTCTTTAGACAATAATAAATTATGTCTATCAAGGATTGTAAAAATATGATAGTTTACCGATGATATAAAGTAAGCCTTACTGATTCTTTAGTACGAGCATATACAATGACTCCAAAAGACCAACCACCACCGCCAATTCGTGAGGAAAAACGTCGTCTTAGCTTAAGGACGGCGATTGCTGCAGCTACCAAATTTGACAGCACTATCGCAGTTCCAAGTCAAAAGACAGAAACAACGCAGGCTCCGAGTGTTACTAAAACAGATAGCCAGTCAGCTACTGATCAAGATTTGCAGACAAACCTGCTGGAACTTCAGGCCGATATTATCATCCGTGAAGATCAACTCAATGAGAAGGCCGCCCAACTGAGTAATCGCGAACGTGAACTCAACGAAAAGTGTGCGCTCTTGGAGGCACATCGAAAAGTCGTCGAATCACGCCAGTCCAGACGCGATGTCGGCACTGGCGGTGGAATTGATAGCAATGAACGCAAGGCCTTTGAAGCACTCAAACGCGAGCTCGATGCTCAGGAAATTTCACTTAAAACAGCCAAAGCCATGTTACAGGAGCGAGAGGCGTTTATCGAGAAATGCGAGAATGATTTGGTCGAAAAATCAATGTTACTGACAGAACGCGAAGCGCGCATAGAGCAACGCGAAGAAGACTTTGACGCCAAAGTCTTCGCTAACGAATTAGACGAAGACGCGGTCTAAGCTTTGCGCTCAGCGCAAGGGCGGTCGTTTCATTGATGGTTTTCGCTCGGGCTGAAACGGGACTTCAAAGGCTTCTTTGAAGCTGTAGCCGCCGTTGAAATCTTCAGGGCTGTCCTGATCGGTTTTACCTAAAACCCGACATTCCACCAAATTGAAGACAATATTACCAAAATCCCGACAAGTGCTGATGCCCCAGTGTTTAAAAACGGAAAGCGCCATCGGACCGTACTGTTCGAGGGCAAATAATCGAATGCCTTCGAGTAGCTGTTTACCGGACAAGTGATTATTAGAACCCAACTCACCAATGGTGTGTAGGTGCTTTAGACTGTAATCCAGCGCTTCTCGCAGAAAGTAGTAAGCCCCGCTTGCATAACGAGGATCCTCTTTCCGAATAGTTCGGATGACTTCGTTAAAATCTCGATTGGGATCGTTCACTCTAATTGGAATAGAGTCCTAGTTGGTCAATCAGTCAACCGTACTCAATCAAGAGCGTGCGCAAGGACTTGCGAAAAAATGGCTCACACAGCTGTGAACGCTGCACGCCGTGCTTGAATCGCCCAATCATAGATCGCTTCATAGGTGCTGGCAGAAACGTCCCAGGAGAAATCACAACCCATGCCATTCGCACGCAACATCGCAAGATCTTTGGGTCGATCATAATAGGTGGAACAGGCCCAACCGATGGTATCGTAAAAAGCATTTGCGGTTGCCTGCTTGAATTGAAAACCAGTGCCAATGTCAGTATTCTCTATATATTGCTCCACCGAGTCAATTAAACCACCCGTAGCACGCACAATGGGTGGCGTACCATAGCGCATCGCATACATTTGGCTCAAGCCACAAGGCTCAAAGCGGCTCGGCATCAACAGAAAATCCGCGCCGGCAATCGTCAAATGAGCCAGCTCGTTATTGAATCCCAAATGTGCCCCGAAACGCCCTGCATATCGCATCGAAAACTCTCTGAAGACAGCTTCCAAATGTGGATCACCGGTACCCAGCACTGCAACCTGGATTTTCATCGATGCCATCAGGCGATCGCCGATCGTAGCCAAAAGATCCAAACCCTTCTGATCCACCAAGCGAGAAACGACGGTAAACAATGGTATCTCAGGATTGACCTCCAAGCCAAAGGCTTCCTGCAACTT
>Ga0210065_1000413_pt1 | contig 11832 bp, 9 predicted proteins | sample Muzzi_PWB_D1_FD_185533 | JGI IMG/M metagenome (GOLD analysis project Ga0210065, IMG submission 185533) | Wetland microbial communities from San Francisco Bay, California, USA, that impact long-term carbon sequestration - Muzzi_PWB_D1 (SPAdes) | ecosystem: Environmental > Aquatic > Marine >... | reverse complement strand
CGCGCTGATTGTCGCGAAGACTGGCCTGTTCGTTAACAAACTGTGAAACCAGTTTTAAATTTTTCAACTGGTCTGGATCGGCAAGACAGGTCTTTTCCGTCTTCAGATTGATGTTCGCGACAACCGAAATCAGATTGCAGTTTCCACAACGCTCACCAAACCCGTTGATGGTTCCCTGAACCTGTACAGCGCCTGCACGCACAGCCTCCATGGCATTGGCCACGCCCGTTTCGGAGTCGTTATGCGTATGGATACCGACGGCTACATCAAATTTTTCACGGATCAGAGCCGTGATCTCGAAAACCTCATGCGAAAGGCATCCGCCATTGGTATCGCAGAGTACCAGCACATCAGCACCCCCCGTTGCGGCGGCTTCCAGCGTCTGGAGTGCATATTCCGGGCTGTCTTTATAGCCGTCGAAGAAATGTTCCGCATCATAGATGACTTCCTTGCCGTGTTCCTTCAGGAAACGGCAGGTATCTTCGATCATGGCCAGATTCTCTTCCGGCGTTGTTTTCAGCACTTCTGTCACGTGTAAAAGCCAGGTTTTACCGAAAATCGTGCAGACCTCCGTATCGGCCTCGATCAAAGCAAGTGATCCCCGGTCCTCTTCAACCTTCACCCCTGCCCGGCGCGTACTGCCGAAAGCGGCGACCTTTGCATGCTTGAGGTTTTCTTTTTTGATGTCTTTGAAGAAAGCCATATCTTTGGGATTTGAAGCCGCATAACCGCCTTCAATATAATCCACACCGAACGAATCCAGCATCTTCGCCACATGGATTTTCGCAACCGGCGAGAAGGTAACTCCTTCCGCCTGCGCTCCATCCCGCAGCGTCGTATCGTAGATAAACACTTTATTTTGAGTATTCATGGTGATTCACCTATTTTTTCCAGCCGCCTACGCCATAGCTCGGGCGTGACGGGAAGTTCGGAAACATACCCCAGCCCCCGAAGCCGAACCAAGCCCGAACCCGTATTTTTTGGGCCGCCGAACCGCCCCTGAATTCGCTTTCCAAAAAACACCTGATCGCAACCTTGAATTGCGGCTTGTACCCCTGCCGACCGCTCACCTATGGTTGCCGAAATGAAAAACAGACCTAAACATATCGCCGAATATATCGCACTCAAAGGCCTTCAGGGTTTTGTTCTGATACTGCCGTACCGGATGGCCCTGACCTTCGGTGCCGGAATCGGATGGATCGGCTTCCACCTTGTACGATGGCGAGTGGCCAAAGCCGAAAAACGGATCCGGGAAGTTCTGGGCAGCGATCTTCCCGAAAAAGAGGTCCGGCGCATTGCATTCCTTTCCATGCGCTACATGATTTTCAATCTGATCGACATTCTCCGCACGCCGTGGTGGAGCAAGGATAAATTTGTCCGCCACAGTAACTTTCATATCGCGGCGGAAGCACTCCACAAACAGCTGGAGGATGGACGCGGGGCCATTTGCACCCTCCCGCATATGGGCAGCTGGGAACTGGGCGGTATTGCAGCCACAACCTACGACGTTCCAATGTTTTTTATCGTCGGCGTTCAGAAAAATCCGCTGTTCAACGATTTCGTCAACGGACTGCGCGGAGCCACCGGAACCGAAACGATTCCGCGTGACGATCCGGCCTTGTTGAAAACCGTTATCCGAAACCTGAAAACCGGAAAAGTGCTGGCCATGACCAACGACCTTCGCAACAAAACCAAGGGACTTTCCGTCCGGTTTCTGGGGAAAGAGGCCAATATAGTTCCGGGCATGGCCCTGTTTGCACGACAGGCGAAAGTGCCGATTATCCCGCTGGTCTGCTATCGAGAAGGCTGGACGCAACACCGCTGTCTGGTGTTCGATTCCATTGAGCCGGACATCTCTCTCGACAAACATGAAGATTGGGTTCGGATGACACAGGCCACTCTGGAAATTTACGAACGGGAAATCCGAAAACGACCGGAACAGTATTTCTGGTATAACAAACGCTGGGTGCTGGACCCGTTCAACGAGGCAGTTGACGCGCCATAATTTTGTCGAGCACGGCGGCCGGAACAAAGCGTTTCATAAAAGCACCCAGATGAGCAGGCGGAGTCACCAGATAGCGGCGTTTCGGGTTCGGCGACTCCAGCGCATGTGCAATACGCACAGCCACTTCTTCGGGCGGACGGTTAAAGAAGTCAGGTTTTTTCACCTTGTTTTTACGGCGTTCGGCCTCTTTCCGGTAGGTTTCACCATACCGGGCCTGATCCGACAACACGTTTTCCTCCAGTGCGGCGGCCGCATTCTTCCGGAAATTGGAAACAATCGGACCCGGCTCGATCAGACTGACTCCAATGCCGGCGGGAGCCAACTCAACGCGCATGGCATCCGACAGCGACTCCAGCGCATACTTGGAAGCGCAATACGAGCCGACCATCGGCGCGGTAATCAGCCCATAGATTGAGCTGACGTTTACAATACGGCCCCATCCCTGAGAACGGAATTTCGGAATCAAACCATTGGTCAGCTCCTGCAGTCCGAACACGTTGACTTCAAACTGGCGGCGCAGCGCATCCCGACTCACATCTTCAATGGCGCCCGGAACAGCCATACCTGCGTTGTTCACCACGCCCCCCAAACCGCCAGGCAAAAAATTGATACACGTCTTGATCGCTCGCTGAACGGATGCACTATCCGCGAGATCCAGTTCGATGGCCTTAAAGCCATGGGCATGCAGTCTGGCGAGATCCTCTGCCTTGCGGGCAGTCGGCAACACCTCCCACCCGGCATCACGCAGATGAAACGCCGTCGCTTCTCCGATGCCGGACGAACATCCGGTCACCAACACGGTTTTTGATTTGATTTCTGCAACCTTCATGCTTTCACAAAGAACCCCGCTGAAAAAGCGGGGCTTCCCGTTTGAACGTTAGGATTTGTTATCCTTCTTCTGCCTCAAGAAAACGTTCCGCCTCAAGCGCGGCGGCACATCCGGTACCGGCGGCGGTAACGGCCTGACGATAAATCGCATCCGAAACGTCGCCGGCAGCATAAACGCCCGGATGTTTTGTTTTTACGCCATCCGCAATCAGGTAGCCGACATCATCCATTTCCAGCTGGCCGACAAACGCATCGGTATTCGGCTTATGCCCGATCGCGGAAAAATATCCGCCGCAGGCAATTTCCCGGGTCTCTTCCGTCTTCACATTTTTTATCCGCACACCGGTAACGCCGGAATCATCCCCGAGAATCTCTTCCACCACCGAATCCCAGACCATCTCAATCTTTTCGTGGTTCGTTGCCCGGTCAGCCATGATCTTTGATGCACGAAGTTCATCCCTGCGATGTACGAGGTAAACCTTTGAGGCAAAGCGCGTAAGGAAGATGGCCTCTTCACAGGCGGTATCGCCGCCGCCGACCACGACGATCGGAACGTCTTTGTAAAATGCACCATCGCAGGTTGCGCAGGCTGAGACACCGCGACCCATAAATTTCTGTTCCGACTCAAGACCGAGATATTTGGCGGTTGCACCGGTCGCAATAATCACGGTTTTGGCTTCAATATCATCGCCCGCCATCATTTTGAGCGTGAAGGGGCGCTGGGAAAAATCAGCCTTTTCGACGGCATCATACTGCAGGAATTTAGCGCCAAAGCGTTCAGCCTGCGCTTTAAATTTTTCCATCATTTCGGTGCCGTCAATACCATCCGGAAATCCGGGATAGTTTTCCACTTCCGTGGTAGTCGTCAATTGGCCGCCGGGCTGCATACCCTCAATAACGAGCGGTTCAAGATTCGCGCGGGCAGCATAGATAGCCGCAGTAAGGCCGGCGGCTCCGGCTCCGATGATTACAACATTTTCCATAGCAAATTCCTTCGTTTCTTTGAAGTTAACGGATGCAGAAGCTACAGGAACATTTACGCATTATCAAACGCGTTTCAAGTCATTCGACCTGCCCGCACCGACAAACAGAAAACCGGGCGGATACTGCACCGTTTCCTTTTTTTCGCTTTGATCATTATGAAGACCAATTTTTCAGTACCTATCCTCCTGAACGCAGGGATACGCGCTGGACAGTTGCCGAAAGTCGGAAAAATGTATTTGCTGCAAACCCGGTCGGTGATCGGAGAATAATCAAAAAAAGCTGAATAACAGATCATTTTCATCACTATCCTGAAATGTGTTCGCTTCCGGAGACGCGATAGATTCATATTTTATAGAAAAAATGCCCGCAATTTCGCATTCATGCAATAGATGATAGACATCCGATCCCCCCTGTAAATAAATTCGGCCCGTTTCATGCTATAATTTACTGTAATTTCTGATGTGCTGACCGAAACGTGTCAAACTGGCATAAGCGTTGCTTTATTATTGCGTGGTGCTTTGTGCACGCGAAAGTAACTTATGAAATGTAAACGGTCATCATACACATCGGAAAAGCCCGGCAGAAGCATCCGCTCCAAGGCGGGTATCACTATTGTCGAAGTATTGGTTTCGCTGGCCATTTTCGTCGTATACTTGACCGGAGCCTGCAAGTTGATTGTTTCTCACCGCAAAATCCTTGATTCATCGCGCGATCGATATACAGCCAGCAATATTGCCAAAAACCGCTATGAAATGACGCGCACAATGGATTTCAGCCAAATTCCTCTCTTTGCCGAAGCCCCTCGACGCGTAAACGCAAACGGCGTGTTTTCCTCATCGGGTAATTATCTGCGGGAAACCACCATCAACACGGTCCAGAGCAACCTGTATGAGGTTGTTGTATCGGTTTCATATCTGAATCGAAAAACCTTAAAATTTGATACTGCGCCCGAAGAAATCCGCACGTTTGTATCTGCTGACTTATGAGACTGTTTCAAACATATACGAGACGTTGTAAAAAGGGGTTTACGCTGGTAGAAGTCAGCGCATCCGTCGTTATTATGACCCTCGCGTTGGGACTCGCAATCGGCGGGTTCATGTTTGCCCTTAAAAACACGAACGAAAATGATGTCCAGAGCGAACTGGATATCGATGTGCAACTGGCCATGGAACGTCTTAAGAGAGACCTCCGTCTTTCATCGCTCGATAAAATTTTCTTTTACCCACAGGGTCCGGGGCCCTATACGGCGCTTAGCTTCCCGTTGGCCGAAGATTCCGATGACGATGGCCTTATTGAACTGGACAGCGACGGAAAAATCATCTGGGACAAAACGGTCATCTATCATGTTTATCCGGGCTCTCCCGATGAATTGCGGGTAACCACATTTGCCAACCGCGACAACGAGCTGTCAGATGCACTTCGTCAAGCGCAGCTTGACCACGTGGTGATCAACGGAAATGGCTCAAATACATCCAACGGCAATAATGCCTCAACCAAAGTTATTTTCGAAAACCTTCTGAACTGGAAAATTCAGCAGGAGTCCGGTGTATTTGATACCTATGCGCCTGAACTGACACGAGATCGGACAGACTTCGGATTTGTATTGCTGGACAATGGTTCCCACACCTTCAAATTTACAATCGTCGGTAAAAATTCTGATTCCAGCGGCTATAAATTCGGACTTGACCAGCTTGTTGTGTCCCCCTCCGGCGAACGTGAAGCGGAAGCCCAGCTTCCGGTCACCGCTCAATCCGGAGCCACGGCGGTGAGCAGATATATGGCGGGCGGTTCATGGGAGGGCAACCACCAGTTGTTTTTCCCGGCGACTGCCAAGAACCAGAGTTTTACCCTCACCATGGACAATGACAGATGGGAAGAAACCAATTTCGAAGATTATAACTCTCTTCATGAAAAGACGGAGGTTGCCTTTGACAAAACCTCTTCTCCGAAGGATTTCGTCATACAACTGCTCGGTCGCGAAGTTGCGTGGGAGGCGGAACAGCAGACCAGTTCAAAGGCTTCCGCTCCCAACAATACCTTTTTGCAAGGGGAAACCGTTTTTGTACACCTGAATGGTTCCGCCCTGTCCAATAACGGTAACTGTATCGCCTATGAAGGAAGGAAATGTCGCCTCACCTTCCAGGCCGGATCGACCGGCCGACTACAGGTTTCCGATGTGCGTATCGGAGCCATTCCGCCTACAACCGATAGCGTTCAGTGGATTACCCCGCCCGACGGTTTTGTTGACGCAAAGTTTAAAGATTCCAGCGGAGTATCCTCCATTAGGTCCAGGGTCATGAACACCAATCAGACCCATACTACCGAATGGATCGATCTAAGCATCAATCCCACAAACAATTATCTGGTGGCTTTCACGGTGGAGAATGATGCGAATACATGCTTCCCCGCCGCTTGGGCCAACGCCGATAGCGGCTTCGAGAACTATTGTCTTCTTAAAAGCACGGGAACCAAAACCAATCAAATCTACGGGCTGGCCGCGTTGGAAACCAGTTATCCGGAACAGGGCACATATACATCCGAAATCTACGACACACGCACTGATACTCCGAAATTCCAGCAGATTAAATGGAATGCCGAGCTTCCCTCCGGTACCACGCTCCTGACTAAAATAAGAAGCGGCGACAAAGATGACCTTTCCGATGCTCCTTCATGGGACAGCCTGTCAGGATCGGCGGTCAGCGGTCGCTCCGTCGAAGCTTCGTACAAACGATATATTCAGGTGCAGGCTATCCTCACCTCCAGCAGCGATGGACTGTCCACGCCCAAGCTGAAGGATTTTACTATCGACTGGCCCGGAGATCTGAGTCTGGTGAACATCGGGGGGATTGTTACCATGGGACCGGACCAGGGGATTGTTCAGCTGACTGTGGATGGAACCCCCATTCAATCCGCACTCACCATCGGTCTGGAGATCTATAAAAATATTTTCAGTTTTAAAGGAAAAGCCAAACGCATCAGTTCATCTCTGGATACAGAGATTCGACCACGTAATACCGGTTATTAACGAAAGGAAGGACCTATGAAAACGAACAGCATACCGAATAAAAACGATGGATTCGCATTGATTACCGTGTTGTGTTTCATTGCAACCATGACCACGTTCATGGCCATGCTCGCCGTGTCTTCTTCACAGCGTGCCTATACGGCTAAACGACTGACAAATCAAATCAAAGCCCAGGCGATGGCGGAAGCAGGATGCGTGTATGGACATGCCATCCTTTCTGGTGATGATACAAAATTCAGCACCGAGTTCAGCGGAAGTTCAAGCGAACTCAGCGGAAGTGAAACCCCCTCAGAAGAGGGAGCCGCGCTGAACGCCTTTGCCTCGCTGTCTCCTGCCGCAACAGACAGCGAAGCTAGATTCGACTATCATGTTTCGCCTCAAAGCAGTCTTGCCTCGATCATCACATCGACCGGAACGTGCGGATCGGTATCGTCCGTTTCAATCGTCAGTGTGCAGAAGATTCCATCCAGTCAGATACCGTCCCCCACACCGGTACTGGACGAAGAGGCTTTCGAGTATGCCATCCTTTGCGGAGGAGAACTGAAGTTTCGCGGTTGCGGAACAATTGGATCGTCCAGCGGTGCGGATGCAAACTTCCATGCAAACGGAGCAATTGACAACCGGGGCGATACCCATGCGTTAATCAACCTGTCATCCTCAACCAGGATAACCTCGGGTAACGTCACATTTGGCGGCGACCTTACAGCGCCAAGTTTCGGATTGCATAAAAACGCAAATGTTAACGGAACAAAGACCCAGAAATCTGTTGCGGCCATTGCAATTCCCGATATTGACCTGACACCCTACTACAACTGGGCACTTGACCATGGCGAAGTCTATTCGGGCGGTATCCCTAACGCCTCACACACGCCAAACGGCGGAATCATGTGGGTAAATGGCGACGTTTTACTTTCTCAGGGAACGATTAACGGAACCATTATCGCAACAGGAAACATTCATATTTCGGGAAATGTTGATGTGAAAGCATCGAGTACTTGCGCATTCTCGCTGGTCTCGCGCGATGGCGACATCCAGATCACTTCAAGCGGAACCATTGACGGCTTGCTCTATGCAAAAAGCGGTAGCTTGAAAGATACCGCCAACGGTGAAATCAAGGGACAGATCATCGTCAAGGGGAACATTGATAAAGGAGGGAACTCCGATATTCTGGCGGAGTATGAACAAAATCTGCCCTCGCCCCCCGGGGACAATCCGATTACAAGTTATGTAGCCATCACGGCGTGGCAGAAATAACCGCCCCGTCAAGCTCAGAAAACCCGGCATCGAAGGTGCCGGGTTTTTTATTTCCATAGTATTTCACAACAAATAAGCAGTCAGCTTTTAGAATCCGGAATGATGTTGCGGTGGAGTTGAATCCGTGTGTTGTACGGTTTCTGTCTGCCGGTCAGTACTTTCCCATGTTTAATTCTGTTGCGAGAGATGGAGGTAATATGACCTGAATGGTTGATGTGTTATGCAGATTTATGCGCCGGAAAACCCTTCGCCGCACCATTTTGATTATACACCCAGAACCCTATCGAAGAGGGCCCGCAGGAGTTTAACTCGGAAGGTGCAGGCGCACTCTAATCATCAAGCAAAACAAAGATATTATCTGCGTCATACACGTTTTTCCCAATCCCGTTCGGGCCAAACGAACCCACAACAATACGATCGGTTCCGTTGCTGCGATAATCGGGATCAAAAAAATAATCATTCCCCCAGGGATCCTCCAGATCATCTTCGTAATACGGACCGCGCCAGTTATCGAATCCCGCCGGATTCTCTTCCGTCAGAATCGATAGATTCCAGAGCTCGGCATTGCCTCCTCGATCCCGCGCACCTCCGTTGGGCCATTTGCCGGTATCCCATGCCATCTGTAATATAGCAACTGACAGCTTACGCACATCAACCTCGGCCTGCTTTATCAGGGCCTTGTTATGACTCTTAGTAACCATAAGTGAACCTAACACCGCCAATAGACCGATAATCGCGACAACAATAACGATCTCAACCAATGTAAACCCTGTTTGCCTGTGTCTGCTCATCATGTTAGCTCCAACTTAAAGGTCGATTCGATTAACCCACAAGATCAGAGCACAATGAATGCCATAAGCAGTATAATATGTCATTCGATGCCGCAAAGGATCCAACCTTGAACACGCTTTCGGTTGACTCGCCGGAAACAAAACCCCAATACTCTGATGCCAATTTAAGGAGAAAAACCATGGATTTTGATGTTATTGTTATCGGAGCAGGACCCGGCGGCTATCCGGCAGCCATAAAAGCAGCACAGCTTGGTGCAAAAACCGCGATAATCGAACGCGAATGGCTTGGCGGAACCTGCCTGAACTGCGGCTGTATTCCTACAAAAACCCTTATTGCCGGCGCTGAAGTATACCAGAAAATTCTTCATGCTGAATCCTTCGGCATTAACGTGGGAACACCGGAAATCAATTATCCCGCAATGAAAAAGCGGAAAGACGACGTTATCGAAACGCAGCAGAAAGGGATTGCCTACCTGCTGAAATCCCACGGCGTAACCCTCTTTGAGGGAACAGGCTCTTTTCGCGATGCCAACACGGTTGCGGTTAAGGGTGCGGACGGATCAACCAAGGAAATCACCGGCAAAAACATCATCATCGCAACCGGTTCCACTTCGACCGTACCCGGATTCATTCCAAAGCACGACCGGATCGTCGAAAGCCGCGCATTTCTGGAGTTGGAAGAACTTCCGGAAAGTCTGCTCGTTCTCGGCGGCGGTTATATCGGCTCCGAACTCGCCTGCATGGCGGCCAGCCTCGGCGTTAACGTAACCATCGTTGAATTGCTCGCCGATGTGCTGATGCTGCTCGACAAAGATGTACGCCAGGTCGTTAAGAAACACATGAAGAGCGAACTCGGCATGACCCTGCTGACCGGAAACGCGATGGAAAACATAGAAGCTTCCGATAAAAGCGTCACGGCAACCGCCGGCGACCAGAAAATCGAGGCGGATATGCTGCTCGTAGCCATTGGCCGGAGTCCCGTAACCGACGGGCTTAACATCGAAGCCGCCGGTGTGACCGTAAACGAACGCGGTTACGTCGAAGTGGACGAACTCAGCCGTACCAATGTTCCCCACATTTACTGCATCGGCGATGTTTCCGGACGTATGCAGCTTGCTCATGCCGCTACTTCGCAGGCGGTATATGCCGTGGAACATGCATTGAAGGACGAAGAAAAAATCGAGGAAGTAGTCATTCCCGGCGTAATATTCACATCACCGGAAGTTGCTTTGGTCGGCAAAACCGAGGAAGAAGCCAAAAAGCTGGGGATCGATGTCAATATCGGCAAGTTTCATTTCAAACCGCTGGGCAAAGCACAGGCGGCGAACGAAACCGAAGGATTCGTCAAGATCGTGGCGGACAAGGAAAGCGATGTCATCATTGGCGCGCAATGCGTCGGCCCGCACGCCACCGATCTGATCAGCGAAATGGTGGTTGCCGTCCGCGAAGAAATCACGGCTGAAGAACTTGGGAATACCGTCCATGCGCACCCCACTTTTGCGGAAGTCTGGATGGAAGCCGCTCATGCACTGCATAAGGGTTGCATACACGCACCGCCTGCCCGCTAGCCGTTCGCGTCCAATTAACCGGTTGAAAAACGTCTTGTTCGCAAGGCGTTTTTCACATTTCAAGGCATTGACCCATAAAATTCAAACCGGTAGCTTCCCGAGATAAATTTTAAGCACGACCAAACAAAACGAATGAAAAACTACCTACGCCAAATCACTTTACTACTGTTGATCGCCGGAAGCAGCTTCGCTCAAGACACCATTTTACTGAATAACGGAGATGTTCTTACCGGCCGAATACTCGAACAGTCTGCTTCACACGTCTATTTTAAGTCGAGTGCATTCGGATCGGTCAGTCTCGACCCCCAGGATATTGCCGAAATCCGTATTCAATCGGAGGAACTGGGCGAAATAACCGTGCCGAATGAAGCCATCCAACCCGATACGGACAGCACCAAAAAAAACCTCCCCGTATCGCCAACCGTAGCTCTTTCCCAAAAACCGAAAGAACAACCTAAAGAGCAGGACCAATGGTCAGGTCAGGCCGGCCTTGCCATGGCCATGCGCGAATCGAACACACTTCGCCGGTCGGGCAATAATCTCATTGAAAAGCAGGAATCGTTCGAATCCTACAGACTCTATGGAAACGTCGACTGGAAAAGTGAACGTAATAATCTGCGCTGGGACTGGACCTACCGTTACAGCCGGTCAGACGTTCGCCTTAACGACGACTTCCTGAACCTGACCCAGAAATATAAACACACCTTTGCCAATAAAAGTTATTACGCATCCGCTAAAACCGTTTATCAACGGGACTTCCGCCGAAGTATCGAAAATGAATATTTGCAGACCGCGGAAATGGGCGTGAAATGGATCAACAACGCTAAACTGAAATTATCCACTTCCGCAGGCGGGGGATACCATAAATATGACCGGGAAATCCACAACAGCTCAACCGGAGAAACGGACCAGCTGACCGTATCGCAGCCTAAATTTATTTTCGACGAGTCCCTCCGATGGGAACTGGTGAACTCGCTGACATTCATCCAGAAATACACGCATCTGGGAGATCTTGAAAACTACCACTTCGTCTTCTCAGCCGGACTCGAAAACAAGCTGGTTCGTGACCTGTTCCTTCGCGTGGAATATCGTCTGGACCGCGACACCGAAGTCAGCTACGACGACAAAGGGTATTACGACAAGGCCCTGCTAACCAGCCTCCTCTACAAATTCTAGTCCTCGGACTCCGGCATGGCCGATTCAACCGTGAAGTCACCCGTTTTGATGGGCCGGACAGAAGTCGCAGCCAGTTGAATAACCCCGTCCTTCATGCGGTAGAGTCTGCCGTACACAAGAATCATATCACCGGGTTCTGCCTGCGTTTTCAGAACACTGATCCGCGCCGGCTTATTCACAGTCCAACCGGCGGCAAACATC
>Ga0210065_1000412_pt1 | contig 11841 bp, 10 predicted proteins | sample Muzzi_PWB_D1_FD_185533 | JGI IMG/M metagenome (GOLD analysis project Ga0210065, IMG submission 185533) | Wetland microbial communities from San Francisco Bay, California, USA, that impact long-term carbon sequestration - Muzzi_PWB_D1 (SPAdes) | ecosystem: Environmental > Aquatic > Marine >... | reverse complement strand
TTCGGTCTCGTGTCGCCACGTCTGGCGGTCCTTGCCCTCAACCCGCATGCCGGAGAGAGCGGCCTGTTCGGCGATGAAGAGGAGCAAATCATTGTCCCGGCGATAGAGACAGCCCGAAACCTGGGAATCCATGCGAGTGGCCCGCACAGTGCTGACACGCTTTTCTGGTTTGCCGCACAGGGCCGCTACGACGCGGTAATCTGCATGTATCACGACCAGGGACTGATCCCGCTCAAGCTCCTGCATTTTGATGATGGCGTCAATGTCACCCTCGGGCTGCCGATCGTGCGAACCTCGGTGGATCATGGCACCGCCTACGATCTGGCCGGGAGTGGCAAGGCCAGTCCAGCCAGCCTGATTGCGGCCGTCAAGATGGCCGATGAGATGGCGGATAAGCAGGAAAGTGGAACGCGGAACGCGGAACGCTAAAAAGCAAAAGCACAAAAAAGGTTTTTCATTGCGGCCCCCGTTCCAGCGGAACAAGGCAGTATTAGATTTTATGGCTCACGAATTACTCATTAGGACTCACGAATTACATGGTTGATAAAATAGTAATCAAAGGTGCCTGCGAGCACAACCTGAAGTGTATCGACGTCGAAATTCCGCGTGATCAACTGGTCGTGATCACCGGAGTTTCCGGCTCCGGCAAGAGCACCCTGGCGTTCGACACCATTTACGCCGAGGGTCAGCGTCGTTATGTGGAAAGTCTTTCCGCCTACGCCCGACAGTTTCTCGAGCAGATGGACAAGCCTGACGTCGAGAGCATCGAAGGGCTGAGCCCGGCGATCTCCATCGAACAGAAGTCTACTTCGAAGAACCCGCGTTCAACCGTCGGTACGGTCACCGAGATTTACGATTACCTGCGCTTGCTTTATGCCCGAATCGGGCGAGTGCACTGCCCTTCCTGCAACAAGGAGATCGCCTCGCAAACCGTTGAGCAGATGGTTGAGCAGGTTCTTTGCCTGCCGGAGAAGAGCAGGCTCCTGCTGCTGGCACCGGTTGTTCGGGGTCGCAAAGGTGAGTACCGCAAGGAGTTGCGCCAGCTTCAGTCCGATGGTTTCGTGCGGGTGCGGGTTGACGGCGAAATGTACGACCTTGGTGAGGAGATCACCCTCGACAAGAATAAGAAGCACACCATCGAGGTCATGGTCGATCGACTCGTGGTCAAGGAGGGAATCGCCAGCCGGCTGGCCGATTCCCTGGAGACGGCGCTACGGCTCGGCGAGGGCCTGGTCAGGGTCGAGGTGGTTGGCGGAGAGAGCCATCTCTTCTCGGAATGGCACGCCTGCGCAGAATGTGGCATCTCGATTCCTGAGATGACTCCGCGGATGTTCTCCTTCAACAATCCTTACGGTGCCTGCCCCGACTGTTCCGGTCTTGGCACGCGCATGTACTTCGATCCGGAGCAGGTCGTGCCCAATCGGCAGCTGTCTCTGCGTGAAGGCGCCATCGCCCCCTGGTCGACCCGTTCCGGTTACTACTACCTGCAGGTCCTGGAGGCGCTGGCGGAGTTCTACGAGTTTGATATCCGCACCCCTTTCGCCGAACTCTCAGAACGGGTTCAGCGGGTTCTTCTGTATGGCTCCGGCAAGGAGCAGGTGAAATTCTTCTATGACCAGGCCAATCACCGGCACTTTTACCATAAGCCATTTGAAGGCGTGATCCCCAATCTCGAGCGGCGTCTGCGCGAAACCGATTCCGACGCAACGCGCGAAAAGCTCGAGGACTTCATGAACATCATGCCTTGCCCGAGCTGCCAGGGTGCACGTCTGAAGCCGGAAACCCTCTGTGTCAGGATTGCCGGACGCAATATCCAGGAGGTCTGTTCGTTGAGTGTCAGCGATGCCGAGGCGTTTTTTGCCGAACTCGAGCTGCCACCCAAGGAGGCCGAGATTGGCCGGCGGGTCCTCAAGGAAATCCGGGAACGCCTCTCGTTCCTGGTCAACGTCGGTCTCGATTACCTGGCACTGGATCGGATGTCCGGCACACTATCGGGTGGTGAGAGCCAGCGTATCCGGCTTGCAACGCAGATCGGGTCCTCGCTGGTCGGCGTCCTCTACATTCTCGACGAGCCTTCGATCGGGCTGCATCAGCGCGATAACCGGCGCCTGCTGGAAACGCTCAAGCGCCTGCGCGATCTCGGCAACACCGTGCTGGTGGTTGAACATGACGAAGAAACCATTCTCGAGGCCGATCATGTGATTGACATGGGGCCGCGGGCCGGTCGTCACGGCGGCCAAGTGGTCGCCCAGGGGACACCGGAGGAGGTCATCAGCCACCCCGGGTCGCTGACCGGTGACTATCTTTCCGGGCGCCTCGAGATCCCTCTGCCGGAGAAGCGGCGCAAGGCCACTGGCTCTCTCGGCATCAGGGGCGCTACAGCCAACAATCTCAACTCGATCGATGTCGATATCCCGCTTGGCGTGATGACCTGTGTCACCGGCGTCTCCGGTTCCGGAAAATCTTCGCTGGTGCTGGATACCCTGCAAAAAGCCCTTGCACAACGGCTTTACCGTGCGCGCGAGCGGTCCGGTCCGGTCCGCGCTATCGAGGGACTAGAACAGCTTGACAAGGTCATCGATATCGACCAGTCGCCGATCGGTCGTACGCCAAGATCCAATCCGGCCACCTATACCGGATTGTTTACCGATATCCGGGATATCTTTGCCCGGTTGCCTGAAGCCAAGTTGCGCGGCTACAAGCCGGGTCGCTTCTCTTTCAACGTCAAGGGTGGTCGCTGCGAAGCCTGCCAGGGGGATGGTATCCTGCGTATCGAGATGCACTTTCTTCCCGATGTCTATATCCAGTGCGAGGCCTGTCATGGCGCGCGTTACAACCGGGAGACGCTGCAGGTCAAATACAAGGGCAAGAGTATTGCCGACGTCCTCGACATGACGGCCAACCAGGCCGCGGAGTTCCTCGCCAATATCCCACGGATCAAGCGAAAACTGGAAACCCTGCGTGACGTCGGCCTCGGTTATATCAAGCTTGGCCAGAGCGCCACAACCCTGTCCGGGGGCGAGGCGCAGCGCGTTAAGCTGGCCAAGGAGCTTGGCAAACGTTCAACCGGAAGAACCATCTACATTCTCGATGAACCGACCACCGGCCTGCACTTCGACGATATTAACCGGCTGCTTAGTGTCCTGCAACGCCTGGTTGAATCGGGGAACAGCGTGGTGATTATCGAGCACAACCTGGATGTCATCAAGACCGCGGACCATGTCATCGATCTTGGCCCTGAAGGCGGCAGCCGTGGCGGGGAGGTGATAGTTAGCGGCACACCCGAGGAGGTGGCCCGCTGTGCCCGGTCGTATACCGGGCGTTATCTGCGATCCTATCTGTCGCTATAAGTCTGAGCTCACCGCAAAAGAGCCCGGCCTTTGGCAAAAACGTTTCGCCACTCAGCCCTTCGGGCTGACATCGCGAAGCTGCCTGACGTTGACCAGGTAGTGCGCCTCCTGGTTCTGCAGCGCGAAGAAACCATCCATTGCGTTGATAAAATCAAACAGGCGGCTTTTCGCTTCCGGCATTTCAATGATCACGGTACCGGTCAGCTGTTCCCCACCGACAAACCTGACCTCCACCTCTTCCCTGTGCCCGAGCGTCTGGTACTGAGGGTTGCTTGCCCGGGGCTCGAAACGAATATGGGTGATGGTCTGCTTGTTGGTGACGCAGAAGTTTCCCGTTTCGCTTCGAAACGGGAAAAAGTCGCCGGGTTCCTTCATCAGGTCGTAAAGGGTCTGTGTCCCCATGTGGTTGTAGGTCGCCGCACTGAGGAACACGACACCCTTCATGACCGAGCCATCTGCCTGGAAAATAACCACGGGGATTTCGGTTTTTTCAACTCGATAGATTGACATTAGGCATTACTCCAAAAGGCCTTGCGGAAAAAGCACATGCGGTTGACATGCCCAGCGAAATCGATAATATTGACCTGCTTTTATGTTTGTCAAATTATTTTCATTGAAAGGAGAGAATCATGGCTGAATTGAAGGGGAGTAAAACGGAGAAGAATCTGATGGAGGCTTTTGCCGGAGAGTCTCAGGCCAACCGCAAATATCTGGCTTTTGCCGAAAAGGCTGACGCAGAAGGAAAGGCGCAGATCGCCAAGCTTTTCCGTGCCGCTGCTGCCGCCGAGACGGTCCACGCCCACGCCCATTTGCGCACTGCAGGCGGGATAAACAGTACCGAGGACAATCTGAAGGAAGCGATCAGCGGCGAAACTCACGAGTTTGAAAGTATGTACCCACAGATGATCGAAGAAGCCAAGGCCGAAGGCTTCGATGCCGCATTGCGCAGCTTTTCCTTTGCCAACGCTGTTGAAAAGGTTCATGCCAGCCTGTACCAGAAAGCGTTTGACAATTTTGGCAGTAATCAGGATGTTGATTACTACGTCTGCAAGGTCTGCGGCAACACCCTGGAGGGAGAGCCGCATGGCCCCTGCCCGATCTGCCAGGCCGGCCCGGTGGCATTTTTCAAGGTCGCCTAGATCTTCATCCCGCGGGATTTGAAAGCCGGGCTCTGAGGGCCCGGCTTTTTTGTACTGCGCTTTATCTCTGCATGATTTCCTGTTTTATCAGCAACTTGCCGTTTACATACTGGCAATTTAAGCGTGAATTGATTATCTTGTAGATGAAGGATTGAATGTCGGAAAAGAAACGACCTGAGGTGTTCTGATGGAAAAATGCTCGGTATGCAAAGAGATGACGCGCGGCAAAAACTGGTGTGACAACTGTCATACCGTCTATGTCTGTCCGGCACCGCGATGCGAGGCTCCGAATCATCGCCGGGACGCCAAGGTCTGTGCGCAATGCGGTCTGATCTTTGATGAATACATTACCCATCGCAAAATGTATCGCCAGTGTCCCAAGTGCAAGAAAAAGCAGGGGCTTTCTGACCCGCAATGCAAGTACTGCCGCTACTGGTTCAATTGCCCGACCTGCGGTCACAAGGTGCCGTCCACCAGCATGTTTACTTGCCCACGCTGTGCCACGAGCCTGCGTTAGGGGAAGCAATGAAAGAGAGAGCCTCGACCTTTGAGGCCGGGTCCCGGACTGCTGACAAAGTTTAGCCAGAATTTATGATATTGAGGGCAACAGATGAACCATCTATTGCCCTTTTCCATTGTCCTCTGGACTACAAAGACAAAAGGGTTTTAAGTTCCATACCTGCTAGTGCAAGATGTCTCATCGGCATGATCGTGCCACCCTATATTTGAGAGCTGTGCGGCGAGGCCCGCTGAAACGGGGCGGTTCGTCTCCTCTGTTGACCCTGGAAGCGATATACTCTTCGCGAACGTCTATAGCCCTCCGCCAGGAGCAAGGCATTTTTTGCTTCCTTTTTGTCGCCGTTTGGACAAAAAGGAAGGCGTCCGAAAGTACGCGAACTGCCGGTTTTATTCTAAATAAGTAATGGGAGCAGCTGATGCCTTAAGTTGCAAAAAATCTACTTGTCGAACAAAAAAACAACCCCCGCATCACGTGCGGAGGTTGTCAACAATCTGAACCCCGACCATTATGGCCGGGGCTTTTTTAAAGTCAGCTTTTCTCCTGATCTTCTTTGTTCTCCTCCCGCACGGGGAGTTCGCAGCTTCCCGAGAGTCAGGTCTCAACTCCCAGAAGCGGCAGAATCCAGCGGTTGAGAATATACCATGCGGCAAGCACGGCCAAAAAAACCAGTAAAGATTTCATCTGTTCCCTCGTAAATTAATTGTTAATTCAATATATAGGAAAATTTATGTTGACGCAAGAACTATAATCTTTGCATGGGCTCTCTTGATAGCAGCTTCCTGCTGATCTGCCAGCGCAGATCAAGTCTGAAGCGCAGCGACTGCCAATACGTTCAAGTCAGAAAACGGCGAAAAAGTCGATGAGAATTAAACAAAATCAGAGTTTTGGCAGGGTGCGAGTTTCTATGAAACAAGGGCGACAGATGGTTAATCTGTTGTCCTTAGTCTGTTGTACTGTGAAATTTAAAGTCAAAACAAATCCCGGGGCGTCGCGCCCCCCGATTGCACTTGAGACTTTTGTTGCCGGACAAAAGTATGGCGTCGAGCGGGAGACAAGCCGCCGGATTTGTCTTTGATTAAGGCTTTGAACCGTTCAAGAAATCACGGGGACACCATACCCATCATGTCCCCGTAATTTGCTCCGCCCCTCTTCCCCTTTTGTTTGACAAGCCCATCCCCGTACGGTAGAAGTGTCGAAATCATACTGATTCAAGACCATTCTGTTTCCGCCATATCGAAAGGACGCAAAGATGAAAAGATTTGCTCTCCTGCTGCTTGCCCTGATGCTGATCCTGCCCCAACTGGCCTCCGCTGAAGAGAAGAAGATCAAGGCCGGTTTTATCTACGTCGGCCCGGTCGGCGACGCCGGCTGGACCTATGCCCACGACCAGGGGCGCAAGGCGATGGAAACCCTCCCTTTCGTCGAGCCGTCCACCTATATTGAATCGGTTCCGGAGGGCGCCGAGTCGGCCCGCGTGATTACCGGCCTGGTGCGCAAGGGACACAACCTGATCTTTACCACCAGCTTCGGCTACATGGACGCGACCCTCGACGTCGCCAGGCGCAACAAGGACGTGGTCTTCATGCACTGCTCCGGCTACAAGACCGCGGATAACGTCGGCAACTATTTCGGCCGCATGTACGAGCCGCGCTACCTCTCGGGGATTGTCGCCGGCAAGATGACCAAGGCCAACGTGATCGGTTACGTGGCCGCCTTCCCGATCCCCGAAGTAATCCGCGGCATCAATGCTTTCACCCTCGGTGTCCAGAGCGTCAACCCGAAGGCCCAGGTTCGAGTGGTCTGGACCCAGACCTGGTTCGATCCGGGGATCGAACGTGACGCTGCCGACAGTCTGCTCGACGTCGGCGCCGATGTTCTGGCCATGCACCAGGACGCTCCGGCTACCCTGCAGGCCGCCGAGGCCCGGAATGCTTTCGTCATCGGCTACAATTCGGACATGCGCGATTTTGCCCCCAACGCCTTTTTGACCGCTCCGGTCTGGAACTGGGGGCCGCTCTACTCGAAGATCGCCCAGCAAGTCAAGGACGGCAACTGGAAATCGGAATCGATCTGGTGGGGGATGAAAGAAGAGCTGGTACAGCTGGCACCGATCAACGACCGGGTTCCCGCCGACGTCAAGGCCCTGGTTGAAGAGAAGGCCGCCGCGATCAAGGCCGGCACCCTGCATCCCTTCGCCGGACCGGTCACCGACCAGAATGGCGTTCTCCAGGTTGCCGCCGGCAGCACGGCCGACGACGGCCACCTGCTTGGCATGAGCTACTTCGTCAAGGGCATCCAGGGCACGATTCCCAAGTAAATGACATCCGATCTGAACAGGGGTACGCATGAGTCAAAGTGCGTGCCCTTTTTAGTTTGCCTGTTGATGACCACCAAGGCACAGAGACACCAGGCAGGATTTCAGCATCGGACTGGCGACCTCTTGTTAGAGGACTCTCTGCGGCAAATCTGAATTTTTCTTTGTGACTTGGAGCCTTAGTGGCTATAAAGAGTTCTGGCGTTCACTCTTTAATTTCGAAACGCGAATGAACAATCTTCTGCAGATCAAGAATATCCGCAAAACTTTCCCCGGGGTTGTCGCCCTGGACGAGATCTCCCTTTCGATCGCCCCGGGAGAAATCCACACCCTGCTTGGCGAGAACGGCGCCGGCAAGAGCACCCTGATGAACGTGCTCACCGGGCTTTACCGCCCGGAGCGCGGCGAGATCTTCTTCGACGGCGCACCGGTGACTTTCAGCAGCCCCCGCGAGTCGCTCGCCATGGGCATCGGCATGGTCCATCAGCATTTCATGCTAGTGCCTGCCCACACCGTGTTCGAAAACGTCCTGCTGGCCCTCGACGGCGTCCCCAACTTTTATGGCCGCCGCACCTACCGGCAGCAGGTCCAGCGGGTCCTCGACGAGTTCAACCTCGATATCAACCTCGACACACCGGTCTGGAAACTCTCGATCGGCGCCCAGCAATGGATCGAGCTGATCAAGCTGCTGGTGCGCGACTGCCACCTGCTGATCCTCGACGAGCCGACCGCGGTGCTGACCCCGCAGGAAAGTTCGCGGCTGTTCGCCGTGCTGACCCGGCTGCGCGACCAGGGTAAAAGCATTTTGTTTATCTCGCACAAGATGCGCGAGGTGATGGAGATCTCCGATCGTGTCACCGTATTGAAAAAAGGGCGCAGCCTGGTCACACTGGAGCGCGGCGAGTACGATGAGAACCGCCTCGCCTCGCTGATGATCGGCGAAGACCATATCCCCGGCTGGCAGAAGAGTTTTCGCACCAGTCAGGACCTGGCTCTGGAGATCAAAAACCTCTCGGTCCGCAACGACCGCGGTCTGGCCGACCTGGACAACTTCACCATGAAGCTGCATCGCGGCCAGATCCTCGGCATCGCCGGTGTCGCCGGCAACGGCCAGAAGGCCCTCGCCGAAGTGCTGACCGGCCTCAGGGAGGCGACCGCGGGACGGATCATCGCCGGCGGCCGGGACATCACTAACAGCTCGGCGCGCGGCTCCTACATCGCCGGCATCGCCCATATCCCGGAAGACCGCAAGACGATCGGCATCGCCCCGGACATGACGGTCGACGATAACCTGATCATGAAAAATTTCAACTCGAAGGCTTTCCGGCGCTGGGTTTTCCAGGATCGCGGCGCGATCCGCCGCAACGCCGCTGACAAGATCGAGCAGTTCTCGATCAAGGCCGGCCCGGCCGGCAACCCGGTGCGCTACCTCTCCGGCGGCAATATCCAGAAGGTCATCATCGCCCGGGAACTTTCTGAGAATCCAGCGGTCCTGGTTGCCCTTTACCCGACCCGCGGTCTCGATATCGGCAGCGCCGAATACGTGCACAAGGTGATCGTCGACGGTTCCAGCAACGGCATGAGCACCATCCTGATCTCCGAAGATCTCGATGAACTGCTCAAACTCTCCGACGAGATCGTGGTCATGTTCCGCGGCCGCCTGGCCGGGTCGGTTGACCCGCAGACCGCCACCCGCGAAGAGATCGGCCTGCTGATGAGCGGCGAGGTGCAACGATGAAGCTGGTCACGGAAAAGCGCGAGCTCTCTTCCAGGCTGCTCCGCTTCAGCGCACCGATCGTCTCGATCCTGGTCGCGCTGTTCGTCGCCGGGTTCCTGCTGCTGGCCGCCGGGGTCAACCCGTTTCAGGCCTACCTCGAAATCGTCCAGGAGTCGCTCGGCTCCCTCTATGGACTCTCGGAAACCCTGGTCAAGACCACGCCGCTGATTTTTACCAGCCTCGGGGTTTCTCTCGCTTTCCGCATGCAGATCTGGAATATCGGTGCCGAAGGACAGCTTTACCTGGGCGCCTGCGGCGCCACCGCGGTGGCGCTCTTCTCGGGGCTGGAACACCCGGTCATGATGATCACGGCGATGTTCTTCGCCGCTTTTCTCTGCGGCGGACTGTGGGCCGGCGTCGCCGGTCTGTTGCGGGCTCGCTGGCAGGTCAACGAGGTCATCGTCACCCTGTTAATGAACTACATCGCCATCCTCGGCGTCGACTACCTAGTCTACGGCCCCTGGAAGGACCCCAAGGGTTTCAACTTCCCTCTGACCGCCCAGTTCAGCGACGCCGCGCGCCTCACCGAGTACTTTGACACCCGGCTGCACAGCGGTTTCTTCCTTGCGCTGTTCTGTGCCCTGCTCCTCTACCTGTTCATGGAACGTACGGTCTGGGGCTATGAGATCAAGGTGATCGGTAGCAACCCGAAGGCCGCCAGGTATGCCGGGATGAACACCGGGATGGCGATCTTCTTCGTGCTCTTTTTGAGCGGCGCGATTGCCGGCATCGCCGGGTTCGGTGAAGTGGCCGGCCTGCAGCATCGCCTGCAGCACGGGATTTCACCTGGCTACGGTTACACGGCGATTATCATCGCCTGGCTGGCCAGGCGCAGCGCCCTGGGAGTAGTGATCGTCTCTTTCCTGATGGGTGTACTGCTGGTCGGCGGCGACAGTCTGCAGCTGACCTGGCAACTGCCGGTGGCGTTCGTCTATGCCTTCCAGGGGTTGATCCTGTTCTTCCTGCTGGCCTCCGACTTCTTTATCAATAACCGGCTGAAGCTGGTCCGGGGAGGACGCCATGCTTGAGATCCTGCTCGACGCAACGGTCCGTTCCAGCACACCGATCCTGTTTGCCACCCTTGGTGCGATCATCAACGAGCGCGCCGGGATCATCAACCTCGGCATCGAAGGGCTGATGCTGATCGGTGCCCTGGCCGGGTTCGCCGGCACCCAGGCCAGCGGCTCGCTGCTGGTCGGCGTGCTCGCCGCATTCTTCGCCGCGATGCTGGCGGGGAGCGTGCACGCCTTCATCACCGTGCAGCTGCGCGGCAACCAGATCGTCAGCGGCCTGGCCCTGACCATGTTCGGCGTCGGCATCACCGCCCTGTTCGGCCGCAGCATGGTCGGCCTGACCATCGCCGGCTTCGAACGGATCGCGATTCCGGGCTTAAACCGGCTGCCGGTGATCGGCAAGCCATTTTTCAACCAGGATATGCTGATCTATTTCAGCTTCCTGCTGGTGGTTGCGATCGCTTTCTTCTTCTACCGGACCCGCTGGGGACTGGCGCTGCGCACGGTCGGCGAGAACCCGGCGGCGGCGGATACCTGCGGCGTACCGGTGCTGCTGACCCGCTTCCTGGCAGTGACGATCGGTTCCGGGATTGTCGGCATCGGCGGCGCCTACCTAAGCCTGGCGACGACGCCGATGTGGATCGAGAACATGTCGGCCGGGCGCGGCTGGATCGCCGTGGCGCTGGTGATCTTCGCCTCCTGGTCGAGCTACCGGGCGCTGGCCGGAGCCTACTTGTTCGGCGGCATCACCGCCATGCAGCTGCGCTTCCAGGCGATGGGCACCACGGTCAGCGCCCACATTCTGCAGATGCTGCCCTACTTCTTCACCATCCTGGTCCTGGTCATCTCCACCATCCGCCTGCAGAAAGGCGCTTCGCAGCAGCCGGAAAGCCTCGGCCAGCCCTATGATCGAGAGGATCGCAAATGAATCCGGTCGCCCAGGAGCTCTATCAACGCATCAGGCGCGAGGGAGCGATTGACGGTCAGGTGATCAAGGTCGACCGGTTCCTCAACCACATGGTCGACCCGGTCCTGATGGACCGGCTCGGTGCCGAACTCTACCACCGCTTTGCCGAACGCAAGATTGACAAGATCATCACCGCGGAGAGCAGCGGCATCATGATCGCGCAGGCGATCGCCGGACATTTCGGCGTGCCCTTCATCTATGCCAAGAAGAAGCTCCCCCTGACGATGCCGGAATACTACGCCGCGGCGAGCTACTCCTTTACCAAGCAGGAGTCGACCACCCTGTACGTTTCGCAGGAGGTCCTTAAGCCCCGTGAACGCCTGCTGTTCGCCGACGACTTTTTTGCCGCCGGCTCGACCTGCAAGGCGATCGAACAGATCATCGACCAGGCCGGAGCGACCCTGGTCGGCACGGCGATAATCATCAACAAGTCGGACCGACGGGACATCGAAGCGATCCTGACTATGGATGACCTGACTTAGCCACACTTATAGCCCCAAACGGATTCTATCTGCCACAAAGGCTCCAAGGCACAAAGAATTTCAGGGCCTTTTGACGCAAAGCTGTCAAGACCAGACAACACAGGAACCAATGCTGGAAGTCAGAAACAGATCAACAGCATTTACTTGGTGTGCTTCGTGTCTTTGTGGCTGAGCTCTTTGTCCTTTAACCATTAACCCCGAACGGAACAGACCATGTCGACCGCTACCCTGTTTATCCTGATGGCCCTGGTCGCCGGTATTTCGGTGCCAACCCAGGCC
>Ga0210065_1000411_pt1 | contig 11845 bp, 11 predicted proteins | sample Muzzi_PWB_D1_FD_185533 | JGI IMG/M metagenome (GOLD analysis project Ga0210065, IMG submission 185533) | Wetland microbial communities from San Francisco Bay, California, USA, that impact long-term carbon sequestration - Muzzi_PWB_D1 (SPAdes) | ecosystem: Environmental > Aquatic > Marine >... | reverse complement strand
TCTTGTTGGTGTTTGTCGGTCTTGTCGTTCTCGGTTGTGGGGGAAGCTCATCCTCCGTGGATATGGGCGACAGCTCGCTCGGGAATCTGATGTGGGGGGTCTATCAGTACGGAGTCACTGACAAGGACCTGGACAAGGCCTTGGTTTACGCGGACGAGGCGATGAGGCTCTACGGTGACGAAGCCAGGCAGCAACAGGCCTCACTTTCCGGTTTTCCCTCCACCGATCCTCCCGAGACCACTTACAAGTACAAGGTTCTGAACGGTGTGGGTGCGATCGTCTTGGCGAAGGGTGATATCCTTGTGGAAAAGAATGATCTGGCGGGTGCCGAAGAGTCGTTCAACATGGTGATTCAGGACTTCGGATACGCGCAGTTCCAGGATAATGGCGAGTGGAAAGGCTACGCCGCAGGTGTGCCCCGGGATGCCATGGGATTTTTTAAGCTTGCTGATGCGGCCAAACAACGACTGGCTGAGATCAAGGCAGGGAATAACTGAGCCTTTTGTCTATGCAAGTTCAGTCCATGAAATCTGGCAAGTCCACCCAACCTACCGCCGAGTGGAATCCAGAACTGGTGACTCTGGTGCGATCTCATCCCAGGTTGTCATGAAGACTCCGGCCTGGCTACCGGGAGAGATGGTTCCTTTGGCGTCCATGCTGGCCTGGAGGTAGACAGGAACCGGGACCAAAACGGTGTCCTGAACAGGTGGCAGTTCGGGATTCTGCTTGTCCGTCTTCATGACCACGGCATTCTTGGTAAAAGTAACCTGGATTGTGGCGGAGGCCTCGCTGGGCTTGAGGGTGACCGTGCCCATAAATACTTCCTGGCCGTTGATTTCGACGGGCTGGTTTCCGGTGTTCATTTCCTCGCGGTACTCGTAGATGTAGCGGCTGTCCTCGAAGATACCGGAGAAGACATAGTCGCAACTTGCTTCAAGGCTCAACATGGTGCTGGCCCAACCGTATTCGGGAAGTGGGGGCAATTCCGGCATCGGTCGCTCCTCGACGATCTCCGCCCGCCAGACAGCGTTCATGTTCACATTCACCGTGGGGCCGATTCCGGAAGAGGAGGTGCCGGTGATCTCGAAGGCCCCGGTCCACTGGCTCAAGGGGTGTTCGTTGCTGGTGCGGCCGTCAAGTGATACGACAACGTAGCCATGCTTTTCGCCGCCAAGATCACAGATGATCTGGGAATCCTCCCAATTTCTGACGGTCAATTCCTGAGCGCCCGCGGCAATTTGCGGATCTTCCCGCAAGTGAACCCGGCCGCGCCTTCCCCCGAAGTCGCCGAGGATCTTCAGCTCCTCCTTTTTGTCCGCAAGATCCACGTCAACGATCACCTGGCCGATGGAAGGCACCAGGCTCAACTCGGTGCTGCCCCGGGAGAAATCGAACAGTTCCAGGTGGGTGGGAGGTGAATGCGAGTCGCCATCCCATCCGAGAATCTGCAGGGAGACGAAGGAGTCCTGAAGACTGAACGGGCGCAGGGGAGGTGTCTTGGTCGGCACGCCAAGCAGGCCCGAGGCCACATAACCGAGGCCATATGAAATCAGGTAGTTGGTCGCCCGGCGGGATTCCTCATTATAGACAGTATTGTCCCAGCCAAGATAGGCCCCAACGTTCTTCAGGCCCAGAGCCGCGGCCATGGGGTTCGCCGTGCCATGGGATCCCACCATGGTGGATTGACAGCAATCCGCATAGAAAATGCAGTTTTCAGGGAAGGACCCGGGAAGGCTGCCGATAAACCGATCGGTAACCCAGTAGTAGGAATTGTCGAGGAAATAGGGATTTTCAATGCCAACCACGTACAGGCCGTCACCGAGAGTGACCTTGAGATTCTGCAATTCGTTTGCCGCAAGCATTTGCAGTTCTGTTACGGTGTCGCGTTTCTGCCAGGTCATGAGTTCGAAATAATCCTGGCCCTGGTGCTCGAACAAATGGCCGTGACTGGAAATGTAGACCAACCCATAGTCCGTCAGGTTCCGCAGGTCGTTTACAGTGAATGTGGATTTATAGGTTTCGTTGAACCCCTTTAAGTTCGCCAGCCTGGAAAGCAGGGAGACGCTGGTTTCGAATTCCGGCAAGTCGAGGAAGATCGCCTTGTTGTTGGCGGCCAAGGCCAGGTTCTTGGTGGGAGAGAGGGAAGACAGAGAAGGTTTTTCGACGACGTTGATCTTCGGATCAGGAACCGCTTGTTCCAAACGGACCACGGGCATGGTGAAAACGATTCCATTGGTGAATTCCGCGACGAGATAGGGATCACGGGTCGTCGGGGTGACACAAACGGCGGAGGCGACATTGGGGTCTGCCAGCAACGAGGCTGCGGCTTCAGCCAGGGCTTCGGCGATGGTCCCCCCCTGAAGGGCGGCGAAGGCCGCGGCCTTGGCCTGGGCGATAGCGGCCGTCGATTCCTCAAACAGGGCCTCGCCGGTGTAGGTATCGTCAATGGGTTGAGTCGGGGAGGGGTCGGAGTTGTCCTTGGAGCATCCGGCAAGGAGCCCAGGCAGGGCAAGAAGGAACCAAATGATCCAGATCCAGGGGAGGCGGTGATGGCGACAGGCGTTGTTTTGGGATTCGCACATTTCAGATTCCCCCCGGAGAAAACAAGCTCTGGATGAATCGCTGTTTTCAATTGTACCCCTGGGGTTCAATCCTTGCAATTTGTTTTGTTTTACATAGTTAACAAATAGGTGTTTGATGGTGTCACCGAAAAACATTCTGAGGCGGCCTGCTTGTTGGCCGCTTCTCGAATGTTGAGCGCGGGAAAAATCCGCCTAGTCAGTCGTAAGCCAGGCGCGTCTCCTGGTCTGCCAACAGATCCTGCAGATCATCCTGGGCCGTCATGCCGGGCCAGGTTTTCAGTTCCTGATGAACCAGGTGATACTTTTCCGGGATGGGGTGGGTGCCCACGACCACTTCCATACCGTATTTGAGGGGAATGAATTCCCGGAAATGATCCAGGTGGGGGCAAGGCGGGTAGCCCACGACCAACCCCGTGGCCAGGTGCACGACTTCGGCGCCGTTATTCTTCATCTCCTCGGGTGCGTATTCCACGTTGCCGCCGGGGCATCCCCCGCAGGTCGTAAAGCCCACCAGTTCCACTTCCTGGTCCTGGTAACGGGCGAATCCACCGGTTCGCTCCTTGAGGGAACGGAAGCATTTTCCGCCAGCGCAGGTGTGATACCGGTCGCAGATGATGATGCCGATCTTCTTCATCGTTCCCGTCCTTTCATCAGACTGTTGGCTCCTCGGGATAGTCCATGAATCTGCCCGAGGCGGTGGCCAGGACCTCGCCGTCCTGGCTCAGCTCCGCGCCGAGGATCGACAGTGAACCCCGCGACTTCTCCAGCCAGGCGCGCACCGTGGCGGGTTTGCCGATCAGGACGGGATTCAGGAAGCGGACCTCGAGCCTGGCGGTCAATCCGGGCGTGCCGCGGGCCATCAGGCAGTTGGTCATGGCGCCGTCCAAAAGGGACGAGGTCACTCCACCGTGCAGGATGCCGGGATATCCGGTGAATTCCAAAGCACAGGGAAAGACCCCCTCGACGGCGCCATTGTCCATCACCGTGAACGGGATTTTCAATCCCGCCCTGTCCGGGGCGCAGACCCAGCACTCGGGATGCCGGCGCTGCCGGGTGGATTCGTATCCAAAGGGATGGTCAGTGGTCGCAGGCATTGGCTCCCTCTCCGATTTCACCGGCGAGATAGGCTCTCACCAGGGATTGGGGATCAAGATGCGGGGCGCCCACGATGACTTCGATGCCTTTGGCTTTTAACAGCTGGATCGCGCGCGTTCCCAGGCCGCCGGCCAGGACCAGGTTGGCGCCCTTTTCGGCCAGCCAGGCCGGAAGCGCGCCGGGTTCGTGGGGCGGCGCTTCGACCATGGTGGTTGCGGTGATCACTTTATCAGCCGGTTCGACATCGACCAGGGCAAAATACTGACAGTGGCCGAAGTGGGGGTCGAGCTGTCCTTCGGATACGGGAATTGCGATGCGCATGGGTCATCCTTTCAGTTGCTTTGATTCGGACAATTGGCATTCCAAAAGATGCCAGATTTCGGTCATGATCCGGGACGCCTCACATTGCGGAGCGTACTCGATCAGGCTGCGTCCGGTGGCTTGGGCTTCGTTCACCAGGGGTTCGAAGGGAATTCTTCCGATCACCGGAAGCCCCTGTTCAGCACAGTATTTCTCGACCATTTCGGTCAGTCGCGGGCTGAGGTCATATTTGTTGATGCAGACCATTGCCGGGACCCGGAAATAGGAGGCCAGTTCCACGATCCGCTTCAGGTCATGCAGTCCCGACAGGCTGGGTTCGGTCACCATGAGCGCGAGGTCGGCGCCGGTCAGGGACGCCGTAACGGGGCAGCCGATGCCGGGCGGGCCATCGATCAGGATAAGGTCCATTCCGTAATTTTCCGCCAGGCGCCGGGCCTGTTCCCGCACCTTGGTGACCAGCTTCCCTGAGTTCTCGGCGCCCACATCAAGGTCGGCATGAACCAGGGGACCAAACGGGGTGCGCGATTCATACCATTGGCCGCATCGCCTGCTGAAAAAGTCGATGGCCTCGGTGGGACAGAAATGGACGCAGACGCCGCATCCCTCGCAATGAAGAGGGTCGATAAAAAAGGTCCTGTCCCCGGCTTCGTCGAGGATCTGCCGGATGGCGGTGTACTGACACAGCTCGTGACACTTGCCGCAGGCCAGGCATTCGGACTGTTTGATGCGCGCCAGGTGCCCGGCAATGAAGGGGTGGGACCGCTCCACTTCGGGATCCAGGACAAGGAATAGATTCGACGCGTCGACATCGCAATCGGCCAGGACGATGCCCCGGGCCAGGGAGGCCAGGCCGGCCACCACGCTTGTTTTACCGGTGCCGCCCTTGCCGCTGCAGACCACCAGCTCTCTCATGCCGTCACCGCCCTTGCCGTCAGGTTGTAAGCCAGTTCCGACAGGGCCGCGGCGACTTCGGCGTCCGCGTCCACGGCCAGGCCGCCTTCGGCGCAAGCGGAGGCCACATGGCGGCGGAAAGGAATCCTGGCCAGGATTTCGACCCCTTCGCGAAGGCAGAGATTTTCCACCTGACCCGGGTTGCTCTCGTAACGGTTGATGACCACGCCGCAGGAAATGTTCAGCTGGCGCGTCAGGTCCAGGGCCAGCGCCAGATCATGCCGGCCGAAGGGAGTGGGTTCGGTGACCAGCACCACGAAATCGACGCCCTGCATGGTCGCCATCACGGGGCAGGTCGTCCCGGGTGGGGCGTCGAAGATGATCCAGGATTCATCCCCGGAAACGTCCTTGACTGCTTTGATCAACGGCGGAACGAGGGATTGGCCCACCAGCAGGCGTCCCTGGGTGAAAACCAGTTCCCCCGCTTTCCCGGTGGAAATATTACCGATGGTTTCCTCTTCGGGAGTGATGGCCTTCTGCGGGCAAACCAACCAGCAGCCGCTGCAACTGTGGCAGAGGTCGGGAAAGATCATGGTCCGGTCGGGAAGGCAGGCGATCGCGTTGAATTCGCAGATGTCCGCACATTTCCCGCAGTGGGAACAGAGATCCTGGTCGACGGCGGGAACGGGAACGGTCACGGGCCAACGGGCGCTGAAAACCGGATCAAGGAAAAGGTGCGCGTTGGGTTCTTCCACGTCGCAGTCGCAGAGGTGAACGGACCGGCCTTGCCGGGCGATGGTAACGGCCAGGTTGACAGCCACGGTGGTCTTGCCGGTTCCGCCTTTTCCACTGGCGATGGCTACTCGCATGGATGCACCCTGCCTGTCAGTGGCGGCCGGCGCCGTCAGGTGAGGTAATGGGTTCGAGTTGGCCGCCCTGCCAGTCGCGGACGGCTCCCATGACGGTGCTGTCGAATCCGGAATAGACCTTCACGCCGGCGGCGGAGAGAACATCGAAGGCCTTGGGGCCGCAGTGTCCGGTCAACAAGGCATCCGTACCGAGGGCGACGACAATCTGTGCCGCCTGGACGCCCGCTCCCTGGGCTGCCTCGGCCTGGGCGGAGTTGTCCTGGGCCACGAAGGACTCTGATGAGGAATCGAACAGGATAAGATACGGGGCCCGGCCAAAGTGGGGATCGACCCGATCCGTGGGGTTCGGCCCTTCGGAAGAGATGACCAATTTCATGATATTCTCCTTGGATAAAGTTTCGGTAATCACGATTTGACTTTCCTTTGTTTTGAGTATATGCTCATAACAACGAAAAATCAACCCGGAGGACCCCATTGCCCAGACCGCCCAAACCACGCCATGTTCGGTGCGACCCCCAAGTGGTCCATTTCAAGCCTGCAGGGGTGCCCATGCGTCTTTTGAAAGAGGTTTCCCTGGGCCGCGACGAACTCGAGGCCATGCGTCTGGCTGACTTGGAAGGTCTTTCCCACGAACAAGTTGGAGAGATGATGAACGTGTCGCGAGCCACGGCGGGACGCATCCTTGCCGAGGCTCGCCGAAAGACGGCGGCCGCCCTCGTCCAAGGGTGGGCCATTCGTGTAGAGGGCGGCGCCGTCGAAAAAATACCGGATGAATCAGAGGCGGCCTGCAGTTTAGGAGGTCCCGGCAGGGGGCGCGGGCGGGGCCGGGGGCTCGGTGGAGGACGCGGCCGGTGAAGAGCCACGGGAAATACTCTTTAACCAAGGAGAATGGAAATGCCCGGAGAAGACAGAAAAGGACCCCGGAGCCAGGGGCCCCGTACGGGGCGCGGCCTGGGACAATGTAACGTTTCACGGAACGGCACGAATCCATCCGTTGATCAGCAGACTACCGAAAACAGATTAAATCCCAGGCCGGGAAGGGGTCTCGGGCGAGGTCCGGGCCGTGGTCTCGGACGCGGCAGGGGCCTGGGCGGATCGGGTCGCCGAGGCCGGGGGAATGGTTGAGTCCCACCCGTTGCGTGGAATCTCTCACGGCCCGCGCCCGCGCCCAGCAAAGGTACGACTGAGCATGGGATCGCGGGCCGTGTGAACCTAGGACTTCTTCTTGGTCGATATCTTCAAGGGCACGTAAAGGGGGCAGGTTCCTACCCCGCTCGTCAGCAGGAAAACGACCGCCAGGATCCCCAGGATGATTGCGGTCACCCCCACGATCTGTCCGGCGAAAATGAGGACTCCCACCAGAAGAGCAATCAACACCCTGATGGCCCGGTCGGCCATACCCATGTTCTTCTTCATCCCAAACCTCCCAATGACGCGGTTTTTACACGGCTTCTCGCCGGATTCAACCTGCCCCGGTTCGGGCACGCCTGAAAGAACCCTATCCCATCACCGTTGCCGTGGATAGGGGAATCATCTGGACAAGGGGACAAGGAACCACCCTGCCAACGGGCATTTTTGGAGGAACCTTATCCTCTCTCCCTGTGTCGATCAGGGCAACCAAACGTACAGATTCGCGCACAAAATTGAGGGTTGAACAACACCAGGAGAGTTTCATTTGATGAGCAGTGGATTGTCCCGCTGCTTGTTGCAGGATTCCCGGAAAATTCGGTATTCCGGCCCCCTTTTTGCCCCTCCAGCCAAGCAAGAGCATTGGAAGGAGGCGGGTCATGTCAGCGATAAAGAGGTTCTTTTGGTTGGCCACGCTGGTGATTTTTTCTGGGGGATGTAGCTCTTACAGAGTGGTGTCATCTCCTAACATCGAAGATGAGACGGAAATGGCCGTCGGTTGGGAGTCCTCGATCAAGGTGGGAGATGAGGTGAGGATCACACTGACCGACAACGGCGAGCTGGAGGGGAAAATCATGGCAATATCTCCCAACGATCTAACTCTTGAACCCCTCAAAAGCGACAAATGGATCAAGGGCAACAAATACATCAAGGACCCTGAAAACCTGTCAAGTGACTATAGGCCCCGGGTGGTTGAAGCCGACAGCATTCGAGTCCTCGAGAAATGGTCTGTAAACAAAGGCAAAAGTTGGCTGTTGGTGGGCGGCATCCTCGTTGGCACCGTGAGCGTCGCTGCTGCGACCGCGGATTGGTCCATGGACTCGCCGTCACTCGGGCAATGAACTCCGTAATCGGAGCCAATTCCCAATTGGTTATTCCATCCGGGGCAATCCTCGCCCGGTGAAGCAATATCGTTCGGAGGGTGATTTCAGGGGTTACTAAATTTTCTCTCCCAACGGCCCGCCTTCAAGTGGGCGAATAGTGATTTAGGACAGCCGATCAGGCTAAAGTCAGGTTCACATAACTTCAATAGCTCCAGCGCGAAAGGAATATTTGATAGGCACATAGGACAATCATGCTAATATTTTAATGAATGATCCTCGGAGGGATTGAATTCTCACAACTCTGAATATCGCCGGAGCAAAGGGCTCAAAGTAGATCTGTTCGTTATCCATTCAGATGCTCATCAACGTTGAGGGCGGGCCGATCACATCCACGCCGGCCGAAGTATCAAGGGGGAAAACCATGAGGGCCATGCCAGCCGCCGCGTCCGTTCCTGGACCCGATGACCTGATGAAACTTCTCGACGGCGACCTGAAGACCGGGCGCCAGTCCCCACTCTATACTCTGGGGGCCCTGGTGGTGGCCATCGTGATGGTCCTTCTGCCAGTCATCTACCTGGCGCTTATCGCCGCCGTGGGCTACCTGACCTATCTGCACGCAGTGGAAAACGTCGGGATCCTGAACGGCGGCGGCATGCGCGGCCGCCTGCTGGCCTACCTGGGTCCGCTTTTCGCCGGCCTGGTGGTGTGTTTCTTCCTGATCAAGCCTCTTTTTGCGCGCCCGGTGTCCGGTCCTGAAGCGGTGTCCCTGGACAGGGATAACGAGCCCCTGCTGTTCGCCTGGGTGGAACGTCTCTGCGGGATGGTGGGCGCCCCCTTGCCCAGGAGGATCGATGTCGATTGCAACGTCAACGCCTCGGCGAGTTTCCAGGGCGGCCTGTGGGGGATGATCCGCCGCAACATGGTCCTGACCATCGGCCTTCCCCTGGTCGGGGGGATGACCCTCACCCAGTTCAGCGGGATACTGGCCCACGAATTCGGGCACTTCGCCCAGGGCGGGGCCATGCGACTGAGCTATGTCATCCGCAGGGTGAACCATTGGTTTGCCCGGGTCGTCAACGAACGCGATTCGTTCGATGCCGGGCTCGATCAACTCCAGTCCAGCGGGTCGGGCGGTGTCATGATCGTGGTCCTAGTGGCCAAGGGTGGGGTCTGGCTGTCGCGGCGCGTGCTCTGGTGCCTGATGATGGTCGGCCACCTGTTCAGCACCTTCTTGCTGCGGCAAATGGAATACGACGCGGACCGTTATGAGACCCAGTTGGCCGGCAGCCCCGCTTTCCAGGACACGGTGGCCCGGCTCCACCGCCTGATGGTGGGCCACAACCAGGCCATGGGGCAGGTGAACGGTTTCTGGCGGGAGAGAAAGCTGCCCGACAATCTGCCGGCGATCTGCTTTGCCAACACGGAATCCCTGGACGAAAAGGCCATGGATACATACCTGGCCCAGGTATTCGAAGAGAAGACGAACCGCTGGAGCACGCACCCCTCGGACCGCGATCGGATCCGGCACGCGGAAAAAATGGAAGCGCCGGGGGTTCTGCATTCCGAACTGCCTGCCGACATCCTGCTGAGTCGATTCGATGACGTTTCGCGGAAGGCGACCAAATCATTCTACCGCTTCCAGATGGGCGAGTCCCTGGACGAGAAATACCTGTGGTCGGCCCGGGAATTGATCGAGGCCCAAAAACTCGAGGACGATCGTCACCGGGGGACCCAGCGGTTTTTGCAGGGTGGAATCGAGCACGGGGCCCTCTTCTTTCCCAAGCCAACGGGTGAAATTTTGCCGGGGGATCTTGCGGATGTCGTGGGTGAACTGAAAGATCTCAGGAGCAAGCTGCTGTCGGCCCGGGATGACGGGGCCGAGGTGCGCAACGAACTGGCCAGCCGGCGGCTCGAACTTGGGCTGCATCTTCTGGAATTCCCTCAACTCGAACAGGCACTCGGCGACCAGGAGGGGGCCGTGGCCCAAGCCGTGGCCTTGACTTCGGTTATGAATTGTCTGCGCCGGGTCCACCCGTTGAATGAAGAATTGGAAAGGATCTTCAAGACGGCTCTGCGGGAACTGGAGGCCGTCCGGAGGGAACCGGAGAGCAAGGTCAAACGAAAAGCTTTCGACGAATCCGTGCGGGATCTCCAGACCTGCTACCTGAAAATCAGGGATGAACTGGAACCCGTGCCGTACCCGTTCCGCCACGCGGAGGGCGAGATTTCCTGTGCCGATTACGCAGCCAAGGCCAAGGCTGAAATCGAGGAACTCGGGGTCCTGTTCAATTCCGTCTCCGGCCTGCTGGAACACCTGGGCCCACTCTATGTGAAGACGTTGGCGCGATTGGTGGAGATTGCGGAGAGGGCGGAGGAATCGGCCGGCTTGGAAAGACTCGAAGCGCCCCCTGTCAAGAGGGATGAAATGGAGGCTGAATCCGGTGAGGGTTGATCATTCCCTGGAGGTGGAGGCGGGTCATACCAACAAATCAACATTGTAATGGAATTGGCGTCATAAATGAGTAAGGCCCCAAACCACAATAACCCAAGGCCGAAGGATGGCGAAACCCTGCGGGGTAGTGGTCCGGTTCCTGGGGTAATCGAAATAAGCGACAGGTTAACTTCGGTCGCGGCTTTTTTGAACTACCGCCCATCTTTCGCAATTCGTACCTGGCACGACGGAGTAATGCGGCAAGGTGGCGTGTATGTGTTCGATCCCGTGCGGGAGATTTTTTCAGTTGGCAATCCTACCGGCATTTCTGGTTCACCACATCAAAAATTGGCTAGGTCCATTGGTGTAGAAGACTATGATCGAGTTGTCGGCGGAACGTGGACGCGGGGGGCGGATGGTGCTGTTGTCACCACAGAACAGAGCGGGCATTATGGTGATAATTGGGGCCGGAATCCCGATGTGAGAAAGTAGTTTGTGGATTTTCTTGAGCAGAGAACGGGGCTCTCGGTGCAGCACCAGCAAGGATAGAAATCTTTTCAGATAAATGTTCCCTTCCCCATCCCTTCCGGGGACAACCAATGTTTGAATTGAAAAATTGTCTCAATACTATGCACTGGAATCAGTTACGGGCTTTTGATATGATGTGTTCGCCGTTTGGCCTGATCAATGCCACAGTATTCTTTTTTGAAACCTCGGTCAGAATAACTAGACAGGTGTCAACCAATCCAAGCCGATCGCCCATGAAAAGCGAATTGTATTTCTTTGTGGTTCAATCACTTGAAGGATTTTTGCGCAACCACACCAGGTTGGTGTCGCCTTTGCTGTGATCCTGGTTTGGACACCGATCCGGTTCACATTCGCCATGAATGAATGGCGACAGGAATACTGAGGACAAATCAGCGAGGGATCAATTGGAAAAGATACGGAATGAACGGACAAGGGGGACCCGCGATGAAGAAACTGGACTGTAAGCACTGCGGGCAGACAGTCCCGCTCAATGAGTCACTGACGGTCGCCGGCGAAGGGGTTTGTCTTCCCTGCGCGGAGAAGGTGCTGGAGAACAACCCAAGCCTCTCGAAGGACGAAGTGAAGCGGAACGTGGATCGCACCATCTGCGCGAAATGCGGCGCCGATCGCGGTGACATCGAAAATGACATGATCCTGGGGTTTCCGGTGTGTCCGGTCTGCGCTCCGACCTTCGGCAATATGCCTTTCCCGGCCTGGATCAAATGGGGCGCGGTCGGTCTGGCGGTGTTGGTGGCCCTCTCCTTTGTGCTGAATGCCCGTTTCTATGAGGCGAACCAGGATCTGAAGGCCTACTGGGAGGCCATGGATGACGGGGCCTATGAGGAAGCCACCCGACTGGCGGATTCGGCGGTCGCCCGCGTTCCCGAAGATTGGGAG
>Ga0210065_1000410_pt1 | contig 11850 bp, 6 predicted proteins | sample Muzzi_PWB_D1_FD_185533 | JGI IMG/M metagenome (GOLD analysis project Ga0210065, IMG submission 185533) | Wetland microbial communities from San Francisco Bay, California, USA, that impact long-term carbon sequestration - Muzzi_PWB_D1 (SPAdes) | ecosystem: Environmental > Aquatic > Marine >... | reverse complement strand
ACGATACTTCAGCAGGGTGGTGTCTTTGTGACCGCGAGCTTGTGGTGGTTGACGAGTTTGGATAGATACTCGGACATGGCTGACGGCATGCGCTGGAACAGTCTTTGGATGGGTGCGCTTATCTTTATTGTGATTGCCATACCCGCAATCGTCAGCCGGGAGCACCCTTCGATGCTGCAAGCGGGCAAGGAGACTACGAAGAAGAAAACACCGCTGGTGAAGAGTGTTAAAGAGACGGTTTCTTGTTGGCCATTTCTCAATCTCGCTTTGATTACCGTTATTAGCCTGTTGGGCCTCATGATGGTTGGATCACTCGGTTATTATGTGACGGTTTACCATATTTATGATGGGGTAAAAAGCGAAGAGTCCGGGCGGCTTTTAACCATCGTCAACTATGCCGTTCCGATTTCGACAATTATTGCGGTGCCACTCCTGCAAAAATTTTCAACCAAAGTCGGCAAGCGCAAGACGCTGATGGTTGCTTTCGGAATTTCCTTGGTCGGCACTTTGCTGAAGTGGCCTTTCTATACGCCTGATAACCCTTGGCTTTCGATTATTCCCGCAGTCCTGATGGGCTTTGGTAACGCAGCCGCTTACATGTTCGTTAACGCCATGATTCCCGAAGCGGTTGACGTGGACGAGTTGAAGCACGGTGTGCGTCGGGAAGGCATGTTCAGTGCGGTCTACAGTTGGATGTTTAAGATTGGTGCAGCGCTGGCATTGCTCTTTTCCGGCTATATTCTTGCTTGGTCGGGTTTTGATTCCGACCTAGTGGGTCCTCAATCCGAACAAACGATTTTCCTCATGCGCGTGTTCTTCTCCTGTATTCCCGCCTTTGCGCTTTCCTGCGCGATTGCTCTGGCATTTTTCTACCCAATTACCGAGGAGCGTGCCTTTGAGATTAGAGCTGAGCTGGAACTGCAACGCGAAAAGATGAAAGAGGCGCAGTGATCTGAAGGATCCGCTACATTATGGTCGACGCGGTAATAATACATTTAGCCAAGCCATAAGCCTGTCATGAGATATCCTCTAATCATCGCATGCCTTCTCTGCGGCCTGACTCTCTCGGCTGCAGAGCGTCCGAACATTGTTCTCTTTTTCGTCGATGACCTGGGCTGGTCAGATCTCGGTTATAAAGATGCGCAATTCGAGTCTCCGAATGTCGACAAGCTGGCTGTGGAAGGTCTTGATTTTGATCAATGCTATATCGCAAGCCCAACTTGTAGCCCCAGTCGGGGCACTTTGTTGACTGGGCAGCATCCGGCAAGAATACGCCTGGTACGTCATATTCCTGCAGGTGCAGAGAACGGGTTTGACGACTACCATCGAGCCACGAGGAAACTAAATTATCTGGAAACCGATCCGGCTCAATTTCCATGCGTCAACTGGGTGGATCTCGATTACACTTCCTATGCCGAGGCCTTAAAAGAGCTGGGCTATTATAATCTATTTGTCGGTAAGTGGCATCTTGGTTACGAACCGTATCACCCGATCCATCAGGGCTTCGACCAGCAGATAGGGACGACGAACTACGGACACCCTAGCTCTTACTATCCTCCTTATTTTAGGCATTCTGAGGTATTTGGTGATGAGAAAGAACGCTATCTTACGGACAAGCTGACAGATGAGGCGGTCTCTTTTATCGAGAGCTACGATAAGGATCAGCCTTTCATGCTCAGCTTCTGGTACTATTCAGTCCACACGCCTCACGAAGGCCGCAAGGATTTGGTCGAGTACTTTGAGAGCAAAGGCCTCGAAGGAAGTTTTGCTCACTATGCCGCCATGGTCAAAGCCATGGATGAATCGGTCGGACGTGTCCGTGATGCACTCAAGCAGAAGGGGATCGATAAAGAAACGATTGTCATTTTTCTCTCCGATCAAGGGAGTTATTTCGACAACGCTCCATTGCGTGGTGGGAAGAGACATGAGACTCTCTATGAAGGTGGCGCGCGTGTGCCCTTCATCTTTCATTGGCCCGGTGTCACGGAAGATGGCTCCACCAATCATAGCATTGTCCAATCGACCGATCTGTTTCCAACCTTGGTTGAAATTGCGGGCGGGGACCCGTCTCAATACAAAAATTTAGATGGCGTTTCGCTCAAAGCGACCATTGAGCAGAATCATGTGCTCGAGCGCGGCGAACCGATCTATGGCTACCGCGCCTACGAGGACCTCTATGTTTCGGTTCGCGAGGGCGATTGGAAGTTACTCGCATACCGTAGCGGCACGCTCAAGCTCTACAACATCGCTGAAGATAGAGCGGAAACTACTGATCTCGCCAAGGACTATCCTGAAATCGTGGGTACCCTGAAAGCAAAGCTCATCGACTGGGAAAAAGAAGTTCAGGTCGAAGCCTATTCGGGCGTACAGTAAGGGGGCGACCTATGTTGCAAGGGCAAGGGCTCTAAAGCAGCTCTAATGAGGCATCACCGCATTGGGTGGGAGCGGTACATTGTTTTCTGCGCGCCAATCGGTTAATTCTTTGACCATCTGCTGCGCTAATTCAGGCATCGTTTTCACCAGATTCTTCGTTTCCTTGGGGTCTTCCTTCAAATCGTAGAGCTCTAGCTCTCCGGTAGAAAGAAACTGGATTAGCTTCATGTCGCCCTTGCGGATGACGGAGCAGGTTCCATGTTTAAACCTGCTGGAAAGCTGCCAAAACAAAGGACGCTCTTCGAGCATTTTGCTTTCGCCCTGAAAAAGCGGGGTGAGGGAGTGGCCATCCAGCAATCCGGAGTAGGGGATATTGGATACGTCCATAAAGGTAGGGAAAAAGTCTAAGCCTGAAATCGGGGTTTCCGTGCGACGAGCTTCTATCTGCGCCTGCCAGTTGATTAGGGTGGGAACCCGAATGCCGCCTTCGTATATTTCACCTTTCTCCCCGCGCAATAGGTTGTTGGTCGTCTGATTTTGGCCATTGTCGGAGGTAAAGATGATGATGGTGTTTTCGCGCAGGTTATTTTGGTCGAGATAGTCCACGATGCGCCCAATATTATCGTCCAGCGATTCGATCATCGTGGCGTAGGTGGCTTCGTTGACATGCTTTTCGCCTGTCGACATACCTTGGCCGGTTACCGGATCTCCGGGTTTGGCTAGGTATTTTTCCAGCAGCTCCTGACTGCGGGCGCGCAGCGGTTTGTGCACGGTGTAGTAGTGGAGGTCGACCAAGAAGGGGCCGGCCTTGTGTTCGTCGATAAATTCAATCGCCTTGGTGGTCAGGTGGTCTGTCAGCCATTGGTCATCCGGGTTCTTCGTATCCATGAAGGGATTGTTGAAGGGTGCCCAGAAGCCGCCCGTTTCGCTACTGTACCCACCCGCTTCCAGCGCAGGGTCTCCGCGATAAGTGCCACCAATATTTTTCAGATAACCGCGCCCTGTGGGGTAATACTTCACATACTCATTCCTATGTTTCTCAACCCAGCTGAAGTCGTCTGGCACGGGTTGTTCCAGTTTTTTCTTCAGGGGGAAATCGGCTGAGAACTCCCGCTCTGGATAGGGCCCAACCAGGTGCCACTTTCCGAGGAAGATCGATTTATAGCCCGCGTCTGCCATCGGCTGGCTGTACATGATGTGCTCTTCCCCGACGGTCCAACGTGAAAAGATATTCTCCTGGTCATCGCCTTTTTCAAGAACCGGCACGGTGTATACGCCCGTGCGGAAGGATTGTAAACCGGTGGCCACCGCAGTGCGCGAAGGCGAACAGGTCGGATACATGTAAGCGTTTTGAAAGACAAGACTCTCCGTGGCCAGATGATCGAGGTTCGGCGTTTCGTAATACGTTGAACCATTGAAACCGACATCTGCCCAGCCCAGATCGTCAACCAGAATGAAAATAATATTGGGCTTCTCTGCGGCAGCCATTGCCGACAGGCAAAAAAGCGATAAGAGGTATAAAGATCGCATCATGGTATAAACGTAATGTGTGTCCGCTTTGTTCACAGCCTGAATCTCATCTGAGAAAGTACTGTAAAAAGAGGCATACTGGAGAGCATGCGTGGGCGAGTGTAGGGTTGCCAACAAGCTGACCTATAAGGATCGACTTCAGCTTTTTGAGTCAATCATATTGAAGGGGCCAAGGTATACTTAGGTGTGATTTAATCGATGTCATTTTCTGTTGTGAGGTAGGGGCATCTCGCGTTTAGACAAGCTCACCGCCCTTAGTTAGATCGAAGAGCCGAGATGTCCGTTGGGCTTTCACCTTCAATAACCGGAGTTAATAGAAGGCAAACGTGCTTGCCTGAATCAAAATTTACCTAAATTTTGATGCTTCTAGCGGTCATAATTCTCTTCACCATGGCAACGGTTGCGGGAGGCGACCACTTGCTTCACAAACCTCCACCTTATTCCAAAGTCGAGCGATCAAATTGGCGCAGCCAAAATCCAAACCCCCTCCAGCTATGAAAAAATGCTTTAAATTAAAGACCGTGCTGCTAGCGGCATTGCTTGTATCCAGTGCTTCTGTGGCCTCGGCTGACTCAGACCTAATCAGAGAGAAAATACTGTTATCGGAGGACTGGAGCTTTCAGTTCAACGATGAGCCAGACTTTGAAGATGTGCGTTTTGACCAGCCGTCTGGCTGGCAAGCGGTTACGATTCCCCACACGTGGAATAACGAGGATGGCCAAGACGGTGGGAGCAACTATCGTGCGGGTATCGCCTGGTATACACGGGAATTTAAAACGCCTGCGCAGGATCGAAACATCTACCTGCAATTCAATGCGGTGAACCGTGAAGCGGACGTATATCTCAACGGGCAGCACATTGGCAGCCACGTAGGCGGCTATTCGGCATTCAGATTCAAAATTAACGAGTTTCTACGCAGTGACGGTTTGAATAAACTGGTGGTTAAGGTTAAAAATTATCCAAGGCTGGAGGCGAATTCCCCGCCAAACCGAGCGGACTTCACATTTTTCGGGGGCATTTACCGTCCGGTATCTCTTTTGATCACCGATCGTCTACACATATCCCCTCTGGATCACGCGAGCCTGGGTTCATACCTAAAACAGGAATCGGTCGACGAGGAAAAGGCCGATTTGGAAGTCAAAACACTGATCAAAAACGATTCCGACCGGACTCGGGACTTTGAGGTACGGGTCCGCATCTTGAATGACGCGTCGGAGCTGGTGACTTCCGCCAGTGAAACGTATCAACTAAAGCCCTCCGATCAATTGACCTCCATACTCAACATGCGTGTTGAAAACCCGCGACTATGGCAGGGCATCGAGGATCCTTATCTCTACACGGTTCATACAGATATTCTTAAGAAACGTAAGGTCTTAGATATTTTTAAGAAACGTAAGGTCGTTGATCGCGTGACCCAAAAGCTCGGCTTGCGCTATTATCACGTCGATCCTGACAAAGGTTTTTTCCTAAACGGGAAATATTTAAAACTTCGAGGGGTTAACCGGCACCAGGATCGCCTGAACAAGGGCTGGGCGATCAGCGATGAAGACACGGCAGAGGATATCCAAATCATGCTTGAAATGGGGGTGAACTCGCTTCGACTGGCGCACTACCAGCAATCCCAGAAGATCTACGATTTGTGTGCGGAGAAGGGTATCATTGTTTACGCTGAAATCCCCTTTGTTGATTACATGCAGGACAACACGGAATACTTCGAAAATGCATTCCAGCAGATGCGAGAATTGATCCGTCAAAATTTCCACCATTCCAGTATTTTGTTTTGGGGTATTGGCAACGAGACGAAGGAGGCTCCAACGGGTGCTCCGTCAGTTAAGTTGCTCAAAGAACTGGAGCCCTTAGTTAAACAAGAGGACGACAGCCGCTTGACCATCTATGCGCACAATGGTTCCCCCACGGATCCAATGGTTTATGTGTCGGACGTAGTCGGATGGAATCGCTACTATGGATGGTATGGTGGCGATGCAGACCGAATGGGCTTTGTGCTGGACAGATTTCATGAATTGAATCCAGAACGTGCGCTGAGCCTTTCGGAGTACGGAGCCGGAGGAAGCATCATTCAGCACACCAATGATTTTACCGCGAGAGTCGACCCGAAGGGGCCGTTTCACCCAGAGGAGTATCAGAGTTATGTGCATGAGGAATACCTCAGAGCGATCAATGACCGGGATTTCGTCTTCGCCTCTTGGCTGTGGAATATGTTCGACTTCGCGGCCGATCAACGTGACGAGGGCGATACTGCCGGCCGAAACGACAAAGGCCTGGTAACCTATGACCGAAAGACTCGGAAGGATGCATTCTTTCTCTACAAAGCGAACTGGTCGAGCGACCCTACCTGCTACATTACGAGCCGAAGATACACTGAGCGCTCAACCTCCGATACCTACATCAAAGTTTATTCCAACTGCGACGAAGTGGAGGCCTTTTTGAATGGGGAGTCCCTAGGTACGGTTGAGGGCTCTATGGGCATCTTTTTCTGGGATGATGTCAGGCTGAAGAAAGGGAAGAATGTCGTTGAAGTTAAGGGAAGCAACGACGCTGAGATTCTCGAGGATTCCTGTGTCTGGAATTGGAGCGGTGCCCAAGATGAGAAAAGTAGCTCAGCCGCGTCCACGCGAGGTTTTGTCCAAGCGAGTGATTTCCAAAAAGGAAGAGAGCCGGACTATGCTTATGATGGAGACTTGGACACACGCTGGTCCGCGAACGGCTTGGATAATTGGATCCAGATCGATTTGGATGGAAAGAAAACTGTGAAGGGATTAAAGATTGCATTCTTTAATTCAAACACTCGGGAGAGTACCATCGACATTGAGGTTTCTGAAGACGGGCCATTCTGGGAGACCGTCGTCGATGACGGGGTTTCGGATATAGGCAGTAAAGATTACTCTACCTTTCTCTTTAGCGAGCCAGTGACTGTTCAATATCTGCGGATCATTAATAAAGGAAATACCCAGAATCAATGGATTTCGATTACTGAAATAGAGGTCATTTACTGATCTCTCGTATCTCGTGAGGGGCTAGGCCGCGTCGCTGCAAGCGGAGATAGAGTGACGCGGTTGGCCGGATCAGCTGAGGCAGAAATGAAGACTCTCTGGAGAGAACGCTCTTGGCCGCCATTTGTCCATGATTAGGGCCTGCCCTTGATTGAGAGTTTTCGGCGTTTTGACGGCGGGTACCTAGCCCGACGTACTCGCTGTATCTGAGTGTAAGTCCATTAAACATGAAAGGATACTATTTGGAAAAATTCCATCAGTTGATCGTTGTATTCTTCTGGGAGATTGTAGTTACATATGCGCATGAAAATTCCCCACAATGCCTCAATGATTCGTCTGTTTCTACTAGCTCTGACCTGCTTGGGTTATGCCTTTCCGCTTGGTGCGGAAAGTCGAATATGGGTGGGACCGGATCGCTATCAAACGCCACTCCACAACTGGGGCGTTGAGGACGATCAAGTGGTTGCGTATACTAATAAGTATGAGCCGAAGCAGAGCTCGTCTTTCGGTTCGCGTTTATTTGTGACCGACAAGATGCTCGGCTTAGATGGGGACTTCACAATACGCTTTTCTTTACAGCCGCTCGACGTAAAGTATAGCAATAAAACACAAGCGGGCTTGCGACTTGGAGTCACCAGTCCGATTCCTTATGAGCGATCGGTCTGGAATGAAGAAGTAAGAAAGGGGAACTTCTTCGTCGGAATTCAAAGGGGTAAAGATGTTTCTTTAAACGGTAAGCAACTCGACTACGACGTCAGTAAGCTGAAGCAAGAACCGATTGAATTTGAGATCACGGGAAAGCTGGCAGGCAACCAAGCCGAAGTCATTATAAAGGCTTCTGTGGGGGAGCGAGCTATTGGAATGAGTGAAGAGATGCTATCCAAGTCTGAGTTGGCCGGTTTTGTGAGTCTCATTGTCAAGGGCGACAGTGAAAAATGGAGTTTTGGGGATGGGCTAAAGATCGAAGGTAGCGCCTGGGACGAGCGCCCGGAATATAAACTCGGACCGGTTCTTTGGACGCAATACACCACTGATCTGGATACGGTAAGAGTCCAAGCGCAATTCGTTCCCACAGAAGGAATGGGCAATCAGACGGCCACGATTGAGATCAAGCAAAACGGAACTTGGCAGGCCAAAGGCGAAGCGCCGATTCGTCACGACTCTGCGACGGCGCTTTTTGTGCTCGAGCAGTTGGATCTCCAGCAGGATCATGCATTTCGAGTCCGCTATCAGTGGAACGGTCAGGATTTTTACCGCGAGGGGACGATTCGAGAAAACCCCGTAAATAATAATGAATTCTCAATCGCACTACTTAACTGTGACCGTGGCGGTTTATTTCCGCAGGACGATATCTCCCGTAACGTAGTCACTCACAATCCGGATATGGTCTTTTTTGCAGGCGACCAATTCTATGAATTTTCAAATTTTTGTCCGGCATTGAAGGAAGGTTACTCCTTTGAGGCAACGCGCTTGTCCTATTTAGGTAAGTGGTATCTTTTCGGAATATCCTATCGAAGCATTTTAAAAGATCGCCCCTCCGTGATTATCCCGGATGACCATGATGTATTCATGGGCAATGTCTGGGGCGATAGTGGACGTGGTTATGACATGCCGCCGCGCTGGGTGAATATGGTTCAGGAAACGCAGACCGGAAGCTTGCCACCTTATCAAGACCGAGAGCCGCTCTTTAACGGGATCAAAACATATTTTACGGACATTGACTATGCGGGCATGAGCTTTGCCGTGATCGAAGATCGAAAGTTTAAGAGTAATCCCAGTTTGGCAAAGAAGGTGGCCAACCGGAAAAACATACCGGTTCAAGAGGTCGATATACCGGAGCTCAGTTTACTTGGAGATCGCCAGTTGGCGTTCCTCCGTGATTGGAACGAATCAACGAGTGATAAGCCATTCCGTTGGGTGCTTTCGCAAACTCTTTTTGGAATGGGAAGCACACACAATGGCGCGCAATTGTCGCCGAATCGATTGGACTTTGATACCAATGGCTGGCCCAGAGCTGAGCGCGATAAGGCACTCAAGACACTGAGCCGAGATGTCATCATGCTTTGCGGAGATCAGCATTTGGGTATGCTCACCCGTCTGGGTATTGAGGAGTGGGGCGACGGCCCGCTAGCTTTCATGGTCACAGGCAGTAGCGTTGGATACCCGCGCGCTTGGTGGCCTGATGAAAAGCCGGTCGGTGGCGAAGTCAATGGTCCCTACACCGGAAATTATTTCGATGCCTGGGGTAATCGCTTAAGTGTCTACGGAGTGACCAATCCAGATCCGCTACCTGACTCCGTCGCCGATATGAGAGGCAGTGCATTCAAACGACTGGACCACGATTCCAGAATCGATAAACAGCACGCCAAGGGTTCTGGCTATGGGATTATTTCCGTAGATAAGAGCACGGATGTGGCCACCTTTCACGCATATCGGCTGAAAGTGGACGCCGCCAATCCTAAGCCATCGGATCAGTTTCCGGGCTTCCCGTACTCGCTTAAAGTGCGATAAAATTCGGATGTTCCAATCGGGAGTTGGCGTCACATTCTGTCGTGATGAGAATATGATCTTGGTCGGTTGACGAGGGACATAAGCTCACTTAGTCTCTGCGCGAAGAACTCAATCAGCCGGAAGCGGAAGAAACCCCTTAAAGAATACCTATGAAAACAAAGCTTTGTGCCGTACTAACTTTACTCTACCTCACATGCAGCATTCACGCTAGGGTGATTGACGTCAGCGAGTACGGTATCCGCCCGGGAAAAGATGTTACAATGGAGGTCAATGAACTGATACGGTCGGTTAAAGGGCAAGATGATGTTACGCTTTATTTTCCTAAGGGTCAGTACGACTTTTATCCAGAGAATGCGGTCGAGACCTATCGCGCGGTCGCCAATCACGACAACGGCCTCAAGCGAATGGCCTTCCCACTGTTTGGACATAAAAATCTGACAATAGAAGGTAATGGTTCCACGTTCATGTTTCATGGACGGTTAGTACCGTTCACTTTGGAAAAAGCGGATCAGATCCAACTGAAAGATTTCACAATTGATTTTATCCGCCCCTTTCATGCTGAACTGACAGTGGTTGAGCGGGACGAGGATACTCAAACGGTGATAGTTGAAACCGATCCTTCGCAATATCCATACCGTTTCAGAGGCGGTGAGGTCTACTTTGACCGTCTGGGTATAGAGGATGCGCTGATTGGTGCCAATATAGTCTTTGATCCAAACACCGAAGCGCCGATTTTCGGTACGAGTCGATATTCGATGATGCGGAGCAGTCTTAAAGCGGAGGCCGTCGGGGCGGGTCGTCTGAAGTTGACCGATGGCTTTGAAAATTTGCCGCCGGTGGGCAGTGTTGTCATTGTCTATGGAAACCATCCCATAAGCCGTCTGTGTCATGCGATTCAGGTGACCAACTCGAAGGACATTCTAATCGAAAATGTTACGGTTCATGCTGCGGGTGGAATGGGGCTGATTGTAGAGCGCACCGAAAATGTGACGCTCGATGGGATGAAGGTGACTTCCAATGAGAATCGCTTGGTCGCTACTCGGGCTGACGCCACTCACTTCATTGGGTGCAAGGGCTTGATTTCGGTTAAAAATTGCCTGTTTGAGCACATGCTTGACGACGGCATCAATGTGCACGGTGCTTACGTAAAGGTCGTGCGGCAAGTCGAGGAAAACTCATTCTTATGCGAGATCAGCCACTTTCAGCAGTTGGGGCTGACCTTTGCGGAAGCGGGAGACGAAGTGGCGCTGTTGTCCCGCAAAACCATACTTCCGTTTTTTAAGACGACTGTTTCAGAGGTTCGTCAACTCAATGAAAAGCGCTTTCTGATCACCTTGGAGGACGTGCCTTCCGAGTTGCCGGATGTGCCACTCTCTCTGGAAAATCTTACCTGGAACGCGGATTTGGTCATGCGCAACAACTCCATACGCCAAAATCGTGCACGCAGCGTGCTTGTGACCACAAAAGGCAGTGTATTGATTGAAAACAATTATTTCTCATCTCAGATGCACGGCATTTTGATCGAGGGAGATAACAATTTCTGGTACGAGTCCGGTGCTGTGGAAGATGTGGTTATCCGCGATAATACTTTCGAGAACATTGGCTTTGGTAATTCGCGGGGTTACCCGCTAATCGCAGCGCCGAAGCTCACGTATGACCAAATTACGGGGGAAGGGCGGTATCACCGAAATATTCGATTTTACGACAATACAATCCGCAGCTTTACTGGACATGTCGTCCACGCCTTCTCCGTTGAAGATCTGGTGATCGCGGGGAACACGATTGAGCCTTCAAGGGAACACCCTCAGGCCGTCATCGGTTGGCCAGTGGCTTTGGAATATTGCAAAAACGTTGAGCTGAAGAATAACACGGTGGTCGGGTTTGAAGAACCCCTTTCTGTGGAGATATCAGCTGACTCTGAAGCGGTTCAGATGATGGACAATGAGGGCTTCAAATAAGGATCACTGGAAGAACTGTTGGTCAGTTTCAATGAGCCTTCTGGTTCTCAACGCGGTTTAATTTTTAAACTGGTCATACTCGGGGTTGACTTCGGCCTCTTGAAAGATTGGCCGGTCTTTCCACAAATCGTAGGTTGCTTTCAACTGCACCGGGTCTTCGGGGTATTGCCCCTTGTCATCAGTTTCTGCGATCCAAGTTTCAAGCCGTTCGCGGTGATCGAGCAGTACGGCATGGTATTTGGGATCTTCGGCAAGGTTATTGATTTCATAGGGGTCACTGGCCAGGTGGTAGAGCTCTTCGGTGGGGCGGGTGCCGAACCAGTGTTTTGCTTGGTAAGGCGTTAGTTCACCTGCCTTATAGGCTTCCTTTAATTCGACCACTGATGGGAAGTGATCCCGGTATTGCGGCTGCAAAAGGGGGCGCTCAGGAAAATAGTTTCGGATGTAGCGAAAGTCCTCTGTACGGA
>Ga0210065_1000407_pt1 | contig 11882 bp, 13 predicted proteins | sample Muzzi_PWB_D1_FD_185533 | JGI IMG/M metagenome (GOLD analysis project Ga0210065, IMG submission 185533) | Wetland microbial communities from San Francisco Bay, California, USA, that impact long-term carbon sequestration - Muzzi_PWB_D1 (SPAdes) | ecosystem: Environmental > Aquatic > Marine >... | reverse complement strand
AAACCAGAAGCCGATCAGCAGGTAAGACACCAGGCCTACCGCTTCCCAGCCGAAGAACAACTGCATGAAGTTGTTGGACATGACCAGCATCAGCATCGAGAAAGTAAACAATGCGATATAGCTGAAAAACCGCTGGTAACCCGGGTCATCACGCATATAACCGATCGTGTAGATGTGCACCATCAATGAAACAAATGACACAACACACATCATTAACGTCGTCAGGTGATCGATCAAAAACCCAACCTGGAAGCGGACACCATCGGCCACCATCCAGGTATATACACTGATATTTATCGTGTCCAGCGTGCCATCCATCTGCCGTAACAGCAGCCATACTGAAAAAGCAAATGACAGGGCTACACCAAGAATCGTGACGGTATGTGAACCCACGCGACCGATCTGGTTACGGAAAAAACCGGCCAGAATCGCGCCACCCAACGGCAGTAGCGGGATCAGCAACAGGGTGGTTTGCAACGACATGTTCATCCCTTCAGATCGTCCAGTTCGGCAACGTTGATCGTCTGACGGTTACGGAAAAGCACAACCAGGATGGCGAGACCGATACCCGCCTCAGCTGCCGCTACCGTCAGTATAAAAAATACAAAGATTTGCCCGTCGAGATTGCCCAGGTAACGGGAAAAAGCAACAAAATTCATATTGACCGCCAGCAGCATGAGCTCAATACACATCAACAGAATGATGATGTTCTTTCGGTTAATAAAAATTCCGGCAACACTCAGGCTAAACAAGATTGCGCCAAGGGTCAGAAAATGAGCAAGTGTCAGCATGATGATTCCTCAAACGCCCCGCGGCTTCTCTGATTTCATTTTTACCAGCCTGACGCTCTCGTCCCGACGGGTTCTGACCTGTGCCCCCACATCCTGGGTTTTTATGCCGGGACGGGTACGCAATGTCAGTGCAACGGCCGCTATGATTGCGACCAGCAGGACCACGCCGGCAACCTCAAACGGCAGCAGGTAATTGGTATACAGCAATTCGCCCAGTTCGCGCGTATTGCTGTAGCCGACCACGTGAGGCTTGGGCGTCGGAAACATGTCAACGCCAAAACGGCCCCTGCTCCACAACACCATCAAAAGCTCAACGGCCATCGTGATCGCGACCAGCACTGCGACAGGCAGATAGCGAATAAAGCCTTCCTTCAATGGCACCAGGTTGATATCCAGCATCATCACAACGAAAAGGAACAACACCATGACGGCGCCCACGTACACCACGACCAGTATGATGGCGAGGAACTCTGCTTCCAAAAGCAGCCAGATGGCAGCGGCACTGAAAAAAGCGAGGACCAGGAATAACACGGAATAAACCGGGTTACGCGAGGTTATTACAGCGATGGCTGCAAACACCAGGACCAGTGAAAAGGCGTAAAAAATCAATTCCTGGACAATCATCGGTAGGCCGCATCCCTGTTACGATTTTTTGCAATCTCGGTTTCATAACGATCACCGATTGCCAGCAGTTTTTCCTTTGTCATGATCCTTTCTTCACGATTTTCCATGTGATATTCGAGAATTCCGGTTTCAACAATAGAGTCAACCGGGCAGGACTCTTCGCAAAAACCGCAGAAGATACATTTGAACAAATCGATGTCATAACGCGTGGTGCGGCGAGTGCCGTCTTCGCGTTGCTCGGAATCAATGGTGATCGCCAGGGCCGGGCAGACCGCCTCGCACAACTTGCATGCAATACAGCGTTCTTCGCCGTTCGGGTAACGCCGCAAGGCGTGCAGGCCGCGGAAACGTACGGACTTCGGAGTTTTCTCCTCCGGATAATTGATGGTAATGGTCTGACGAAACATATGGCGCATGGTGAGGCTCAGGCCTTTCAACAACTCGAGCAACATCAGGCTACGTAAATATTCAGTGATTCTTTTCATCGTCAGCTACCCTTCACTACGATTCCGAGAACAGACATCAAGGCCGCTACCATCACCCAGACCAACGTAATAGGAATAAGCACTTTCCAACCCAGGCGCATGATCTGGTCGTAGCGGTAGCGGGGGAATGTTGCCCGATACCACAAAAACATAAACATGAAGACAACCGTTTTGGCCAGGAACCAGAATATGCTGCCCTCGGCCAGGAAGGTATCACCCAATACCGGCATGCCTTCAAACGGGGACAGCCAGCCGCCGGCAAACAAAATAGCCGTCAGACCGGAAATCAGTATCATGTTGGCGTATTCAGCCAGGAAGAATATGGCGAACGTGGAACCTGAATACTCAACATGGAAGCCGGCTACAATTTCTGATTCACCCTCGGCCTGGTCAAATGGCGCACGGTTGGTCTCCGCCAGGCCCGAGATCATGTAAATGATGAATAACGGGAACAACGGTAACCAGTACCAGTCAAGCAGGCTGCCCTGCTGGGCCAGCACGATCTCACGGAGATTCAATGACCCCGCCAGGATAAGTACACCCACCAGGGAAAAACCCATCGCGATTTCGTAAGACACCGTCTGGGCCGCAGCGCGCATCGCACCAAGAAACGAATACTTGGAGTTCGAAGCCCAACCGGCGATGATAATTCCGTATACACCCAACGAGGTCAGCGCCAATACATAGAGCAGACCTGCATCGACATCCGCCAAAACCAGGAAATCGTTGAATGGTACAACCGCCCAGGCCGCCAAAGCGGGCGCCAGTGCGATGATCGGCGCCAAAAGAAACAGGTACCGGTTGGAATTGGTCGGCAGGATGACTTCTTTCAGCAGCAGTTTGAAGACGTCGGCAAAAGGCTGTATCAAACCCAACGGGCCTACCCGGTTAGGCCCGATACGTATCTGCATGGAGCCGATTACCTTGCGTTCGAAATAGGTGTAAAAGGCCACCACCGTGATGACTGGAATAGTGATTAGCAGGATCTTGACCAGTGTCCAGATCAGGTACTGGGACTGTATCCAGGTGAATACTGCTTCGAGCATATCAAGCATCAGGCCGCCTCCACGCTAATGGCGCCGAAACTGTCACCGAGCGCGGTGCTGACATCGGTCGCACTTTTCACCCAAACAGCGCCTGCAGGTAATTCGCTGCATATGCGAACGGGAAGAATGCTGGACTCTCCCCCCTGGCTGACCTTGACTTCATGACCGTCTGCAAAGCCTTTGCGGCCGGCATCATCGGGGTTCATCCCGACAAAGGCATTTTCGGCATGAACCGTCTGTTGCAAATATTTCGACCGTCGGCACACGGCATCAACGGCATACATCGCCACTTCACCGACCCGGTAAAAGTCGCCCGCACTGTCAGGAGCAGCCAGTTCAGGCTCGTGGGTCGCAGCGTTTTCCCCGCTGATCCCGGCACGCACCTCTTTTCGAAGCGAGGCAATGTCCACCTGGGAAAAACCATCCAGTTCAAGCGTGGCGCCAAGCCGGCGCAGAATCTTCCATCCCGGTCGGGCCTGGCCCGAAAGACTCGCCGCAGGTTCTGCCACGAAAGATTGTCCATCGAGCGTGTAAAACAGGCCCTCGGACTCAGCCAGCGGCGCCAGCGGCAGGATCACGTTGGCAACTGCTTTCAGGCCTTCGCTGGCAAAAGCGGATACCGCCACTACGCTCTCTGCCGAGGCGAGTGCATGCATGGCAAGCGCAGGATTGGCCAAATCGAATTCCGGCTCTATGTCCCACAACAGGTAACCCTTCAGCGGCGTGGCCAGCATCTCACGTGCATTGAGACCACGCTCCTGCTTATCCGCAGCCGCCACCATGGCAGCACCGGTTGTGTTGCCGCCATGCGGGAGCACGTTCAGCACCGCGCCGGTTGCCGTGGCAATCCAGGCGGATAATTGACGTAACCAGGAAGCCTGCTCATGCGCCATGGCGGTCTGTCCCAGGATCAGCATTTTGAGACCGTCACCCTTGAGCATTTCGGCCATTGCCTCATGCCGGGACTCCGCCTCAGCAGCCGATATAGCAGGCTGCAGGAATGCGGGAATCTCCTTGCCGGTAAGCTTGGCAACCGCCAGCGCGAGCGCCGCCAGTTCTGCCACCATGTGCTGTGGTGCTGTAATCAACTTTTCCGCCAATTCGAAATGGAAATTCCAGTCAACCGGATTCAGGGCGGCGATCTGCGCACCGTTACGCCACGCCTTGCGCACGCGCTGGCCGAGGATGGGCGCCTCATTGCGGATATTGCTGCCGATCAGCAAAATCGCATCGGCATTATCGATTTCGGCCATCGGGGTCTGGAAGGAAGCTGCCTGGCCCCTGGCAATGTCGTCACTGAAATCCTGCTCTCTCAAGCGGTAGTCTATATTCGTGCACTCGAGCTCGTGGGCCAGGCGCCGGGCGAGAAAGTGCTCTTCTGTTGATGCATTTGCGGACATCAGCACACCCAGGTTGGCAGCACCGTGCGCACTGACAGATCTCCGCAGAGTCTTGGCTGCGACACGTAAGCCTTCATCCCATGAAACGTTTTGCCACTGATCATCGACCTTGACCATGGGCTCGAGAACCCTGTCATCAGCGTCGAGTCCGAAATGTGAATAGCGGTCACGATCTGACAACCAGGTTTCATTGGTGGATTCGCTGTCCCTGGGTACGGCACGCAAAACCCGGCCGCGGCGTATGTGGTACCACAGGTTTGAACCCACACCGTCGTGTACTGCAAGCGATGGCCGCGCCATCAACTCCCAGGCGCGTGCCGAGAAGCGGAAGGGTTTATTGGTCAATGCGCCAACCGGGCACAGATCAATCACGTTTCCGGACAATTCGGAATCAACACCCTGGGCCAGGCTGGTACCGATCTCCGAGCGGTCACCACGTCCGAACATACCCATTTCATTGGTGCCGGCGATTTCATCGAGGAAACGCACGCAGCGGGTACATTGTATACAGCGGGTCAGATCGGTTTGCACCAACGGCCCGATATTGTGGTCTTTGACCACGCGCTTGCGCTCGGTGAAACGTGAAACAGAGCGGCCGTAACCCATCGCCAGGTCCTGCAGTTCACACTCGCCACCCTGATCACAAATCGGACAATCCAGGGGGTGATTGATTAACAGGAACTCCATGACACCATGCTGGGCATCAATCGCACGGCGCGATTGCGTATATACCTTCATGCCATCCATGACCGGTGTCGCACAGGCCGGCATTGGTTTGGGTGCCTTTTCCACATCCACGAGGCACATGCGGCAGTTGGCTGCGATGCTCAGTTTGCTGTGGTAACAAAACCGCGGAATACTGATGCCGGCCTTGTCCGTGGCCTCGATAATCATCGAGTTTTTAGGCACTTGCATGGGCTGGCCATCAATTTCTATGTTGACCATCTGAACCACTGCTTCAGGCTGCGTACTCATGCAGCTTTCCCCTTTTGATCATCGACCATCGACCGGCCGTTTTCTACGTAATATTCAAATTCATGCCAGAATTGCCGCAGGAATCCCTGCACCGGCCAGGCCGCAGCTTCACCAAAAGCACAGATGGTGTGGCCTTCGATCTGCCCTGCCGCCGAACGTAATAACTCCAGGTCTTTCAACATGCCTTTGCCATCTACAATTCTCTGCAGAACGCGGTGCATCCAGCCGGTGCCTTCACGACAGGGCGTGCACTGTCCACAGGACTCCATGTGATAGAAGCGGGAAATCCGGGTACATGCTTTAACCATGCAGGTCGTCTCATCCATAACGATGACCGCACCGGAGCCAAGCCCCGAACCGGCCTTGGACAATGCATCGAAATCCATGGTGACTTCCATCATGACATCTGCGGGTAATACCGGCATGGATGAACCACCGGGTATTACACCCTTGAGTTTATTTCCGTTGCGGACACCACCGGCCATTTCCAGCAATTCGCTGAAAGGCGTACCCAACGGAACCTCAAAGTTACCGGGCTTATTCACATGACCGGAAACTGAAAATACCTTGGGACCACCATTATTGGGCTTGCCGATATCGAGGAACCACTGTCCGCCGTTGCGCATGATGTGGGGTATGGAAGCGAGTGATTCGGTGTTGTTAATGGTGCTGGGTTTGCCATACAGGCCAAAATTGGCCGGGAAAGGCGGTTTGAAACGCGGCTGGCCTTTCTTGCCTTCCAACGATTCCATCAGGGCGGTTTCTTCGCCGCAGATATAGGCACCGGCGCCCAAAGCGGTGTGTATATCCATGTTGATACCACTACCCAGCAAATCTTTACCCAGCAGACCGGCTGCATAGGCCTCTTTCAGTGCAGCTTCGAAACGTTCGAACGGTTCGTGGTGGAACTCACCACGCAGGTAGTTATAGCCGACCGTGGCACCCATTGCGTATCCGGCAATGGCCATACCCTCGATGACTGCGTGGGGGTTATACCTGAGGATGTCCCGATCATGGCAGGTGCCAGGCTCGGATTCATCAGAATTACACAAAATGTACTTTTGGCCAGGTGCGGAACGTGGCATGAAGCTCCATTTCAAACCGGTCGGGAAACCCGCACCGCCGCGTCCGCGTAATGCCGAAAGCTTGACATTATCGATGATGACACCCGGGTCGGTTTTCTCGGCCAGGATCTTTTTCCATGCCTTGTATCCGTCGATCGCCAAATAGGTTTCCATCGACCATGGCTTCTCAGCATCCAGCGTAGTGAAAACAACGTTGTGATCAGCCATGACAATGTTCCCTCATGGTGCCTTTGACAGGTTCAGCGAATCGCAGCATCAGTCCAGCCCATCCAAAATTTTATCGACCTTGTCAGTATCAAGATTTTCGTGATAATGGCCATCGACCACCATCATCGGCGCCCCGCAACATGCGGCGAGGCACTCCTCCTCAACTACCAGCGTGATACGGTCATCTGCCGTCGTCTGACCCAGCTTTACACCCAATTTTTTTTCTACGTGGCTGACGATGTCTTCAGCGCCATTGAGCCAGCAGGAAATATTGGTACAGATATTGACCTTGTGCCTGCCGACCGGCTTCTGGTCGATCATGGAATAGAAACTGGCGACCTCAAACGCCCAAACCGGCGGCAGTTCCAAATAATCTGCAACCGCTTCGATCATGTCCTTGCTCACCCAGCCACCATTCTGGTGTTGCGCGGCAATCAGCGCCTGTATCAGCGCGGAACGCTTGTGTTCCGGCGGAAATTTGGCGACCCAGTGATCGATGCTTTCGCGGGTGCCCTGATCAAGCAGTGCGCTTTTACCGGCAATGTGTTCAGCTTTATGACTCATCAGCGGTCTACCTCACCAAATACGATATCCATGGTACCCATCAGAGCCACCACATCTCCCAGCATATGACCCCTGGCCATTTCGTCCATGGCGGAAAGATGGGCAAAGCCCGGTGCCCTCAGATGCACCCTGAACGGCTTGTTGGCGCCATCTGAAACCATGTAACAGCCAAACTCACCCTTGGGTGCTTCGACCGCCGCATAGGTCTCGCCCCTGGGCACGCTGTAACCTTCGGTAAACAATTTGAAATGATGGATCAGGGCTTCCATGTCATCCTTCATCTCTTCGCGTGTTGGCGGTATGACCTTGAAATTTTTCAACATGACGTGACCCGGATTGGCCCGCAGCCAATCGACACACTGCAGAATGATACGTGCGGATTGACGCATTTCTTCGATGCGGACCAGGTAGCGGTCGTAACAATCGCCATTGATACCGACAGGAATGTCGAAATCCATTTCGTGATACATCGCATAGGGTTGTTTTTTACGCAAATCCCATTCCACACCCGAGCCGCGTAACATGGGGCCGGTGCAGCCAAGTTGTTGCGCCCGCTCCGGTGATAACACACCGATACCTACCGTTCTTTGCTTCCAGATACGGTTATCGGTCAAAAGGGTTTCATATTCGTCCACCTTGGACGGAAAATCTTTTGCAAACGCCTCGATGAAATCCAGTAAAGAGCCTTCGCGCCATTCGTTTCTCAGTTTGAGTTTTTTACCCTTGGTCCACTTTGTTTCTGCGTATTTCGGCATCGTATCGGGCAGGTCGCGATAGACACCGCCCGGCCGGTAGTAATTCGCGTGCATGCGGGCGCCACTGACCGCTTCATACATATCGATGGTCTGTTCACGTTCGCGGAATGCATATAAAAAGATCGTCATTGCGCCCAGGTCAATACCGCTCGAACCAATCCACAACATGTGGTTGCCGATACGGGTGATCTCGTCGAACATGGTACGTATGTACTGGGCACGCACCGGTGGTTCGATACCCAGCAACTGCTCGATCGCACGCACATAGGCATGTTCGCTGCACATCATGGACATATAATCCAGCCGGTCCATGTATCCGATCGACTGATTAAAGGGTTTACTTTCAATCAGCTTTTCCGTGCCGCGGTGCAATAAACCAATATGCGGATCGGCCCGCACAACGGTTTCACCATCCAGTTCCAGGACCAGCCTGAGAACACCATGGGCCGACGGGTGTTGCGGCCCGAAATTCATCGTATAGTTGCGAATCTCAGCCATATCTATTCAGCCCCGGACGCCGGCAAATCGGCCGCCATATCTGCTGCCTTGTCAATATCATCAGCCTTGTAACGTGAGTCGTCCCGTATGACACGAGGTACCAGTACACGGGGTTCAATCTCCACCGGTTCGTAAACCACGCGGCCCTTGTCCTCGTCATAGCGGACAGTGACGTTGCCAATCAACGGGAAATCCTTGCGGAATGGATGACCGGTAAAACCATAATCCGTCAAAATTCGCCGCAAATCAGGATGACCTTCAAATATGATGCCGAACAGGTCAAAAGTCTCGCGCTCATACCAGTTGGCAGAATTCCAGATGTCGACCAGTGACGGCACAATCGGCAATCCTTCATCGGGGGCGAAGGTTTTCATACGCAGGCGCATGTTGCGACTGGTTGAAAGCAGATGCACAACCACGCCGAAACGTTGTTCAACATCGACGGACTCGGGCCGGTCCTTCCAGTCGAAACGGCCGGGACCCACCAGGCCTTCAACGCCACGGCTGAATCCGTCGTGCGTTGCATCGGTCGTTTCCCATTCAACCTGGCCAAAACCAAGGTGATCGATACCGCATAAATCTGTTAACTGGCTAAATGAAAACCTTGAATCGTCACGAAGGGTCTGGGCAACTTCCAGCCAGTTGTCAACGGGAACCTCGATGCTGACCATATCGGGGCCCGATTCGGCAACGGCGATCCGGTCCTTAAAACAGGCAAGCAGTTCATCGGACAGGCTATTGGACATGTCAATCATCAGGTCACCTGGCAATCGTATCGGTACGGCGGATTTTCTTCTGCAGTTGCAAAATGCCGTAGATCAGGGCTTCCGCCGTGGGCGGGCATCCCGGGACATACACATCCACCGGCACAATGCGGTCGCAACCGCGTGTGACCGCGTAGGAATAATGGTAATAACCACCGCCGTTGGCACAGGAACCCATGGAAATAACCCATTTGGGCTCAGCCATCTGGTCATATATCTTGCGCATCGCCGGCGCCATTTTGTTGACCAGTGTTCCAGCAACGATCATCACGTCTGACTGCCGTGGACTCGGACGGAAGATCACGCCGAACCGGTCAAGGTCATAACGGGCGGCACCAGCCTGCATCATCTCGACTGCGCAACAGGCCAGACCGAAAGTGACGGGCCACATTGAACCGGTGCGTGCCCAGTTGATCAGTGCGTCGAGCGAAGTGGTCACCACACCTCGGGCCAGCAGCGGATTGCTATCCGCACCTGGTCTCAGGATATCGTCAACTTCACCGAGCTCCGTATCCCTGCCCGGGTACATAATGTCCATCATTCCCATTCCAGCGCGCCTCTTTTCCAGATCACAAAATAGCCGATGACCAGTTCAATAACGAAGACAAACATGGCTGCAAAACCGAAGACACCCAGCGTATCCAGGGCCAGTGCCCAGGGCAGGAAGAATGTGATTTCAAGATCGAAAATGATGAACAGGATAGCTATGAGGTAGTAACGAACATCGAATTTATTGCGGCTGTCCTCAAAAGCTTCGAAACCGCATTCGTAGGGAGATAATTTTTCACTGTCGGGTCTTGTGGGACCCAGCAAGCCGCCAATAATTACCAATGCAACACCGATAACCGTGGATACACAGAGAAAAATCAGAATTGGCAGGTATTGTGCAAGCATACTCCAGTCTCAATTCGCAATTTGGACAGTAACATACCATCCACTAAAAAATGGTGCCCAAGGCCGGACTCGAACCGGCACGACTTACGTCACTACCCCCTCAAGATAGCGTGTCTACCAATTCCACCACTTGGGCTATTCTATTTCTTTACCTCAGGTCCCATCTTTGCCTGTGGTATCGTCAGCAGAACCATCACCTGGTGGTGCTGACTCAAGGTCGGGCTCAACCGCCGGCATATCACCGGTATTGGGCTCTGCCTCAGGTTGCGCGATCACGGCATCAATCGAGGGTACATCTGAAGGATCGGCAGACTCTATTGCTATGGGTAAATCCGGAGCGGTTTGAATTGCTTCTTCGGTTGCGGGGGTTGTCGCGACCACACCAAGATCGGTCTCAGGTGCAAGACCCGCGCGTGAAGCCATTACCGCCATCGTCAGGCTGATCAGGCAAAAAAGTGTCGCCAGAACCCAGGTGGACCGCGACAAAAAATTGCCCGCGCCACGGGCTCCGAACACGGTACCGGAGGCGCCACTGCCAAACGCGGCACCGGCGGTCGCGCCGGCGCCTTTCTGTATCAGGATAAAAGCAATCATCGATATTGCGATGAGAACGTGAAAAATGTTTAAAACCTGCATATTCTATTCCGTAGTCTGAGCACCCTTTAAGCAACGGCGCTATAAATTGCGAGGAAGTCTTCGGCTGTTAACGAAGCCCCTCCAACAAGTCCGCCATCGATATCACTCTGGGCAAACAATTCGGCGGCATTGGAACCTTTCACACTGCCGCCGTATAGTATTCGTAGTTGATCGGCTATTATAACATTGAGAGCTGTCATCTTGTCACGTATAAATGCATGTACGGATTGTGCCTGTTGCGGTGTAGCAGTTAATCCGGTTCCGATCGCCCATACCGGTTCATAAGCAACGGTGGCACGAGCAAAAGCCTCAATACCAACCTGAGTGATCACCGCATCCAGCTGACGTGCGACCACGGCTTCAGTCTGCTCTTCCTCGCGCTCCTCGAGTGTTTCACCGACACACAGTACCGGCTGCAAACCCGCATCCAGTGCGGCTTTGAATCGCAGCGCAACGTCTTTGTCACTTTCGTTGTAGATTGAACGTCTTTCCGAATGACCGACCAGCACATAGCTGCAACCCATATCGACCAGCATACTGCCACTGGTTTCACCCGTGTGGGCGCCTTTTGCATTCGGGTTCAGGGTTTGCCCGCCCCAGCGGATGTGCGTACCGGAAAGAATGGACTCTGTCAGCGACAAATACGGAAACGGTGGGAACACGGCCAAATCGGCTTTGGCATCAGCGGAACTGCCGGCCAGCAAACCTTCAAGCAGGGAACGCACCATGGGCTTGGATCCGTGCATTTTCCAGTTTCCAGCGACCAGTATTTTTCTCATTCTTCTTGTCCTGTCTAACGCATCTGTGTTGCGGCGCGCAAGCATACCTACACGTCGCTACTGTCGCAAGTCCAAAGCCGAGGGCGATGATGAAGGACACGCGCGCAAAAACAAATGATGCAGGTCAATTCATTATCTTTAAATTTTTTTTGCCCGGCAAATCTATCTGCAACCATCGCTGTGTGAGCCCCCACGCTGAAGGAAACTAATTGACTCAGCCCGTATTGCCTGAGATCAGGTTAGTGCCGCCAAACAGCAAGTGGTGGGTAAAAAGGAAGGCCATGTAAGCCAGGACACTGAAGATCACCAAACCAATGTCGTTTTTTAACGGCGCCTTTGCCGGTTTCAACCATTCGCCATCCCGTTTGTTAATAAAATA
>Ga0210065_1000406_pt1 | contig 11890 bp, 24 predicted proteins | sample Muzzi_PWB_D1_FD_185533 | JGI IMG/M metagenome (GOLD analysis project Ga0210065, IMG submission 185533) | Wetland microbial communities from San Francisco Bay, California, USA, that impact long-term carbon sequestration - Muzzi_PWB_D1 (SPAdes) | ecosystem: Environmental > Aquatic > Marine >... | reverse complement strand
GTAATAAGAAGTCCGAGTCGTATAATAGCGGGCTCGCTGCATTTGGCCGGACCGGGAGTCGGCCCGATACAGGATAAATAAACCAGTCGCCAGGAAATCGAGGGTGACACGGCAAATCCCGGATAGCCGGGCCGGCTGATTGACCGGACCGGAGCTTAGGGTCAGCCCCAGAGCTTAAGAGAGCAGTGCTCTCGGCGATGGCTGGCCCTTTCGCATGTCTGGAGTTTGGGGTCAGTTACCCGACTCCCTGCAAGGACTGGCAACAAACTGAAGCGCCGGGAGTCAGGTAACTGACCCCAAACTTCAGGTAGACAGTGGTCGCCAATCGAAGTGGCCACGGTGAAGATTTTGATACGAGTATGTCGCCGGCCAATCGCAGTCGGTGCGAGGTTTTGAAGATGACGATGGGTATTGTTGGCCGCAAGTGCGGCATGACACGTGTCTTCACGGAAGAAGGAATTTCGATTCCGGTCACCGTGGTCGAGGCACAGCCAAACCGAATTACCCAGGTGAAGACCGTGGAGACGGATGGCTACCGCGCGCTGCAAGTTACCGCCGGAAGCCGTAAAGCGTCCCGGGTCAAAAAGCCTGCAGCCGGCCACTTTGCAGCGGCAAAGGTAGAAGCTGGCGACCTAATTACCGAGTTCCGCCTGGACACGTCCGATGAGGGCGAATTCGAGGCTGGAAACGAGCTGAAGGTCGATCTTTTCGAGGCCGGGCAGAAAGTGGACGTCATTGGTACGTCGATCGGCAAGGGCTTTGCCGGTACCGTCAAGCGCCACAACTTCAGTATGCAGGATGCCACGCACGGCAACTCGCTGTCGCATCGCGCTCCGGGTTCGATCGGCCAGAACCAGACGCCGGGCCGTGTCTTCAAGGGCAAGAAGATGTCCGGGCAGATGGGTAACGTTCGCCGCACCGCACAGAACCTCGAGGTCGTGCGCGTCGATGCAGAACGCAATCTTCTTTTGATCAAGGGCGCTGTCCCGGGTCATCGCGGCGGCAAGGTTATCGTACGCCCCGCTGTGAAGGCCAGGAACAAGAAGTAGGGGCGACGCGATGAAACTGAAATTACAAGACAAGGGTTCGGTTGACGTGGCGGAAGCGGCGTTCGGCGTGGACTACAACGAAGCACTCGTTCACCAGGTGGTTACGGCTTACCTGGCCGGCGCACGTGCCGGCACCAAGGCGCAGAAGAATCGCGCCGCTGTACGTGGTGGCGGTACCAAGCCATGGCGGCAGAAAGGCACGGGCCGTGCGCGGGCAGGCACCATTCGCAGTCCTATCTGGGTCGGTGGTGGTCGTACTTTCGCTGCAAAGCCGCGCAACTACGAGCAGAAGGTCAATAAGAAGATGTACCGCGCCGCGTTGCGCTCGGTGTTCTCCGAGTTGGTGCGGCAGGATCGCCTGGTCATCGTCAATGACATCGAGCTCGAAGCACCGAAGACGAAGCTCCTGGCAACCAGGCTCAATGAGCTCGGGCTGGACAATGTGCTTATTCTGAACGAGGCGTTTGACGAGAAGTTGTTTCTTGCGGCGCGCAACCTGCCCAACGTCGGCATCTGCGATGTTGCGGCGATGGACCCGGTCGTATTGATTCGCTTCGAGAAAGTGCTGGTGACGCTGCCGGCGCTGAAGCTTGTTGAGGAGCGCCTGTCATGAGCCAAGCTGCCCACCAGGAAAGACTGATGACAGTCATCCGTGGCCCGCACCTTTCTGAGAAGGCGCACATCGTCGCGGAGAAGAACCAGGTCGTGCTCAACGTTCGTACTGACGCTACGAAGAAAGAGATCAAGCAAGCCGTTGAGTTGCTCTTCGAGGTTTCGGTCATGCATGTCCAGGTCGTCAACCTGAAAGGAAAGACCAAGCGCTTTCAGCAGACGAAAGGCCGCCGCAACAACACGAAGAAAGCCTACGTCAGGCTGGCTGACGGGAGCTCGATTGAAGAGCTCTTCGGCACGGAATAAGGGTTACTCAAATGTCACTGCATAAAGCTAAGCCGACATCAGCAGGACGTCGTTTTGTCGTCGCCGTCAAGACGCCGGAGCTGCATAAGGGCAAGCCGTACGAGCCTCTCTTGGCGAAGAAAACGTCGAAGGGCGGCCGTAACAACAACGGACGTATTACCGTGCGCCACCAGGGCGGTGGCCACAAGCAGCGCTACCGCATTGTCGACTTCAAGCGCGACAAAGACGGTATTCCGGGTGTTGTCGAGCGTCTCGAATATGATCCGAACCGCAGCGCGCACCTCGCGCTGGTCAAGTATGCGGATGGCGAGCGTCGCTATATCCTGGCACCGAAGGGCATCCGGGCGGGTTCGCCGGTAATCAGCGGTGATGACGCTCCGATCAAGGCGGGCAATACGCTGCCGATACGTGCGATCCCGGTTGGTACGACGGTGCACAACGTCGAAATGAAGCCGGGCAAGGGTGGCCAGCTGGTGCGCTCCGCCGGTACTTCGGCGCAACTCGCAGCACGCGAGGGCCTTTACGCGACGCTGCGCCTGCGTTCGGGTGAGACTCGCAGAATTCACGTCGACTGCCGCGCAACCGTGGGCGAAGTCGGCCATGGCGAACACAACCTGCGCAAGCTCGGCAAGGCCGGTGCGACTCGCTGGAGAGGTGTTCGTCCGACGGTTCGTGGCGTTGCCATGAACCCGGTTGACCACCCGCATGGTGGTGGTGAGGGACGTACCTCCGGTGGCCGGCATCCGGTCAGCCCGTGGGGCACGCCGACCAAGGGCGCGAAGACGCGTTCGAACAAGCGTACGGACAGCATGATTGTTCGCCGTCGCAATAAGAAGCGCTAATAGCGACCTCTTAGAGAACAAAGGACATTTAGATGCCACGCAGTGTAAGAAAAGGCCCGTTCGTCGATAACCACCTGGCGAAAAAGGTAGCCGCAGCAGCGAAGAAGAACGACCGTCGTCCGATCAAGACCTGGTCACGTCGTTCCATGGTATTGCCGGACATGGTCGGACTGACGATCGCCGTGCATAACGGTCGCCAGCACGTGCCGGTGTTGATTTCGGAAAATATGGTCGGTCACAAGCTCGGTGAGTTTGCGATGACGCGTACGTTCCGTGGTCACTCCGGTGACCGCAAGACGAAATAGAGGGACGGGTTCATGCAAGTTGCAGCAACACTCAGATACGCGCGTATTTCGCCGCAGAAGTGCCGCCTGATGGCTGACGCCATTCGCGGCAAGTCTGTCGATGAGGCCCTGCGGACGTTGACGTTCTCGCCGAAGAAGAGTGCCCGTATCGTCAAGAAGATACTGGAGTCGGCTGTTGCCAATGCCGAGCACAACCATGGCGCGGATATCGATGAATTGAAGATCGCGACCATTGAAGTAAACGAGGCGCCGACATTTCGTCGCTATCGCGCTCGCGCGAAAGGTCGTGGCGCACGGATTATCAAGCGGAACAGCCACATCACGATCCGCGTCGGAGACGAGTAACTAATATGGGTCAGAAAGTACATCCAACAGGAATTCGCCTCGGAATCGTCAAGGATTGGTCGTCGAAATGGTACGCCGACAGCAAGACGTTCCCGGAGTACATTCACCAGGATCACCAGATTCGTGAGCACATCAAGCGCAAGCTGAAAGACGCGTCGGTCAGCCGTATCGCGATAGAGCGTCCGGCGAAGAAGTGCAACATCACGATTCACACGGCACGTCCGGGAATCGTCATTGGCAAGAAGGGCGAAGACATTGAAAAGCTCCGTGCCGAGGTCGCGAAGATGATCGGCATGGCGATCCAGGATGTGCGTATCAACATCAGCGAAGTGCGCAAGCCGGAGCTCGACGCCCAGCTGGTCGCCGAAGGCATCGCACAGCAACTGGAACGTCGCGTCATGTTCCGCCGTGCCATGAAGCGTTCGGTGACGAATACGATGCGCGTTGGTGCCGAGGGCATCAAGGTGAAAGTAGGTGGCCGACTGAATGGCGCCGAGATTGCCCGTTCGGAATGGTACCGCGAGGGTCGGGTTCCGCTGCACACGTTGCGTGCGGATATCGACTATGGCACTGCCGAGGCACACACGACTTACGGTGTGATCGGCGTGAAGGTTTGGATTTTCAAGGGCGAGGTCTTTGACAAGCCCGAGACAGTTCCGGCAGAGCCAGCTGAGGCGGCTGCTGGCGCACGTTCGTAAGTACGAACGTTTACTGGGAAGTGAAAGATGTTACAGCCTAAACGGACAAAATTTCGCAAGCAGATGAAGGGCCGCAACCGCGGCCTGGCGCTCCGCGGCAGCGATGTCTCTTTCGGTCAGTACGGCCTCAAGGCGACCGGTCGTGGCCGCCTTACGGCACGCCAGATCGAGGCCGCTCGTCGTGCGATGACGCGTTACATCAAGCGTGGCGGCAAGATCTGGATTCGGGTGTTCCCCGACAAGCCGATCTCCAAGAAGCCGCTCGAGGTTCGCCAGGGTAAGGGCAAAGGTAACGTTGAATACTGGGTTTGCCAGATTCAGCCGGGCCGCGTCCTGTATGAGATGGAAGGTGTGACGGAGGAAATCGCTCGTGAAGCGTTTCGTCTGGCAGCGGCGAAGTTGCCGTTCGGCACCAAATTTGTAGAACGGCAGGTAATGTGATGAAAGCAGCGGATCTCCGTGCCAAGTCGGTCGAAGAGCTCAACGAAGAACTCGTTGAGCTGCGCCGTGAGCAGTTCAAACTGCGCATGCAGCATGCGACTGGCGAGTTGACACACAATCATGAACACGGCCGTGTCCGAAAAGATATCGCGCGCGTCAAAACCATTCTCAACGAGATGAAGCGTGCGACAGGTGACAAGCAATGAGTGAAGAAAGCAAGACACAGCGTACGGTCATCGGTCGTGTTGTCAGCGACAAGATGGACAAAACGGTATCGGTCAAGATCGAGCGCCTGATCAAGCACCCGGTTTACGGCAAGTACATTCGCCGTACCGGAAAAGTGCTTGCCCACGACGCAGCGAATGAGTGCAAGCCTGGCGACCGCGTAGCGATCGCGGAGTGCCGTCCGATTTCAAAGAATAAATCCTGGTCCGTCGTCAATGTTGTCGAACGGGCTGCGGAAAAGTCATAACTCTTAGGATGCCGTCATGATTCAGATGCAGACAGTTCTGGATGCCGCCGACAACTCAGGCGCCCGTCGCGTTCAGTGCATCAAGGTACTGGGTGGCTCGAAGCGCCGTTATGCAGGCGTCGGCGATGTCATCAAGGTCAGCGTCAAGGATGCTATCCCGCGCGGAAAGGTCAAGAAAGGCGAGGTTTACAACGCCGTCGTCGTTCGCACGCGCAAGGGTGTTCGCCGCAAGGATGGTTCCCTGATCCGTTTCGACGGCAACGCCGCCGTGTTGCTGAACGCGCGTCTTGAGCCGATTGGTACACGTATTTTTGGCCCGGTAACTCGTGAGCTGCGCAGCAGCCAGTTCATGAAGATTATTTCGTTGGCGCCCGAAGTTCTGTAGGAACTTCGGCTCTATTGGACGAATAAAGTGAACAAGATCAGAAAAGGCGATGAAGTCATCGTAACGACAGGCAAGGATAAAGGCCGTCGCGGCACCGTGCTGCAGGTATTTGCAGACGACCGGGTACTGGTAGAAGGCGTCAACCTTGCGAAAAAGCATATCAAGCCGAACCCGAATATCGGTGAGGCGGGTGGCATCAAGGATACTGCGATGCCGCTGGATATATCGAACGTACTCGTGTTCAACCCGAAGACAAAAAAGGGTGAACGCGTTGGTTTCCGCGTCGAGAAAGACGGCAAGAAAGTGCGCGTCTTCAAGAGCGGCGACGTAGTAGACATTTAAAAATTCAGGAACGCGCGTAGCGCGTGACGAACAGAGACGAACCAGATGTCGAGATTACAGGAAAAATATCAGAACGAACTCGCTGGAGAGATCCAGAAGAAGCTTGATCTGAAGAACCCGATGGAAGTACCGCGGATCACCAAGATCACCCTGAATATGGGCGTTGGTGAGGCGGTTGCCGACAAGAAGATCATGGAGAATGCACGTGCCGACCTGGAAAAGATTTCGGGTCAGCGGCCGGTAACGACGCTCGCGCGCAAATCCGTTGCCGGGTTCAAGATCCGTGATGGCATGCCGATCGGCTGCAAGGTGACGTTGCGGCGCGAGCGCATGTACGAGTTCCTTGATCGTCTCGTCAACATTGCCATTCCGCGAATTCGCGATTTCCGTGGTTTGAATCCCCGCTCTTTCGACAAGCAGGGTAATTACAGCATGGGTGTCCAGGAACAGATTATTTTCCCGGAGATCAACTACGACGAAATCGATGAGCTGCGCGGGCTGGACATCATTATCACGACGACGGCACGCACGCCGGCGGAAGGCAAGGCGCTGCTGGAAGCGTTCAACTTCCCCTTCAAGAGAACGGAAAAACCTTCGGAGAAGACCTCGTAACGGGATTGACCCGCGTACGAAGACAGGAAACAAGTTATGGCAAAGAAGTCGATGATCATGCGTGAACTCAAGCGCACCAAGCTGGTAGCGCGGCAGGCTGAGAAGCGCAAGGCACTTAAAGCGATTGTTCGCAGTATCCACAGTACAGATGAAGAACGTGCTGTGGCGCAGGCGAAGCTGAACAAGCTGCCCCGTGACGGCAGTCCGACGCGGCAGCGCAATCGCTGCTCGATTACCGGGCGTCCGCACGGCGTTTATCGCAAGTTTGGCCTTGCCCGTAACAAGCTGCGTGAGGCTGCCATGAATGGCGAAATTCCCGGCCTGACGAAAGCCAGCTGGTAGGCGGAGACAGAACATGAGTATGACCGACCCGATTGCAGACATGCTGACGCGAATTCGTAATGGACAGAAGGCGCGCAAAGTAAGCGTTTCGATGCCGGCTTCGAAAGCGAAGCAAGCAGTCGCACAAGTATTGCAGGACGAGGGCTACGTCACCGGCTTTGAGGTTGACGGCGAAGGCGCCGAGAAGCAGCTGACCGTCGAGTTGAAGTATTTCGAAGGTGCGCCGGTAATCGAGAAGATTCAGCGCACGAGCCGCCCCGGGCTGCGAATTTACCGTGGCAAGGACGAGTTGCCCAAGGTGCTGGGTGGCCTCGGCGTGGCCATCGTTTCGACTTCGGCCGGCGTCATGAGTGACCGCCAGGCGCGGGAAAAGGGTATTGGTGGTGAGGTTCTCTGCATCGTTCAGTGATGCCTGATCCTCATTTATAAGAGACACGACTATGTCAAGAGTTGCAAAAGAACCGATTGAATTGCCGAAAGGCGTCGAATTCAGGCAGGACGGAAACGTTGTCACGCTGAAGGGCGGAAACGGTGAGTTGTCGCTTACGCTTAATTCCGAAGTGGAGTTGAAGCAGGAAGACAATGTCCTGAGTTTCGCGCCGCGGTCGGGTTCGCGGTTCGCTGTTGCCGTCGCCGGAACGATGCGTGCCATCGTTGCGAATATGGCCAAGGGCGTATCCGAAGGCTTTGAACGCAAGCTGGAACTGGTTGGCGTTGGTTATCGTGCACAGGTACAGGGCAAGAAACTGAACCTGACGCTGGGTTTTTCGCACCCGGTCGAGTTCGAAGTTCCCGAAGGGATTACCGTCGAGACGCCGAGCCAGACCGAGATTATTGTAAAGGGTTCTGACAAACAGAAAGTGGGTCAGGTTGCCGCAGAAATTCGCCGCTACCGTCCGCCCGAGCCGTACAAGGGTAAGGGTGTTCGATACGCTGATGAGCGTGTCATGTTGAAGGAAGCGAAGAAGAAATAAGCAGGAATTAGACGATGAAGCTGGACAAGAAACAGAATCGTTTGCGTCGTGCCCGCAGGGGACGTGCGAAAATCCGGGAGCTCAAGGCCAATCGCCTGAGCATTCACCGTACGCCGCGTCATATCTATGCGCAGGTTATCGGTCCGGATGGCGCAAGCATAATCGCGTCGGCATCGACGCTCGAAGCCGAGGTGCGCAAGGGCATCAAGAACGGTGGCAACGTAGAGGCCGCTGCGATTGTTGGTGCGCGTATTGCGGAGAAGGCGAAGGCCGCCGGTATCGACACCGTTGCGTTTGATCGCTCCGGTTTTCGCTATCACGGGCGGGTAAGAGCGCTGGCTGATGCGGCCCGCGAAGCGGGACTGAAGTTTTAAGGACTGATAATGGCTAGAAACGAACAGAATCAAGCGAACGACGACCTGATTGAAAAGCTGGTCACCGTGAATCGCGTTGCCAAGGTTGTTAAAGGTGGTCGTCAATTTGGCTTCACTGCGCTGACTGTTGTCGGCGACGGTCAGGGCCAGGTTGGATTTGGGTATGGCAAGGCACGCGAGGTGCCGATTGCGATTCAGAAAGCGATGCAGGCGGCTCGCAAGAACATGATCAGCATCAACCTGGATAACGACACGTTGCAGTACGCCAAGAAAGGCCGCCACGGCGCGACCAAGGTCTACATGCAACCGGCGTCTGAAGGTACCGGCGTTATCGCTGGTGGCGCTATGCGCGCGGTCTTCGAAGCAGCCGGCGTTCGCAATGTCCTGGCCAAGAGCTATGGCTCGCGCAACCCGATCAACGTCGTGCGCGCGACAATCCAGGGACTGTCGGAGATTCACTCGCCGCAGGCCATCGCCGCCAAGCGCGGCAAGAAAGTTAAGGAGATCCTGGCCTGAGGGGCAGGGATTTACAGGAGCGGCCCGAGTGCCGCGAATCGAGAGTTTGAGACGAGATCATGGCGAAGCCAAAAGAACTGAAGGTCACGCTGGTCAAGAGCAAGTACGGGCGGCTGAAGAGCCACAAAGCCTGTGTTGCCGGCCTGGGGCTGAGGAAAATGCACCAGACCGTTACGGTCACCGATACGCCGGAGAACCGCGGCATGATTAATCGTGTTTCTTATTTGCTCGCGGTGGAGGAATCTTAAGATGCGCCTGAATGATATTTCACCCGGCAAGGGTGCCAAGAAAGCGGGCAAGCGCCTGGGGCGCGGACATTCCGCGGGCCAGGGCAAGACCAGCGGTCGTGGCCAGAAAGGTCAGAAGTCGCGTTCCGGTGGTTTCCACAAGGTCGGCTTCGAAGGCGGCCAGATGCCGCTGCAGCGCCGCTTGCCGAAAGTGGGCTTCCGGTCGCGCATTGCGCGCCTCACGGCGGAGTTGCGCTTGCATGAACTCGAGGTGCCGACCGCGGACGTCATCGACATGGACGTCCTGAAAAAGGCAAACCTGGTGCCGGCTTTCGTGACCAAGGTAAAGGTCATCAAGTCCGGTGAGATCAAGAAAGCCGTCAAGCTGAAAGGCCTGGCCGTCACCAAGGGTGCGCGCGCCGAGATCGAAAAAGCGGGCGGCAGTATCGAAGCTTAGGAAATGCAGGAGCGGCCTTCGGCCGCAAAATAGAAAATATGGCAAAGAAGCCCCAACAAAGCCCGGCAGATCTGGCGAAGCAAGCGAGCAAGCTCGGTGAACTGAAAGTTCGCCTGCTGTTTCTCGTCGGCGCGCTGATTGTGTATCGCGTTGGCACCTTTATCCCGGTGCCCGGCGTCGATCCGGTTGCGCTTGCGGCTTTCTTTGAGCAGCAGTCGGGCAACCTGCTCGGCATGTTCAACCTGTTCTCCGGCGGTGCACTGTCGCGCTTCGGCATCTTTGCGCTCGGTATCGTGCCTTACATTTCGTCGTCGATCATCATGCAGATGGCCAGCCACATCGTCCCGCAGCTGCAGCAGCTCCGGAAAGAGGGTGAGCAGGGTCGTCGCCAGATTATCAAGTACACGCGTTACGGCACGGTCGCACTGGCGAGCTTCCAGTCTGTTGCGGCAGCTTCGTGGTTGTCGAATCAGCCGGGACTGGTCGTGAACCCGGGACCATCCTTCCTGATTACTGCGTGTATTACGCTGGTGACCGGCACGGTGTTCCTGATGTGGCTCGGTGAGCAGATCACGGAGCGTGGCATCGGTAACGGCATCTCGATGATCATTCTCGCGGGCATCGTTGCCGGCCTGCCGGCCGCCATCGCTGGCACTGCAGAGCTGGTGCGCAACGGCGAGATGGCTGCGATTACTGCCATCCTGATGTTACTCGGTGGCGTTGCCGCGATTATCTTCGTGGTCTACATGGAGCGGGCGCAGCGACGGATTACCGTCAACTATGCGCGGCGCCAACAGGGTCGCAAGATGTTCCAGGCGCAGAGCACGCACCTGCCTTTCAAGATCAACATGTCGGGTGTTATCCCGCCGATCTTTGCCTCGAGCATTCTGATGTTCCCGGCAACCATTGCGCAGTTCTTCGGCCAGGCGGTCGAGCCAAATGCCGCGCAGCGTGCATTGCAGACGATTGGTGCGAACCTCGGTCCGGGACAGCCTGTTTATGTGCTGCTATATGCAGCGATGATCATTTTCTTCTGCTTCTTCTATACGGCGCTGATGTACAACTCGAAAGACACGGCGGACAACCTGAAGAAAGCGGGTGCGTTCCTGCCGGGAATTCGGCCGGGCGCGCATACAGCGGAATATATTGACCGGGTCCTGACCCGACTGACGTTCTGGGGTTCGCTTTACATTGCCGGCGTTTGCCTGCTGCCCGAATTCGTACGCATGTTCTACCCGAGCATGCCGTTCAGCTTCGGTGGCACGTCGCTTCTCATCCTGGTCGTCGTCACGATGGACTTCATGTCGCAAATGCAGGCACATGCAATGAGTCACCAGTACGAAGGCATGATGCAGAAAGCCAACCTGCGCAATTACGGCCGGGGTGGCCAGGTACGCTGATTCGATCAGCGCTTAGGAGAGAGCTCATGAAAGTTAGAGCATCAGTCAAAAAGATTTGCCGAAACTGCAAGATCATTCGCCGCAATGGTGTCGTGCGCGTGATTTGCACCGACGCAAGGCATAAGCAGCGCCAGGGTTAGTTCCCGCGTTAATTGATGAGGAAAACTAAGTGGCACGTATAGCAGGTATAAACATTCCGTTGACGAAGCACGTCGTGATTTCACTGACGTCGATCTACGGTATTGGACGTACACGCGCCAGGCAGATTTGCGAGGCAGCGGGTGTCGCCCCGGAAACGCCGGTTAAAGACCTGGCGGAGCCGGAGGTTGCGAAGCTCCGTACCGCCGTCGCGGCCTTTACGGTCGAGGGCGATCTGCGTCGCGAAACTTCAATGAACATCAAGCGCCTGATGGACCTCGGTTCGTACCGTGGTATTCGTCATCGTCGCGGCTTGCCGCTACGAGGCCAGCGCACCCGTACGAACGCACGTACCCGCAAGGGCCCGCGGCGTCCCATCAAACGATAGTAGGAGCGACTTCCAGTCGCGAAAAACACTATGGCAGAAGCAAAGAAAAAGAAGGTCAAAAAGCACGTAGTTGATGCAATTGCGCATATACATGCTTCCTTCAACAACACGATCATCACGATTACCGATCGTCAGGGTAACGCGCTCTCGTGGGCGACGGCGGGAGGTTGCGGTTTCCGTGGATCCCGTAAATCTACCCCGTTCGCAGCCCAGGTGGCGTCTGACAAGGCCGGTCGAGCAGCGCTCGAGTTCGGCGTCAAGAACGTCGACGTGCGCGTTCGTGGACCAGGACCTGGCCGCGAATCTGCGGTTCGTGCCCTGAACTCCCTGGGTTTTCGTATTCAAAACATTGAGGACGTGACACCTATTCCTCACAACGGCTGCCGCCCGCCCAAAAAGCGGCGCGTTTAGAGGCTGAACAATGGCAAGATATTTAGGACCAAAGTGCAAACTGTCCCGCCGCGAAGGCACGGACCTGTTTTTGAAGAGCGGCGTACGTCCGCTCGAGTCGAAGTGCAAGCTCGAGGTACCTCCGGGTGGCCCGACGCAGCGTCGTCCGCGTATGTCGGACTATGGCCTGCAGCTTCGCGAGAAGCAGAAACTCCGCCGCATGTATGGGGTGCTGGAACGCCAGTTCCGCAACTACTACAAGCGTGCCGCCCAGC
>Ga0210065_1000405_pt1 | contig 11891 bp, 12 predicted proteins | sample Muzzi_PWB_D1_FD_185533 | JGI IMG/M metagenome (GOLD analysis project Ga0210065, IMG submission 185533) | Wetland microbial communities from San Francisco Bay, California, USA, that impact long-term carbon sequestration - Muzzi_PWB_D1 (SPAdes) | ecosystem: Environmental > Aquatic > Marine >... | reverse complement strand
CTACGAAATTGCCATTGACAAGGGTGAGGAAGCATTCAATACACCCTTTGCCAACGGTAAGAGCTATGCCGATTGTTTTGAAAATGGCGGTATTGGGATCCGGCAGAATTACCCCCGTTTCGATGCCGTTTCCGGTGAAATTATCACCCTGGAATATGCGATTAACCAGTGCCGTACAGAAAATGGTGAAGCGCCCCTGCCATGGTTGACAGGTCAGCTGGCAGAGATTTCTGCTTACATGGCTTACACCTCGCGTGGCAACCGGATGAACGTTGTCATTCCGGACGATCCGCGCGCACTCGCTGCCTACGAAGCGGGCAAAGAGTATTACTATACCCGCCGTGGCCAGTTGGAGTTCGCCTGCGAAAACTGCCACATGCAATCGGCCGGGATGCTGCTGCGCGCGGACACGTTGAGCGGTATGCTCGGCCAGGCGACGCACTGGCCGGTCTATCGTTCCAAGTGGGGCGAAATTGGTACATTGCACAAGCGCTTCATGGAGTGCAACGCGCAGGTCCGCGCCAAACCCTATGAAGCCCAAAGCCAAATATACCGGGAGCTCGAATACTTCCTGTCATACATGAGTAATGGTATGGAACTGAACGGGCCGGCTACACGCCGCTGAAGGGAATTGCAAATGAAACGTAAATTACCAGTTCTGGCTATCACTCTGCTGGCAGGCTTGATGATACATGTATCGGGTATGGCCGCGGATGCAACAGAGTCCGCGGCGGCCATCGCAAAAGCCAGGGAAACGATACGCGATGCAGAAAGCAAAGTGCAGTTGTGGACGACCTCGGATATTCTTTTGGAAGACGCTGCAAATGCCGCGGCGGCGGGAGATTTTGATCTGGCCGTGGCGCTGGCGAATGAAGCCGGTCTGCATGCTGAGCTGGCCATTGCAACGGCCGAAAGAGAAAAGCAGGTCTGGCAGAAAAGCGTACCCAAATAAGCGGAGATTCAAGCCATGATGGACAGACGTGAGTTCCTCACGATAATGGCCGCAGCAAGTGCTGCAGGTATATTGCCGGCCCTCTCTAGCGCTCAGTCGCAAGATGATATCTATAAGCTTGCGCCATTTGGAAACGCCCGCTTGTTGCACTTCACGGATTGCCACGCACAACTGGAGCCGGTGTATTTTCGTGAACCGAATGTCAATATCGGTATCGGCGCGGCTGCTGGCCGCCCACCGCACCTGGTAGGTACGAACCTGCTCGATTTTACCGGCATCAAATCCGGAACTTTGCAGGCACATGCTTTCACCTATCTTGATTTTATCAACGCCGCCGAGACTTATGGCAAGGTCGGTGGTTTTGCCCATCTGAAGACCCTGGTCGACCGGCAACGCGCGGAAGTTGGCGAAGGTCATTCGCTTCTGCTCGATGGTGGCGACACCTGGCAGGGCTCGGCGACCGCCTTGTGGACACGCGGCAAAGACATGGTTGGAGCCTGCAACCGTCTTGGCGTCGACATCATGACGGGTCACTGGGAATTTACCTATCAGCAGGATGAGATACTCGAAAATATTTCCGAATTCAATGGCGAGTTCATTGCACAAAATGTTTTTGTGACCGAAGAGGCATTGTTCGATGATGCCCCCGCCTATGATGCGGACAGCGGGCATGCTTTCAAACCCTTCACGATCAGGGAAATGGGTGGACGCAGGGTCGCAGTCATCGGCCAGGCATTCCCCTACACACCGATTGCCAACCCCGCCCGGTTTATCCCTGACTGGTCGTTTGGTATCCGCGATTCCGATATGCAGGAACTGGTTGACAGTATCCGTGCCGAGCACAGCCCGGATGCGGTTATCGTATTGTCACATAACGGTATGGATGTCGATGTCAAGATGGCCAGTATCGTTACCGGTGTGGATTTTATCCTCGGCGGTCATACCCATGATGCGGTTCCCAAACCGGTTGTCGTCAGCAATCCGGGTGGTAAAACGGTGGTGACCAACGCCGGTTCCAACGGTAAATTCCTGGCAGTGCTTGACCTGGATCTCGGCGAGGGCAAGGTCAACGATTACCGCTATCGATTGTTGCCGGTCTTCTCCAACCTGCTGCCGGCCGATGCCGGAATGCAGGCGTATATCAACGAGGTACGCCAGCCGTATGCCGAGAAATTAAACGAGTCGCTGGCGATTGCCGATTCATTGTTATACCGGCGCGGTAATTTCAATGGCAGTTTCGACCAGGTGATCTGCGATGCCATGCGTGCAGTCGGCGATGCACAGATTGCCCTGTCGCCCGGTTTCCGCTGGGGCACGTCAATACTTCCGGGCCAGGCCATCACCATGGAACGCCTGATGGATCAAACGGCCATGACTTATCCGGAGACCTATGTCAGGGATATGCAGGGCTCAGAGCTGAAAATGATTCTTGAAAGCGTGGCGGATAACCTGTTCCACAAGGACCCTTATTACCAGCAGGGTGGTGACATGGTGCGCGTCGGCGGACTCAATTACAGTTGCGATCCGGATCAGGACATGGGCCAGCGTATTGCTAATTTAAGCCTGCCGGATGGCAGCCCGCTGGATGCGGATAAAACCTACAAGGTGGCCGGTTGGGCGACGGTTGGATCAAAATCACCCGGTCCACCGGTCTGGGATGTGGTGGCGGAATATTTACGTGACCGGAAAGTCATAAAGATCGATGAACTTGAAACTCCGCGGCTGATCAATGTTGCCGGCAACAAGGGTGTTGCCGACTACGCGGGTAAGATAAGCTAGACCGGATGAAAATTAACATCACCATTTTCAGCGTGCTTGCTGCATGGCTGCTTGCGGCAATGCCAATCGCGACAGCCAATGAAGTGACGGGTGAAGAGTTCAAGCCCTTCGCAGAGAAGCACGTCATCCTGCAGCTAAGCGACCAGGCCAATGAGGCCGTTGTGCTTGATACGGCCAATAACCTGATCAAGAACTACGGTGGCCCGGACATGATCGATATCGAAATCGTGACCTTTGGCAAGGGCGTCAGGCTGCTGTACGCCGATAGCCCCGACGCAGTCCGCATAGCCAGCCTGGTTGAAAACGGTGTGCGTTTTTATGTTTGTAAGAACACGCTGGATACCATCGAAAGAACCCACGGCGAACGCCCGAAGATCAATCCCGCCGCCATCATGGTGCAGGCCGGCGTGGCGCATATCATCGACAGGGTCGATGACGGCTACATACTGATCAGGCCCTGAGTTCGAACTACACTAGTTCAGTACAACAATCTCAACACGCCGGTTCATGGCACGGCCGTCGGCCGTGTCGTTGGGCGCTGCGGGCGCGTCCTCACCGTACGAAATGGTTGCCATGCGGTCCAATGCCACACCCTGCGTATGCAGGTAACGCCGAACGGACTCCGCGCGTTGCAAACCGAGTTGCCGGTTATAGGGCTCAGACCCGGTTGAGTCGGTGTACCCCTGGATTTCCAGGTACAGGTTCTGGTTGTCGGCCTTCAGATCTCCGGCCAGCTTGGACAGCCGCGATTGCGCGCCCTCGGACAAGGCTGACTTGTCGGTAGCAAAGGTGATTTCATTATCGGTGAATACGACCGTGTAGAGGAATTTGCCCCTGGCAAGAACGCCTGCGTCGTTTGCCCGTTCAAGTGCCTGGCGGCTGGTTTCCGTCAAGTCATTAATTCTTTCGTTCTGTTCATCCAGACGTGCATCCAGCCTGGCCACACTTTCGTCGACATAACTCCGGGTGGCACAGCCCGATGCCGAGACAATTACGGCCACCAGCAACATTGCTCTGTTCAAGTACATGATCTTTTCCTTTGCAGCATTCGAGTGCTGAGATATTTTTACCCCACGCCTCATTGTCCACTCAAAAAGAAAAAGGAATCTTGTGAATTTGATTAAAATTAGTTAAATCGTGACAGCTTCTCGATCGTTTCCCGCTCTCACCTCTTCCCGAATACAAAAAAAGGGGCCCGAAGGCCCCTCGGAATGCATCATCAAATGGGAGGGTGATGAGGCATAAATTTATTCGTAACGGTCTTTCAGTACCCTGAACACCAATAGTAAAAGGATGGCACTGAACGGGATGGCGATCCAGAGACCATTGCTGACGTTGAAAACACTGGCCAGCGTGATCTCGCCATAGTTGGTAAGGCTGATCAGCGGAGCCATGAACGGATAGACCAGTGCGTACAACGCTGCACCGACAAGACCGCCCAGGATGGTCAACATTGCGTCTGTTTTTCCTTCCGCAGAAGCCAGCACGCAGGTACCGGGGCAATAACCGGAAATCGCAAAGCCAACACCGAAAATTAACCCGGCAACAACGATGCCCACTACGTAGGTCGGCTTGATATCCATGTGCGCCATGTCAACCATGTCGAGGGCGTAGATACCGACCGTGGTGACTGCGATGGTCATCAGAATCAGTTTGATGATGGTCATGTCCTTCAACAGCAGGCTGCCGAGGATTTTACGGTAACTGGAAGCACCGCCGAGTTGCATCACGGCGCCGATAGCCGTACCGATGGCAAGTCCGAGTAATAATTTCATGATGACACCTTCTTCTTGTAGAGCATGCGCGCGGTTAAGATGCCCGAGGCGAATATTGAGACACCGAAAATAAACGAGCCGACCGTCAGTTGCGAGATACCGCTGATCATGTGACCGGAGGTGCAACCACCTGCCAGGCGCGCACCAAACAGCAATAACACGCCGCCGAAAAACGCCTGTACAAGTCGTTTACCTTTGTGCTCACCGAATTGCTCCTGCCACATTGAAGGTAATGCGGCGTTTGTCCGTTTGCGGAACCGGTGTGTTGCGAGCGCTGCAATACCGCTGCCCAGGAACATACCAAACACGAGCATCCAGCCATAGCCGACACTCCAATCGTCTTTTTCACCGTACTTGTTCAGGTACTTGTTGGATTCCGCAGCTGCGGGCGCTGCACTGTGTAAAACGATTGCATCGGTGACAACATACTGGGTCGATACACCGAATGGTTTGACCAGCGCAGTTGCCAGTATCACAAGCAATCCGAGCAGCAAACCAGCCACTTTCCAGGAAAGAACGGGGGAGTCATTCATATTTGAATCTCATTGATTGATTAGACGAAGGTTGAATATATTAGCAATTTATAATATAAAGTCAAATCGGAAGTATCTCGCAACTATCCCGATTGTGTAATCCTCACACGGCTATTCTACTTAGCCGAAGATTAACGACAGATTAAATTTGAAATGGAGACCAATGAATGAAGCCAGGTGTTAAAGCATTTTTTGACAAGGAGACCTTCACGGTCAGTTACGTTGTGATGGATACGTCTGGCAATGGCTGTACAATCATCGATCCGGTGCTGGACTACGACCCGGCTTCCGGCAGGACTTCGAGCGCTTCTGCGGACCGGCTTCTGGATTTTATCGACGCCAAGGGTCTCGAAGTTGTCTGGATCCTGGAAACCCATGCCCACGCTGACCATCTTTCCGCGGCAGCGTATTTGAAATCAAAAACCGGTGGGCGCACCGGTACCGGCCGGTTCATCACCGGCGTTCAGGCCACCTTTAAAGACATATTCAAGCTGGGTGACGAGTTTGTGCCCAACGGTGAACAGTTCGATAGTTTGTTTGATGATGGTGAGCGGCTGCAACTGGGGGCCCTGGAAATCAGGGTCATGCACACACCGGGACACACACCCTCCTGTGTCACTTTTGTGGTTGGTGATGCCGCCTTCATAGGCGATACCCTGTTCATGCCGGATTACGGCACAGCCCGCACCGATTTTCCGGGTGGTGATGCATCAACCCTGTACCAGTCCATTCAGAGAATCCTGTCCTTGCCGGATGGCACCCGCCTGTTCCTGTGCCATGACTACAAGGCGCCGGGTCGCGATGAATACCAGTGGGAGACTTCTGTGGAGCAACAGCGTGCATTAAATGTGCACATCCACGAAGGTATCAGCGAGCAGGAATTTGTCGAGTTTCGCAATCGGCGCGACAGTGAACTTGGTATGCCAAAACTGATACTGCCGTCGATCCAGGTCAATATCCGCGCAGGTCAGATGCCGCCGGCAGATGACAGTGGCACGGTCTTTCTGAAGATTCCTGTCAACGTGTTGTAAGGCATAAGGATGTAAATGTAATGGGAATGTCGGTATTTGCGTGGCTGGGTGCGATGGCGATCGGTGTCAGTCTCGGCCTGCTGGGATCCGGCGGATCGATACTGACGGTGCCGGTACTGGTCTACCTGATCGGTCAGGACGAAAAACTGGCCATTGCGGGTTCCCTTGCCATCGTTGGTTCAATCGCACTGGTCGGCAGTTTGCCTTACCTGAAGAAAAGGCTGGTCGACTGGCGCATCGTGGTTCTGTTCGGTATCCCGGGCATGGCCGGAACATATATCGGTGCCTGGCTCGCAACCTGGATTTCCGGGCTGGTGCAACTGGCGCTGTTTGCGGTCGTCATGCTGCTGGCATCCTGGCAGATGCTCAAGCCCGTGGTGCTGGATGATGCACCGCACGAGCCCAGGGAGGTCTGGAAGATTGGTCTGGACGGTGTACTGGTTGGTATCCTCACCGGCCTGGTAGGTGTCGGTGGTGGCTTCCTGATCGTACCGGCGCTGGTGCTGTTGGGCGGACTGTCGATGCACCGGGCCGTGGCCACCAGCCTGGTCATCATCGCTTTAAAATCGTTTACCGGTTTCTGGAAATACCTCGATGTACTGGAATCACACGGCCTGGCACTGGATTGGCACGTCATTGCCATCGTGACGGTACTGGGTATTGCAGGCAGTTTTATCGGCGCACGTATTGCAGGTCACGTAGATCAGCATAAACTACGGAAAGTGTTTGGAATATTCCTGATAGTAATGGGACTATATATCCTGGCCAGAACGCTACCGTCGGTCTGGCCATTCTAAAACCTGAAGAGATATGATCAATGGAAGTTAAACGAATTTCACCTTTCCTGTCGGTTTCACCACAAATTTATCCGGCCCACGTGGAGCGACTGGCCGCGCAGGGCTTCAAGACCATTATCAATAATCGTCCGGATAATGAAACCGATGATCAGCCGCTGGGGGCGGAACTGTCGGCCGAGGCCAAAAAGCACGGTATCGAATTCATCAGCATACCGGTCACACCGGGTGAGCTGACCGAACAAAACCTCAGGGAATTTGGCGATGCGATGAAACGTGTCACCGGGCCGGTGCTGGCCTATTGCCGGTCGGGTATGCGCTCGACCAGTTTATGGGCACTGTATGAAGCCAGGCACATGGGATCAACCAACATCATCGAATTTGCCTCGACGATCGGTTATGACCTGAGCTGGCAGAAGGAATACCTCGACGAGGCCCTGGCACACGGCGCCAGCATCGATGAGCCCGTGACACACCAAAGCGAAGCCTATACCTATGATGTGATCGTGATCGGTGGCGGCAGCGCGGGTATTGCGGTGGCATCGAGCCTGCTCAAACGCAGGCCACAGCTGGATATCGTGGTGATAGAGCCGCGTTACAAACATTTTTATCAGCCCGGGTTCACGATGGTTGGCGGTGGCGTGTTTTCACCCACGCAACCACAGACCTTTACAAAAAAGGTCATGCCCAGGGGTGTGCGCTGGATCGAGGCAGCGGTTGCTTCATGCGAACCGGATCATAACCAGGTCATCCTTGAAGACGGCAGCCGTCTCGAGTACCGCCAACTGGTGGTCGCACCCGGTCTGAAGCTGGATTGGGACGCGGTTGATGGTTTGCGTGAGAGCCTCGGCAAATACGGTGTGACCTCCAACTACCGTTTCGATTACGCGCCTTATACCTGGGAACTGGTCAAAAAGCTGGGTTCCGGCCGCGCCATTTTCACCCAGCCGCACATGCCGATCAAATGTGCCGGTGCGCCGCAGAAGGCCATGTATTTATCCTGCGATCACTGGCTGCGCAACCAGGTGCTGGACAAGATCGACGTCAGGTTCTGCAATGCCGGCGGCGTGTTATTCGGTGTCGATCATTATGTTCCGCCATTGATGGAATACGTCAAAAAATACAATGCCGGCTTACATTTCTTCCACAACCTGGTGGCGGTCGACGGTGCAGCCCAAAAGGCCTGGTTTGATGTCAACGAACCGGGCAAGGAAACCCGACGCGAGGAAATGGACTTCGACATGCTGCATGTCTGCCCACCCCAGACGGCACCTGATTTCGTGCGCAACAGCGCACTGGCCAACGAGACCGGTTGGGTGGATGTCGCCCAGGATACATTGCGGCACAAGCGCTATGACAACGTCTTCAGTCTCGGTGACGCCTGTTCCGCACCCAACGCCAAGACCCTCGCCGCGGCGAGGCTGCAGGCGCCGGTCGTGGCTGAAAACCTCATCGCGGTATTCGACGGCAAGGACCCGCAAGCTGAATACAATGGTTACGGTTCATGCCCGCTGACGGTTGAAAAAGGCAAAATCGTGCTGGCGGAATTCGGCTACGGCGGAAAACTGTTACCGACGTTCCCCGAATGGCTGATCAAGAGCGATGAACCCAGCAAGGTGGCCTGGTTCGTCAAGGAAAAGATGCTGCCAACGGTCTACTACCAGTTGATGCTCAAGGGCCGGGAATGGCTGGCCAAGCCAAATAAGTTGAGTGGAAAATGAGCAAGGTGCTAAGTGTTCAGTTTTACTGCTATTTAACCTGAATCTTAATCCTACACGCTCAAGTTAGATTTTATTCCTGATTGCTTGTCTGCATGGGCGCCGAGGTCGCGCAGTACCTTCCTTCAGGACTCGCTGGACACTTATGTGGTCCCCGACACGCTTCGCGTCGCACGTCCATGTCCTCAATCGCGAAGTACCGTTCATCCTGAACATAACGGTCCTGAAGTAAGGTACTGCACACCCTCGGCTACGTGGCCACTCGAACAGCACTAGTTTCTGACAGATGTGCACGGCGGTTGGCTGAAGCTGAGGCGGGTGGTTAGTTCCGGGACCGTACGAGGCAGGAAGCCGAGTATCGAGCGACACAGGATGTGCTTGAGCGAGTCCCGGAACTAACTACCCGTCTCAGCGCCCCCCGCGCAACAAATGAAAAAAGTCAGCGTTACGAATTGTTAGAGTGAAGCTACCCATCCGCCATAAATCAATTAGGAAAAGTTCGTCAGGTTCATCTCAACTCATTACGTTAAAATGACCCTGACCCAACCAGGAGGCAATCCATGACCGATTTATTCCAACCCTTGCGTTTCAAGAGTGGCGCAGTTTCGAAGAACCGCTTTATGCTGGCGCCGCTGACGAATCATCAAAGCCATGCCGATGGACGTTTGTCGGATGACGAGTACCACTGGCTGACGATGCGTGCCAAGGGCGGATTCGGTTTGACCATGACCTGTGCCTCCCACGTGCAGGCGATCGGCAAGGGTTTTCCCGGCCAGTTGGGCTGTTTTTCCGATGATCACCTCGAGGGTCTCACACGGCTGGCGGCGGGTATCAAGGCGGAGCAAAGCCTCGCCGTGCTGCAAATACACCATGCGGGTATGCGTTCGCCGAAGGCAGAGATTGGCGGGCAACCGGTTTGCCCGTCCGATGATGAAAAAACCGGTTCGCGCGCGTTGACCGCTGCAGAGGTTGAACAACTCAAGGAAGACTTTGTAGCGGCGGCGGAGCGTGCCGAAAAGGCCGGCTTCGATGGTGTTGAACTCCACGGTGCCCATGGATATATCCTGTGCCAGTTTCTCAGCCCGACGATCAATCAGCGCACCGATCAGTACGGTGGTTCGCTGGAGAACCGTGCCCGTATTATTTTTGACATCATCGATGGCATCCGCGAGCGTTGCCGCCCCGGTTTTTTACTTGGAATCAGGCTGTCACCGGAACGTTTTGATCTGAGGCTCGGCGAAATTCTGGAAGTCGCCCAACGCCTGATGTCCGGGGGCAAAATCGACTTTCTCGATATGTCGTTGTGGGATTCTTTCAAGGAACCGCTCGAGGAAGCGTTCCAGGGCCGGACACTGTTGAGTTACTTTACCGAACTTGATCGTGGCGATGTGCGACTGGCAACCGCGGGCAAAATCAACACGCCTGGAGATGCAAGACAATGCCTTAAGGCAGGTGCCGATTTTGTAGTGCTGGGGCGCGCCGCGATCCTGCATCACGATTTTCCAAAGCGGATGGCCGCCGATCCGGATTTTGAGCCGGTGACGCTGCCGGTTACCAGGGACTACCTGCGATCACAGGGTCTGGGTGAAGCCTTTCTGACCTACATGGCGACCTGGGCCGGGTTTGTGAAAGACTGAGAGCATTTCATAATCTGTATACCTGGCTAACGTTTGTTTGTTCACTCATTTACCGTATGCTCCAGAACCTCAGATACCCACTGATTAATGCTCTTGTTTTCGGCTGTAGCCCGGTTAGCAATCTTGCTATGCAACCCAGGTGGAATCCGCAGGTTGAATTTGCCGGAATATGTTTTTGTGGGGTATATCCCTTTCTCTTCACATACCTCCAGGAACACGGCTAATGAAGCCTTGAATTCGCGCCTGAGTGTTGCTGGGTCTTTACCATAGAAGTCTGCACTTCCATTGAGCCCGAGAATTTCTCCCCGAAACTCATCGAGCTCAGAATCATATTCAATTTTCGCCTTGTAACCATCAACTTCCATAATATTCATGGCGTCACCTCGTATGTCTTCAGCCACTTCCGGATACTGGAAATAGCTCCTTTAACAGTGTTTGGGGAGGGGTGGGGTCTGTGAAATACTCGCACTTCATCTAAAAGGACCACCGCGACCCTGGAGCCTGACCTTTCAGACACTTCCGCTCCCAGTGCGTTAAACAAAGATTCAATATCTCTCCATGGCACACTTCCGCTAGTCGGTTGTTTGAAAATTAGCTCCAGCGTTCTTTGATGCTTTCGCTTCATTGCAAAATAGTACCATTAGTTAGTACCACTTTCAATCTGAGTAACTTTTGAAGCGCAAAGGATTGCGAATGTTCATGATCCGGGTTGCCGGAAGCTTAAGTCATCCGAATCAAGGTGGTCGGGTCACTCAGACCTGGGCAAAATCAACACACCGGGAGATGCAAGACAATGCCTGCAGGCAGGTGCCGATTTTATTGTATTGGGCCGCGCCGCGATCCTGCATCACGATTTTCCAAAGCGGATGGCCGAAAACCCCGACTTTCAACCGGTGTCTCTACCGGCAACGAAGGATTACCTTCGTTCTGAGGGCCTCGGTGAGCCCTTTTTAAATTACATGGCAGTTGGAACGGTTTTATTAAGGACTGAAAAGGGCTCAGGCTGCAGATAGCTTACGTACATGCAATGAATCCCGGTGTTGCTCAGCTTGCCATAGGTCGTATTGCGACTGCTGATTGAGCCAGCTTTCAGAAGATGTCTCGAATGCGATTGAGAGCCGAACAGCCATTTCCGGGCTAATACCGGCGCGTCCATTGAGGATTGAGGATAAAGTCTTGCGGCTCACACCAAGACCATTGGCTGCAGCAGTCACCGATAGACCCAGTGGCTCCAGACATAACTCTCTTAGAATCTCTCCGGGATGCGGAGGGTTGTACATCAACATATTCTCACCTCAGTGATAATCTTCATAATTAACAATCTCGGCATCGCCATCAGCGAAGCGAAAAGTGACCCGCCAATTACCACTAACCCTGACGGACCAGATTGCGTCCTTGTCCCCGCTTAGCGCGTGCAGATATAGGCCGGGCAAATTCATGTCTTGTGCGTTAATGGATGCATTCAACCTGCCAAGTATCAAACGAAGTTTCGACGCATGCTTTGCTTGAATTCCAGACTTAGTTCCTTTAAGGAAGAATTTCTCAAGGCCTTTGTGCTTGAAACTTCGGATCATGATAAGAAGTGTATAGTGTAACGTTACGGGTTACAATACCTATAACGTTTGAGTTAAGCGGAACCGCGCCCGAGTGAACGAAGTGAACGACTTGAACG
>Ga0210065_1000404_pt1 | contig 11901 bp, 7 predicted proteins | sample Muzzi_PWB_D1_FD_185533 | JGI IMG/M metagenome (GOLD analysis project Ga0210065, IMG submission 185533) | Wetland microbial communities from San Francisco Bay, California, USA, that impact long-term carbon sequestration - Muzzi_PWB_D1 (SPAdes) | ecosystem: Environmental > Aquatic > Marine >... | reverse complement strand
AATACCGAAAATGGGCCAACCGCCCCAGAGTGCGAGCAACGGAATGGCCGCTCCGGTCCAGAGCCCGCCCCCCATGAACGGTTCATGCAGGAGCTGTTTTGCGGCAAAGGCTTCGGCCGCTGCGGTTTCATAGTCCGGATCGACGACCCGCAACAGCAGCAGGCCCGTCGCGGTCACCCCCATCGACTGCCCCATTTCTGCAATACCGCGCTCGAACCAGGCATCCTTGAACGCGCGGCGGGCAAACACCGTAAGACAAAGTACGTTCCAGCCGATCCCGGCCATAACCAGAATCACAATGGGCAGCCACTGCTGCGCAACCACATCGATCTGTATGGTTGCAATGGCGGCGACCACCAGAAAATCCAGTGCGCAGTTCTGAATCCGCAGCATCAGGCCCTCATCCATATGTTCATGCGGGTCGAAGCGGTCGGCGAGCCACTGAACGATAACGCCGCCGAGCATGCACAGCGGGAACATCGGAAAGCTCGCGAAAACCTGTGCGCCTTTACCGGGCAGCTGCGCGGCAAAAACCAACAGGCCCTGCTTCAGCATCCAGCCCAGCAGAATCGCGGACCCGACAAAGACCAGATGAAGCGAGAGCGATCCAATGACATCGGACGAGACACTGATCTTCCCCGCCGACGGTCGATGCATATGCGGTATCATTCCGCTGAGATCGTCGATCGCCACTCCGGGCCGGGTCTTTTTTTCCACATAGCCTTTTCTTACCGCCCAGTTCACCAGACCCATGCCCACAATGATCGCCCCCATAATACCGCCGGTTGCCGATGCGAGCGCATAATCCTTCATTTCCGGAAAGCCGAGTTCATCAAATACCGGTCCCATTCCCCCGGCGGTTCCGTGCCCGCCTTCAAAGCCGACGGGCATGATACCGGCAAAAATATCGGGCAGTCCGAAAATCGGTTTCAGCAGAAGCAGCACAAAAAAACAACCGACTGCATACTGGCCCCATGCCACAATCTGACCGTAGGCCAGCTGGCGGCTTGAGCTTTTCCAGACCTGAGCCACCGGCGGAAGCGCCGCACCCAGAAACAGACAGGCGAAAACAATATTGATTAGCTGGCCCGGCAGTTTATTCCAGCCCGCCACGGCTTCGGCAGGAACGGGCGCAAGCTGAAGAATAAGCAGCCCGAGCAGTCCGGCAATGACGCTGGCAGGAAGATAGAGCCGCTGCAGGAAAACCAGCCTGCGGCGAAGCCAGTACCCGAAGCCAAGCAAAAGACATAAACATCCGAATGACAGCATTCAAAAAGCCTCCGTATGGTGTGCCGATGGCTGAACGCATCGCGGCCGGCCCGCTGCGCTAAAACATAAGATCCAGCATCAGCGATCCGCTATGCTCTTCATAACTTTCCGAGAAACGGCCGTTGTAGCCGATTCCGATTTCCATGTAGTCCGTGCAGATCCAGCTCAACCCCAGGCCGGCGGTCAGCACGTCTGCATCCGGCTCGATGCGCGCCATATCCACCGGCGGCAGGTTCTTCCCTACAAGTCCATTCACCGACAGGGTGGAATACACATCTTCCTGAATAAAATCATGCGTCCACTCGGCAAAGCCGGTCGCCTGCATGCGACCGATACCGGTATCAAACCGATAGCGGCCCTTCATGCCGAAGGCGGATTCCACAATATTGCGGTTCAGCTCATGCACCTGGAGCTGTTCATTTCCGTTTTGGTCTGTTTCGTTGTATGCATCGGTTTGGATGGTGAGCATATGCAGGCCGGCATAAGGCGCAAGTGCAAGGTTCTTATAATAGAAATACTGTCCCACATCCACATACCCGCCGAACTCGTTCCCGCGGTACGATCCGGTTCCGAGGTAATCCCGGCCGTCTTTATTTTCAACGCGGATGGAATCATAGTTGGAACGGCCGTAGGCCAGCAACGTATCCACATACAGGCCATTCCTGCTGACCCACTCGCCGTAGCCGCCGACCCAATAGGTTTCTGTATCCAGCGAGCCCTGATCGCCGGTCTTCGCACTGGCGCGGGAATAGGTATAGTTGAACCCGGCGGTCAGATCTTCACCGATGAGCCGATCCGCGCCGAACGTGGTTCCGTTATGGTTCAGATCAAACCCGCGGGAATCGCCCTGTGTATCATAGGTGCCGCGGCCGTTGTAATGCTGGAACCAAACGTGCATATCAAAAATCGTATTCTGGTCGCCCGGCCCCATCGCCCCGGCCGGCGCATTGGTGTTCGACAGCAGATAGGCTTCCTGCGGGATGGAATGCGCGGTGGCCACCAGATTGCGTCGCAGCTGCTTCGTGCGGGTAAACACGGCATTTTTCATCCCGTCAAACCCGCTGCGGACGGATTCCGTTCCGGCATACGCCAGCGATGAACTGAACGCTTTCCTGTTTTGCTCCAGCTCAACATTCACATCGTTGCCGGCACGCACCAGCGATGCATCAAACAATAAGAGATTGTTCACTATGTTGGTCGACGAAAAGTTGTTCGCCAATCCGCCATCCGCCGTCAGAATGGTCGCCGTGAGATTGGTCGGTGCCTGAAAAACCGTCACTTGAGCAACCAGTCCGGTCAAATCCACGCCCCCCGTGAAATGCAGCAGGTCGCTGCCGCTGTCCCCGATGATCTGAGCGGAATACACCGTGTTGGAAGATTGAAAATCGCCGTCGATCACCAGCGTACCCGCCCGGTCGCGGCCGGCATCCGCGCTGGGCGCAATGACACCGTTGGTCATCAGAAGGGTATCAAAGGCATCGAGCGTTCCGAACCCGGAGAGCGTACTGTTGTTTAACGCCAGCGTCTGGAAACCGACATACTGGTTGGAAACCGACCCGGAAACCGCAAACGTTCCATCCTGCACCGCAACGCGGTTGGCAAAGTTGGAATCTGCCGTAAAGACAATATCTTCATCCAGCGTGATGCCGTCACCAATAAAGGAGAGCAGTGTGTCGTTCGCTCCGAAAATAATATCGCCCGCACCGGTGATGGCCGTATTGCTGTAGACATTGAGATCCCCGCCGATGGAAAGCGTGCCCGAGGAAACAAAGCCTATGGAGTTGCTGGAATAAAGCGAAACATCTGTGCCGACCTGAACCCGTCCGCCATTCTGGATCTGCAGCAAATTCAATACGCCCGCATTCGGATTGCCGATGTCCAGCCGACCCGCTACATCGAGGACCGAATTCGATCCATCGATTCCTACGGTATTGAATGAGGTGTTGGTGTTACCCAATGCCATATTTCCGCCAACATTCACCATCCCGCCGGCGATCAGCGATAGATTATTGGTGGAACCCTGATAGCCGACCCAGAGATCACCGGAATTATCCCAGATCGATCCGTCCCGAACCGTCACCGAATTCATCGACGTATTGGTTCCCCAACCGATAAACGTGGTTGCACTCGTCAGGGTGCCGGTATTTTTCAGAACAAGATCATTTCCATTGCTGTCCAGACCGATGATCAGATTCGTTCCGGCATTATTCCACGTTCCGCCGTCCAGCGTCAGATCACGACCTCCGTTCAGCAGACCGTAGGGCGTGCCGGCAAGATTTGTAGTGGTCATATTCGAAAGCTGTCCGCCGACCGAAAGATGCCCGCCTTCACCCCAGTTGAACCCCGCGGTTTCGACATTAAAATTGGTTTTGATGGCAAATGTTCCGCCGTTCATCAGATCAAGATAACTGCCGCCGCCGATCGCCAGATCACCGACGGTCACTTTACCGCCATTGTAAATAATATTGGTGCCGGTTGCGGAACCCTGCCCGAGATACAGCGTGTCTTCCACATCGACCGAGCCGCCCCAGACAATCAGTTCGGCACCGTTCGTTGAAGCCACCAGCAGGCCGGGCATATTCGTGGTTTGCTCGCCGACGAAGACCTGCGCGCCGTCTTCGATCATCAGCTGATTGCCGGTTCCGGTCCTCGTCAGATTCGTTCCGCTCCAATATGCACCGACGTAGAGATGGCCGCCGCTGTTCGTCCAGGTCGATCCGCTTCCGGTAACCTGCACCGAATTCAGGCCGGAGCCGTTGCCCCAGCCGATATAGCCGTCGCCATTGGAAACAGTCGCTGCGTTGGTGATGACAAGGTCGCTGCCGGAAGAATTATAACCCACGATTAGATTGGTCGATCCGTTGAGCCACTGTCCGCCGTTCAGCGTAAGGTCTTTGCCGCCGCTTAAATAGGTGTACTGATTCGTTTCCGATCCGATAACGATTTCCGTCGCTTTCATTCCGGAAAGCGTTCCGCCGACAGCGAGATTACCGCCGTTGTTCCAGTTCAGATTGCTTTGCGATGCGACATCAAACCCGCCGGTGATCTCAAGCGTGCCGCCCGCATTCAGGTTAAAATGGTTGCCGTTGGAAACCACGAGTTCATCCGCGGTGATCCGCCCACCGTTAAGTACCCATACCTGATTATTCGTATCGGCGATCGTAAGCGCTCCGTTGCTGAGCCAATGCGAACCGTTTTCCTGAACCACCACCACGTTGTTGGAACCGGCAACCAGTCCGGCTCCCGAATGGGTCACCGCCGCACCGCCCTGAATCGTAACATATCCATTGGTGCCGGAAGCAAGTGCCCCAGCTAACGTCCAGTTCGCGTTGGTTCCATCGAGCGTAAGCGTCCGGCCCTCTTCCTGTAAACCGCCGGCAAGTCCGAGTGTTCCATTCACTTCCAGCTTTCCGCCACTGTTCCAGTTTAGATTGGTCTGCGCATCAACATCCAAATCGCCGGTAATAACAAGCGTTCCTTTACGGTCCAGATTGAAGCTGCTGCCCGCATCTATGTTTAACGATCCGGCGGTAATGATGCTGCTGTTCGTTACCGTAACCGTTCCCGTCAGGCCATTGGTTGTGCCGATGAAAAGTCCACCCGTAGTTTCCACCGATGAACCGTTGTCAACGATCAGCGTGGCGTTACTGGTCGAGGCCACCGCAATACCGCCGGCAGAACCCGCATCGAAATCATTGGTCGTCACGTCCCCGACATAGACCCATGCGCTGTTCGAAACCACCAGCGCATTGCCTGCTCCGGCGGATTGCAGATTCGTGGAATTGCCATAGGTGCCGATATACAGGTTGCCGCTGTTCCGCCAGGCAGAACCTTCATCCGATACCACCACCAGATTGTTCGAGGCTTCAGCACCCCAGCCGATAAACCCATCGGCATTTTCGACGAAAGCCCCGTTGGTAACCCAAAGCGTGCTCCCGGAAGAGGCGTAGCCTACGATCAGATCGTTACCGCCGTTCGTCCAGGAACCGCCGTTGAGGGTGAGCGCCCGGCCGCCATCAAGATAGGTTGCACCGTTGGTTTCGCCCATGCCGGTCAAGTCGCCTGTAAGCGCAAGTTGTGCACCTGCACCCCAGTTGAATCCCGCCATGCCCGCATCAAAATCATTATCGATGGCAAACGTTCCGCCGCTGGTCAACAGGAAGCGGTTTCCATTCGTGGCAATAACCAGATCGGAAGCGGTAATCGTACCGCCGGAGGCTACGGCAACAGCGTTGCTTTCCCCGGGACCTATGAACAACGTACCGCCGACATCCCAACGGGATCCCCCATCCTGAATCAAAACCACATTGTTCGAGGAACCGGCCGTTGCTCCGACATACGCATTTTGATTGGTAACACGCCCGCCTTCGCTGACTTCCAGATAGTTTACCGACCCGGTGTTTCCGACATACAGATCGCCCGACATCGTCCAGGAAGCATCCGGACCCGCTACGAATACATCATTGAAATCCGCTCCGGATTGGTTGCCGATGATCCCGGTCCCATTCGTTACCGATCCGGCATCCGCGATAACCAGTCGGTTGGTTATCGTGGAATTTCCTACGATCAGCGGTTGTCCCGTAAGATTCCATGCATTCGTAACCGGCTGAAGCAGCCCGTTATCCAGAATGTTGGTGTAGGCGAACAGCGGTGTAACGGCGGAAAGGCTGACGGCGCATATCGATAAAAAGTATTTCATTCCTGAACTCCCGATTCCGGTGATTGGAAAATAGGGGCGAAGAATACATAAACCACCGATTCCCCGAAAGGATTTAGGGCAGGAGAATCATCAAAGACCGGGCTGGATTATTCCGGCGCCGCATACTCGAATTCAATCAGCAGCTTTTGGTACAACGCGGCCTTATCCTCCGCTTTCGACCACGTGTCGAGCCGATCGATGGATTCAATATCATCCCGTTCCCGCATGGCATCATACGCGGTCAGCATAGACGTAAACGCCTCGAACTCACCGCCGGACTCCAGCCCTTGCGGCAGAATCGTCTTCAGCATACCGGCAAAATAAGCCGCCAGCAGGAGATCGGCATTCTTCGGTTTGCTGTACCCCTGCGGCCAGACAAAAAAGGCATCATAGACATTCAGCTCCCCCATCTCCTGGGCTTTTTGGAATACCGCCTGGGCAGCCACACGGCCGCCATAATCGGAGGGGTTATACACCGCGGCATCGCACGCCGCCAGCAGCAGATCCTCCGCCGAAGGCTGGGCGGTCAGGATTTCAACCAGTTGCTGAACAAGCCGTTCCGCCATCGCTCGCGCTTTATCGTTCTCCGTAAAATCAAAGCGGAAAATCACTTTCACAAAATTTTCATGGGCGGCCGTGGCATAAACCGATGCAATGCGCGGAACAGCGTTGGTGAGGCCCTCCTCCACCCGCGGCTCGGAAAACTGATAGACCGCATTGACGAATTGCAGTTTACCGTCCTTAGGAACAATCACACTGCCGCGCTTCCGCACGCCCGAAATTTCGCCCTGCTCGTCCTGCCGCTTCAGCATCGCATCCACGCTGTCCAGAACCACATCGACACCGTCGGCGGAAGGGCCGCTCCCGATGTCGGTTCGCCCCAGAGGCAGGATAGATACTTCCGCCGAAAACGAATCCCCCAATCCATAGAACACGGTATAGCCGAAACTTTCATTGTTGTATTTTTCGCTCTGTTCACAGGGCATGCCCCCGAGTTCCTGCGGGAAAAGGAGCCCCTTTTCAAAATCAACCAGAGCGCAATCCGCCGCCGCGGACAAAAGACCGAGCATGCTTGCCGTAAGTACCAACCATTTCATAACAACCCCCATGAACCTGCGATGATATCGACTTTCGGTTGGATTTCAATGCCAAGGGCCCCTAAGTTCCCCGCATGGAACCCTTTCATGTAATCGTGGTCGGCGGCGGTCCGGCCGGGATGATGGCCGCAGGACACGCGGCGGAATATGGCCGCCGGGTTCTGCTGATTGAAAAAAATCCGGTCCTGGGCAAAAAACTCGACCTGACGGGCGGCGGACGTTGCAACATTACCAATGCCGAATTCGATACCCGCACCTTTCTCTCTTTCTTTGGCGATGCAGCCAAATTTCTCTTTTCCCCCTTTTCACGCTTTGCCGTTCAGGAAACCTTCGATTTTTTCACACAGCGCGGCCTCCCTTTAATGGTGGAAGATCGAAAGCGGGCCTTCCCCAAAACCGAAAAAGCCACCGACGTCACCCGCGTGCTGAAAGAATACATGCTGGAGCACGATGTCGTCATTCGCTGCAGCACCGGCGTAAAGCGGCTGCTGGTTGAAAACGGGAAAATCGTCGGGGTCGGAACCGATCAGGGCGAATTCCGTGCGGACTGTATCGTATTGGCCACCGGCGGCGTTTCCTACCGGGAAACCGGCTCAACCGGCGAAGCATTCGGATGGCTGGAAGCCGTCGGCCATACCGTCGCCGAAGCCACACCCGACATCGTACCCCTGCGCGTCAGGGATCCCTGGGTGAAGGAACTCTCCGGAACCGCGCTCGAACCCATGAAAATCACCTTCACCGCAAAGGACGGCAAAGCCCTTTCCCGAACCGGCAAAATTCTCTTCACCCATTTCGGGCTTTCCGGACCCCTGATCCTCAACAGCGCCCACGAAATCAAAAAACTGCTGAAACAGGGCCCCGTGAACGCCCGGATCGATCTCTTTCCCGGGCTTGAAATCAATGAAGTCGACCGCCGCATGCTGGAAATCTTCGACGGCAACAAAAATAAAATCGTCCGCAATGTCGCCAAAATGCTGGCGCCCTTCGGTATGGGCAAAGCCCTGCTCGCACATATCGACCCCGCGCTGCTGGAGAAAAAAGTAAACAGCGTTACGCAGGAAGAACGCAAAACGCTGGCACAGACTATGAAAGCTATGCCGCTGACGGTGACCGGAACCATGGGCTACGACTGGGCCGTGGTTTGCGACGGCGGTGTTCCGCTGACGGAGGTCGACACCCGCACCATGGCATCGCGCATCCACCCGAACCTCTTCATCATCGGCGACCTGCTGCACATCAGCCGGCCTTCCGGCGGCTATTCCCTGCAAATGTGCTGGACCACCGGATGGGTGGCCGGCGAAAGCGTATGAACGGGAAAACGCTGAGCGGTCTTTGCTTGCCGATCGTCATGTTCCTGACGGCCGCAGGCTACAGCGAACCCATACGCATCCTCCCGCTCGGCGATTCAATTACACACGGATATGGAACCGGCATTCCATCGAATGCATACAACAGCTATCGGAAGACTCTCAAAAACCTGCTGCAATCCAATGGCTATCCCGTCGACTTTGTCGGCAGCCTGACCGATGGCGATTTTGCCGATAACCAGCACGAAGGCCACGACGGCTGGTATGCCGATCATGACACCAAAACCAACCGGATCATTGACCACGCCTCAAACTGGGTCGCCAACACGTCCGCGGATATGGTCCTCCTCCATATCGGCACAAACGATATCAATGGAAACAACGAAAACACCACTGAAGTTTCCGCCATCATCGATGCCATCTATCAGGCCAACCCCAACGCCACTATCGTACTCGCTCTGATCATCAGCACCCGGCCGGGGCCGGACTCGCTGGCCGCTGAAGTCAGCACCTACAACAGCAACGTGAATACAATGGCGCAAACGCGGATCATGAACGGCGACGATATCCTGATGGTGGATATGGAAAACGGAGCCGGCATCGATTATGCCTCATCCGACATGAGCGACCGGCTCCATCCCTCCCAGACCGGATACAATAAAATGGCCACAAACTGGTATCCCGCCGTCGTCGAAGCCATCCAGCGGCAGACCCCGGCGCCGGTCATCACCGACTTCCTGCCAACCGAACCCCAACTTCAAATCGCCATAAGCAACCTAACCATCAACCGAACGGCCCACATTCAGGCAACCCCGTCGTTGAGCAATCCGGCGTGGATTCCCGTCGATTCCTTCCTCGCTACAACCGGCGAAACCAACCGCTGGCTAACCCATTCCGGCACCGGAACCTTCTACCGCATCGCACTGCCCTGAATAAACCCCGCTCCCACCTTATTCTTTCTAAGAATTTTATGTGGTTATGTCAAAAAGAAAGCTTTTCCTTCTCCAATTGTCTGATACGCTGTGCAGATTTCACTGAGGAAGGATAGATCATGCCATTCGATATAGAATACAATGCGGACCACCATTTCGTAAAAGTCTCTGCCACCGGCGAAATCGACATGAAGGCGATTCGGGACTATTACGACCGCCTCGAACCGGTCCTCGCAGAAAACCGCGCTGACCGGATTCTGGTTGATGGGCGCGGAGCCGAAATGCGGCTCTCCGCTCAGGACGTATTCGGCATTCCACGCCTCGCCGTGAAAGCCCGAACCATGGGCGCAAAAAAACGGGCTCTCGTAACGAACCCCGGCATCAGCGGTCCCGAACTCTTTGAAATCGCACGAAACCACGAACAGCAGGTTCGCGTGTTTATCGATCACGATCTTGCGGTCGACTGGCTCCTTTCGGACGGCTAGCCCGCGATATCCCGGCGATTGAACTCGCGTTTTCCCTCTGGTTTGAAAACATCACCCTATGAATACATTAAACGCACTGTTGGAAAACAATCACGACTGGGCCCAACGCATTGAAAAAGAACACCCCGGCTTTTTCACAGAACTTGCCAAAATCCATAAACCCGAATATCTCTGGATCGGATGCGCAGACAGCCGGGTCCCCGCCAACCAGATCCTCAACCTCGCCCCCGGCGAAATCTTCGTACACCGCAATATCGCCAACGTCGTCGTCCATACCGACCTCAACTGCCTCTCCGTCATCCAATATGCCGTTGAAGTACTCCAGGTAAAACACATCATCGTCTGCGGCCATTACGGCTGCGGCGGCATCGCCGCCGCACTCGAAACCAAAAGCCACGGCCTCATCGACAACTGGCTCCGGCATATCCGCGATGTCTACCGCTTTCATGCCGCCGAACTCGATGCCATAGAAGACCCCGCCGAAAAAGAAGACCGCCTTTGCGAACTCAACGTCATCGAACAGGTCAGCAATATCTGCAACACCACCCTCGTCACCAATGCATGGGAAGCCGGACAGGACCTCCGCGTACACGGCCTCATTTACAGCCTCGCCGATGGACAGCTGAAAAACCTCGGCGTAACCGCATCCGGCATAAAGGCATGAAGAACACCGATCTGTTCGCCGATATCCCCGCCGCCACCGCCATGGGCATTCAAATCGTTCGCTACGAAAACGGACAGATCGAACTCGCCGCCCCCCTCGAACCCAACCTCAACGACAAAGGCACCGGCTTTGCCGGAAGCATCGCCTCCCTCCTCACGCTCTCCGGCTGGGCAATCATAACCCTCACCCTCCGGGAAGCCGGAATCGAAGCCGATGTTATGGTCGTCGAAAGCACCATCAACTATCGCGCACCCGCCCGCGCAACCCTGCACGCCTCAGCCCGATTATCCCCCTTAGAAAAAAAACACCTGCTCAATCAGCTTCAAGAAACAAACAAAAGCCGCATACAAATCAGCAGCCACCTCGATTCCGACCGAATCCCCTGCGCAACCCTCAACGCCTCCTACGCCATCGCCCGACGGCAAAGCAAAGCAGTTTGAAGCTTGTAGATTGAAGTTTGGAGTTTGAAGCAAGCTCCCTCGCTGTTAGCTCCAAGCTGTAAGCTCCCCCCAACCCGTACCGCAGGCGGCCCGCCTGCTCTCCGTTGAGGACAGTTTGTAGATTGAAGTTTGGAGTTTGCAGTTAAAAAAGCTCCTGGCAGTCCGCTGTGTTCTCCCCGCTAATGGAAATTTGCAGTTAGTCCCCGCCGTAAGCTTTCCCCGCAACCCGTACCGCAGGCGGCCCGCCTGCTCCGTTGTAAGCAGTTTGTAGATTGCAGTTTTGCAGCCAGCCACCTGCTCCAAGCTCCCCGCCGTCCGCTCCAAGCTCCTTATCGAGATCATGTATAAATACACACGATTACAAAGAACAGAACGCTTTATAATTTGATTCCACAAATCAAAATCGGCACAGTGCGTCTTATTTCGTACGACCAAGGGCGGCAGCGCGCCCGGACCTCACAGCAGATCCGCGGGACTGTTCACCGACAGCCCCGGCCGATTCATAACATGCGTATAAATCATCGTCGTCGAAACATCCGAATGACCCAGCAACTCCTGAACCGTACGTATATCCGCGCCGCCCTCCAGCAGATGCGTCGCAAACGAATGCCGCAGCGTATGACAGCTGACACGTTTCATAATGCCCGCCTCTGCCCCCGCTCGTTTGACCGCCTTCTGCACAGCGGACTCGTGCGCATGATGCCGCCGCGTCTTTCCACTCTTTTCATCCACAGACAACTTAGAAGACGGAAACAAATATTGCCACTTCAGTTCCCGCGCCGCCTTACGTTGCTTATTCGCGACCGACGGCGGAACATAAACCTCTCCGAATCCCATCGCTAAATCCTTTTCATGAAGCTTTCTCACCAACTCAACCTGCTTCCTCAGTTCCGGCACATAACGCTTCGGCAACGGAGCCAGCCGATCCTTTCCGCCCTTGCCATCCCTGATAACAATCTGCCCATAGCCGAAATCAACATCCTGTACCCGCAAACGCAAACACTCCAT
>Ga0210065_1000403_pt1 | contig 11903 bp, 12 predicted proteins | sample Muzzi_PWB_D1_FD_185533 | JGI IMG/M metagenome (GOLD analysis project Ga0210065, IMG submission 185533) | Wetland microbial communities from San Francisco Bay, California, USA, that impact long-term carbon sequestration - Muzzi_PWB_D1 (SPAdes) | ecosystem: Environmental > Aquatic > Marine >... | reverse complement strand
AACCCGCGGTGAACTCGGCGAGACGGTGTACACCTATGGACGCTAGTCGCAAGCCTGTTGCCCGGACCGGTGGCGCCATGGGCGCGGCGTTGCCGCATGACAGTGCGCACCTGCATGTGACGGGTACCGCCGCCTATACCGACGACCTGCCGGAACCCCGCGACCTGCTGCACCTCGCGGTCGGTATGAGTACCAGGCCGCACGCGCGCATGAAAGATATCGATCTCGGCGCCGTGCGCGCGGCGCCGGGCGTCGTCGACGTCATGGTTGCCGCGGACATACCGGGCGAAAACAACTACGGCTCGATCGTCAAGGACGATCCGCTGCTGGCCGACGGGCTGGTGCAATACGTCGGTCAGCCGGTATTCCTGGTTGCAGCGCGGACGGTCGACGCGGCGCGCAAGGCGGCCCGCAAAGCGGAAATAGACTATGACGAGCTGGAGGCCATCCTCGATCCGCTCACGGCCGTCGAGAAGCAGTCGTTCGTGATACCGAGCGAGACCATCGTGCGCGGCGATCCGGATGCGGCACTGGCCTCAGCCCCCCACAGGCTGCAACGCCGGCTATCGCTCGGCGGCCAGGACCAGTTCTACCTCGAAGGCCAGGTCGCGATGGCGGTGCCCCGCGAGGACGGCAATATCCTGGTGTACAGCTCGACCCAGCATCCGGACGAGGTGCAGACCATCGTCGCGCTTGCGACCGGCCGGACCGCGAAAGACATCGTCGTTATCTGCCGTCGCATGGGCGGCGCTTTCGGCGGCAAGGAAACCCAGGCAGCGCTGGTCGCCGGTCTCGCGGCGCTGGCTGCCGACAAAACCGGCAAGCCTTGCAAGCTGCGCCTCGATCGGGACGACGACATGATCATGACGGGCAAGCGCCACGACTTCGTCATCGATTACGATATCGGCTTCGATGACGCGGGCCGCATCCTCGGCGTCGACTTTGAATTCGCGGCACGCTGCGGCATGTCGGCGGATCTTTCGGGGCCGGTCAACGACCGCGCGATGTTCCATTGTGACAATGCCTATTTCCTGGAAAACGTGCGCATCCTGTCGCATCGCTGCAAGACCAACACGGTGTCCAACACGGCGTTTCGCGGCTTCGGCGGACCGCAGGGCATGTTTGCTATCGAGTATGCGATCGACGATATCGCCCGGGCGCTCGGGCTGGACCCGCTCGCGGTGCGCCGGCGCAATTTCTATGGCAAGACCGACCGCAACGTGACGCACTATCACCAGGTCGTCGAGGACAACATCGTCGACGAGATATTCGACAAGCTCGTCGGCGACAGTGACTATGAGCAGCGTCGCGCAGAGATACGGGATTTCAATGCATCGAGCGCGGTACTCAGGCGCGGCATCGCGATCACGCCGGTCAAGTTCGGCATTTCGTTTACGTCCACATTGCTGAACCAGGCCGGCGCGCTGCTGCATGTCTACAAGGATGGCACCGTGCAGCTGAATCACGGCGGCACCGAGATGGGGCAGGGCCTCTACATCAAGGTCGCGCAGGTCGTTGCCGACGAGCTGGCAATCGATATTGACCGTATCCAGATAATGGCAGCCGATACGAGCAAGGTGCCCAATGCCTCGGCTACCGCGGCGTCCAGCGGCTCCGACATGAACGGCAAGGCGGCGCAGAAAGCAGCGGCCAGGATCCGCGCGCGTCTCACCGAGTTCGCGGCCCGGCATTTCGCGGTTTCCGAAGCAGAGGTCGTCTTCCGGGACAATGCCGTGCACGCCGGCGACCAGACAGTATCGTTTGCGAGCCTGGTGAAGCTGGCGTGGGCGGCGCGTATCTCGCTGTCGGCCACCGGTTACTACCGCACACCGAAGATAAACTACGATCGCAGCACCTTCAGCGGACGGCCGTTTTTCTACTTCGCCTATGGCGCTGCTGTAACCGAAGTGGTCGTCGATACACTCACCGGCGAGAATCGCATCTTGAGGGTCGATATCCTGCACGACTGCGGCGACTCGCTGAACCCGGCCGTCGATCTCGGGCAGGTCGAAGGCGGTTATGTGCAGGGTGCCGGTTGGCTGACGACCGAAGAGTTGTGGTGGAATGACAAGGGAGAACTCGGCACGCATGCGCCGTCGACCTACAAGATCCCGACGTGTTCGGACCTCGCACCCGATTTTCGCGTCGAGTTGCTGCAGAACGAGGCGAATCGCGAAGCGACGATCTTCCGCTCCAAAGCCGTTGGCGAGCCACCGCTGATGTTGGCGCTGTCCGTGTTCTTCGCGCTGCGTGATGCCATCGCGGATGACCTGGAACGCGCGCCGGCGCTCGCCGCTCCGGCAACGCCGGAAGCTATTCTCCGGGCGATCGCGGCGGAGGGTTCATGAACGAGTGGATTACGGAGCTCGCCGATATCAGCGCGGCCGGCGAGCCTGCCGTGCTCGTGACGGTTGCCGGCATTCGTGGGTCGGCGCCACGCGAGATCGGTGCGAAGATGATCGTCACGGCTACCGAGACCATCGGCACGATCGGCGGCGGCCAACTCGAATACCAGAGCACGCGCGTCGCTGTCGATATGCTCGATGACGAGCAACTGGCGCTGCGCAGTTTTCCACTCGGATCGTCGATGGGCCAGTGTTGTGGTGGCGTCGTTGAGATCCTGTTCGAGCCGGTGCAGCGGCGCATGCCGGCGTGGCTGCGGGACCTCGTGGCGTTGCATGGCCAGCGTCAGCCGGCGGTTATCGCGACGCGAATTTCCAGGTCGGCGCCGCAGAAATTCGTCGTGACCGCTGACCGTATCTACGGTGTCGACGAGGAACAGGCTGATGGCAAGATGCTGGCCACCGCCCGTGCCGCGCTGGCCGATGGCAGAGGGACAAGCCGCGACGTGCAGGAATTTTATGAACCCATCGTCGCGCCAGACCTGAATATCGCCGTGTTTGGCGCCGGCCATGTCGGCACCGCTGTCGTCGATGCGTTGTCTGTGCTGGATTGCAACATTCGGTGGGTCGACAGTCGGCGCAATATTTTTCGCAGGGTGCCGCCGAATGTGCGTCCGGTCGAAACCGACGAGCCGGCGTTCGAGGTTGCCGCAATGCCGCCCGACAGTTACTACCTCGTGATGACGCACAGTCATGCCATCGACTTCGAGATCTGCGATCGTATCCTGCGCCGTGGCGATGCCCGCTATTGCGGCCTGATTGGCTCAGTGTCAAAGCGTCGCCGCTTTGAGAAGCGCTATCGGCAACAGGGCATGCCGGAGTCCCTGCTGAGCGGGCTGGTATGCCCGATCGGTGTCGCAGGTATCAGTGGCAAGAAGCCCCACGAGATTGCGGTGGCGGTGGCAGCCGAAGTGCTCAGAGTTCGCGAGCGCAAGGTGCTGGCGGCGACCGGCGACTATCCCGATAACGTCCACTCGTTAAGGCGCTAGCATGGAAGCGTACATTGTCGAATGGCTGAACCTGCTGGCGCGCTGGTTGCACGTGATTACCGGCATCGCATGGATCGGCGCGTCATTTTATTTCATCTGGCTCGACGACCACCTGCTGCCGCCGCGCGATGAGAGCGACGACGCCAGGGGCGTCGGCGGCGAAGTCTGGTCGGTCCACGGCGGCGGCTTCTACCACGCCCAGAAGTACCGCGTGGCGCCGCAGACGATTCCCTCGCCGCTGCACTGGTTCAAGTGGGAGGCCTACACCACCTGGATGTCCGGCATGTTCCTGCTGGTTCTGATGTACTGGTACGGTGCCGAGGTTTACCTGATCGATCCTGCGGTTGCCGACCTGTCGGCGCTGCAGGCAAGCGGTATCGCCGCCGCGTACATTGTGGGCGGCTGGCTCGTTTATGACCTGTTGTGCAGGTCACCGCTCGCGAAAAACGCGCGTGTTTTTGCCATCCTGCTGTTAATGCTGTGCAGTCTGCTCGCCTGGAGCCTGTGCGCATTGTTCGGTGGTCGGGGTGCCTATATTCATTTCGGTGCGGTGCTGGGCACGATCATGGTCGCGAATGTGTATTTCGTGATCATTCCGGGGCAAAAGCGCATGGTGGCTGCCGCGGAACAGGGCGTCGCACCCGACCCGGCGGACGGCATTCGTGCGAAACAACGTTCGGTCCACAACACGTACTTCACGCTGCCGGTGCTGTTCGTAATGACTAGCAATCACTATGCGATGGTGTTCGGGCATGCGTACAACTGGCTGATCCTGGTTGGCATTGCGCTGGCCGGCGCGCTCATCCGCGTCTATTTTGTCGCGCGCCACAAGGGCGCTGCATCACTGTTGCCGCTGGTCGTCGCAGTCCTGCTGCTGCTCGCTGTCGCGCTCGCCATTGCGCCGCGCACGCGGGAAGGGTCCGGCTCGACGGTGACCATTGGCGAGGTCCGGGACGTGATCCAGGCGCGCTGCGCCAGCTGCCATTCGGCGACTCCGACGCATCCGGCTTTCCCGGTTGCGCCCCTGGGTGTCGTGTTCGATACCGACCAGCAGATCCGGGCGGCGGCGGCGCGCATCTATCAGCAGACAGTAGTGACCCGCGTCATGCCGATCGGTAACCTGACAGCGATGACCGACGATGAACGGCTGCTCATCGAGCAATGGTACGCAGGACTGCAGGAGCAGTAGATGGCGAGCAACGATTACCCGAGAGACCTGCGCGGCTATGGCAGCCAGCCGCCGGCTGCCGACTGGCCGGGGGGCGCGCGTATCGCGGTACAGTTCGTCATCAACTACGAGGAAGGCGGTGAGAACTGCATACTGCATGGCGATTCCGCATCGGAGGCGTTCCTGTCGGAGATCGTCGGCGCGCAACCGGTAGTGGGGCAGCGCCACATGAATATGGAGTCGCTGTACGAATATGGCGCCCGAGCCGGATTCTGGCGGCTGCGTCGCCTGTTCACCGAGCGCGACCTGCCCGCCACGGTATTCGCCGTCGCGATGGCGCTGGAGCGCAATCCTGACGTGGTCGAGGCCATGCAACAGGCCGGCTGGGAAATTGCGAGCCACGGTTATCGCTGGATCGACTACCAGTTCGTGGACGAGGCGACCGAGCGGCGCCACTTTCGCGAGGCGCTCGCAATTCATGAACGGATCACCGGTGCCCGTCCGGCCGGCTGGTACCTCGGACGCTGCAGCCCGAACAGCCATCGCATCGCTGCCGAGGAGGGTGGGTTCGTCTACAACGCCGACACCTATGCCGACGATCTGCCTTACTGGGACCATGCCTTCGATACACCGCAGTTGATGGTGCCGTATACGCTCGATGCGAACGACATGCGCTTCGCCACGGCCCAGGGCTTCAATTCAGGAAAGCAGTTTTACGAGTACCTGCGAGATACATTTGACGTGCTCCATGCCGAGGGGGGGCGCATGATGTCCATCGGGCTGCATTGTCGCCTCGCGGGCCGACCCGGGCGTGCGGCGGCGCTGGCCCGATTCATGGATTACGTGGCGTCTCACGACGACGCGTGGATCGCAACGCGCCTTGCTATTGCGACACACTGGCGCAAACATCACCCGGCGGGAGAAGGCTGATCGACACGCATGATTTCATAGCGCGCTTTGCGGGCATTTACGAGCATTCGCCTTGGGTGGCGGAACGTGTCGCCCCGCTTGCGGAAAGCCTCGACGACACGCAGCAACTGGCAACGTTGATGGCGGACTGCGTCGACAATGCCGCGCCGGAGAGGCAACTGGAACTGATTCGCGCGCACCCGGACCTGGCGGGCAAGGCGCAGCTGGCTGGCGAACTGACGGCGTCATCGACGGCGGAGCAGGCGAGCGCCGGTCTCGACCAGTGCTCGCCCGAGGAGTATGAGCGCTTCCAGGCCCTGAACAGTGCTTATCGTGACAAGTTCGGTTTCCCGTTTGTACTCGCGGTGCGCGGCCGCAGCCGTGCGGAGATTCTCGAGGTTTTCGCGGCCCGCCTCGGCAATGATTACGAAGTCGAGTTCGAGACGGCACTGGCCGAGATTCACCAGATCGCGAGGTTGCGGCTCGAGGCGATGAAGGAACAGTCATGACGACGCCATTCAAGCGCTGGATCCAGCTGGAACGCCCGCGCCTCGGCACGCGCGTCGTGTATGCGACGGACGAATTCTTCGGCGCCAAGGAGCGCCTGATCGACTCCGCGAATCCGGTGTTCATCGACGACAAGTATGACGATCACGGCAAGTGGATGGACGGCTGGGAGAGCCGCCGCCGCCGGGAGCCCGGCCATGATTTCTGTGTCATCCGGCTGGGCGTGCCGGGTGTGATCCACGGTTTCGATATCGATACGAGTTTCTTCACCGGCAATTACCCGCCGGAAGCCTCGATCGAAGCCTGCACCAGTGATGCTGATGTGCCCGCGGAAGGCTGGGTCGAACTGCTGGGGAAAACCAGCCTGTCGGGGAACGCGCATCACTACCTCGACGTTGACGACGCTCGCGCCTGGACGCATGTGCGCCTCCACATCTACCCGGACGGCGGCGTGGCGCGCTTGCGCATTTTCGGCGAGGTAAAGGCGGATTTCTCAGGCATAGACGGTTACGTCGACCTGGTCGCCGTCGAACATGGCGGCCGCGCCATTGATTGCAGCGACGAACACTACGGCAGCGTTCACAACCTGACCGCACCCGGGCGCGGCATCAACATGGGCGATGGCTGGGAGACGGCCCGCCGGCGAGGGCCGGGCAATGACTGGGTGATTTTCGCGCTGGGACAACCGGGCGTTATCGAGCGGGCGGAGATCGATACGGCACATTTCAAGGGCAATTACCCGGACCGGGTATCGCTGGAAGGCGCGCTGTTTGCAAGCGATGCGGAAGCCAGCAACGACTCGCCGCAGTGGCGGACGCTGCTGCCGGAGACCAAACTGAAGATGGACCAGCAACATTACTTCGACGACACGCTGCAGGACATCGGCCGAATTTCCCACGTGCGCATGTCGATTTATCCGGACGGCGGCATCAGCCGCCTGCGGCTGTTCGGCCAGGTCCATGGTTAGCGGCATGACGCTGTCGCTGCGACCGGTACCCCTGACGAGCGAGCGCTTCGCGCCCTACGGTGATGTTATCGAAGGCGCGCTGGACCATGCCGCGGCCATGAACGAGGCGCGCTTCCAGCGCTTCGACGACCTGTGCGATGTCGACATCGCGAGCGGTGGACACGTCGCGATCAGTATCGCGCGTTGCCGCGCACCGACGAGCCTGCCGCTGCGCCTCGACATGGTCGAGCGCCACCCGCTGGGCAGCCAGGCATTCGTGCCGCTCACGCCATGCCGCATGGTGCTCGTCGTCGCTCCCCCGGGCGAGAGCGTCGTGGCCGACGACCTGCGCGCATTCGTCAGCAATGGCCGGCAGGGCATCAATTACCACCGCGGTACCTGGCACATGCCGTTGATCGCCTTCGAGGCCGGGCAGGAGTTCCTGATCGTGGATCGCGGCGGTGACGAACCCAACTGCGAACAGCACACGCTCGACACGGCCGTGATGCTGGAGGCACCCTGAGCGCCATGCAGGCCTTGCGTGCTTCGCTGCTGCACTGCCTCGCCGACCCGGGCGAGCACTCCGACCCCGGAGCGATCGACTATATTCACGATGGCATGCTGCTCTGGGACGACGGCCACATCGTGGCGGCCGGCGATGCAGGCGAACTGCAGGGCAGCCTGCCTGCCGATACCGGGATCATCGATTTCAGCGGCAAGCTCGTCGTGCCCGGCTTCATTGATTGCCACGTACATTTCCCGCAACTCGACATCATCGGGTCCTATGGCGAGCAACTGCTCGACTGGCTGAATCGCTATGCGTACCCGGCCGAGGAAAAGTTTGCTGACCCCGATCACGCGCGCGAGGTCGCGGTCGCTTTTGTCGATGAGCTGTTGCGCAATGGCACCACGACGGCGCTCGTTTTTGGCACGGTGCACCCGCATTCTGCCGATGCAATCTTCGCGGCGGCCCGCGCGCGCGGCATGCGGCTGGTTGCCGGCAAGGTGATGATGGACTGCAACTGTCCGGAGTCCTTGCGCGATACGCCGGCGACGGCCTATGCCGACAGCCTCGAGCTGATTCAGCGCTGGCATGGCAAGGACCGCCTGGGTTATGCGATTACGCCGCGCTTCGCACTGACCTCCTCGGAGGAACAACTCGCCGTGGCCGGCCGCCTGGCGCGCGAATTTCCGGATGTCTGGGTGCATACGCACCTGGCCGAAAACCGGCAGGAAGTCGAGCAGATTGCGCAGCAGTTCCCGGACAGTGCGAGCTATCTCGACGTTTACGACCGGCACGGCCTGCTGCGAGAGAAATCTGTCTTCGCGCATTGCCTTTATATGGACGAGACAGACCGCGGCAACATGGCTGCCAAGGGTGGTGCAGCGGCATTCTGCCCGACGTCGAACCTGTTTCTCGGCAGCGGCCTGTTCGACCTGCAAGCGACACGCGCGGCCGGCATACGCTGCGGTCTCGGCACCGACGTCGGTGGTGGCACCAGCCTGTCCCTGCTACGCACGGGAAGCGAGGCGTACAAGGTACTGCACTTGCAGGACCATCCCTTGCCGGCGACGCGGGCGTTGTATCTCGCCACGCTCGGTGCCGCCGAAGCCCTGTATCTCGACGAACACATCGGCAACTTCCTGCCGGGCAAGGAGGCGGACTTCGCCGTGCTCGACCTTGCCGGCTCGCCATTGACCGCGAGGCGCACGGCAGCGGCGACGACGATCGAGGAAAAACTGTTTGCCTTGATGACGCTGGCCGATGACCGGAACGTGGCCGCGACCTTTGTCAACGGCACGCACCAGGCGGTCAGCTAGAACGGACGAACTGCCGCAAGGCAAGGGCCGCAATACCGAAACACATCAAAGCGCCGGCGCCGAACAGGAAGCGGCCGATAGCTTCGTTGGCCGCCTGCGACAGCAGCGGGATGCCGCCGGCGATCGAACCGGGCGGTGCGGCGACCGCCACCCAGCCACCGACGACGCCGAAACACAGGCACAGCAATGCAGCGCCCAGCGCAGTCGCGCGCGACTTCGGGCCGGCCATCGCCATAATGCCGCCCAGCACGAAGACCAGGCCGCACAGGCCCAGCACCCATAGCGGGGCGTGTATGTCCCCGGGCGGGACCGGTATGAGATCGAGGGCGACGGCGATTATCAGCAGTCCCACCGCGAGGCAGACTGTGCCGATGATCCGGTGGCCTGGTGTTGCTGGCATGCTTGAATCCTCGTTGGTGTGGCTTTTTAGCAACAATATCTTGCTCAAACTGCGGACTGCTTCGCATATATCAGTGTGGATACGCTCACAATAAGCACATTACCCAAACAGAACGGAGAAAACCGTGAACCAGATTACGAAGAATTCGCGCACCGCATTGCAGGCACTGCTGGCGGCGGCGCTGTTACTGCCGGTCGCCGCGATGGCGGACAGCGGATTTTATGTTGGCGGCAGCATCGGCAATTCGAGTGTCGAATTCGACACCAGCGACATCGGTATTCCTGGTGTGCCGACGACGTACGACGAGGACGACAGCGGCTACAAGCTGTTCGCCGGCTATCGTTTCGACCTGCCTGTCGTCGAGTTCGGCATCGAAGCCGGCTATGTCGATTTCGGCAAGCCGGATTTCGATATTGCAGGTGACCCGGCATCGATCCAAGCCGATGGCTTCAACATCTGGGGCATCGCCGGCGTTGGTCTCGGCCCGCTGGATCTGTACGGCAAGATCGGCTATCTCGCCTGGGATGCCGAGGCTGTCTACCAGGGAATCGGTTCGGGCGACGACGACTCGGATCTCGGCTACGGCCTGGGGCTGGCCTTCTGGTTCGGCCCGGTGCAGTTCCGCGGCGAGTTCGAGGCCTACGACCTCGACGAAGTCGACCTTTCGATGCTGTCGGTCGGTATCGCGTACCAGTTCAATTGATTACGGGCGGGGTTACCTCTCCCGCCGCAAACAACAACGGGCCAGCGCGGCGATATCGCGCTGGCCCGCTTTTTATTGGCCGCTTTGCCGGATCGACGCCGACAGGTGAGAAGACGCCTTCATCGAGTTGGTGATGAGGCAATGCTTCTCCGCCTTCTCGAGTATGCTCTCCGCCTTTGCCTGGTCCGTGCCGGCAGGTATCGTGAGTTCTGCGGTCACCTCGAAACCGGTGAACTGCGTCACCCTGTCGACTTTTTCGAGTTTGCCAACGACATTGCAGCTGAGCGTTTCCCAGTCCAGCCGGGCGGCGCGGGCGATCGCGCGGAACGACAGGATGAAACAGCTCGCAACGCTCCCGACCAGCATTGTCTCCGGCGACCAGCGGTCGCCCGGACCGCCGAATTCAGCCGGACCCGCGGCTTCGAGGTCGTCAAGGCCGGGGCTCGATACAGTCAGGTTTTCGGTACCGCGCGTTCTGGCGGACACGGCATAATGATGAGGAAAATCCTGCATGGTCAGTGCCTCGGTCGATTGATGTAAGTATTGTCACGACTAGTTTGCTGCATTGCCATGGTTCGATAGTCGTGGATAACCGAGACAGGTGCTGCCATGCGTGATACTCCCATCAGCAGGATCATGAGCCCCGATCCGGCGACGGTGACGCCGCAGAGCACTGCTGCGGAGGCCCGGCGGCTGCTCGACAGCAACGTAATCCATCACCTGCCTGTCGTCGAGGGCGGACGGTTGGTCGGTATCGTGTCATCGTCCGACCTCCTGAAGCTCTACCTGCTCGATGATCACCTGGCGTTGTACGCGCGCGCGACCGTGGACCAGGTCATGGAAACCAACGTGGTTGTGCTGCACAAGAATGCGACGTTAAGAGAGGCTGCCGAGAAACTCTCGATGGGCCACTTTCACGCGTTGCCGGTCGTCACGCGGCGCCGCCGCCTCGTCGGCATTGTGACGACGAGCGATTTGATCGGTGTACTCCTGGACCGGCTGCCCGACGATTAGTGGCACGCGCCCATGGGGGCGTTTCTCAACGCACGATGATCGCGCGGAAATCGTTGACGTTGGTCAGCGTCGGCCCCGTTCTGACCAGGTCGCCGGTCTTTTCGAAGAATCGGTAGCTGTCGTTGTCCTGCTGTATTGACTGGGGTTCCACGGCGGCGGCGCGTCCCCGCGCCAGGGTGCCCGCATCGACGATGCAGCCGGCATGGTCGCCGCTGCCATCGATGCCGTCGGTGTCACAGGCGATGGCGCTGATGCCCGGCTGACCATCGAGCGCCAGGGCCAGCGCCAGCGCGTATTCGCTGTTGCGCCCGCCGCGACCGGTACCGCGGACGGTTACCGTGGTTTCGCCGCCGGAGAGGATCACGCAAGGCGGCTTCACCGGCCCTCCTCCTGCCGCGATTTGCAGGGCAAGGCGCGCATGTTCCTCGCCGAGCGCTCGCGCATCGCCGCTCAGGTCTCCCAGGACGTAAGGGGTCAGGCCGATATTCATTGCCAGCAGGGCGGCGGCCTGGATGGCATCGTCACTCGTCGCAAGCACGCGTATGTCGGTGTCGAGTCGGTCGGCGCCGGGAGCGATCGTCGGTCCCGACGCGACATCTGCCGGATTGTTGCCGGGCACATCCGAAATGATCAGCGTCACGACGCGCGCCGGAGCGCAGGCAGCGGCGAGCTTGCCTCCCTTTACGGCGGACATTTTCCGGCGGGCTTCGTTGATGTCGTGGATCGGTGCGCCACTCCTGAGTAACGCGGCGGTAACAGCCTGCTTTTCCGCAAGCGAAATTCCCGGTGTCGGCGCACACAGGAGCGACGAGCCGCCGCCCGAGAACAGGCAAATCACCGTGTCTTTTTCCGACAAGCCGGATACCTGCTGCAGGATGCGGCGGGTCCCCGCGACGCCGTTTTCATCCGGCACCGGGTGTCCGGCTTCGACCACGTCGACAAACTGGCAATCGACCGTATGCCCGTAAGGGACGATAACGGTGCCGTGCAGCGGTCCGCCCCAGCAGTCTTCCAGTACCCGCGCCATGCTGGCAGCTGCCTTGC
>Ga0210065_1000402_pt1 | contig 11910 bp, 8 predicted proteins | sample Muzzi_PWB_D1_FD_185533 | JGI IMG/M metagenome (GOLD analysis project Ga0210065, IMG submission 185533) | Wetland microbial communities from San Francisco Bay, California, USA, that impact long-term carbon sequestration - Muzzi_PWB_D1 (SPAdes) | ecosystem: Environmental > Aquatic > Marine >... | reverse complement strand
CGGCGCCCAGACATTACTGTTGTGGCAGTCCTCGCAGACATTACTGGTCTGGATATGGGTCGGGCCCTTGCCGGTTGCGTCGGTACCATTGTGGCAGCTGGCACAGTTGCCGGTGATATTGACGTGATCGAAATTGGCCGGCAGCCAGGCCACTGTTGAATGGCAGTCCTCGCAATTGTCACCGCTCGTGATGTGATCGGGATCTTTGCCGGAAGCAATGATGCCGTCATGGCAGGAGCCGCAGGTCCCGATCACCTGCGTGTGGTCGACAGTGAAAGCCGGCGTCCAGAGGTTGGTCGTATGACAGTCCTCGCAGACGCTGCTGGTCTGGATATGGTTTGCGTCCTTGCCGGTCGCGTCGGTGCCGTTGTGGCAGCTGGCGCAATTGCCGGTGATGTTGACATGGTCGAAGTTGGCCGGCAGCCAGCCGGTCGTCGCATGGCAGTCTTCGCAGTTGTTACCACTCTGAATATGATCCGGGTCCTTGCCCGTAGCGGTGACGCCGTCATGGCAGGAACCGCAGCTACCGATCACCTGCGTGTGGTCGACGGTCAGCGTCGGTATCCACGAACTCGGCGTATGGCAGTCTTCGCAGACGTTGGTGGTCTGGATGTGCGCGGGGCTCTTGCCTTCCGCCTCGACACCGTTATGGCAGCTCGAACAATTATCGACGATATTCGCGTGGTCGAAGTTGGCGGGCCGCCACGCGATGGTCGTGTGACAGTCGTCGCAAGTGTTGCCACTGTCGATATGGGTCGGATGCTTTCCGGTCGCGATGATGCCGTCGTGGCAGGAATTACAGGTGCCCATGACCTGGGTGTGATCGACCGTAAATACCGGCGACCAGACATTCGTGTCATGGCAGTCTTCGCAGACATTGCTGGTCTGAATATGGGTCTGGTCCTTGCCGGTAGCCTCGATACCGTTGTGGCAGCTGAAACAGTCGCCACTGATGTTCAGGTGATCGAAATTCGCGGGCAGCCACGCCGTGGTTGCGTGGCAGTCGTCGCAGGTATCGCCGCTGGTGATATGGTTGGGGTCCTTGCCGCTCGCAGTTACGCCGTCGTGACAGGAAGCGCAGGTTCCGGTTACCTGCGTATGGTCGACGGTATCGACGGGCGACCACACGTTCGTGTTGTGGCAGTCCTCGCAGGTGTCTGTCGACTGAATATGCAGCGGGTCCTTGCCCTCAGCATCGTTGCCATTGTGGCAGCTGGCGCAACTGCCACTGATATCGACATGATTGAAGTTCGCCGGGACCCAGCCCGTTGTTGCATGGCAGTCGTCGCAGTTGTTGCTGGTGTCGAGATGCGTCGGGTTCTTGCCATCCGCCGTGACACCATCGTGGCAGGATCCGCACGCGCCGAGTACCTGGGTATGATCGACGGTGAACGCCGGTGCCCAGATGTTCGGGTTGTGGCAGTCTTCACAAACATCCGTCGTCTGCATGTGAGTGACGTTCTTGCCGGTTGCTTCAATGCCGTTGTGACAGCTGACGCAATTGCCCGTGATATTGAGATGGTCGAAATTGGCTGGCAGCCAGGCGACGGTGGAGTGACAGTCATCACAATTATCACCGCTGGTGATATGCGTCGGATGCTTGCCGGTAGCCGTCGTGCCGTCATGGCAGGAGCCGCAGGCGCCGAGCACCTGGGTATGGTCGACCGTCAGCACCGGCTCGAATGCCGTCGTACTGTGGCAGTCCTCACAAACATCCGTCGTCAGTACATGTGTCGGACTCTTGCCTGTCGCTGTTGCACCGTTGTGGCAGGTCACGCAATTGCCGCTGATACCGGCGTGATCGAAGCGCGCCGGCAACCACGCATTCGGGCTGTGACAATCGTCGCACTGGTCGCTCGAGGATATGTGGGCCGGGTGTTTACCTGCGGCCTGCACCCCGTTGTGGCAACTGATACAGCTACCCGTAAGGGACGTGTGGTCTACGTAGGGTATGACGGACCAGTCAGAGGTTACGTGGCAATTGGAACACTCGCCGTTGGTTGACACATGATCGATCGGCTTGGATGAGGCGCGAACCAGCGTGCCGGGTGAATGACAGCTCATGCACGACGGTTCCGTTGCGGCAAAGTTTCCGCCCACGTGGCAACCGTCACAGGTCACCACGATATGAGCACCGTCGAGTTCAAACCCGGTGCTGAAATGGTCGAAAGTCGTCTGGGAATTCGCGGTTTCGGTTGCGAACAATCCGCAAGTCACGGCAACGAATAACAGGTGATGTGTCAACGTGTAACGAATCCTCATTGCAGTGACCTCACTTCGGTGAAGGAGTCAGCCGAGTGGCAGCGGCCGCAATCCGTGCCGAACTCGCCGTCGTGAATATCGTCGGTGCGATGGCAACTGCGGCAATTGCGGTCGATTTCCCGCATCCTGGACAGGGTGTTTCGGTGGCAGTTGTCGCAGGTGACTTCGCGGTGCGCACCTTCCAGCGGGAATGACGTCTGTGTGTCGTGATCGAAGAACCAGATGTCCCATGCGACCGGGTTGTGACAGTCCTCGCAGATCTCGGTGAAGTTACCGCGATGCGGGTCGGCATCCCCGTGGCAGGCGACACAATCCGTTTCCGCGTGGGAGAACGCCTGCGTCGCATGGCACTCGTCGCACTCCTGCTCCGCGTGCGAGCCGAGCAACGGGAAATTCGTCAGGTCATGGTCAAAGAAGACCGGATCCTGCCAGTTGACATCCGTATGGCAGCTTTCGCAGACGGTGCCGAGCGTACCCTCGTGGGGGTCTTCGTCGGCATGACAAGAGTTGCAGCTCGTTTGCAGCGACACCTCGAAAATCGGCTCGACATGGCAGCCGTCGCACGCGACTTCCACGTGTGCACCCGTGATGCGGTAGTTCGTGTCCCTGTCATGGTCAAACACGGATTCCGTCCATGCCGTGCTGATATGGCAGGTATCGCATTGCTCGCCATTGTGTCCTTCATGGTTGTCGTCTTCGAGGTGGCAGGATGCGCAGCCAGATTGCAGGTCATCTTCGAACGGATTCTCCGAATGGCAATCGTCGCAGGCTACTTCGGCGTGTTTGCCTTCCAGCGGGAAATCGGTGTCCCGAAAGTGATCGAAACTCGAATCAAGCCAGTCGCTCGGGTTGTGGCAGCTGCCGCATTTCTGCCCGCTAAGGCCGTCATGTGCATCATCTTCGGCATGACACGAATAACAATCGGTAGGTGCCGCCGGGAACGTACGGTCTTCATGACAATCGAGGCAAGCGGTATCCTGGTGCTTGCCAAGCAAGGGGTACTCCGTGGTGTCATGGTCGAACGACGCTTCCAGCCACTCAGTAGGCTTGTGGCAGTTGGCGCACTCGGTGCCCATCGTTTCGCCGTGCGGCGCGTCCTCGCTGTGACAATCGACACATTCGGACCCGGTTTCCCGGTGCGGGGTGTCCGCTGCGTGACAGTCACCGCAGTCAGTTTCGGCATGGGCGCCGTCGAGCTCGAAGTCGGTGAACGTATGGTCGAAGGTGTTCTCGTCCAGGTTGACGATGTCAGCGTCGCGACCGAGATGCTCGGTGTGGCAGGATGCGCATTTATTGTCTCGCACATCCGGATCCTTGCCGTGGTAGCCCGCGCCGGCATCGACGTCAGCGGCAACGTCGTCGTGGCAATCCAGGCACAGTTGTCGCTGCGCCCCTTTATTGAACATCTTGTGGCACGACGAACATTCTTCCTCGACGTCCGCGTGGCCGGCGATCACCTTGCCCGGCATGACCAGGGTTTCGATGTCCTGCGCGAATGCGAGTGAACTTGTCATTGCAACCAGCGTCATGGCCAATCCAGGCAGAAGTTTCTTGTCCCACGTCATCAAGCTCGACGAACCCGCTCAGTACATGTGAACTGCAAGTACATGCACGAGTGCAGAAATCACGAGCAACAGGAACAGCGGCATGTGAAAGAGGTGCCACAGTGAAAAAAGTCTTTCATAAAAGGCAATCTGTGCGACCTGGCGCATCAGGCCGACCTGTTTGGCGGCATAGGCGTTGGCCGTTCTGCGCAGATTGGAGACATTGCGTTCGACGGCTGGCGAGTTGATTGCCCGGGCGCGCAGTTCCCTGCGAATCGTAAAATACATACGCATGCGTACGACGTAGTACTTGAAGGTCCAGGTCAGGCTCTGCCGCAGGCTGATCGTGCGTGTGTACTGGTCGCCGAGCAGTTCGCCGGCTACCGTATTCAATGCCTGGATGAATTGGGGCAGGATGGCTGCGAGGCCGCGACTGTTCTCGAGCGAGTCGGTGATCTCACTGCGCAGCCCTTCGATGCTGGCGCGTTTGCCGTACAAGCCGCGGTGTATCCGTGTATAGAAGTGCCGTCCGATGATGCCGCTGATGGCGACGGCCAGCATGCTGTATAACGCGACCCTGCTGTTCATGGCATCGACGCTGAAGTTGCAGTGATACAGGATCAGTGATGGACCAATCAGGCCGATCATCATATGAATCCGGAACCAGTGCTTGACCAGGCCGAGTCGCCGCAACAATTTCGATTTCTTGCCCGCGGGGTAGAAAAGCAACAGCAACATCAGCGAACCGCCAACGATGCCGAGCCAGTAGCCCAGACCCTCTTCCGGGTTGACCAGGCGCTGCCCACTGAGCATCCAGCCGGCCAGCAGTATGGCAAACAGCGTCGCATACCCGTACAAAGGCGCACGCGAGCCGCGCGGCGTTGGCGTTTTCGCGGCAATCTTCGGCTGTGCCGGCAAGTCCAGTGCTGTTTCCAACATCTAATTTGATTCCTTTCTTATTGGATTGTCAGATCGAGGTGATTGTTGTCGGCGATATTGATTTCGCCCGACGTGGCCTCCAGGCCCTGCAGCGCATCGGTGGCGACGCCCGAGCGCGAGATGCGTGCGGTAACGACGACCCGGTCGAAATTGGATAGCCGGATTTCCGGCGACATCGCCTGGCTGTCATTCAGCTCGAATTCCAGGGGCAGGTCCGCGACAGGGCGTTGCAACACCGCAATCGGCATTGGCGGTCCGTCGACGGCCTTGGCGAAAATAAATACGGTGTCCGTCGCCTCGACGATTGCTTGCGATTCCGGCGCGAGCCGTAGCTTGCCGACGATCTGTGCGCTGCCGGCGTCGTTTGCAGACGATGTGTCACCCAGGGCCGCCAGTCGCTCGTCGTACTCGCCCAGCGAGACAGCCCGCGCATAAGCATCGCGTGCTTCCGGAATACGATCGAGGTATTCGTAGGAGCGGGCCAGCAGGATCCAGTCCTTGCCGTTGTCGGGGTCTTGCCGCAGTCGTTCGGCCAGTCCATCGACCATGCTGGCGACCGAACCCACCGCCGTCTTGGTGCCCGCCTCGGGCGACGTACTCATGCGGGCCGTCGTGGCCGATGCAGCGACAGGGGCATCCGGTGATCCCACCACCCAGTACAATGCTGCTGCGCCAATTGCCAGCGTTGCCAACGCGATGACGATGCCGATACGCTTTTGCGCGCGCCCGAGTGGCACCGCGACAAAGCTGAAAGCCAGCACAGCCATCACAATAGTCAGTATCCAGAAACCAACGGTCACTGTTTTTTTCTCCGTCCCAAGCGCGACCCGGTGGCTCGCGGTACATTAACTCTCTACACGGGAACCCAGACGAAAAGGTTCCCATTTGTGCCTGGTCACTACGCTGCGATCAAACTCACTCTGGTTCGCTTCGTTGCCCAATGCTGCGCAAATAGTGTGGCGCAATCTGCAAAGTGAGCCCAGTGTCGCCAGTTGCCGACAGCGACGAATCTTGAGTGGAAAATTCGGCAAACTGGGGTAATCGCCCCATTGAAAGTCAGGCGTTTGGGTGATTATCCGTAGAGTCAGGGAAACAGGGAGCACGCAGTTTGTTGCTATCGTTATGTAAAACTTCTTGTGTTTTCATTACCCTAGGCAATATTGGTGAAAATCGTCTCGAGTGGTTGGTGTTGTTGCGTGCAAAGACGGACGATTTTTTCGGATTGGTGATTTTGTGAGACGAATCACATTTGGCCGTGTCCGCAGCCTTCATCTTCTTCCTGAATTGCGCAAGAACTAAGAAATATACCTTGGGATACACATTTCAAATTCTGCTCTACGCGGTGCCCGTGCTGCTGATTGTTGCCTGGTACATTCGCAAACACTCGCATCACGAGTCGACCAGCCTCCAGACGCTCCGAACAGCGACCGAGGAAGGCATGATCGAGCCGCCAACTTTGCATCCGGAAATCGATCCGACGAAGTGCATCGGCTGTACCAACTGTGTTCAGGCCTGCCCCGAACAGGGTTCCCACCAGGTGTTGGGCATGATTCGCAAGAAAGCTCACCTCGTAGGGCCAACCAACTGCATCGGCCATGGCGCATGCAAGGCGGTTTGTCCGGCGAATGCGATTACGCTGGTGTTCGGTACATCTCGCAGAGGCATCGACATTCCGCTGGTCCAGCCGAACTTCGAGACCAACGTCCCCGGCATATTTATCGCGGGCGAACTGGGCGGCATGGGCCTGATTCGCAATGCGGTGGAGCAGGGGAGACAGGCGATGCAGTCCATTGGACAGTTGCTGAAGACACCTCACCAGAATCAGCTCGATGTCGTTATCATTGGCGCGGGTCCTGCGGGAATTTGCGCTACGCTGGCAGCAACCGAAACGGGACTGCAACATGTGACGCTCGAGCAGGAGGAACTGGGCGGCACCGTTGCACATTTTCCGCGCCGCAAGCTCGTCATGACGCAGCCGGCTATCCTGCCAATCGTTGGCGAAATGCGCTTCAAGGAAGTGCAAAAAGAAACCCTGATCGACTTCTGGCGTGACGTAGAACGAGACACTGGAATTGCGATCAGCTACAACGAACGCGTGGATGCGATAGAGGCGGCACCCAATGGTGGCTTCGTCGTCAGGACCACGCGGCGCAACTACAATTCGCGAACGGTCCTGCTGGCGATCGGTCGTCGTGGTACGCCACGCAAGCTCGATGTCCCGGGCGAAGAGCTCGACAAGGTCGTATACCGGGTGATCGATCCACAGCAATATGCCAATCAGAAGGTGCTCGTCGTCGGTGGTGGTGACAGTGCGCTGGAGGCAGCGACCAGTATTGCGGACGAAACTGGTACAACGGTCACGTTGAGTTACCGATCAGCGGCGTTCTCACGCGCGAAAGCGAAGAACCGCAATCGCGTCGAGGAGATGTCGGCGAATGGCCGGTTACGCGTGATGTTCAATTCAAATGTGAAACAAATCCTGGACCAGGCAGTCGAGATTTCGACAGAGCAGGGTGACGAGATGATCGAAAATGACGCGGTCGTTGTTTCGGCTGGTGGCATCCTGCCGAGCGCGTTCCTGCGCAGCATCGGTATTCATGTCGAAACCAAGTGGGGTACCGAGTAGTCGCTGGTTTTGCTCGATGCCCGAATTCGACACTACATTCTTTGTCGTCGTAAGCGGGAGTTTCCTCGCCGCGCTTTGCAATGCGGCGTTTTCTGCCGGGGGTGCGATGATCATCCTGGCAGTGACCAGCACGGTATTGCCGGTTACCGCCATTGTGCCGATCCACTCGACTCTCTTGATCGGCTCTACGGCATCGCGTGCCTTGTTTTTTCGCCAGCATGTCAACTGGAGCATCGCCGGGCCGTTTCTCATCGGCAGCGTGGTAGCGGTCGCGATCGCCGCCCGTATCTATGTCGAGCTTCCCGAGACGGCTATCGCGACAGCCATCAGCATCGTCATGTTAGTGGCGATCTGGTTGCCGGAAATCCGGTGGCGACCGTCAATCAGGCACCCCTGGGTGATCGTCGGTTTCGTACACTCTTTCCTGTCGACGCTATTCGCTTACGGCGCCCTGTTGCATGCAATAATCCTGCACACCGGCCTCAATCGCCGGCAGATTCTGGGTACCATGGCTGCGTGCCTGACCGGCATGGGGGTCTTCAAAATAGCAGGCTACTCGCTGCACGGCTTCGACTATGGCCCCTATCTCCGGGTGATCGCGTTTGCCATTGTGGCGGCCTTTGCCGGTACCTGGGCTGGCAAGCAGGTGGCAGACCGAGTTTCGGAGCGGGTATTTCGCTTCGTCTTTCGTGCGCTGGTCACTGTTACAGCCGTAAGACTTCTTTACCTGGGGCTATTTGACTGAGCAATGCATCTGCATCGATTTTTTGAAGCGCGTGAACAAAGTGGCCAGGGCATGGTGCTGGTCACTGTTTGCGAAACCGCCGGGTCGACCTACAGCAAGGCCGGCAACCATATGCTCATCGATGAGCATGGCAACTTCTGCGGCATGTTGTCGGGCGGCTGCCTGGAAAATGACCTCGTCGAGCGCGCCCGTTCGGTGCTCGCATCGGGTGATGCCGAAATTGCGACCTATGATCTGGGCGGCGACGACGAATTCTGGGGGCTCGGCGTCGGCTGCGACGGGACGATGCGACTATTGTTACAACCCCTGCTCGCGGCTGATGACTATGAGCCGTTTGCGTCGATGAGCCGGATGATGATGGGCCGAGAACCGGGCGGCGTTGCGATGGTTATTCATTCAGACATCGCCACGGTCCGAACAGGTGCCACGCTTGTCGTCGACCGCGCCGGGCCTCGCGCGTTCGGCATGGACGAGGCGACGGCTGTGGCCGTGGCCGACAAGGTGGCGGGTCTGGCCCGGATTCGGGCCATGGAAGTTGTGACGGATGCCGGCAGTTGCGAACTGTTGTTTTCCCGGATTGCCCCGTCACCGGCGCTGCTGGTACTGGGGGCCGGCCTGGATTCCGAACCGCTCGTTCGTTTCGCGACCGAGCTCGGCTGGTCCTGCACCGTCGCCGACCACAGGAGCGCCTATCTTGAAGGCCGCTCGTACGGCGATCACGTGGTGCTGCACTGTTGCCCGGCAGAGCAACTCGGACAGCGCGTGGACCTGGCCGCTTTCGATATGGCCATCGTGATGAGTCACCACCTCGTGAGCGATCGCAGCTACCTCAGGCAGCTCGCCGAAGTACCGATCGGTTATGTCGGCCTGCTCGGGCCGCCTGGCAGGCGAGACAGGATTCTGGACGAGCTTGGCGAAGCCGAGACAAGACTTGCAGGCCGGCTCCATGGTCCGGCTGGCATGCAACTGGGTGGTCGCGGACCTGCGCCTATTGCGCTTGAAATAATCGCCGAAATGCAGGCTTACCTGTCACGCCGCGCCTGAGCGGGAGCCTGTCGCAGAGCTTGCAGGTCGGCGGGCGTATCGATATCGGTTGCCGCAGCCTCGCAATGAACGTGTTTGACGTCATAGCGCCCCGAGCGCAGCAGGTCCTGAGCGCCCCGATCGCCGGTCAGTCTCAAAAGATCCGGAAATGCGCCACTCGGGAACAACACTGGCGGTCCGTCGCGCCCGGCGAATGCCGTTGCGACTATCTGCAGCGGGTCGCCCGACCAGTGCATGATCAGCGATTCGAGATGTGCCGCGTCGACCAGCGGCTGGTCAGCGAGGATCACGATCAGTGCGTCGGCGTTCGCCGCGGCGATGCGTGCTGCCGTTACGATGCTGCTCGCCATACCGTCGTCGAAGTCGTCGTTGAGCACGACGAAGCCTGCTGCACGATCGCCGGCTTCCAGCACCGCGCGCCAGTCGTGGCCCAACACGGTGATTACCCGGCCGCCACAGGCAGCGCCCGCGGTTACCTGGGCGCGTCTTACGAGCGGAACATCGCCCAGAATCTCGGCCTGTTTGGTAGCGCCAAAACGGCGTGAGCGACCCGCGGCGAGAATAACAGCAAAGATCCTGTGTTGCGGGTCGGGCATTGGAGCGAAACCTTGCGCAGGACAGACAGGATTCTGCGCCATCCACGATAAGTAGTGAAGTCGTAGAAGTACGCAGTGCCTCCGGGATTGGCACGGACTAGGCTATGCATGGGATCGTGCAAGGAGCTGGAATATGAGTCACACCGTGCTTTGTATTGTGGATTTTGACAATTATCCCGAAACGGTGCTGGGTCGGGCGGCGCAGATTGCGAAGCTTCACGACTGCAAGCTGCAGGTGCTGGTAACTGATCCGCAGCCGACGTTTTTCGGAGAAAGCTTCGTATTTCCGCTTGAAGCTCAAATGGTTGCCGACGACATGCAGGCAATGCGAGAGGGCGTCATGAAGCTGCTGGAAAACATCGCGGTGGACGCCGGCGTCGAGGTAAGCCTGGATGTATCGAGGGAGCGGGATGTGGCCGGCATCGTCAGGCATACGGCGGCCGATATCGATCCCAGGTTCATCGTCAAGGGCACGCACCTGCATACCCCGTCGGAACGTGCCTCGTTCGCCGATGCAGACTGGCAGCTTATCCGTGAGCTGCGCTACCCGCTGTGGATCGTAAAGCCGCAGGACTGGCAGGATAAGCCGCTCGTGATCGCGGCTGTCGATCCGACGCACAAGGAAGACAAGGCGGCGACTATGGATCGCATGATCGTCAAGATCGGCCAGAACATCGCCGAGAAGTTCGGTGGAAAACTCGAGCTCTTGCATATCTACCAGCGCCTCGAGGAAATCGGTTCGCGCGTTGCCTGGAGCTTCAAGCCGGACAAATTGCCGGTCGACGAACTGGACGACAAGATTCGTGCGGCGCATCGTGAAGCGTTGATGGCACTGGCGAAGAGTAGCGACGTGCCGGAGAAAGATGTCTTTCAGCTGCCGGGCCGAACCCACGAATTATTGCCGGCCGTCGTTCGTGAACACGGCGGAAATCTCGTGGTCATGGGTGCACTGGCACGCTCGGCACTCAAACAGCGGATTGTCGGCAGCACCGCGGCCCGCGTGCTGGATCACCTGACCTGCGACGTGCTGGTGGTGCACACCGGGTAAGGTACCGCTCCGATCAAGAATAGATCCGCTTCATCAGCGGTGCCATCTTGCGCGCGCCGATGATGCTCAGGCTGGTCAGCAGGCCGGCCATCATGGCACCTGTGACGCCACAGGTCAGCGTGTCCTGGCCCGTCAGCCAGAGACCGTCGATACGGGTTTTCGGGCCGAGCCAGTCCTGCTGCATGCGTTGCGGAGTATGCGCGAGTCCGTAGAGTTCGCCACGACGATAGCTGGCGAACCACCGGGTCGACAGCGGTGTCGAGACTTCGAAGTAGTCGACCTTGTTCCTGACCTGCGGCACCTTGTCGTATAGCGTCTCCATCAGCCGCGCGCCGAGTTGCGCCTTGAACGCTTCGTAATCGTCGCCGCGCTTGCCCCAGGTACTGTCCTGCCATTGTTCGAACCAGGAAAACGGTGCCGGCGCCACGATCTCGATCGTGGCGGTACCCGGATGACGGTTCAGATAATCCGGGTCCTTCGCGGACGGGAAGGAGATATAAACAACCGGGAATGGCGCTGCCGGATCGTTTTCAAAAGCTTGCACGGCTTCGTCGTAGTCGTTCCCGGGATAGACCCAGAAATTCGTTTTTGGCAACCGGAGGTTTTCCGCGGTGTCCTTGATGCCGATATAGACACCGAGGTGCGCTGAGCTCGGCGCCACCGTGCCCAGCCGGCTGGCGTAGCCGGTTCTCTCGACGACGTCGTCTGGCAGCAATGACCGGAACGTATTGTCGATACCGGCGGAAGAAATGACCCGGTCGCAGTCGATGCGATGTCCGTCCTTCATGCGGACACCCCGGATGCGGCCGCCTTCGACGATGATTTGCTCGACGCGCGCATAGGTAAAGACCTCGCCGCCGGAGGCCTGGATTTTCGGAATGATGCTGTCGGCAATGCGCCACGCGCCACCAACAGGATAAAACCCGCCGTACAGGTAATGGCGGGCGATCATTGCATGCGCCAGAAACATCGACTGCTTCGGCGGCAGGCCCATGTCACCCCACTGGCCGCAGATGGTGGCGATCAGGTCGGGGTCCGAGGTCAGTTCGCTGAGTACATCGTACGTGGTGCGCGAAAACTCTCTGGCCAGTTTGCGATTCAGGTAC
>Ga0210065_1000401_pt1 | contig 11919 bp, 7 predicted proteins | sample Muzzi_PWB_D1_FD_185533 | JGI IMG/M metagenome (GOLD analysis project Ga0210065, IMG submission 185533) | Wetland microbial communities from San Francisco Bay, California, USA, that impact long-term carbon sequestration - Muzzi_PWB_D1 (SPAdes) | ecosystem: Environmental > Aquatic > Marine >... | reverse complement strand
TCGGCCTTAACGGCTTATTTGGTTTTCGACATTACGCCCTCGTTTGCACTCTTGATGGGCAGCCTGATCATAGTGACGGGGCCGACTGTCATCGTGCCCCTACTTCGCAGAATACGCGTCCAGCAAAAATTAGGCAGTATCTTACACTGGGAAGGTGTGCTTATCGATACGATCGGTGTCTTTACCGCCATTCTGTGTTTCGAGTGGGTTGTCGAGGGCGGGAGTGAGATCGCTTTACCCAACTTCTTAATTCGCGTGATAAGTGGCGCAGGTATTGGTGTAGTAGGCGGTTACTTTATCTATTTTTTCATGAAAAAAGGTTGGGTGCCGGACAACATTATCAATGCCTTTGCACTCGCCAGTGCGATGCTCATCTTTGGTGCAACCGAGTTTATCAAACCGGAGGCAGGGCTTCTCTCCGTCACGATCGCCGGATTAATTGTGGGCATCAATAAGCCACGACAACTGCGTGAAGTGAAAGCATTTAAGGCAGAAATTGTAGATTTGTTGATCGGTCTACTCTTTTTACTCTTGGTCGCAAAGCTCGAACTCGAGCAATTTGTCAACTTCTTCAAGCTTGGCGGTGGTTGGGTACTGTTTTCGGTAATCTTACTGATACGCCCCATCAGTATTGCGATTTCGTCATGGGGCACCCATCTCACGTTTCGCGAAAAACTCTTACTCAGTTGGGTGGCACCGCGCGGCGTGGTGGCAGCCTCCATGGCATCCCTATTTGCTATTTCCCTTGATAATAAATTAGTTCCTGTCGGCGACCCTGCTTTGTTGGAATCTTTCGTCTATTCAGTGATCTGCGCTACTGTCCTGATTCAGGGTCTTTCTGCAGGTATGGTGGCAAAAGGACTTGGCTTACAGCGTCCGGCTCCCAACGACTGGGTTATTATCGGCGCCCATCATTTTGGCCGTGAACTGGCTCGCAAACTAATGCGAAAAGACGAGCAGTACGTGCTGTTACTTGATACGAACGCCCGCAACATTGCGCTGGCTCAAAAGGAAGGCCTGCCGGCTTTATTATGCGATGGTATTGAAGCGGAAAAACTCTACGAAAACGAACAAGCACTCTTTGGCGCGGGCTATGTCTTGGCATTGACAGACAATATTGAGCTTAACCAATTACTAATGCAGCGCTGGGGCGAGCAGTTGGATAATGAAAAGGTGTTTGGGTGGATACCCGCGGAAAATTCTACCGCAGATGACCGCTTGGTAGGCCAGTCGGTCTTCGGTGATCTATCACGTCCTGCTGTAATTGGCAGCGAGTTGATGCAAGGTGAAAGCAGCTTTGAAGTTATCACTTGGGAGGAAGGCAAGGCACTCGCCTCGGGTGATTGGCATCCGCTTTTCATACGGCACGGGAAACAACTTAAACCCGTCCCACAGGATTCCAGCCTGAAAGAGTTGGTGAAACCTGAGGATGAAGTGATTTGTCTGAGGCGTGCCGAAGGCTTCCTGATGCGCGCACTCGAAACCGGTGGATTGCTCAAGATCGAATGCTTCTCGCTTGAATACCTGTATGCGCAATTAGCTAATATTGCTTCAGAGCAAATCGAGGGCCTGTCGGAAGAGAAGGTACTGGAGGATTTAACGGCTCAAGGCCGCATGTTTCCTGCTTTTTTAGGGCATGGAATTGCAATCCCACACGTCTACAGCAAGCAGCTCCAACATCGTATTTGTTTTGTAGTACAAATTATGAATGGACTACAGATTCCGGGTCAAAGCGAGGCGATCGATTTTGCTTTTTTCGTACTCAGCCCTGAAGGTGACAGTGAAGGACATTTGGCGACCCTTGCTGAGATTGCCAAGATTTGTCGCTCTGAGCGTCTTCGAAATCAAATAAAGCAGGCAAGCTCTGTAGAAGACATCATCTCGCTAATTGGTTAAAGATTGGTGAGCAATGGAGTGCTGACCTTTCTGTAACAATGATAACTGACTCATTTATAATAAGTGAGTTTTTCTTGTCTGCTACGCATTATACCCTAGTTCTGAATGATGCGTTTGTTTATCATATTGGTACTCTCTCTCGTATTAAAGGCTTCTGCTTCAGCGGCAGAGCACACTCCGGGCATCTGGTCTGAATTAACGAACTGCACGCTGGTTAAGAGTGGTCTGAATGACGGTGACAGCTTTCTGGTGAAGCACGCGACGCGAGAGGACGTCTTTCGCCTTTATTATGTAGATACTCCGGAAAAATATAACACGTACAGACAACGAGTATTGGATCAAGCTCGCTACTTTTCGATTCCCGAGCAAGGAGTGATTTCAGCTGGAATCGCAGCGTCAAACTTCACTGATAAGTTCCTAAAAGGAGAATTTACAGTGGTTACAAAATGGGAGGATGCACGTGGAGACAGTCAACCGCGCTACTTTGCGATGATAATTAAAGAGGGTCGCCATCTTTCAACAGAATTAGTCCGCAATGGGTTGGCTAGAATCTATGGTATGCCGACCTTTGAGCGATGGCCACATGGGTATCCACCGAAGATTTATTTAAGCATATTGAAAGATGCCGAACGATATGCTCAGAGTAAAAAGAGTGGTATTTGGTCTCAGGCAGATTCATCGGCGCAGGTGAGCGGGTTGGCCAATTTGAAATCACAGGGCGTGATGCATGTTGGCAATGAGGTTCTAATAACGACAGAGACAGAACAATCACTAGCTATGAATGACAGGATGCTGAATATTAATGCAGCCCCAGCGTCTGAACTAGAAACCTTGCCGGGCATCGGTCCCGCTCTCGCAGCAGCCATCGTAGCAGCAAGACCGTTTTCGTCTTTGGAGGCGCTCGTAGAAATACCGGGAATCAGCGCAAACAAATTAGCCGCTATCCGACCCTATATTATTTTGAATGAAGCACCCCCTCCGAAAAAGACTGCTGATTATTATTATGCAGACCTAAAGCAATATCTGAATACCGAGATCACCGTAGCGGTTGCATCGCTAGCATTCAGTGATGCCTCAAGTCCCGAGGGATTCAAAGCTATTCAGTTGGAAACTTCCTTTGAAGGACGCAACGCTGGTAGCATTATTGCATTGATTCCTGATGAGTATTTTGAATCGTTTGTTGAGCATTACAGCCTTCCCGGTCGCGAATTCAGTGGCCTGTTTTATGAATATAAAGATGAGAAAGTGCTCGTCTATCAGCGCAAGTAAGCTTGAGTGAAGACTCGCGCATGTAACAGAACTTCTATGAGTCTTAGTAAGTATAAAAAGTACCTGATCAAAAAAGGACAAAATGAGCAGCTAGCCGGAGTGTCTTCGGATCCATGGCAGGATCTTCCAAAAAATAAAAGTGCGGCAGCACTCGAACTGCACGAACTGCACAATCGACTGGCCGACCTTCAGCAGCGCTTCTTTGTGGATCGACGTAAGAAACTTTTACTGGTCCTTCAGGGAATGGATACAAGCGGTAAAAACGGTACGATTAAGCACGTATTCCGAGGCGTCAATCCGCAGGGCGTGCATGTGGCTAGCTTTGAAAAACCATCCAGCCGAGAATTAGCTCACGATTATCTATGGCGCATTCACAAACGTGTGCCTTCGAATGGTGAAATCGTAATTTTTGATCGCAGCCACTACGAAGATGTTTTAGCGGTTCGCGTTAATGACCTGAAGCCTGAAGATGTCTGGAGAAAGCGTTACCGCCACATCAATGATTTCGAGCAAATGCTGGTGGATGAAAATACAGTAATCCTGAAGTTTTTCCTGCACATTGACCGCGACACACAAAAAGAAAGACTACAGGAACGCTTGGACATACCCGCGAAGAATTGGAAGTTCGATACTTCAGACATCGTTGCACGCGGCCTATGGAACAAATACATACAGGCCTACGAAGAAGTATTTAAAAAAACCAATCACCCGCATGCTCCCTGGTATATAATTCCGGCGAATAAAAAATGGGCCCGTAATCTACTGGTCGCACGTATTGTTGTGGCTTGTCTGGAGGACATGCATCTCAGTTACCCGAAAATCAATTACGATCCTGCTTCGATCATTATAGATTAATCTGACTTAAGCTATGGCTAGTTTTGCGCTTAAACAGATTGTGTAACGACACATTCCGGTTATTCACTGATCAGTGTGAAATTCAGGTTCAGCTCCTGCTCGAGCCGGGTAATACGACTGCGCTCGTTCGGCTCAATCAGGGTAAGTGAGACGCCCTTGTTACCCGCACGCGCCGTACGGCCACTTCGATGGGTGTAATACTGCATGGCTTCAGGCAGCTGACTCTGGATAACAAAAGACAGGCCTTCGACATCAATCCCTCGGGCAGCAATATCAGTGGCTATCAGAAATTGAATACGTTTCTTTTTGAAGGCACGCATTACTTTATCTCGTTCCCGTTGACTGAGGTCCCCCTGTAAGACTGCGACCGCCAAACCTTTTTGAGCTAGTTCTTCTCCCAAGCGTATCGATCCGGCTCGCGTGCGACAAAAAATGAGGCCTCTTGAGTCTCCCTGTTCCAGTAGGTACTTAGCGATAAAATCATCCTTTTCTTCTCTGGCGCAGATAGCAAATTGGTGCTCAATATTGGGGTTAACCACCTGCCCTTTTTCAACTTTCACCATGTGTGCCTGCCGTAGACTATTATCATCGATCAAGCCCTGTACATTTTTCTGAAAAGTTGCCGAAAATAGCCAAGTAGCTGAACGATTTTTTGTTTCCTTAAAGATGGCCGCCAGTTCTTGCTTAAAACCCATGCTCAACATCTCATCTGCCTCATCGAGAACTAGATATTTCACAGCATCCAACGACAGCTTCAGTTCCAGCAGATCAATCAGTCGACCGGGAGTAGCGACCAGAATTTGGGTGGGACGAGATAAACGTGCAACCTGCGACTCGATCTTATCACCTCCAGCCGCTACCTCCACAAAGATCTTTTGATCCGCATATTTTGTGTAGCGAAATAATTGCTTGCCGATCTGTTGCGCCAATTCTCGGGTCGGCGCGATAATCAGCGCCTGGATACTATCCGACTTGGTATTCATCTTGGCTAACAGCGGAAGGCCGAAAGCGGCTGTTTTGCCAGTACCGGTTTGTGCTTGCGCAATTAAATCGCCACCGTCCTGAACCAGAAAGGGAATCACCTTCTGCTGGATTGGCGTTGGCTGATGAATTCCAAGTTCTTCGATGCCTTGAATGAGGTCTTCTGCGACCCCAAGTGTTCTGAAAGATTCTGTCATTGTGCGCGGAGGTATACAGGCTGCGTCTCTGAGAGCGAGAATAAGTATTTATGGATTTTCACCTCTCTGCTGAGAGCACCGATTGTGTGGGTGTGCTTGAGCCCGTTTTAAATGTCGAGACATCACCCGCAAATACGATGTACCCTCCATCATCACCACCGCAGGGCCCCAACTCGATAATCCAATCCGCCATACGAATCACATCCATATCATGTTCTATCACGATCACCGTATTACCGGCATCGCGTAATTTAAACAGCAAGTCCATCAAACGCTGAATATCCAGCCAATGTAGGCCTGTAGTCGGTTCATCGAGAATATAGAGTGTTTCGCCCTGCTGCCGTTTACTTAACTCAAGCGAAAGCTTAATGCGCTGAGCTTCACCGCCAGAAAGTGTCGTTGCGGGTTGACCCAGTTTAATATAACCGAGACCCACATCGGCCAGCGTGCGCAGTTTTTCAGCGATTCGCGGCACTTTGCTAAAGACTTCCAGAGCCGCATCAACGCTCATATCCAAGACATCCGCGATGCTATAGCCCTTGAATCGCACATCCAATGTTTCGCGATTGTAACGCTTGCCATGGCAACTGGTACACTCGGTGTAAACATCCGCCATGAATTGCATGTCTAATTTAATCACACCGTCTCCCTTGCAGCGTTCACAGCGACCACCACTGACGTTAAAACTGAAACGACTGGATTTATAACCCCTTATTTTTGCGAGTGAACACTTAGAAAAGAGATCGCGCAGCTGATCAAATAACTTTGTGAAAGTCGCCGGATTTGAGCGTGGACTACGACCAATCGGTTCTTGGTTCACCTGAATGACCGACGTGAAATTTTCCAGCCCTTCCAGTTTGTCATGTTTGCCTGGAATTGACTTGGCGCGGTTCAGTTTGAAAGCTGCAGCTGTTGCCAGGACATCGTTCACTAAGGTACTTTTCCCAGAGCCTGATACCCCGCAAACAACGCTTAGCAGGCCGACTGGAAAATTGGCATCCAAGTGTTTCAAGTTATTTTCGCTGCAACCTTGCACACTCAGCCAAGCTTGGCCGGAGCTAAGTGTCTCGGCGTTTTTGTCGACCTGCCAATGGCCACTCAAAAACATGCCGCTGCGACTCGTTTTCGATTCGAAGGATTCTTTCGGTGGCCCTTGGTAGATAAGTTCGCCGCCCTGCACCCCCGCTCCCGGACCCAGTTCAATTAAATGATCTGCTGCCAGCATGGTTTCACTGTCGTGTTCCACGACCACCACCGAATTTCCACGGTCACGCAGTTCTTTGAGAGTCTTAATTAGACGTCGATTATCGAGCGGATGAAGCCCGATGCTAGGCTCGTCCAATAAATAGACGACTCCAATGAGTGACATGCCCAACTGAGTCGCGAGTCGTACACGTTGTGCTTCCCCCCCACTCAGGCTGGCATAACTACGATTCAGCGTTAGATAATTCAGGCCGACTTCATTCAAAAAATTCAGACGAGAAGAAAGCCCTCGCACAGCATCGCCCACTTCCTGATATACCTTTTTCTGCAGTAATTGCTGAACGAAGGTTTCCGCTTGAAGCAGTGACATACTCAGGAAATCAGTAATCGCCACGCCTTCAATCAACACGCTGAGACTCGAGGGACGAAGACGTTTCCCATGGCACGACTCACACCGACTACTCGTTTGAAAGGCCATTAGGCGCGCACGCAATCCATCACTGCTTGTGGTGCGTCGAATTTCCTCCAAATCAGCCAGAACTCCCTTAAACGGCATCGATTCCGGTTTTGAATTACCTCCTTTTAATTTAAAATTAAAGAGCCGCGTCCCCGTTCCATACAGCAACTGTTTGCGTGTATTTGGCGGCAAATCCTCCCATGGAACCGTAGGATCATAGGGCAACTGCTCTGCCAACTGTTTTAAAATGGCGTTGTGCTTGATGATCATTTGCTTGGACCCCAATCGCCATGGTTTAATCGCACCCTGCTTGACCGATTTGCTTGGATCCGGCACCAGCAGTTCGGGCTGAAATTGTAATGTCTGCCCGAGACCACCGCAGTTCGGACAAGCGCCCTCTGCATGATTCCATGAAAAATGACGTGGTGAGATCGGGTCATGGCCATCGCCACAATTCACGCAGGCGAGTCGATTGCTTAAACTGAACTCACGCCAAGCATCTCCCGAGCTTGCTTGAACTAACAGGATCGCCCGATCGCCGCCTTCACTGAATGCCAGCTCCAGCGAATCCGCCAGACGACTTCGTTGATCGGGTCTTAGTACGATTCGATCGACTACAATTTCGACGTTAATTTCTTTGGCTTTGGAATCAATGAGTTGATTCTCGTCCAAACGTCGAATGTCGCCATTCAGACGCACCCTTTGGAAGCCACGCTGTTGTAATCTGGGTAGCTCTTCTCTCAAGATGGCCGGCTTGGCGGTCATCCATGGTGCTAGTATCATCAGGCGACTCTCGAGAGGCTCGGCGTAAATTCGAGTCAGGCAATCATCAAGAGAGCGCCTTTCAATTAAGCCACCATCTTTAGGACAATATGCGGTTCCGCAAACCGACCAGAGTACCCGGGAAAAATCAGCTATTTCGGTCACCGTGGCCACAGTACTACGCGGATTAGAACTTCCGGCCGTTCGCTGTTCCAAGGCGATAACCGGAGATAAGCCTTGAATGTAATCGACATCTGGCCGTGGTATCTGCTCAAGAACCATGCGTGCTTTGGTAGACAAGCTATCTATGTATTTACGATAGCCTTCCGCATAAATGGTATCAAACGCGAGTGAAGACTTCCCTGATCCGCTGACACCCGTAATGACAACCAGCCTATTACGAGGTATCTCTACATTAATATTCTGAAGATTGTGCTCACGTGCCCCCTTGATTGTGATTGATTCTAATTGGGGCGCCTGTGGTTGTGTCATAACTATCTGGAAGCGATGCTTATAAAGAAAAGCAAGCACGAGTGCAAGCCTGCGAGAAAAATATAAGTTTCCATATACTGTAATTTACGTTGTCAGATATACACAACCGACTAAGCTATAATATTAGTTATGAGACGCAATAATACACCTATTCTTTATGTTAAATCCGGATGCCCATGGTGCCGGGAAGCCATCTCATTTTTCAATGCGCAAGGAGTTGAAATCGATATTCGAGATGTGCGAAGCAATCCCAAGGATATGGATGCGATGGTAGCCTCGAGTGGACAAACGCTAACCCCGACTTTTGAATACGAGGACTTCGTGGTTGCTGATTTTTCCTTGGATGAGTTTATGGCTGAACTCAGCGAATTTCCTGAAATGCAACAAAAGCTGGGGATTAGTTCAGAAGATAGCTGAGGTCCGGCTATCCTTACTGATACGTGCTTTTTGTAACCACCCAAAGCGCATCGTGGCGACCCAATCTAAACCGATAACTGTCGCCGCAGATCGAGAGTATAACGATATTCGGGGGCCAGCTTGGGCTTGGTAGGAGTCGGTTTACCGCCAACCACATCCTCAGCCAGCGACCAGCGTTCTTCACGAAGTTTCTGGGCGTCGCCCGCCGATTTGGGGCGTCCTTCATAAATGTCGCCTCTCGGATTCCAATAAAAGTAGCGCGCCGCTTTAGTGGTAAGACCGTTCTGATCAACCCATTCTAATAGGAGCGGTGACTGAATGGGTACATGTGGGTGCAGCGCGGGATACGCACTCGCGCATTTGTAACGGATGCCACAAATCATATTGCCGCCCACATTCTCAAATGGAACTTCAATGCCGTTCGCCAGGAGCTTGCCGGTCTCCAGCAATCCTGGGTTGGAAAGTGTCAGTTGTAACCGGTCGCTTGAATTATCGACAACACGTACGGTAGCCGCACCTTGACTCTCTTCAGCCATAAGAGGCCATGACTCAAATGCTTGCCGCAAATTGATGCTGCCTTCCGGCAAATCCAGCGTTCCCAAGGTGGGACAACGGAAATCGAGAACAGGACGTAACCATTCCGGATCAAATGGAAATCCGTGTTCAGCAAGATCGCTGCAGATTGCAACAATGTCCTCCCATAAAAATGCGGGCAGAAAGTAATTATCGTGCAGTGAGGGCCCGAATCGCATCAATTCCTGATTAAAGGGCGCTTTAAACAATCGGGCCAGAATGGTGCGCACGAAGAGTGCGACTACCGACATGGTGGATGCTTTGGGCAAGGTCTCAAATGCGCGGAATTCGATAATTCCCAAACAGCCGTTGGGCGCTGAGTAATTATGGAATTTATCGAAACAGAGTTCAGCGCGATGCGTATTGCCGGATGAGTCTGTCAGAAGATTTTTAAAGAACTGATCGATCACTTCACCGCTGACACTGGACTGCATGTTTTCCAGACCCTCGCACGCAACCTCAAGTTCGTATAGACCGTGGCGTGGACCTTCATCAACACGAGGTGCTTGACTGCCGGGTCCGACATATTGCCCGGTAAATAAGTACGAAAGTGCAGGATGATGCTGCCAATAGCGTAAAATGGAAGCGATGCGCTTGGGCTTACACAGGAATGGATTTGTCTCAGCACTGGAACCACCAAAGGCAAGATGCGCCCCACCACCGGTTCCGTAGAGAGCACCGTTCAATTGAAACTTTGTTAATTGCAATTGAACCGCAGAAGCAGCATCGGCGCACTGGGATAAAATTTTGTCATAGCCGCTCCAAGTAGTCGTCGGCGGCAAATTAACTTCCAGGACCCCGGGGTCGGCCGCCAGGCCTAAACTCAAAACTTCACCTTTCGTCTCGCTGGGCGCGTAGCCACAAAAGACAATGTCGCTTAGGTCGAGCGCAACTACGATTTCCCGTAATAGATTGATCAGAATCCTAAATTCAGGCCATTCGAGCGGGGGTATGAAAATTTCAATCGCGCCGCTACGCATTTCAACAGTGATAGCCTTGCGAGAACAATCTTCTGCCAATTTTTCAAGTGGCATTCGTAATCCAACCGGACTGTCGCCAGCGAAAAGTGAAATCGCTTCCGATTCAGAAAAAGGCCAATCAGCAGAAACCCATTTGCCGTCGACATAATCCAGCGGCAAAACCCAACCCGTCGGTTCAGCCGAATCGGCATCCTGCTCATATGCCGGAAGCAGATGCTTGGATAAGCTTAAACGTTGGGCAATCGCGTTAATTACCGCTTTAGCATCAGCAGCAGTATTTTCACCCGTTACGTCATCAAATAACAAACGATTGGTTTCCGGCCAAATTGGCTCATTCCCCTGGTGGTGAAGTGTCATAAAATTCCACCTGGGCAGCGCTTCTCCCGGATACCATTTACCGAAAACCTGCATTGCCAGAGCTCCCGGGTATACCTTGTTGATGATCTCAGCTGTCATACGTCTGGCGTAGCCAAGTTTCTCGGGCCCCATGGCAGCAGTACTCCACTCAGCTGTGTTGGGTTGCGAGACGATAAAAGTCGGCTCACCACCCATGGTCAAATCAATGCCTTCGGAAGTAAGATAGCTTTCGACCGCATGGGCCAACTCGTTAATAGCTTTACGATCACTCATAGGGTCATTCTTCAATAATTAGCTCAATTTCCATCTTCGATTCTACAGCTTGTTTGGAGTAATAAGAACCTTGTATCGGATTTACACGTAAAGGGTCATGCGTGACAGCCGAGGGGACGAAATAACCGTTTGCAAGAATACCATTGGTTGGATCAAAGCCCTTCCACCCTGCCCCCGGAAGATAGACTTCAGCCCATGCATGCATGGAGCCCACTGCCCGATTGTACATATGAGCGTCGCCATCCCCTTCGTCCGCCGGCGGATCATATAAATAACCGCTGACAAATCTGGCGGCCAATCCAAGCTGCCGTACAGTTGCAATGAACAACACCGCCATGTCACGACAAGAACCGGTTCTTAATGCAAGTGTCGCATCGGGATCCTGGATACCTTCTTCATCGCGACGCACATAGGCGATATCGCGTCGCACAGCGGCATTGATATCTGCGAGAAATTGGACGACGTCTGGATGTTGGTTCGGTTTATCAACCGCGGTATAAAACCAATCCAAAACTTTGAGCGAACCGGACTTAGCTGACGTATCCATAAATGGCAACAAGGCCTGTTTGTCCGATGGCTTGTAAATCAGCGGAAAGGCAGTTGCGTCGGGTTCCAGTATGAAATCAAAAGGATTTTCTTCGTCGACACTCATCTCGATTTCAGTTCTGAACTCCAGCAAGTCCGATTCATCGAGTCCAAAATTGCAGACCAATACTATATTTCCGTAGGCATCTCTCACCCAGCGTTGTGTGCTGGCGGGAATTGTTTCGACATTGAATTTGTTCACTCTGCGTCGGTGACTATCGAGTGGACGCAGGTAGAGTGAATGTACACTAAAGCTGACAGTACTTTCGTATTGATGACGTGTGATATGTTTAATTTTAAGATGTTTCATGATACGAGCCGCTCTTGAGTACGTTTCAATGAAACCATAACATTTAATTTTTGATCATTGGCACCTTTATAGGTGCCGCGCATAGGTGCTACATCACGGTAATCGCGCCCCACAGCAACTACGATATGCCGCTCCCCAGCTACTTGATTATTGGTGGGATCCAGTCCCCACCAAATGCCACCAGGTAGGTAGACCTCAACCCAGGCATGACTTGCAGCGGCACCCACTAAGGTATCACTCGTGCTTTCCGGATCAAAAGCTTCGATGTAGCCGCTTACATAACGAGCAGGCATGCCATTGCTGCGCAATATG
>Ga0210065_1000400_pt1 | contig 11943 bp, 8 predicted proteins | sample Muzzi_PWB_D1_FD_185533 | JGI IMG/M metagenome (GOLD analysis project Ga0210065, IMG submission 185533) | Wetland microbial communities from San Francisco Bay, California, USA, that impact long-term carbon sequestration - Muzzi_PWB_D1 (SPAdes) | ecosystem: Environmental > Aquatic > Marine >... | reverse complement strand
CGGAAGTGATGGAGATGCACCACCATCACAAAAAGGATGCACCGAGTGGCACCGCCGAGCGGCTGATAGAAATTCTGAAAGAAACCTATCAATTGGGATCCGATCAAGTTGTCCATGGCCGCGCAGGTCAAGTCGGCGCACGCCCGGCCAAAGAAATCGGCGTTCATGCGCTGCGCGGAGGTGACATCGTCGGTGAACATACCGTTTATTTCTGCGGCGAAGGTGAACGCATCGAACTCACCCACCGCGCCACAGACCGCAAAATTTTCGCGCAGGGAGCTATCCGCGCTGCGCACTGGGCAGTGGGTAAAGCACCAGGCGTATATAACATGGAAGACGTTCTGGGTCTGGTCGATTAAATCCAGACAACGTACCACCAACCTCACAGAAACTAGACACTATTTTGATCGCTCGCCTAACAGGAACGGTACTGGAAACCAACCCACTTATGGTGGTAATCGAAGCCGCTGGTATTGGCTACGAAGTCCATATTCCAGTCACCACCGCCGAAAAAGTACCCGCTACCGGCAAAGAGTGCAGTCTTTTCATTCACTCTGTCTACCGCGAAGACAGTGCCACACTCTACGGCTTCGCCACGCGCGAGGACCGCGATTTCTTTCGCTTGCTGGTCGAAAAAGTATCGGGTATTGGTCCGAAAATCGGCATCAGTATTCTGAGTCGGATGTCCGTTGAGCTCTTGCGCAGCGCCATCGCCAGTTCGGATGTCGCCCTACTTTCAAAATGCCCCGGCATCGGTAAAAAAACTGCCGAACGTCTTGTGATCGAACTCAAAGACAAGGTTGGACTCGGCGCGACCACCACATCAGAAAGCACATCAGACCAGGCAACCAGCGCGGCACCCAGCCATTTTCAGGATGCGGTCGCCAGCTTAATGATTTTGGGCTACAAACCCGCAGATGCTGATAAGCTGGCACGTCAAGCTGCCAGCAAGTTACCAGCCGATGCCAGCGTCGAAGCACTCCTCAAGCAGGCTTTGTCCTAGACTGAGGCATAGGATTGTGAACGCCGACGACACAGGCAGGGGTGCCGCCGTCATCCTTCCCGTCAAATGATTTCAGCTGGTGGCGTAGGCGCGTCTCGCACCGCAAAATTGTCCATGCGGTTCAGCCAACAAGACGTCAGTGCGCACCGAGATGGTGCTGCGCCACCCATAAAAAATCACTCAAACATATTTTCATATTCGTTGCCCTGCTTAATTTAGAACTTCACAAGAACCGATAATCCAAAAAAAGCCCCGCAGTTTCCTGCAGGGCTTTTGTTAGAGTGTTTGTAAACAGATCGCTTACTTGGTCGCTTCGTCCAGAAGGTCACCCAGATTGGTAAGGTCTTCGTCGGCAGTGATGTTCTCGAAGACGGCGCGTTCCTTAGCAAGGTCTGCCTCGCTGTAGTTAGCCGCCTTAATTGAGAGACCAATGCGGCGCTCTTCTTTGTCGATCTTAACGACACGTGCTTCGACCACGTCACCTTCGTTCAGTACGTCCTTGATCTTCTCAACACGCTCTTCGCTGATTTGCGAGATGTGTACCAACCCGTCGATGTCGTTGTCGAGTTCAACGAACGCACCGTAACTGGTGATTTTGGAGAGCGTACCCTTTACCATGTCACCAATCTTGAAGTGTGTTTCAATTTCGTCCCATGGATCGTTGGTGAGTTGCTTCATGCCAAGCGAAATGCGCTGGCTGTCTGCATCGACATCGAGAACCAATGCGTCCACTTCATCACCTTTCTTAACCACCTCGGATGGGTGATTAACCTTGCGAGTCCAGGACATGTCGGAAACGTGCACCATACCGTCGATACCTTCTTCAAGTTCAACGAAGGCACCGTATGTTGTGAGATTACGTACCTTACCGCGGACACGTGCACCAACCGGGTAATTGTGGCGAGCCATATCCCATGGGTTGGAGTCGAGTTGACGAGTACCGAGGGAGATCTTCTGCTCTTCCTTCTGAATCCCGAGAACCACGGCTTCAACTTCTTCGCCAATACGAAGTACTTCGCTTGGCTTGGAAATGCGCTTGGTCCATGAAAGCTCAGTAACGTGAACCAAACCTTCAACACCTTCTTCGATTTCGATGAAGGCACCGTAAGGAACCAGATTGACAACCTTACCCTTGATAGTGGAACCGATCGGATATTTCTCTTCGATCTTTTCCCATGGGTTGGAAGCCAGTTGCTTAAGACCCAGCGATACGCGCTCACGCTCGCGGTCAATTTCGATGATCATCACTTCGATCTCTTCACCCTGCTTCACCATTTCAGATGGATGCTGAATACGACCCCATGACATATCAGTGATGTGCAGCAGACCGTCGAGACCGTCGAGATCCACGAACGCACCGTAATCGGTGATGTTTTTGACCTGACCACGACGCTTGTCGCCCGGCTTGACGTCCTCGAGCAGTGAACGGCGTTTTTCCATGCGTTGCTCTTCGATGAGCTCGCGACGGGAAACCACGATATTCTTGCGGTCGAGATTGATTTTGATGACCTTAAAGTCGTATGTCTGGCCGACATATTGATCGAGGTTCTTCGGAGGCTGAACGTCGATCTGAGAAGCTGGCATGAACGAATCAACGCCGATGCTAACAATAAGACCGCCTTTGACCTTGGAACGGACACGGCCTTGAATGACCGAACCTTCTTCACAGTTTTCGACAATTTTCTCCCAGTTCTTCTTCTGTTCAGCTTTATCGTAAGAGATAACCGGGTTACCTTCCTTGTCTTCAAGCTTTTCGAGGTAGACTTCGAGTTCAGAGCCGATCTGAAGATCGCTCATGTCGACAAATTCACTGGCGTGAACGACGCCTTCTGATTTACCACCAATATCGACAACGACTTCGGTGGGGCGGATCTCTACGATGGTTCCCTTTAGGATGGAACCTTCTTGGAGGTTATCTAGGTTGCTGCCCGCGAGCAGTTCTTCCATTAGACTCATATCTGTATGTGTTGCTAAACGCCGGAGCGCTAGCATGGTTGGATGTTATTGTTGTGTTTTCTACCTGCACCGGAGCGCAGTTGGTGATACCAATCACCACAAAGGAACGCGAGAAAGTAGGTGCCCTTCACCCGCCTGCAAGCCTAAAATAAAGGATCTGAGACCAGACTGCCGCGCATAAAAAAGGCCGACCCTTCGAGAAGAGTCGGCCTGGAAAGTTTATCTGACCAGTGTCTACGCTGCGTTCGCTTCTTTCGCCTTGCTGACAAGGGTTTGGAAAGCGGCATCATCGTGAATCGCCAGTTCGGAAATCTGCTTACGGTCCATCTCGATACCGGCAGCCTTGAGGCCACGGATGAAACGACTGTAGTTGATGCCATTAGCACGGCAGGCAGCATTGATACGAACGATCCAGAGTGAACGGAACTCGGACTTCTTTTTGCGGCGGTCGCGGTAAGCGTAAACTTCCGCGCGATCGACGGCGTCTTTTGCGTAACGGAAAAGACGTGATTTGTTACCGAAATAGCCCTTGGCTTTTTTCAGTACTTTTTTGCGACGTGCGAGGGTCGCGGGACCATTGGTGGCTCTAGGCATGTTTTGTTATATCTCTCGATTTGGTCGCCGTCGGGTCGCCCATTTTCATGTTACCCGACTGGCGTGAGTTAAAGTATCAAACGTTTCGTACTGTTTAAGCGAAAGGAAGACCGCGAATGAGGTTAGCGCGTTGGCCGGGAGCGACCAATTTGCTGCTACCTGCACGGCGGCGTTGCTTAACACTCTTGTTGCGAAGAAGGTGACGGTGCCCTGGCGTGCGACGCAAGAGTTTGCCGGTTCCTGTCTTCTTGAAGCGTTTGGCGATGGATTTACGTGTTTTCTGCATGAGAAATTTGGAAAAGAGGTGGAAAACATAGCTTTCCTCGCTGCTTGTAAAGGGGAAAAGCAATAAATATCATATAGGCTTATCAGCGGATTTCGGATTCCAGCATAATAGCTGCGTGATCCTGTTTCTGAAAGCGAGCTCCTACGATCAAACGTTGAACTTACGACGTCGAGTGTCCAACTTCTGCACCACCACCCTGCTCCATTTTCATCCATAAAAACTTTCACGATAAATAAAACCCACGCTCGATGTACGATGTTCACCAAAGCCATAGCCGTATCGCCGGCTCAGAAACGGGCCGCATCCGTAAGCTTTCCGGCTACCAAAAGAGCCACCACGTGCCGGACGGCCATCACGCGGCCGCGCAAACATTCGTGCGCAAGATTGGACACGTGGACGTCAAAGCACACACCGATCGAATCTACGCCGACATCCGTCAGCTCTTCGCTTACAAACGCAAAGAATTCGACTATACCTGCGAGGATGGTTTCGCCTGGATTAAAACACCTGATTTCGACCTGCAAATCCATATCGACCAGTGCATGGACGATGCCAGAAACTACACACTCACCACCGAGATCGTAGCACTACACAACACAAGCATCGCGGCCGACCCGCGCTTGCATGCCTGTTTCACGCATCATTGCGAAACCGTCATTATCGATTTTCCGCGCTCCATCGACATCGAGTCAAAGATCGATGCACTGGAGGCCATCCCCGAAATCGCCGACTGCCTGGATTACGAACCCGATGGCAGCGCCTTCGAACTCAAACTACCGCTGCTGGATCTACACATCCACGCGACTGAGAGCGAAATCACCTTCCGACTGCTCACACTGCGCGATCTTGCCAAACTCCTCGACCACAGCCAAAAGGCGTTCGACATCCTGGCCAAGGTCGAGCTAGGCCTAAAGCTAAATTAGTCGGCACATTCAAGCCGTAGCGTGGCCCCGTCTTAGGGCGTGACCACGTTCTATTAGCTCAAGCCTTCAAACATGCGTACGCTGCGAGACGCACCTGCGCTACCCTCGCATGCTGTCTGGATGGCACTGCTGGGTCATTACCGCTAACCCTAGCCTAATAAAAACACTTCACGCTACCTGCTAGCGAGTGCTTGCATCCTGCATAAATAAGAGACGCAAGCTATTCAGACATACCACCACGGTACTACCTTCGTGCGCAAAAACGCCAACACTGAGTGGAATCCAGCCTAGAATCGCAGCGCCTGCCATCAGCACAACAGTTCCCAATGCGATGGTCAAATTCTGGCGTATAATCGTCTTGGCGCGGTTGCTTAAATCCGTCGCAGCTAGAAAATTTTCAATCCGATCTTTCATTAGAACGACTTCACTTTGCTCAAGAGCGGCATCACTGCCTCGAGCACCCATGGCGACAGAGACATACGCGGCCGCCAAACAAGGTGCATCGTTCACCCCATCACCGACCATGGCCACTTTGTAACCTGATTTGGTATATTCGCGAATCGCGGCCACCTTGTCCTCCGGCTTAAGCCCGGCACGTACTTCATCGATGCCGATTTCACTACCCACCGATTCCGCAGCACCGCGCCGATCGCCAGTCAACATAACCGTGCGTACACCCAAGCTCTTGAGTTTCTCCAAGATAGGCTGCGACTCCGTCCGGATCTGATCTTTCAATAAGATACGCCCAATCAAATCGTCCTTCAAAATCCAATTTTCGGTGAATTCCGGTGGTGGCTCCGGTACGTCTTTAATCCACTCAGCCAAAGGCCCCGATTCCAAGAGCTCACGTCGGCCTAAAACACATAAGGTATCGCCTTCACGCCCTTGCACACCGCTTCCGGACATTGACTGAAAACCTTCGATCGCATGCACCTTCAGACCTTCTCGCTTACCATACTTTTGTATCGCCTGACCAATCGGATGCGAGCCGTGCGCTTCCAATGAATAGGCTAGCTCGGCCGCTTCGCGCTCGCGCCCGGGTGGGAAGCTTTCCACCGAATCCACCTCCATCTCTCCAGTCGTTAAAGTACCCGTTTTATCCAAAGCAACCAAGTCCACTTCGGCCAACTTCTCAATCGCCGCACCACCGCGAAAAAGAATACCGTGGCGCGCACCCCAGGCAATCGCCGCCAAAATAGCCGATGGAATCGAAAGCACCAACGCGCATGGACTTGCCACCACCAACAAAGTCATTGCCCGATAAAAAGCTGAAAACCCAGCCTCTGTATTGGCAAACGGGCGTACTCCAAATCCCAGCCACCAAACGAAAAACATCACTGCCGTCAGGCCCAGAATTCCAATCGTGTAACGGGTTCCAAATTTATCTGTAAAACGCTGGCTGGGAGCTTTTAAGTGCTGGGCCTCCCGAATCAGACGAATCACTTTCTGCAAGGAACTTTCAGAAGCTAATCGCAATACGCGCCCCTCGACTGAGCCCCACAGATTGAGCGTCCCGCTGAAAACACTATCGCCCTTACTTTTGAATACAGGATTCGCTTCGCCGGTTAAATTCGACTCATCTGCCGCACTCTTACCTTCAGTCACTTCCGCATCCACCGGAAAGAGTGCCCCGGGTTTGACCAACACGATATCGCCTACAGCCACCTGCTCTACCGGCACCGTCTTCTCTTTCCCTTGCGCATCACGCAATGTCGCTGTTTTGGGAGCCGAATCGAACAAACTGTTGATTTCGCTGCGTGTGCGATAAAGCGCGAATTCCTCGAGTGCCGCCGAAAATGAAAACAAAAACAGCAATAAGGCGCCCTCAGCCCAGGCCCCAATTGAGGCCGCGCCCAGAGCCACCGCCAACATCAGAAAATGTATGTCCAACTCACCTTTCGGAAGCCCCTCCCGGACATCGCCGAGCGCATCCCAGCCACCGGCAAACATGGCTCCCACATACAAAGCAATCGGCACCCAACCCGGCGCGACTCCTGCTGATTCCATGCCCCAACCTGCAACGCCGAGTATCGCGCACACCCCAGCCAAAACCCCCAAAACGCGCCAATCTTCATGTTCTTCTTTCTCGAACTCAGGCGTCGGCCAATCCAACTCACGCCACATCCACAGCTTGGGAGCGGTGTAACAGGTTGGCTTCTGCAAACGCAGCGCACCCTCATCCGTCATTTCCACGTCAACCCCGACCGGCGTCGATACATCGGCAAGTGTTTCGATCCCACGAATTGTCTCTGCCAGACGCGCCTTTAATAGCGGCATATCCACTGGCCCTAAAGTGGCGATTTCGAGTTTGCTATGCGCCGCGTCCAAACGCAAAGCCTCAACCTCGGAATTTTGCTGTAAAAATGCCGCCAATCCCTTCGTCCAACTATCCGTCTGCTTGCGCTCTGTATCTGATAGCATACAGCCTTATTATCACTTTCAAACGCAGTGAACTGCAAGCGGTAAAGCAGTTGTCCTGAGTTGTAAAATCAAAGCATGCTCTAAATATAACGCACGCTTAAGGCAGCTCTCAGCATAAACGCCCGTTTCACAAAACCAGCTAAATACCTCAGGCAACTCGCTGGCTGAGCTGAGGTTGACCGTCACGTAATTCGCTCGCCCAATGGGTGAACTCTTTTGCATCTTGAAGCTGCATAGCCTTGCTCCTTCTTTAGTAGTTGTCGCTTCTGGTGAGCGAACCACAGAGAGCGTGGCCGCATGCAAATGAATCACAACATTGATGCGTAAACGTGCGGATTTTAATCAATGAAAAAGTTGGCATCAATTAAGCTAAATGTTCAATATGAATAGCATGGCCTGTGGTTTTCGTCACTATCTCCAAACACGCGACATTCTATTCATTCAATCATGCCTGTGCCAGTCTGAGAGCGAGTCCGATGGCCTGCTGCAGCTACTGATCGACCCGGAGACCGTCGATAGCATCCTCGACCATCCAAAACTATTACAAACTGTATTGGAAAGCGTGCAACAGCTGACCCTGAGTCCACGTCTCTATTTTTACCTACTCACGCGCCATAGTCTCAAACAATCCGGAATTAATGAGCCTGATTTAGCCGATTACATTTCGGGAGTGCTCAATTTCTATCTGCATCACGAGAGCGAAAAACCCACACAGACATCGATCTTTTACGTCATCGATTGGCTCAATCAGCTCGAGCAAAGTGCACCCAAAAACCAGTTTCATCTCTATGTATCCGCCGGAAATTATTTGCTCTTTCTTACTGGCATCTTCCCTGGCTACATCGAACGCCGCACCCATCGCCACGGCGCACCAAACCTACCTTTCTATGAAGATGTCGCACGCCAGTCCTACCGCTACGCGGCGGAACATCCAGCGAGTCAAAAAACAGAAACCAACCTGATCTATCATTCGCTTGCGGAACGTTTTTCAGAGCTGCGATACGCGCTCAATGATACCTCGGAGCGTTTGATGCACCTATCACATAATAGTTCCGGGCAACACTATTTGGACGGGCCATAGGCCAAGACACGGATTGCCGGCAGTCTGAGTGGCGAAATCAGCTTGAATTCACAGACAACGCAGTACTCAAACTGAGAGAGAATAGATCGCTGCTCGCATTCCTACAGATATTAGCTATTTTGGTGCACTACATATGGATTTACGCCAAAAACTACTCAAGCTCTTCGGAGCCAAAGACTACATCCCGCTTCGCACATCAGAAGTACTCGCAGTACTGCGTCTGGATTCGAATCAGGCCAAAGAGGCCAAACAGTTGATCGAAGACATGCTCGCCAGAGGCGAGCTGGCTCGGCTCAAACGCGATAAACTCTGTATTCCTGAAGATGCCGACCTAGTCAGTGGTCGGATACTTTTTCGCCAAAGCGGAGCAGCCACTCTGATACCCGACTCCAAACCCGGCATGGCTGTTGTAGATGGCTTTCCAATTTCAGCAGAAGATACCGGTGTCGCCATGCATGGTGATCATGTGTTGGCACGCAGGAACGATAAACCGCGCCGACAGTTCAAAGGCAAAGGCCGAAACGCGCGCCCGGTTTACCAACCGGACACCAAACAGAATGTCCGCGTCATACGCATCCTGAAGCGCGCCCGTGAAATTATTACCGGCACTCTGGAACAGGGTAAACACGCCTTCTTTGTTATCCCCGATGATCCACGTATTATTCAGGATATATTGGTACCGGATCCGAGCAATTCGGGCCTTCTTCCACTTCCTCAACGTGGTGATAAGGTCGTCGTCAAGCTACTTGAATGGAAACAACGACACCTCAACCCTGAGGGTGAAATCAGCGAAGTACTCGGTAAGACCTATGAGCCCGACGCTGAGTTCAAGGCCATCCTGTACAAATTTAATCTCGATCCAAAGTTCCCGGCTGCAGTCGAAAAACAGACCGAGAATGTTCCGGACCATGTACGTCCGCAGGATATCGAGGGTCGTCAGGACTGTCGCGACCTTTTCACTTTCACGATCGATCCCGACGATGCCAAAGACTTCGATGACGCGCTTTCGATCGAACACCTCGATGACGGGAACATTCGCGTGGGAGTGCACATCGCTGACGTGAGTGCCTACGTTAAACCAGGCAGCCCTCTCGACGTCGAAGCTCAGGAACGCGGCAATAGTACCTATCTAGTGGGCACGGTGATACCAATGTTACCCCACGCTCTATCCAATGGACTCTGTAGTCTCGTCGAAGCGCAGGATCGACTCACAAAAACCTGCTTTGTCACCTTCCGCCCAGATTCGGAGGTCACTCAGGTCGAATTCGCCAATACCGTCATCAACAGTAATAAACGTCTCACTTACAAACAGGCCTACGCGTTCATGTTTCAGGATGAATTTGACACCATCCGCAAAACACCGCTTCCGCCCAAACACCAAACCGGATCGACTGGCCGTTCGTTGGAAGAAGTCACTTCCGAGGAGATGCAGCAACTCCAAGTCTCCATCCGTAAACTCTGGGATATTGCCGCACTCCTTAGAAAAAAGCGCTTTCAAAAAGGATCGCTCGATCTGGACATGACAGAGATGAAAATCTACGTGGATGAAGACGGTTATGCCGATCGTATTGAAAAACAATACAACGACGAAAGCCATCAGTTGATCGAGGAGTACATGCTCACCGCTAACGAGCAGGTCGCGCGCATTATGAAGAAGCAAAACTTTCCTTGCATCTACCGCGTACATGACAAACCGGAGGAACAAAAACTCAATGAGCTGCGCGAGACCATGCTTACCTTCGGCGTGCAATGTGGCAATTTGAATAAACCGCGCGAAATGGCTACCCTGCTTAATAAACTGAAAGATCATCCGCAGGGCTATACCTTGAAAGTTCACGTGCTGCGGAGTCTGAAACAAGCACAGTACCGAGCTAAGGCAGACGGACATTACGGTCTGGCCAAGCCCGACTACACGCACTTTACCTCACCCATCCGGCGCTATTCCGACCTCATCGTACACCGCGTGTTGGACAGCTATCTGCATAAAATTGGCGCTGACTCTGCACTCAAAAATCCGGACGTTCGCTACACACAGAGCAAGCTCGAGTCGCTGGGCGAACACATCAGCATCACCGAGCGCAATAGCGTGGATGCCGAACGGGAATCGGTAAAAACCAAACTGCTTGAATTCTTCGAACGCGAATTGCAGAAAGATCAAAAACAAACCTTCAAGGCCATCATCTCGGATGTTAAAAACCACGGTCTGATGATCGAGCTAGTCGACTCGCAGGCATACGGCATGGTACATATCTCGACGCTCGATGACGACTTCTACCACGCCAACGACGAGGGCACCGCTCTTATCGGTCGCCGCAAAAAGAAAACGTATTCATTAAGCCAGTACATAATGGTTACAGTCGAACGGGTCGACCGCTATAAACGCCAAATCGATTTCCGCATCAGCAACAGCGAGAAGACGGTCTCGGCCGAAGGCAAGTCACCCAAGGATTTGTCCGCCATGCGCAAAGAACGTAGGGCCAAGCTCAGGAAGAAACGTAGCCCAAAGAAGAAGTAGCCCGCAGCGAATATCAGTACGCTTTCGAAGCAAGTGGGGGGGGGCTATGCCCCGAATCATTACATTCTTCCCTTAGGGGAGCGCCATGCTATGCGCCACCGCCACAAAACGTTTAACGGCTTCTCGTAATCGCCGCTCCGGCAAAGCACCCGCTGAAAGGCGGGCACAATTCCAAGGTCCTCCGTCTGGAAAACATAATTCTCCAGGCACATACATAACACCCTGCTCGATACAACGGTTACAAAAATCCTGATCCATCCGAAGGTCCATTCCTGCTGGCGCACGTGCCCAGATTACCAAACCACCCTTGGGTTGTTCCCAACGCCAACCCAACTCGGCTAGGCCCTCTTGCTCCAGCGCATCGCTTAAGATCGCTGTCTTGCGTGCGTAGTGCGGTCGAATTTTGACCAAGTGTGCCTGATACAACCCAGCCTCCAAGACACGTTCAATAATAGCCTGATTAAAATGCGCGGAGCCAAAATCCTGATGCCCTTTCATCGCCAGCATTTTAGCTAGCCACATCGGATGTGTACAATATCCGTAACCAATTTTAAGTCCCGTAGCAAAGGGCTTGGTGTGCGTGCCTAGGTAGAGTCTTGGAAAGGACTCGAATTCCGGCAGACTGATAATAGATGGAACCGGATGCGGCGCAGCATAGTAAAGCTCACGATAGGCGGCATCTTCGATCACAGGTATCTGATAACCAGCCGCCAACAACACACGAGCCACGTCTTGCTTCTCACTCAACTCCATCGAGCGACTACTGGGATTACAGAAATAACTCACCAAATAGATCGCCTTCACCCGTGCCCGCTCGCCACTCACTTCCAACTCTCGCAGCAGCTGCTCAAATGCTTGCGGCAATATCGCTCCGGTTTCGTCACAGGGAATTCCCACCGGGCGCAATCCCATGCCCTTCAACATTTCCAAACAGACAAAGTAACTAGGCTCTTCCACCAACACGATGTCGCCATAATCACACAAGGCCTGAATCGCTAAATACAAAGCTTGCTGCGAGCCATTGGTAATCACCATTTGAGCCGGATCGAAACACTCGGGGCGCTCGCCGGGATGATCGGCAATCGCAGCACACGACAATTCACGCAAGCGTGTGCGACCCTGATTCTGCCCGTACTGCAAGGGCTCATCCGCGCTTGCACCTTG